>Ga0169931_10000133_pt1 | contig 113834 bp, 77 predicted proteins | sample Kivu_15m_20L_FD_129675 | JGI IMG/M metagenome (GOLD analysis project Ga0169931, IMG submission 129675) | Freshwater microbial communities from Lake Kivu, Western Province, Rwanda to study Microbial Dark Matter (Phase II) - Kivu_15m_20L... | ecosystem: Environmental > Aquatic > Freshwater >...
CGGTGGCGGACCTCTTGGAGGATCACAACCTCAATGAGATTCTCGACCTCGCCCGACGACTCTTGCCCAACCTGTTCAACACCGCCTAGACATCCGCCTCCAGAAACCGTGGGTATACCTTTGGCTTCGGGGAGGGGTTTGGGGAGGGGTCAGGAAGGCCGGTTCCACCCTTCGCAGCGGATTCGGAGGCTTGTCGGAGCCGCGGCGGGGAATAAGCTGAATTCTTTGGCACACTCGGCACCCCCCGTTTGGGAGCAGTCCATGTCCGTGGAGCGGCAGATCGAACTGAAGCGGCGGTACCACCGCAAAGCGAAGATGATCAAGCTGAAGGCCAAGCTCGAGACGGCGACCGGCCCGGACCGCGACAAGATCCTCTACAAGATCAAGCGGCTGAGCCCGTTCTGGACCGAACCCGCCAAGTGGCTCTTTGAGCTGGGACAGTCCGGTTATCCGGCGCGCCCCTGCGAAGATTTAATGAATCTGCCGGTTCTCCGGCAGTTGTTTTTGCCACGCTTTCCTATCTTGGCAGGGACACTCGCCCGGGCTGCCTCCCTCTTCCCGCAGCCTCCACAACCTGAATCCTCAGCTGGGCCGGAGCCGACCCATGCGCCGTTTCTCGAAGTGGTTCACCCGCCGCAACGCCGTCAACACTCCGTCCCGCTGGCTTCGACTGGAAACGCTGGAACAGCGAGATGTTCCGGCGGCATTCACCGCGGGCAATCTTGCGGTCTACCGCATCGGCGACGGCTCCACGCCACTCACCAACGCGGCGGCTACCGTATTCATTGATGAGTACACCCCCACGGGCACGCTCGTTCAATCCATCGAGATGCCCAGCACTGGCTCCAGTGGTCGGTTTGTCGACAGTGGAACGGCCACCTCGAGTGGCCTGCTGACTCGATCCACGGACGGTCGCTTCTTGGTCGCCACGGCTTATGATGCGGCCTTGGCAACTACGAGCGTGGCCTCGGCCACGGAAATCGATCGTATCATCGGTCGAATCGACTCGAGCGGCACGATCGACGTCTCGACCAAGATTCCGCAGTCTGACGGGTACGCCGCCAACAATCTTCGGAGCGCTGCCTCGGTGGACGGCTCCGCGTATTGGACCAGCGGTGCAGGAGGTTCCGGAACTGGTGGCGTTCGCTACATCACTCACGGGTCCACGGGAGGATCGGTCCAGGTCAGCACGACGATCACGAACACCCGCTACGCCGGAATTTTCGGCGGGCAACTCTTCGTCAGCGCTCAGTCGGGTAGTTTCGTGGGGCTCTACACGGTTGGAAGCGGCACCCCGACGAACTCGGGCAACACGATGACCGTGCTCACCGCTCCTAGCGGTACCGCTGCGGACCCGTTCGGCTTCTACTTCCTCGACCGCGATGCCTCCGTCGCCGGCATCGACACGCTCTACGTGGCCAACTTCGGCTCCTCCGGACTTCAGAAGTACTCCTTCGACGGTAGCGCGTGGACTCAACGCGGCAGCATCGCAGGCACTTACACCGGTGTCGTCGCGATGATCAACGGATCGAATGTCGATCTGTACATGACCAGCAAGAACACGTCGAACAACGATCTCGTCAAGCACACCGACACGGCCGCGTTCGACGCCACGATCACCGCCGGCACCCCGACCGTACTCGCGACTGTCGGAGCAAACAAAGTCTGGCGTGGGATGGCCTTCACACCCGAGGCCGCGGATACGACGGACCCAACGGTCTCTACCGTCACGTCGTCCAAGCCCAACGGGGCGTACACGATCGGCGAACAGATCGACGTGCTGGTGCAGTTCAGCGAAAACGTGAACGTGACCGGGACGCCGCAACTCACCCTCGAGACCGGCGGCACGGATCGCGTCGTCGATTTCCTCGACGGCAGCGGCACGAACACGCTTCGCTTCCGCTACACGGTGCAGGCCGGGGACACGAGCCTGGATCTCGATTACTTCGACGCCAACTCGCTGGTTCTCAACGGCGGCACGATCGAGGACGCGTCCGGGAACGAGGCCATTCTCACGCTGCCGAACCCCGGGGCGACCGGTTCGCTCGGCGCGAACAAGGCCATCGTCATCGACACGACCGCCCCGGCCGTGACCGGCGTCACCAGTTCCGCGAGCGGCGGGTACAACATCGGCGACACGATTTCCATCACGGTGAACTTCACCGAGGACGTGACCGTCAGCGGGTCGCCGCGACTGCTGCTCGAAACCGGAACCACCGATCGCGAGGCGGTCTACGTTTCGGGGAGCGGCTCGAACACCCTCACGTTCACGTACACGGTTCAGGCCGGCGACGAGAGCCTCGATCTGGATTACGTCGCCACCGATTCGCTGGGGCTGAACGGCGGCACGATTCAGGACGCGGCGTTGAACGACGCTTCGCTCACCCTCGCGGCTCCCGGCGCGGCCAACTCCCTCGGCGCGAACGCCAGCATCGTGGTGGACGGCGTCGTTCCCGATCTCGTGGAATTCGCCTTCCCCGGCGGCACGATCACGAACGCGAGCACGCTCGTCTACGATCTCGAGTTCACGGAAGACATCACCGGGCTGGACATCACCGATTTCAACATCGTGACGACGGGCAGCCTTTCCGCCACGATCACGGCCATTCTGTACTCCGGAACGCCGGGCGTGTACACGGTGGAAGTGGAGGCCATCGGCGACGGCGACCTCACGCTCGAACTGCTGGACGACGGCACCATCGTGGACACCGTGGGCAACCTCTTCCGCGGCGACCTGAACACCACCGTCTCGGCGCCCACGGTCACCGTCGATCAGACCGTGCCGACCGTGCTCGTCAGCCGCGGCGATCCCAATCCCACGAACGCGAACGAGGTCGATTTCATCGTCGATTTCTCGGAAGCGCACACGGGCTTCACGCTGGACGATCTCGAGATCGTCACCACGCTGTCGCTCACCTTCATCTCGAACTTCAACCAGACCAGCCCGACGAGTTACACCATCACGGTGAACACGGGGACCGGCACCGGCACGCTGCAGTTGAACTTCCTGGACGACGACACGGTGATCGACGCGGCCGGGAACCCGATCGACGGCCCGGGTTCGGCCACGATCTCCGGCCCGGTCTACGACGTGGACCGCACTCCGCCCACGGTCAGCGGCATCACGCTGGACCCGAACCCGACGAACGCGGCCGTCGTGCCGTTCTACGTCACCTTCACCGAAGCGGTGACCGGCGTGGACGAAACGGACTTCACGCTGGATTTCACCGGGCTGACCGGGCCGTTCATCGGCTCCGTGACCGGCGGCGGCGCGAACTGGATCGTGTACGTGAACTCGGGCTCGGGCGCCGGAACGCTCGCGATCGATCTCGTGGACGACGATTCGATCGTGGACGCGGTGGGGAACCCGCTCGCCGGCGGTGCCTCGAGCCCCGCTTACCAGATCGACAAAGTCGCCCCGACGATCCTGAGCATCGTTCGCGACGACGCCTCGCCCACGAACGCGAGCCAAGTCGGATACACCGTCACGTTCAGCGAGTCCGTCTTCAACGTGGACGCGAGCGACTTCCAGGTGAACGCGAGCTACGGCGGCCCGGGCGTCGCCTCGGTGAACGGAGCCTCGGGCAGCAGCGTCTACACCGTGCTCGTGAACACGGCCATCGGCGAAGGCACGCTCGATCTCGAATTGCTGAACGACGGCAGCATCACGGACTTCGCGAGCAACGTGCTCGGGAACTCCCTCGTCGGCCAAACGTACGACGTGGACACGCTCGGGCCGACCATCCTGAGCGTGGTCGCGGCGGACACGAATCCGACGAACGCTCAACTGGTGAACTACGAGGTGACGTTCAGCGAGGACGTGCTGAACCTCACGCTGGCGGACTTCGGCCTCACGACGACCGGCGTGGGCGGGGCCTTCCTGTTCGACCTCAGCGGCATGGGCACGGTTCGGACCGTCAGGGTGAACACCGGATCCGGCAGCGGCACGATCCGCCTCGACTTCCTCGACACGGACGCGGTGACGGACGCGATCGGCAACCCGTTCGGCGGCGCGGGCACGCAGGACTTCACCGGCGGCGACGTGTACACGATCGACCGCGCGGCCCCGAGCGTCGTCTCGATTTCGCTCGACGACCCGAGCCCGACCAACGCCTCGAGCGTGAGTTTCACAGTGACCTTCGACGAGGCCGTGACGTCCGTCGACTCGACGGACTTCAACCTCGTGACGTTCGGCGTCTCGGGCGCCGGCATCACGAACGTGGCGGGTCTCGGCACGACGTGGACCGTGACCGTGAACACCGGCACGGGAGACGGCTCGATTCGCCTCGACCTCGAGAACGACGGGTCGATCGTGGACGCGTCCAACAACCCGCTCGCGGGCGGCGCCTTCGCCGGCGACGAATACGTGATCGACAAGACGGCGCCGACCGTGGTCGTGAGCCAGGCGAGCGGCCAAGCGGACCCGACGACCACGCAACCGATCCTGTTCACCGTGGTGTTCAGCGAACCCGTGATCGGATTCGGCGCGACGAACCTGACGCTGAGCGGCACGGCCGGGCTCGGCTCGGTTTCGATCTCCACGAACAATCCGAGCGCCGACGGCCGCACGTTCGACGTCGAGATTTCGAACATCACGTCGGACGGCACGATCACCGTGTCCGTGGCCGCGGGCGAAGTGACGGACGAAGCCGGGAACCTCAACCAGGCGGACGTTTCGACGGACGCGACGGTGCGGTACGACGCGAACGCCCCGACCGTGAACAACATTCTGCCGGACGGCCCACCCGAAACGAACGCCACGAGCGTCTCGTTCAACGTGATCTTCAGCGAGGAAGTGAACGGGCTCGACCTCGACTCGGCGGGTGGGTTCGACAATTTCACGCTCGTGTCCAGCGGGCTCGTGGGCTCGGAGATCACGAGCATCGCCGCGACCTCGAACCCGAACATCTACCTCGTGACCGTGCTGACCGGCACCGGCGACGGCACCCTCCGGCTGGACCTGACCTCCGCCGGCGCCATCGTCGATCTCGGGAACAACCCGCTGGTCGGCACGCCTCATGAAGGCGACGCGCTCTTCTACATCGACCGCACGTCGCCGGTGATGACGTTCACGGCGGTGTCGCCGAACCCGCGGCAGACGGCCGTGGACGCGATCGAGATCAACTTCGATTCCTCCGACTTCGTGAACGGCCTCACGCTGAGCGACTTCAGCCTCACGCGGGACGGCGCCCCCGTCTCGCTCTCGAGCGCGACGTTCAACGACTTCTTCATCGGGTACTACTTCACGATCGACGGCCTCGGCACGATCACCGCGGCGGACGGCGAATACGTTCTGACGTTCAATTCCGGAACGAGCGTGGCCGCGGACGCGGCCGGCAACCCGATCGCGGGCGACGCTTCGGTCACGTTCGTCGTGGACACCGTGGCCCCGACCGCGACCGTGACGGAACCGACCGCCGAACCGACGAACGCCGCCAGCCTCTTCTTCACCGTCACGTTCAGCGAACCGGTGGATGGCTTGGACCTGGACCCGACCGGCGGCTACGACAACTTCAATCTCGTGACGACGGGCACGCTCGCGGGTTCCGGCATCGCGAACGTGTCGGCGACGGCCGATCCCAGCGTGTTCATCGTGGAAGTGACGACGGGCACGGGCGTGGGCACGGTGCGGCTCGATCTGGAGAACACGCCGCCGCTCGCGGACCTCGCCGGGAATCCGATCGCGGGCCTGCCCGCGTCGAGCGGCACGGTCGCGGTCGACACGATCGCCCCGGTGGCGACCATCGACGACGGCGACGCGGACGACCTCGTTCAAGGCGGCGCCACGCTCACCTACACCATCGACGTGACGGACGCGAACGTCGGCACGTTCCTGCTCGCGGCGGAGGACGTGGTCAACGCGGGCACCTCGAGCGTCTCGATCGGCACGATCACCTCCGCTCCGATCGCGGGTGGCATCCGCTACACGGTGCCCGTGACGGCGAACACGGACGGCACCGTCGTGCTGCGGATCGCGAACACCGCGACGTTCACGGACGCGGCCGGAAACGCGCTTTCGCTCCCGTTCGACGACAACGACACGGTGACGGTCGACGCCACGCGGCCGAGCGTGACGGTGAACCAGGCGGGCAGCCAGGGCGATCCCACGCGGACGCAGCCGATCCGCTTCGCGATCGTGTTCAGCGAACCGGTCGCGGGTTTCAACTCGAGCATGATCACGCGATCGGGCACGGCCGGCGGGCTTGGCGGAGCCACGCTCGTCGTCACGAATCCGAGTTCGGACAATCGCACCTTCGAAGTCACGGTCAGCGCCCTCACCGGCGACGGCACGATCACCCTCGCCGTGCCCGCGGGCGTGGTTTCGGACGCGGCCGGAAACGCGAACGCGGCCAGCAGTTTCACGGACAGCACAGTCACGCTCGACACGACGCCGCCGGCCGTGTCCACGCCCGATCTGGGTCCCGCTTCGGACAGCGGCTCGAGTTCCACGGACAACATCACGAACGACACGACGCCGACCTTCACGGGCACGGCGGAAGCGGGCGTGTCCATCACCCTGCTCTTCGGCAGCACCGTGCTCGGCACGGCGACCGCGATCGGCGGCACGTGGACGATCACTCCCGCGGCCCTGGCGGACGGCGTGTACAACGTCTTCGCCCGCGCCACGGACGCGGCCGGAAACATCACGGAATCGACGTTCGTCCCGGTGACGATCGACACGGTCGGGCCGACCTCGGCGGTGACGCGGGCCCCCGGCCAAGCCGCGTCCGTCACGGCGACGAGCCCGGCCCTCACCGCTCAGTTCACGGTCACGTTCAGCCAGCCAATCGCGGGCTTGAACGCCTCGGACCTCACGATCGGCGGAACGGCCGGAGCGGCGATCACGAACGTGGCCGGCTCCGGCGCGAGCTACACGGTCACGGTCGGGAACCTGACCCAACCCGGCACGATCACGCTCGGCGTGAACGCGGGCGTGGGGACGGACGTAGCCGGGAACGCCGGGGCCGCGTCTCCTCCGGGCGAGCAGGTCAGCGTCACCTTCGCCACGCAGACGCAGGTTCAGGTGACGCCCACGGGCATCGAGACGGGTGGCGACGCGACCGTGACCGCGACCGTGAACGCTCCGGCGGGGACCACTCCCGGCGGCTCCGTGCTCTTCGCCTTCAACGGCCCCGGCGGCCCGATCAACCGCACGATCAACCTCGCGGCCGGATCCGCGTCCACGGTCTTCACCGGGCTCGCGGCGGGCGCCTACTCCGTGACCGCGACGTATCAGCCGGCCACCGGCTACGTCACGAGTTCCGATTCCGAGAACTTCACCGTCGCGGATCCGTTCGTGCCGGGCGATCAGAACAACATCGGCATCTACGCCGGCGTCGCCGGCCAAACGGTGACGGTGTACAACGCGGCGGGCACGGTCGTTCGCACCTTCGCGCCGTTCACCGCGGCCGAGGCCCCGGGCGGCGTTCGCGTCGCGGTGGCGGATCTGGACGGCGACGGAACGCCGGACATCGCCGCCGTCACCGGGCCGGGTTCGCCCGCCGCCCTCCGCGTGTTCAACGGCGCGACCAACGCCGAGATGTATCGGAAGAACCTGTTCGTCGATCTGCAGGGGAACCCGTTCCTGAGCGGAGCGTTCGTTGCCGCCGGCGACTTGACCGGCGACGGCAAGGCGGACCTGGCCGTGACGCCGGATCAGGGAGGCGGCCCCCGCGTGCTCGTGCTTAACGGGCCGAACGGAACCGAGCTTCGCAGCTTCCTGGCGATCGACGACCCGAACTTCCGTGGCGGCGCCCGCACCACCATCGGCGACTTGAACGGCGACGGCGTCAACGACATCGTCGCTTCGGCCGGGTTCGGCGGCGGCCCCCGCATCGCCGGGTTCGACGGAGCCGAACTCTTCACCACCGGCCGCAGACTGTTCAACGATTTCTTCCTGTTTGAGGAAACGCTCCGCAACGGAGCCTACGTGACGATCGGCGATCTGAACGGGGACGGGTTCGGCGATCTGATCGGCGGCGGCGGCCCCGGCGGCGGCCCCCGCGTCCTCGCCATCGACGGCAAGGCTCTCGCGCAGAACGGTGATTTCACCCCGATCGCGAACTTCTTCGCCGGTTCCGATGCCCTCCGCGGCGGCGTTCGCGTCGTGGCCAAGGACATGGACGGCGACGGCAAATCCGAGGTCGTCACGGGTTCGGGCAACACCGGCGACCTGTTCGTCTTCTTCGGGGACGAGCTTCTCGCGGGCGGCAGCGCCCCCGCCCGCAGCGTGGCCCTCGCCGGCGTGCTGGACGGCGTCTACGTGGGTTGATCAAGGTGGTTCATTTATGGCCGCTCGCCATGCGTGGGCGGCAAGCGACCCAATCGTGGGAATCGCAGACTCCGAACGAGGGATTCTTCTGGATTTTTTCGGGGGCCGAGGCGATAAGCGTGGGGCCGGGCGTCGATATAATCGCAAGGGATCGCCCAGCACCGAGATGGACCATGAAACGATTCGTTCCCAATCCGAAGAACTCTCGAGCCATGATGGCGGCGGTGGTGCTTGGCACCGCGCTGGCCGCCGGATCGGCCCAGGCTTCCGGACCCAACCCCAAGGCCGTGCAGGACATCAGCAAATACTGCCAGACGTGCTGGCGGAACGCCCGGCTCCCCGCGGATCGCTGGCAGGACTGCACGCAGGAAGTCTTCGTTCGCCTGCTCGAACGCATTGAAGCGGGCAAATGGGACACCGTGCTTCGGGACGACGAAACGGCCGAGCGTCGCGAGTTCATCCGGGCCATCGACGCGGTGAAGAAGCGAACGCAACGGGCCCGCAAGTTCGCTCCGCTGATGCCGGATGCCGCCGAGTACCGCAACGGGAACGAAATCCGCGACGATCGCGACGCGGTGTCGAAGGCGGCCCGCGAGGCGCTGAGCCCGCGGCAACGCCGCATTCTGGAACTCACGGCGGACGGCTGGGCCATCCCGCAGATCGCCACTGAACTCGCGGCCCCAGTCGAGCGTATCAGCGACGAGAAGTATAAGGCCATCCGTAAGTTGCAGCACTACCTCGGCACGGTGTGAGCTTGTCGAGTCGGTCGCGTGAGCGACCGGAGTTGGCAGCGCTTTCATCTCCGGTCGCTCACGCGACCGGCTCGACATTACTCGTCGTCTTCGGGAGTCGCTTCGCCGAGTTGGATCAGAAAGGCGAGTTGTTCGAGTTGGATGGCGAGGTCGACGTTCACGAGTTTCACGCGAGGCGGCAGCTTCAGCAACGTCGGGGCAAAGTTCAACACCCCGCGAACGCCTGCTTTCACCAGCACATCGGCCACCGATTGAGCCGCTTCCGCGGGCACGGCGAGAATCGCCAGTTCGACGCCGAGGGCAACCGCCCGCTCGCCGAGGTTCGCGAGCGCCTCGATCTTCAATCCTTCCACCATTTGCCCGATCTTGCTCGCGTCGTTGTCGAAGAGGCCGACGATGTCGAAGCCTTGAGCGCGGAAGCCACGGTAGCGGAAAAGCGCTCGTGCGAGGTTGCCGACTCCCACGAGCACGGAGGGCCACGTGCGATCGATGCCGAGCGCGGCGCGGATCGCGGCGATGAGTTCCTTCGCCTCGTAGCCGATGCCACGCTGGCCGAGGCTGCCGAGGGCCGCAAGATCGCGACGAACCTGCGCGTCCGTCACGCCGCAGGCGGAAGCGATGCGACTGCTGGAGACTTTGCCGCCGTCCGCGGGCCACGACGCGAGCACGCGTAGATAGAGGCTCAGGCGATGAGCCGCCGCCCGCGACAACCGCTCTCCCGACGCGCGAGGCTCCAAGTCCGGCTCCCGCAGGTTCCGGCCGAATCGCGGCCGCCATCCGAATTGTATCAGGCGGGCGAACCCGGAAGCGGGTCGCGAGACGAACCGGGATCGACCGCAACCGTGCTATTTTTTCAGAGACCACGACACGGGCACGATCAATTCCTGCCCCGCTGGTTCAGCCAGTTTCACGATCACCTTGCAGGACCCGGCTTGTGCGAACCCGCCGATGGCGACGCGAATCGTGGCCACCGGTCCTGTGTCCTTCGAGAACTTCGTGGTGACGGCGGCGAAGTCGCTGGTCGCCGACTCGATGCGAATCGATTTGCCGTCCGGCGCGCGAAGCTGAACCAACGCGGACACCTCATCCTGGCCGGAGTTCAACCTCACGGCGATCTCTTCGGGCACGGCCGCGACCTGCCCCGCGGCTTTCTTGTTGATGCGGACCGGCACGCGGAACTCGGGATACGTCGGGTCGTTGGTCTGCAGCACGATCAGTTCGTCGCGCTGGCCGGCGGGCGCGTCCGCACTCAGCTTCACGCGAACCGAGCCGTTTTCGATCGTGGCCGCGAGATGCGGGGACGTGCTGGCCGCCTTCAGAATCGCGAGCGGGGTCGCGCGGCGATCCGCGACCGCGATCGTCTGCGTCGCCTCGCCCGTGGTCGAGAAGCCGAGTTGCGGCGGCGAGAGCGTGACCTCGCGTGAGAGGTTCGCGGCGAGGCTCACGTCCAATTCGCCGGGCGTTCCGTTCGCGGAGTAGCTCACGACCGCCTGCCAACGGTTGGGGCCATCCGACTGGGTGAGCGTGTTCACGTCCAGAGTCAGCGTCGCGGATTGGCCGGGCTTCAAGATCGTTGTCGAGAGCGAACGCTTCACGCAGCCGCATCCCGCCTCGACCTTCACGATCGTGATCGGCCCCGCGGTTCGGTTCGCGAGTTCGAACGTCTGCGCGAGCGGCGGCCCGGCCTTGATGTTCCCTTTGGCGACGAGCGGCGTGGGGCACACCAGCGCGGGCGGGTTCGCGGCGGCGAAAAGGATCAGCGGCAGAATGGCGTTCATTCCCGCGGGATAACCGCGCCCGCCCCCGGCATCAAGCCGGGAATCTCGTGGACCGAGGCGTCGCGTCGAAGTACCCTGCTGCGTATGAAACGAATCCTCGCCGCGGTTGCCGTTCTGTTCGCCCCCAACGCCGCGTTCGCCCAGCCGGACTCGGTGAAGGCCACCTACACGAAGTACGAGTACAAGGTGCCGATGCGGGACGGCGTGAAGCTGCACACCACCGTGTTCGTCCCCAAGGACGACTCGCAGGTTTACCCGATCCTCATTCAACGCACCCCGTACGACTGCGCCCCGTACGGCGTGGACAAGTACCCGGACCGCATCGGCCCCGGCACGCTGTACCAGAAGAGCGGCTACATCTTCGTGGAGCAGGACGTGCGCTGGCGGTGGATGTCCGAAGGGACGTTCACGGACATGCGGCCGCACATCCCGAACAAGAAGCCGAACGAGACCGACGAGAGCAGCGACACGTACGACACCATCGAATGGCTCCTGAAGAACATCAAGGGGCACAACGGGAAGGTCGGCCAGTGGGGCATCTCGTACCCCGGCTTCTACACCGTGGCCGGCATGATCGACGCCCACCCCGCGCTCAAGGCGTCGAGCCCGCAGGCTCCGGTCACGGACTGGTTCATCGGGGACGACTGGCACCACAACGGGGCGCTGTTCCTGCCGCACGTGTTCAACTTCATGCCGCGTTTCGGCAAACCGCGGCCCGCGCCCACCACGAAGTACCCGTACCTGCCCTTCGAACACGGCACGCCGGACGGGTACAAGTTCTTCCTCGAAATGGGCCCCATCAAGAATGCGGACGCCAAGTTCTTCAAGGGCGAGATCGGCTTCTGGAAGGAAGTGTTCCAGCATCCGAACTACGACGACTGGTGGAAGGCGAAGAACATCCGCCAGCACGTGAAGAACATCAAGCCGGCCGTGCTCACGGTCGGCGGGTGGTTCGACGCGGAGAACCTGTTCGGCGCGCTCGAGACGTTCAAGGCGGCGGAGGCGAACAGCCCGCCGAAGTTCAACAGCCTTGTGATGGGCCCGTGGTCGCACGGGCAGTGGAACGGCGACCCGTGCGAGAAACTCGGCGACGTGTCGTTCAACGCCAAGACCGGTGACTTCTACCGCCAAAAAAGATCGAGTTCCCGTTCTTCGAGTTCCACCTGAAGGGCAAGGGCGAGAACGCGGTGCCGAAGGCGTGGGTCTTCGAGACGGGCACGAACGTGTGGCGGAAGTTCGACGCCTGGCCGCCGAAAAACACAAAGGCGTCTCCGTTGCATCTTTGGAACGGGGGCGGGCTCGCGTCCCTTCCGGACCTCTCTCGCGATCTCGTGGACTCGGTGACGCCGCCGCCCGGATTCGACGAGTGGGTCTCCGATCCGGCAAAGCCCGTGCCGTTCATCGGCAAGACGGTGATCAACATGGCCCGCGAATACATGACGGCCGATCAGCGGTTCGCCGCGTCGCGGCCGGATGTGCTCGTCTACCAGACGCCGGTGCTGGACAAGGACACGACCATCGCCGGGCCGATCGAGGTGGAACTGTACGTGTCCACGACCGGCACCGATGCGGACTTCATCGTGAAGTTGATCGACGTGTACCCGGACGACTTCCCCGACGCGAATCCGAACCCGACCGAAGTGAAGATGGGCGGCTACCAGCAACTCGTGCGCGGCGAGCCTTTCCGCGGGAAATACCGGAACAGCTTCGAGAAGCCGGAGCCGTTCAAGCCCGGCGAACCGGCGAAGATCAAGTTCACGATGCCGGACTCGCTGCACACGTTCCGCCCCGGCCACCGAATCATGATCCAGGTGCAGAGCACGTGGTTCCCGCTTGTGGACCGCAACCCGCAGACGTTCACCAACATCTACGAGGCGGACGAGAAGGACTTCAAGAAGGCGACGCACAGGATCCACCGCGACGCGGACCACCCGAGCAAGGTGATCGTCCGCGTGTTGAAGTGAGATTCACTTCAGCCACCTGTCGGCGAAGTTCATCCAGATGGCCCAATCGTCCGGGTTCATGGAGTGCGGGCCGGAGCGGATCCAGTACCCGAGGCGGGAGTCGATGAGCGGGTCGCCAGGCTTCGGCATCGGAGACTTCGCGAGCCCGTCGTGCCCGTACAGTTTGTACGCCGGGCCCGCGGCCTCCAGCACCTGAAACTGGCCGGAGGGATTCGCCCAGAGATCGTCGGAGGCGTTCGTGAACAGCACGGGACGCGGGGCACACAGCGCCACGAGCCCGTTCTGATCGAAGGGAAGTTTCGTGGTCGCGTCGCCGAACGCTTTGAAGTTGTCGCAGAACCAGTGCGGGAAAGCCTTGTTGATCCGCGCCACGGGTTCGGCCTTGGGATCGGAATGGCGGCTGGGGCCAGTGCCTCCGCAACCCGCCTGGTGCGGGATCACGAGGGCGATGCGGTCGTCGAAGGCCCCGGCGAGCAGCGCCGTCTTCCCGAGCCGCGAGTGCCCGCACACCGCGATCCGCTTCCCGTCGATGCTCTTGTCCGTCACCAGATAATCGACGGCGCGATGGCAGCCCCATGCCCACCACGCGATGGTCGCGGTCTCGGCCGGGTTCGGCGCGCCGGCCGGCGGCACGATCGTGGCTCGCATCCCTTCCCGCACCGCGGGCCGATCCGGTTGAATGTCCCCGCAGTAGAACGTGGCCACCGCATACCCGCGTTCCACGATCTGCTTCATCGGCCACACGGTGGGGGACTTCCCGCGGCCCGCGGCGGTCGCCTTGTTTTCCTTCACGCCGGGGCCGTTCGCCGGCATCCACGAGGTGGGCAGGTGAATGCGTTCGTCCGCGAGAACGAGGTGATTCCCGCCGAAGTTCGGGCCGACGAAGCACGACGCCGGAGTCTTGCCGTTCGGAACCGCCAGGAGCAGGTACATTTTCGGCCACTCGGGCGGGCCGAACGTGAGTTCGACTTCGCGGAGGGTGCCCTTCCCGTCCAGAGCCTTCGCGTCCTCGAACAGCAGTTTCGCGGTCACCGTCTCCGGCTTCGCGGGAAAGCGGCCGTACATGTAGTGTTCGAAGAGCGCCTTCAACTCCGGCCGCCGCTTCGACTCCCACTCGCGCACGGTTTCGATCTTCGACCCGTCGAACGCGACGGTCGGGTTCGGCAGCCCTTCGTGAGCCGGGAGTTTGGCGGGTGGCGGAAAATCCGCGGCGGATGTCGGCACGATCACGGCTAGGACTCCGAGCAAGGCGAGAGCGGTTCGCATGGTGAAGAGCCTCGGCGAAGGTGGAGGTGGGGACAACTTATTGAGTAGAAAGCGGGTATGAACGTCGCCCTCTATTACGAGCCGGACGGCTACGTGGAATCGCGAGGCGGCACGCCCGGCGGCCCGGCCGGGCTCATGGGTCGCCAGGTCGCGGGCCGCGAGTTCCTGGACGCGTATCTGAGTCATGGTTCGTGGAGCGAACTGGCTGGCGTCGTGAAGTCTCGCGATCGAGCGGCCTCGCTTGTGGACTTCTGCAAGCGTCACCCCTCGAATGTCTCCTCGGTGCGAACGCTTCGCGTCGTCGAAGAGGCGGCGTTTCTGCAGAACCCCGTGCCGGTGTTGCATCATCCGTGCCCGCCGGACGTCCGCTTCGCATGGATGCGGCACGCTCTCGCCCCGCATCGCTTCGCGCTCTGCGGCCTCACGCACACGCTCGCATCGGTCGCGGGAACGAACGCGATCTGCGATCTCGTCTCGGCTCCGTTCGAAACGTACGACCGACTTGTCTGCACCTCGCGAGCCGTGGTTCGCATGGTTGACGCGGTCGCGGAGTCTTATGCGGCCTATCTGCGGGAACAGTTCGGCGGCGAACCCGGACTTCGCGCCAAGCTCGCTCTCGTTCCGCTCGGCGTGAATGCGGATCGTTTCCGCCCGCCGACGGACGACGAACGCCGCACCGCTCGGCGACAGTTCGACGTCGCCGAGGATGAAGCGTTGATCCTTTGCGTGGGGCGGCTCTCGCATCACGCCAAGGCGCACCCGTTCCCGGTGTTTCAGGCCGCTCAACGGGCGGCACGAGAGAGCGGCCGCAAAGTGCACCTCGCGTTCGCGGGTTGGGCCGCCCATCCGACGGTCGCGGCGGAGTATCGCAACGCCGCACGGTACTTCGCCCCCGCGGCGCGGGTCAGCTTTTGGGACGGCCAGGACCCCACGGTGCGAAGCCGGATGTGGCACGCGGCCGATGTCTTCGTCTCGCTGCCGGACAACATTCAGGAGACGTTCGGCCTCGTGGTGGTGGAAGCGATGGCGAGCGGGCTTCCGGTGCTCGCCAGCGATTGGGACGGCTACCGCGATCTCGTGGCCCCCGGGCAGACCGGCTGGCTCGTGCCGACTCGCATGATTCGCGGCGCCACGGAGGGCGCCACGAGCCGGCTGTTGTTCGGCGCGGTGAACTACGACAACTTCCTGGCAGAGGTCGTCCAGACGGTCGCGGTGGATGCCGGGGCCGCGGGCGAGGCATTGACGCGGCTCGTGAGCGATGAACCGCTACGAAAGCGAATGGGCGCCGCGGGCCGGGCTCGGGCCTTGGAACGGTTCGCGTGGCCGCATGTGATTCGGGCGTACGAAGCGATCTGGGCCGAACAGCGGGAGGAACTGGCGGCGCATGCGCCAACCGCGCCGCGGGCCCCGGTTCGCTATCCGACTCCGGAAGTGTCGTTCGCGGGATACCCGAGCGAGTGGCTCGACGAAGCCACTCCGCTTCGCGCCACGGAGGGCGCCGCATCCCGCCTCGCGGCGCTGCTCGCGATCCCGCTCACGAACATGGCCGCCGATCGCCGCTGCTCCGAACCGGACGTCTTGCTCGAATTGCTTCAACGAACCGGCACGGTCAACGACCTCGCGTCCGGCCTCGAATCGAAGGGCTCCACTCCCGCCGCCGCCCGCGCCACTCTGGCCTGGCTGCTAAAGTACGGGCTGCTGGAGTAGCCCGATCGCCATCCGAACCCGAAATTGAGTCGCGGAGCAAAAGTTGGAGTCAAATCGTGGACAACTTCACACGGTGGACTGCGAACTCGGTGCGGGCTTGATGCGGGAGAGGAAACCGTTGCCGGCGTGTTCGATCTCGAGGAACGCGCCGTGTTCCGGAGCCGGCTTGTAGAGGCGGAACGCCTTCATGACGCCGAGCGTGGCGGCGCTCTCCAGCGGGCCCATGAACCGCGTGTCGCGATCGAGGAACTCCGGACGCTCGGCCCATGCCGCCATTTGCGAGTGGTTCAGGAAGAAACAGCCGGCATGCGGATTGGTCGAACGGCGAAACCGGAATTCGCGACCGAGCACGTCCCCACTCAACTCCGGTTCTTGATTCACATCCTGAAACGCGGCCGCGGCTCGCTCGCGGATCGGGCCGTCGATGTAGCACTTGTGCACGATGCGGTTGCGGGCCACCTCGAAGCGGTTCGGCAGGAGCAGCGCTTCTTCACCGAAGCGCGAGACGAACCACTTTAACTTCGTGAAGAAGAGCGGGTCGTGGAACACGAGGTCGTCTTCGAGATACCCGTAGAAGTCGAAGCGGTCCGCGAGGCGGTCGCGAAGTGCGGCATGGCACTCGAAGCCGAGCAGCCTCGGTTCCGCCTCCGTTTCGCGATGCGTGAAGTATCCCGGGTCGAGGGGCAAGTCGTTCAACAGGTGTCGGCCGCGTGTCGTACACACGACGACTTCCACGGCGAGAGCGAGGCCATGGTTCGCGGGCGTGGTGGTGCGTCGAGCGATATCCAGAATGCACTGCGGGCGGCCGAAATGTTGCCGGATCGCGGCGAGGCACCGGGTGATGGCCTGAATGCGGGGAGCCGGGACCGGCGCGAGCGACCCGTGCCGCCCGTTCCCGGTCGGGTCGAAGTGATGCGGGATGGCGAAAAGCAGCCGCATGTCCGTTAAGATACCGCCCATGAGCGTCGCCGCGAACATCCCTTTGGCGCAGAGTCGCGTGCCGGGGCTGGCGTTTGCCGCGTCGTTCACGGGAATCGCGATCGCGGCGGCGCTGGTCTCCGGGTTCATCCCGGTCGCGTTCTCGATCGCCATCGTGTTCCTGTTCGCGGGGCCGCACAACTGGTTCGAGGCGCGGTACATCCTGGGCCGCCTGCCGGCCCGCACCGGCAAGTTGCACGGCTTCTTCGTCCTCTCAGCCTGCGGGGTCGTCGGCCTCACCATCGCTTACCCCGCGATCGGGTTCCTCTCGCGATTCGCCGCCGTGGGAAGCGTGCTGGCCCTTTGGAACACGGCGTTCCTCGTCTGGGTCGCGGCGCTGGTTCACTTGCGGGCGAACACGAATCCGCGATTCGAAGCCGGGTGGATCTGGCCCGTCGCGCTGCTGCTCGTGGCCGGGGTCTGGCTCAACCCGGTCGTGTTGAACTTCTCGCTGGTGTACCTCCATCCGGTTCTCGCGCTCGTGCTCCTTGATCGGGAACTGACACGCTCGCATCGGACGTGGCGGCCCACATATCGCGTCGCGTTGCTGAGCATACCGGCGTGCCTCGCCCTGCTCTATTGGCGACTCGCGGATGCGCCCGATCTTCCCGGCGCCGATCCGTTCAACCTTACGCTGACGATTGCGGACCATGCCGGGGCCGGATTCCTCGAGGGCGTCTCCACGCACTTCCTCGTGGCCGTCCACACGTTTCTGGAGATGGTTCACTACGCGGCGTGGGTCGTGCTCATTCCGCTGATCGGGCTCCGATCGTGGCCCTGGGAGTTGCGAACGATTCCGGCCTCGCGGCGATCCGGCGCATGGGCCCGTGGCGTCGCCGGCGTGCTCCTCGCCGGCCTCGGCCTCGTCCTGATCCTCTGGGTCTGCTTCGGCCTGGACTACGGAACGACGCGCAGCGTCTACTTCACCGTCGCCCTGCTCCACGTCCTCGCCGAGATTCCCTTTCTGCTCCGCATGCTGTGACTCTCCCGCCGAGGTGTCCTCAAATGTCCGACCTTCCGATGCCGCTCGATCTCAATGCGGACCTCGGCGAAGGGGCGGGGTTCGATGCGGACCTCATGCCGCTGATCACGTCCGCCAATGTCTGCTGCGGGAAGCATGCCGGCGGGGTCGTCGAGATGCGGGCCACCGTCGAACTCGCGAGCCGATTCGGAGTCGCGATCGGGGCTCATCCGGGCTACGACGACCGCGAGCAGTTCGGCCGCCGAGAGCGGAACCTGCCGCACGCCGATCTCGTCGCCCTCGTTCGCGCTCAAGTCGAAGACCTCGCGGCGCTCGCTCACTTGAAGTACGTCAAGGCTCACGGGGCCCTCTACAACCAGGCCTGCCGGGATGAACGAATCGCGGCGGCGGTCGTGGAGGCCATCGCGGAGAGGCGGTTGCCCGTGGTCGGTTTGCCGGGGTCGAAGCTGGCCGAGGCCGCGAGGCAGGCCGGGTTGCCGTTCATTCCCGAGGGATACGCGGACCGACGCTACCGTCCCGACGGCTCCCTCGTTCCGCGAACCGAGCCAGACGCCTTCGTTCACGACCCGCACGAGGCCGCGGCTCAAGTTCAACGCCTGATCCATGAACGGGGCATCCGCACGGTCTGCGTTCATGGGGACAACCCCCAAGCGGTCGCGTTCGCCGCCGCGATTCGAGACTCGCTCATGAAGGCCGGGTTCGAACTGCAGGCGTTCTCGGCTTTGTAATTGTTACATCGCGTAGGGTCCGGCCGTAGAAGTTACACCGGCCGTGCCGTGGGCCTCCGCAATCGGCATCCTCCGTTCGATCCCGAAGCCGCGTACCAATCGCACGTTGCGCGGGCGCTTTCTTCCCGATCGCGCTCAATTCCGCCCCCCGGCACACCGCTTGCCATCTACACTTCAGACGCCCTGACCACACTGGCGTCCACAACACGATGTTTGCTTCCACGGAGGTCAAGGGAATGACGCTTCGTCGGCTTCTGGCCCTGTTCGCGCTCGCGCTCCTGTTGGCGCCGGGCTCCGCTCGCGCGGCCACGTTCACTACTCCGAACTTCACCGTCTCGGCGCCGGACGAGGCCCTCGCTCGTCGTTTCGGCGAGATGGCCGAGTACTACCGCAAAGAGAAGGCGCTCGAGTGGCTCGGGCAGGAGATGCCGCAGTGGCCGGAGCGGTGTCCGCTGCGAGTCCGCATCGGCGAGAACGGAGCGGGCGGAGCCACCACGTTCAGCTTCAGCAGCGAGAACGGCCGCGGGTACGTCGCCTCGCAGAGCATGGAGATCCACGGGCCGGTGCGGCAGCTTCTCAACTCGGTTCTTCCGCACGAAATCACCCACACCGTGTTCGCGTTCCACTTCGGCCGCCCGGTGCCGCGTTGGGCCGACGAAGGCGGCAGCGTGCTCTCCGAGAACGACGAAGAACGCACGAACCATGACATCCGCTGCCGCGAAATTCTGAACCAGGGCAAAGCCTTCCGCCTCGGCGTGCTCTTCCGCATGACGGAATACCCGCGGGATATGATTGTTCTGTACGCCGAGGGCTACTCGGTGGCGGCGTATCTGGTCGAGCGGGGCGGCGGCGGTCGCGAAGGCCGTCGCAAGTTGCTTCAGTTCCTCGGTGAGGGAATGAAGGGGAGCACCGAGCGTTCGCACGGCAGCCCGGAAAGCTGGAACCTCGCGGCTCAACGCGTGTTCAACATCGAAAACACGGACGCGCTCGAGGCCCAGTGGATCGAGAACTTGAAGAACCCGAACGCGGCCCGGATCGCGGCCCGCGATAGCAAGCCGGCCCCGACCACGCTGGCGGTGCCGACCGGCGGCAAGCCCGCGGAGTTCACCTCCGCCGGCCGCCCGGACGTGCGAAGTTCGGCGAACGCGGCTCTGCCCGTGCTCGAGGGTCCGGTCAAATCCGCCCGTGGCGCCGCTCCGGAGAACGAACCCGCTACACGTCCCGTACCCCGGATGAACATCCCGGATCGCCCGCCGCCCATCCTGCTTCCGCCGGAGATTCCGCGACCGCTGAAGTGACGGGATCCCGAAAGCGAATCGCGAGACGGCACGATCTCTCGTGAAGGTGATCGAAGTTGAATGAGACTCGCGACCCGCTTGCGGGTTCGCGGCTACAATCCTCGGGGACACCCTCCCCGAGGTTTTTTCATGGACATCGTCGAGTATCGCGGCTGGAAGAACAATCTGCGGATCGCCAACGCCGAGGCCGAAGTCATCGTTACGCTCGATGTCGGGCCGCGAGTCATCAGTTATTCCAAGCCCGGCGGGTTCAACGTTCTCAAGAACTACGACTCGCACATGGGCGGCACGGGCGAGGCCGAGTGGCAACTCCGCGGCGGGCACCGCTTCTGGCTCGCGCCGGAAGACCTCACCCGCACCTACTTCCCGGACAATCGCCCCGTGAAGCACGAAGCCATCGGCCCGAACGCGGCTCGGATCATCGCGCCGCCCGAGGTCGAATACGGCGTTCAGAAGACCATGGAACTTCGCCTCGCGGACAAAGGCACGAAGCTGGACGTCAAGCTGAGGGTGACGAACACGGGCACGGCGCCGACTTCGCTTGCTCCGTGGGGTCCGACCGTGATGGCGCCCGGCGGAATGGAGATCATCCCGCTGCCGCTGAAGTCTCCGCATCCGGGGAACGTGAAGAACGCAAAGACGCCCGAAGACTTCGGACCCAATCAGGAACTCGTTCTCTGGCCGTACTTCGACTTCGCGGACACCCGCTGGACGTTCGGCCGCAAGTACATCTTCCTCCGTCAGGACGTGAACAAGGGACCGACCAAGATCGGCCTCGCTCACCGCATGGGTTGGGTGGGCTACCTCAACTCGGGCGTGCTCTTCGTGAAGCGCTTCGATTATCGTGAAGGGGCCACGTACCCGGACCGCGGCACCCGCTACCAGACGTTCAGCTACGAAGAGATGCTCGAGATGGAGACGTGCGGCGAACTCGTGACGCTGGCGCCGGGGCAGTCCGCGGAACTGGACGAGTCGTGGGAGCTCCACTTCAACGTGCCGCCCGTGAAGACCGAGGACGACGTGGACCGTGTGATTCTGCCGTTGGTAAAATGCTGAAGCGACTTGGAGGGTCCGTGATGTCTCGACGAACCTGGGCCGGTGCGCTCGCGGTGGCGCTTCTGCTACCCGCCACGGCCGCGGCACAACCGCGGGCCGCGGCCCCGGCCAAGCCGGAAGACGAACTCGTCAACAAGGTCCGCGATTCGATCAAGCGCGGCGTCACGTATCTGAAGAAGAACATCAACGCGCAGGGGAACTGGGAAGGGGTCGTCCTCCAGTTCCTCGCGGACATGGAAGGCGGCACCACGGCTCTCGTCACGCTCTCGCTCCTGAACTGCGGCGAGAAGCCGGACGATCCCCAGATCGCGAAGGCGCTCGATTACCTCGCCGGACTTCCGCCGCGAAAGACGTACGTCGTCGGGTTGCAGAACATGGTCTTCGCCGAGGCGCGGCGGCCGAAGGATCTCGCCGTCATTCAGCGGAACGCGGATTGGCTCATCGAGAAAGCTCTGGGCTACCAGAACGGAGCGGGCAAGCTCAACGGTTGGAGCTACCCGGGCAACAACCTGCCGGACAACTCGAACACCCAGTACGCGTTGCTCGGGCTCTACGCCGCGAAGCAGGCCGGAGCCAAGATTGAGGATCGCCACTGGAAGGCGATCCAGGAGTATTACACGCGCACGCAAGCCCCTGCGGGCTTCTGGCGTTACCACAACGGCACGGAATTCGGCGGCGACGGCTCGGCCAGCTTCACGATGAGCGTCGCCGGCGTGTGCGGGCTCGTGATCGCCGGCATGGGGCTCGACCAAAGCGCCCAACAACTGGACCCCGCGACCGGCATCGCCGCCGCCTGCGGCATCTACGCCGAAGACAGCGCCCTCGCCCGCGGCATGAACTGGGTCGCCTCCAAATTCGCCTTCAATCAGGGCAAATCGAACAGTTACAACATCTACGGCATCGAGCGGCTCGGCCGCCTCTCGGGGCAGCGCTTTATCGGCAAGTTCGACTGGTACCGCGAAGGTTGCGTGTACCTGCTCGGCAAGCAGGATGCGAACGGCTCCATCGTCGTCGGCGCCGGCATCGACGGCTCGGAGATTCTCTCCACCGCCTTTTGCCTGCTCTTCCTCTCGAAGGGCCGCACGCCCGTGCTCATCAGCAAGTTCGCCTGGGGCGAATATCGTGACGCGGGGAACGCCACCTTCCGCGAGGTCGGCGTCGGGCCGAAGGGCGAAGTGGGTTGGAACCGCAAGCACAACGACACGCGGCATCTCGTCGAGTTCTCCAGCCGCGAACTGTTCAAGGGCGTGCCGCTGTCGTGGCAGGTGTACGACATGCGGCGGCAGAACATCGAGACGGACGAAAAGCTGCTCGAAGAAGTCGGAGTGTTGCTGCAATCGCCCGTGCTCTATTTGAACGGCCACGGCAAGATGCCGTTCGTGGGCCAACCGGGGGAACTGCTCAGCGTGCCCGAGAAACTTCTGCAGAAGTACGTGGACGAAGGTGGATTCATCCTCGCGGAAGCGTGCTGTGGCGACGAGGAGTTCGCCGCCTCGTTCCGGTTGCTCATGAAGCGCATCTTCCCGAAGAGCGACCTCCGCCGCCTGCCCGAGACCCACGCCATCTGGACCGCGTTCTTCAAGGACGAAGGCCTCGCCCAGTTCGCGGGGTTGGAGGGGCTCGAGAAGGGCTGCCGCACGGTGGTCGTCTTCAGCCCGAAGCCCTTGGCCGGATATTGGGAGGAACAGCGGTACATGCCGCGACCCGGCCAGGCCCCCGCGAAAGCGGGCGATGTCACGCATCGCGGCGAGATGAGCTACAAACTCGCGGGCAATGTGATCGCCTACGCCACCGGCCTCGAACGCCCGAAACCGAAACTGACCGTGACCAAGATCTACGATCCGAAGGCGGATGTGGGCCCGACTCGCGGCGTGTTCAAGGCCGCTCAACTCAAGATGGTCGGCGGCGACGCCGAACCCGCCCCCGCGGCCATGCGCAACCTCATGAGCCACCTCCGCGAGAAGACCGGCCTCGACGTCTCGCTCAAGAAAGAGAGCTACTTCCCCGGGGATGAGCCGCTCTTCAACTACAAGTTCATGTACCTTCACGGCCGCAAGCCGTTCACGCTCGAAGGCGACGGTCTCGAGAGCGTGAAAGCGAACCTCCAGACTGGCGGCCTGCTCTTGGCGGACGCGGGCTGCAACGGCTACGACTCGTGGAAAAAATTCGACGCGTCCTTCCGCGATGCCTGCAAGAAGCTCTTCCCGGACAGCCCGCTGCAGGTCATTCCCGCGAACGATCCGATGCTCGGAGCCAAGATGAACGGTGTGGCCGTGGGCAGCGTGCGGTGCCGCCGCGAGAGGCCGGACGGCCAAGGGCCCGAGACCGAGATGCGGAGCTACGCCCCGTACCTGGAAGGGGTGAAAGTCGATGGCCGATGGGTGATCGTGTACAGCAAGTACGACATCGGCTGCGCCCTCGAAGGGCACAAGGCTTCGGATTGCATGGGCCACGACCGCGAGAGCGCGCTCAAGGTCGCCTCGGCCGTCGTGCTGTACTCGTTGAAACGATGATCGACGCGAGCCCCGACCGCAGGAGATTCATCGATGCCGATGCATGATTGGACCACGGTGGAAGATGGAATCTATCACGACTTTCATCACGAGTGGATTTCTGAAATCAAACGGGCCTTGAACAACGGACTCTTGCCGGCGGATTGCTACGCGATGGCGGAGCAGATCGCGGGCGGGTTCGGGCCCGACGTGTTGACACTGCAGGATCGCGAGACGACGACCGATCCGTACGGCGGAACGGCCACGATGACGCTCCCCAAGACGAAGCATGTCGCCGAGCGGTCCGGCGGCCTGCGGCAGCGTCGATCCAGTCGGGTCGTGGTGCGGCACATCAGCGACGATCGCGTCGTCGCCATCATCGAGGTCGTTTCTCCCGGGAACAAGAGTTCCGCCAACGCGATGCGGGCATTCGTGTGGAAGGCCGGAGAATTGCTGGATCAGCGGATCCATCTGTTGTTGCTTGATCCGTTTCCGCCAGGCCCGCGAGACCCGAGCGGCATTCATGCCGCGATCTGGGACGATTACGCCGGCGAGGCATTCACACTGCCCGCGAACGAACCCATCACGTTCGTCGCGTACGAATCGGCGGAGACGGTGCGGGCCTACATCGAGACGCTGGCAGTGGGCGATCGGCTCCCCGAGATGCCGTTGTTTCTCGCGCCCGAGTACTACGTCCAACTTCCGCTGGAATCGATGTACCAATCGGCGTGGGAAACCGTGCCCGCTCGCTGGCGACGCGTGATCGCGCCCGGAGACTAAGGACGCATCTCGAAGTCGACCTTCGCGGCTCCGCCCTTCGCCACGACGATCCGCCGCCGCGATTCGAGCGGCGGGCCATACGTCTGGCGGAAGATCAATCCCGTCTCGGGGTCGCGTTCCTGCTTCGCCACTGTCCAATTCGGCAACCACGACACGATCTCGTATTCGCCGGGCGGCACCTGTTTCAACTCGAATTGTCCCTCGGAGTCGGTCCGCGTGAAGTACGGGTGATCGCTGACGAAGAGACTCGCGTTCGCCCAATAGAAACCCGCGCCGGAGGAGAGTTCGACTCGGCCCGCGGTATCGAAGATTCTCGCGAGCGGCTGATCCGGCTGCGGGAAAGTCAGACTGAAGAAGGCCGCGTCGCGGGCTCGCAGGACATGGAACACGGGCTCGGCGGATGCCATCTCGACGGAGTCGCCGCGGCGCACGAACCCGACCCTCGCGGTGGATTCGCCCTGCAGCACGACGACGCCGCGGTCCTTCATCCGAACGCGAACGGGAACGTGATCCCATGGCCGCGAGCGGGCCGGATCGATACCGCGAAGCGAGACGACGGCGTCCGTCACGCCGCGGGTCAATTCATGGATGCGAGGCGCGTTCGGATTCGGGATCAGGTTCACGGTGAAGTTTCCATCCGCGGCCGGAGCGCCGAAGAGGAACGGCGAAGGGTTCGGCTTCTCGCCGGACCACGCGACGCGTCCCGTGATCGTCGCACAGGTGGACGCGTCGAATTCACGACCGATCGCGGGAGGCTCGCCCGGCGAATCCGAACGCGGAGTCGCCGCCGAGTCGGGATCGCCCTCGCACGACACGACGGCGACGAGAACGACGATCGGAATCAGCCACAAAACGGATCGCACGCCGCTTTCCCCTTCCGCTCGAATCGCGACACTGAACGCATGGCGAACGGTTACCTGGTTCGAACGCCGGCCGAAGCTCCGACCGTGCCGTGTCCCTGCGGCGAGTCCACGCGGTTCATTCGCGGCGCGGACGGCGCCCCATGCTCGTTGCACGTCACCGCGATCCGCGATTCCGTTCGCCACTATCACCGTGAAACCACCGAGGTGTACTACATCCTCGAAGGTTCCGGCAAGATGGAACTGAACGGGGACTGGGTCGAGCTTGAACCGGGGACGTCGATCTGGATCGAACCGGGCACGCGGCATCGGCTCGTGAGCGAAGCGGGCGTGAAGACCATCGTGTTCGCGATCCCGGCCTTCCGCGACGACGACGAATACTTCGATTGATCGACCATGCACGACACCCTTGGTGGTTGCTTCGGCTCGTTCGTTGGTTTCGTCGCGGGCCTGCTCGCGGGCCTGCTCCTAGGGGAGCACGTCGTCAAGCCGGGGCTCGATGGCCTCGTGACGAAACTCGCCATCGCCGGCGTCGCGGCCTTGCTGTTCGCCGCGATCGGCTTCAAACTGGGGAAGCGGGCCGCCGGGCGGCCAAACCCGACGGACGAATAATCTCATGGCGCTGAAACTCTCCGCGTTCCCGAAGTGCTGGCTGGACAGGATCGCCGGCGAACGCACGATGACCGTCTTCGAGTGGATCGAAATCGCGAAGAGTCTCGACGCGGACGGCCTCGAGATGTACGAAGGGTTCTTCACGAGTCTCGAACCGGGTTACCTCGATTCCGTGAGCGACGCGATCCGCGCGGCCGGGTTCGAGATGCCGATGCTCTGCTGTTCGCCGGACTTCACGAACCCGAACGCGGACGGCCGCAAGCGTGCCGTGGATCGCGAGATCGAGATGATCCGGGTCACGCGTCGGCTCGGCGGGCCGCGAGCGGTGTGCCGCGTGCTCAGCGGGCAACGCTACCCCGAGGTGAGCCGCGAGCAGGGGATCGCGTGGTGCGTCGAGTGCATCGAAGCGGTGTTGCCGGCCGCCCGCGAACACGACATCGTTCTCGGCCTCGAGAATCACTACAAGGACGGCTTCTGGAAGTACCCCGAGTTCGCACAGAAGCAGGACGTGTTTCTCGAACTGGTGAACGCCATTGCGGATCGCACGCACTTCGGGGTGCAATTCGATCCGAGCAACGCGGTGGTCGCCGGCGACGATCCGGTGGCATTGTTGAAGCACGTCGCGGATCGGGTCGTGAGCATGCACGCATCCGATCGGTATCTCGCGGAAGGAACCACGCTCGATTCGCTGCGGCAATCGGACGGCACGCTCGGCTACTCGCCGAACCTGCGTCACGGCGTGACCGGGAAAGGACTCAACGATTACGAGTCGATTTTCCGCATCCTCGCCGAGAACGGCTACCGCGGATGGGTGAGCATCGAAGACGGCATGAACGGGCTGGACGAGATGGCCGAATCGCTGGCCTTCCTGCGAGCCATCACTTCGAAACACTTCGAGTAGCGACCGCGAGGCGGGACTCGCCTCGCGGCCGAGCATTTCGGATCAACCCACGAACACGCCGTCATAGAACCCGGTGATGTAGTCGAACTCGTCGAAGGCGACGTAGTTCTTGGCGGCGAGGTCCGTTCCGAGATAGACCGTGACGCGGGAGCCGCCGAGGGTGCCGTTCTCGTCGATGCCGCCGGAGCCGGTGACGACTTCCGCCTTGCGGTCGCCGTCGATGTTCTTGACGGCGACGCGGATGCCGCCACGGCCGCTGACGTCGCCGGCGAAGAAGTTGGCGATCGGCGCGTCCAAGGCGGGCTGCGGCCCGTCCGGACCGGCATCGAGCAACTTGTCGCCGGAGACGATGAACACGCGCGGCCCGCCACCGGGTCCCGCTCCGCCGATCAGATCGCCGAACCCGTCGCCGTCCACGTCGCCGACGGCGACATAGGCGCCGTTGCGAAGCGATTCTTCGAAGAGGAAGAAGTCGCCGATCGGGTTGAGGAGCTTGCCCTGGGCGAGTGCGGCTCCGTCGTAGATGGAGATACGCGGCCCGCCGCCGAATCCGGCGGAGACGACGAGTTCGGCGAATCCGTCGCCGTTGATGTCGCCGACCGCCGGGCGAGCGCCGCCACGGAAATTCTCGTCGTTGATGCCAAGGAAATTGTGGATGCGGGTGAAGTTGCCGCCGCGGAGCACGGTGACACGCGGCCCGCCATTCACGTCCGGCGTCATGACGATTTCATCGATGCCGTCGCCAGTGATGTCGCCGGTGGTGACGAAGACGCCGCCGTCGAAGTTCTCGAAGGGGCGGTAGTCGAGAACACGCGTGCCGGTCTTGCCGTCCACGACGATGACCGAGGCCTGGATGCTCGGGCCGCTGCCGACGATGTAGTCCGGGATTCCGTCGCCGGTGACGTCGCCGACGGCGACGCGGTTGCCGCCGAGGAAGCCGGGACCGTTCGGATCCACCTGGTTGTTGAACCCTCCGGGGAACGGCGTGAACTGAGCGATCACGTTCCCGTTGCCGTTGTAGATCGTCACGTCCGTGCTGCCGGCGACGCCGCTGCCCACGCCGTAGATGGACGGCAGGTTCTCCGCGGGGCTCGGCGGCGGCGGAGCGGCGGCCACTGCGATCGGCCCGATCGTGGAGATGATCGGACCGGTCGCGATGTTGGTGAACGTGTAGAACCCGGCCGCGGTGAACGTGACGGTGTACGTCGCCACGCCGTTGATGAACGTCGGGCTCGCCGGGTTGATCGTGTAGCCGGGCGCCGGCGAGCCGTTGATCGTGAGATTCGTGCCGTCCAGCGTGCTCGCGACGTTGCCTTGCGAGTCGAGCGCGGTCACGGTCACCGTGGCGACGGTGCCCACGGCGTAGGGCCCGGCCGAGATGTCCACGTCGAGTTGCGCCGCGGGACCGGCCGAAACCACGACGTTCGCCGTGCCAGTGATGGTTCCGTTCGGCAGGTTCGCCGGGTCGGCTCCGCTCGCGGTGATCTGCACGTTCCCGCTCGCATTAAAGACGCCGTTGAACGTCGCGACGCCGTTCACGGTCGTGACCGTCGCCGGGAGCGTGGCCGCGGACCCGGTGCGGGTCAGGCCCACCACGCGGTTATAGGTCAAGTCCGTATTGCCGAAAGCGTCCTGCGCGGTGAGCGTGAACGTCTGGTTCGCCGGAGCGGTCAGCAGGCTCGAGGCGGGCGAGATGCTGAACTGCGTGGCCGCGCCCGCGACGACGACCGTGGTCCATGCCGTGGGGTTGATCGTGGCCAAGCCCGTGTACGTCGCGTTCACCGTCTGGTTGCCGGCGGTCTGGAAGACGACCGGGAAAGTGGCCACGCCGTTCGTCAAGGCGACGGACGACGGCGTGAAGGTTCCGGTGCCCGGAGCCGGGGTGAAGGTCAAGGTGCCGCTCACGCCGGAGAGCAGCACATCGTTGCCGTCGCGGGCCTCGATCGTGACGGTGTTCGAGGCGCCGGCCGTCGCCGTCGCCGGGTAGAGCGTCACGACGAGGCGGCTGTTCGTGTTCGAGTTCAACTGCAGAGTCGTGCGGAACTGGTCGACGATCGCCTCGCCGTTGGTCGAGTCGTTGTCCTGGTTCATGAGGAACCCGGACGGATCCGACACTTGCGGCGTGTCCCCGTTCGGGTTGTACCCGATGATGATGTCGTAGCTGCCGACACCAGTCTGAGTCGGGAACGTGATCGAGAACAGGTTGCGGGGGTTCGAGCCGTCCGCACCCGTGGTCGAGATCATGTTCACGCTGGTGATCGGGATCGGCCCGTTCGGCCCGACGATTTGCACGTCCGCCGGGGTGAAGGTCGCGGGGTCGACGGGTCCGCTGAATCGAACCTGGAGCGAGGTGGACGGCCCGTTCAGCGGGTTCGGGTTGATCAATTGGACCACACGCGGCCCGGAGATGAAGCTCGAGGCCGGGAGATCCGTGTCGAGGCGAATGGCGAAGGTGCCGCGGCCATAGGTGGTGGCCACGAGCATGTTCAACCCGCCGGCCTTGTAGCGACCGGTGGTGGGATCGAGATCGCCGATCGAGAGGTCGAGATCGGTGATGTGGGTGTTGGGGAGATAGCCGCCGTCCGCGGGGGCGCCGTCGGTGATCACGTCCGGGAAGAAGGTCCAGGTGGTGCCGAAGTCGACGGTGCGGAAGACGCCGCCGCTGCCGGCCACATAGAGGATCGGGAACGTGGCTCCGGGCACGGTCGGTTGCGGGAAGGCGTACCGCCAGTCGACGGCGAGGGCGGTGAGGCTGTTCGCCCGCAGCGCGGGATCCTGATCCGCGTCGTTACCGAAGATGGATCGCGTGAGGTTGAACAGGTTGCCGTTCAGCGGCGTCCACGTTCCCGTGCCCACGGTTCCGTCCGCCTTGTAGAACACGCCGCTCGTGGTGAGCGCGAACACGTCCTTCTTGCCGACTTGCGGATTGGGGATGATGCGGATCACGTCCTGGCCGTCGAGGCCGTTCGCCGCGGATCCGATAAGCGTCCACGGCGCGCCGCCGGTGGTCGTGGAGTAGATGTTGCCGTTCAGCGTGCCCGCGTACAGGAAGTTGTTGGTGAGCGTGGGCAAGGCCGGGTCCGAGGCGCCGAACGCCGAGGCCAGCACGTCCGATCCATCCAAGTTGCCCGGCGAGGCGACGAGGTTCCACGTGACGCCTTGATTCGTCGAGCGGTACACGCGGCCGCCGGGCGAACCGAAGATCAGGATGTTCGGGTTCGCCGGGTTCGCGTTCGGCTGCGGGATCGAAGTCGGGATGTCCCAGGCGTACGTGTCCGGCCACGATTCGCCCTGATCGAAGAGGCTGCCCGAAGAATCGCCGGTGCGGCTGAAACCGCCGCCGAACGAGTGCAACGCCGTGTTGGTGAACACGCGGAAGAAGTCGAGATCCGTGGCCGTCGAGTTCAGATCGAAGCCGGAACTGGTCGGGCTGCGGTACTGGAACGCGGTGCCGGAACCGGCCTGATCGACGAACACGGAGGCGCCGTGGCCGGTGGGCCCACGCCAGTTCAGATCGCCGGTGGCGAGGATGTTCCCGCCGGACACGGGGAAGCCGCTCTGGTCGCCCATGCCGTAGAAGAGCGCGCCGGCGAGGTCCGCCGCGAGTTGGCTCGGTTGCACGGCGCCGCTGTAGAACTGGGACACCTGCAGGTTGCCGTTGCGGTTTCCGTTCACGGTGCTGCTGAAGCCAATCCCTTGCGAGAGCGTGCCGGTGTCGCGCGGGCTGCCGTCGTCCACGCCGGTGAACACGCCGTCATCCGTTCCGAAAATCAGCCGTGTCTTCCCGGTCACCGGGTCCGTGAAACTCAGGATCGAGTGCGTATTGATGGCGGAGAAGCGGTTTTGCGTGCGGTTGCTTCCCGTCTGATCCGGCACGTTCAGGTCAAGGATGTCCGTGAAGAAGTTCCACGAGGTGTCCGCTCCGTCGTTGACGAAGAAGCCCGCGGGGCCGCCGATCGAGTCGCTGGTGCCGCCGACACGGATGAGCGAGTTCGTGATGAACGGCTGGTTGTAGTCGCGGCCGCCGAACAGGTTGAGGAAGCCGATCGAGGTGCCGTCCGCGTCTTCGTAGACCTCGAACGGATCGCCGCCGATGTACACGTACCCGCGGACCGGCGAGTTCGGCGGCTGGAAGATCTGTGGCTGAAGCCCGCCGATCGTGAGCCGCTGCCCATTGACTTCCGTGGTGAATGCGGGATTCGCCGCATTCGTCGGGATGAAGTTGCTGTTGTTGTAGAACGTGAAATTGTGGGCGTCGCGCATCTTCGTGACGTCCACGCGGATGCTGTTGCCGCCGGCCCCAGCCAGGTACACGATGTACGGGTTCTCCGGATCCACCGCGATGGCCAGGGCGTAGTCGCCGAGCGAACCCACGTCCAGTTGCGCGCGGCCGCCGAGGGCCAGGTTCGTTTCTTCGTTGTTGGTGGCGAATAGAGACACGGGCAGGCGAACGCGAGTCCAGTGGGCGCCGGCGTCCTTGGTCATGTAAAGCTGGACGGAAGCGGCCAGCCCGACGCCGTCGGTCGTCAGTGCGTAGACCCAGTCCTTCAGGAAGGAGTCCTTCAGCGGGTCGCCGGTGCGAGCGGGCACGGCCAACAGCGTGCGACGGCCAGTGTTCGGGATGGACGCGGGGGTCGCCGTCGTCACTTCCGGCGATCCGAGGATGTCCACATCCCGGATCAGCGGGTTCTGCGTGCCGCCGGCCATGAAGTTGAGACTGGCGGCCGCGGGAGCCGAGTCCGTCTTGTACACGCCCGGCCCAGTGGCGACCGGCGTGCTGCGGAAGGCCGCGAACAGTTGCTGGAGATTGCCGTTGTACACCGTCTTGCCGGATGCCGGGTCGGTGGGGTTCGCCGAGCCGGCGGAAAGTGCCACGTCCGTGGCGTTGCCCGCCATCATTCGCGTCCACGTGTTGCCGCCGTTCAAGCTTCGCCACACGCCGCCCTGAGCCGCAGTGCCCGAGAGAGCCATGTACACGATCACGCCGCCGTCCTTGCCCGGCGAGGGATCGACGATGATCTTGTGGCCGGTGGCGCCCACGAAGAGGTGGTTGCGGGTGTTCTGATCCGCCATCGGCAGCACGGCGCCGGTGGAGTCCACGTTCACGACGCTATCGAGAACCTGCCACGTGCGGCCGCCGTCCAGCGAACGGATGACGCCGACGCCGGCCTGCGTGAGCGGCCCGGCGAGATCGTTCTCCACCGCCGGTTCGCCGGTGAGGGCCAGGATGATCGTCTGGTGCGGGTCGTTGTTCCGCGGGAAGACGGCGATACTGGAGACGTTCACCGCGCTCGTCGGGCCGAAGTCCGTGAGCGGCACGTAAGACGGCCCGCGCGGCACGAGCCCGCCGTTCTGCAGAGCGAAACTCGAGTTCAGGAAGTCCGTGGTTTTCCAGATGCCGCCGCCGGCGACGGCCACGTACACGGTGTTGCCGGTCGGGTCGGTGGGGTCCACGGCCATGGCCGAGATGCGGGCCGCGTTCGCCGTCTCGTTCGTCGGCGCCGGGCCCACCGGGGTCCACGTCGTCTGCGTCAGGTTGTTCGTCGGGTCCTGCACGAAGATGCGGAACGCGGCCTGGAAGCGGTCCGCCGTCGCCTGGCCGAGGCCGGTCGTGGCCACTTCACGCGGGAACGTGAGGGACCAGTTCGAGATCTGGACCGGCCCGGTCGCGTCGAAGTTCGGATCGATCGTCGGCGGGTTCGTGCCGCGGTTCGTCACACGGAGCGTCCACGTGCCGAACGTCGACTTTCCGATCAGCGAGTTCAGCGAGTTCTGCGGGCTGAAGAAGCCGGCTTCGCCCGCGTTGAACGGCGGGATCGCGGTCTGGATCGACGGCGCGGACGCGTCGTTCACTCGGTTCACGAGCCGGGTGTTGGTGAAGTTCGCCGTCTGGTTCGGGTTCGTGGGCGCCAGCGTGGAGCCCGTGAAGACGCGAATCGTCGTGTTGTCCGGCGCCACGAGATCGATGTCGAGATCACGCACGTTCGGGTGCGTGATGTTCATCGCCATCTGGATCTGGTTCAGCGTCGTTTCGGTGATCTGGAAATCGGTCGGAACGAACAGCGTGGAGTTAGTGACGACCGGCGTGACGGGGCCGCCCGACGACGTGCCCGGAGCGAGCACCACGGCGCTCGTGCGGTCGAACCGCTGCGTTTGGATCGTGAGCGCCCGCGGCAGCGTCAGCGTCCAGTTCGTGATCTCGATCGGGTCGCCCGTGGTGAAGTTCGGATCGTTCGTCTGCGCGTTCGTGCCGAAGTTCATCACGCGGAGCGTCCAGACGCCCTTCGCGGACTTGCCCACGAGGCCGCTGAGCGGCGTCTGCGGGCTGTAGAAGCTGCTCCCCGAGAGGAACGGCGGCGTGCCCGCCTGGATGTTCGTCACGTTCGGATCGCCGACGCGATCGACCAGCAGCGTGTCGATGAAGTTCGCCGAAGCCACGATGTTCGTGTTCGTGGAAAGACCGCCGGTGAAGAGCCGGATCGGATCGAGGCCGGTCGCGTCCGGCGGAACGAGATCGATCGTGAGGTCGCGAACGTCCGGGTGCGAGAGGTTCAATCGGAGCCGAATCTGCTCGAGGCTCGACTGCCGGATGATGTAGTCCTCGTCGATCACGATGTAGGACTCGGTGACGACCGGATCGAGCCCGCCGGGGCCCGCGGGAATGGCCACCGCCCCCGTGCTCGGGTAGGCGAGCGGGTCGAGGTCGCTGCTGGTCGGATCGTCGCCGCGGAGCGTGTCGAGCCCCGCGTTGAAGTTCATGTCGATGGCCGGACCAGTGTTCTCCACCCGGAGGTTCAGCGTCGGGTTCGGATCGAAGTCCAGCACGTATTGGCCGGCGGGGATCGCGGCCGGAAGCGTGAAGCGGAAGGTGGAAGTGGTCGCGGTGGTGGCCGTGCGGACCGCGTTCGCCATGCCGGCGAGATTCACGAGGCCGCTCGGACCAGTCAGTTGCAGCAAGTTCGCCGCGGTCACGCCGTTCGCCGCGATCACGCGATTGAAGGTCACGTCGATCGTGTTCGTCGGCGTCGAGACGATCTGCACCAACTGCGGGACGTCGACGGCGCGGACCGAGTTGCCGAACGGGTCCTGACCGAACTCGATGATGTACGGCCCCGAGAGCCGTTGCTGCGCGTAGGTGACGATGAACGACCGGGCGCCGCCGTTGTACGTGCCAGTGATCTGCGAGACGTTCGTGCCGCCGAGGGCTCCAGCGAACGTGATCGTGTACGTGAGGTCCGTGATCTCGGCGTTGGAGGTGGCGCGGGTCCCCTTCTCCGTGACGACGACGCTGCCGCCGCCGGTCGAGATGCTCGTCAGAGCGTTCAACGCGGCCTGAACCTGGGACGCGGTCGCGCCGGTCGAGAGCGGCGTCGTGGTCGAGCCGTTGAACGTGAGCGTGAAGGTGTTGTTGTCCCCCACGACGCGGATGGTCTGAACTTCCGGAGCGGCCGTCCCGCCCTGCGTGATCGTGGCCGGAACCACGGACAGCGGCGTGACCGAGAGCGCCTTGAACACCGAGGCGGTGGCGCCGCCCGCGCCCGCCGCGGTCATGATCGGCTGGTTGGACCGCAGCCCGCCTCCGAACACGATCGTGAAGATGCGGCCGCCGGTCGTCGGGCGTTCCGAGACCGTGACGTTGCCCACGCCGACGCTCGCGAGAGCGGCGATCGCGTTCTGCACGCTCGAGGTGGCCGTCGTGCCGCCCGTCGCCGGAATGTCGAACGGGAGCGCGGCCGTCGTGAGAACGCCGCCGCCGTTGTTGAACGACACCGTGAACGTGCCCGCCGTGCCGAGCACCGTGATTTCCTGGAAGTCCTGGATGTCCCCGATCGGGCCCGTCACGCGGAGCACGTTCGCAGGCGTGAACGTGGAGGGATCGATGTCGCGATCGAACCGCACGAGCATCTGGTTGCTCGTGGTGTTGCGGAACATGCCGTCCGCCACGAGGAACGTCGGGCTGAGCGTGACGGAGTACTTCCCGCTCGGCAATGCCGCGGCGTACTCGAAGTCGAACTCGGACGCGATTTCGTTCGCTTCGTTCGTCGGCACGATGGTGAACGTGCCGCCCACGGAGTTACCCGCGTTCACGACCGAAACGATGTCCGAGACGTCGAAGGTTTTCACGTCCACGGCGCGATCGAGCGTCACGTGGAGAACGTTGGTGTCGGTCGCGTCGCGGGTGGCGAAGGAGACGACGGCGGTCTCGCCGGGATTGCCGACGAGCACGAGCCGCGGCCCGGCCGAGATCAGCGGCAGCGTGTTCTCCGCGATCGGACCGGCGAACGGTTCGATGTTGAACTGATCGCGCCCGGACGAACCCGGAGCGGTGTAGGCATCCGTGTAGAGCCGCGGAGCCTGCTGGTTCTTCGGCAACGAGTTGTTGAAGTTCGTGCCGATCTCATTCGTCCGCGCGTCGCCGTCCTGATCCATCAGCGTGCGGGATTGGTTCAACGTGATCGGGTTGCCGGCGCCATCCAGGAACGTGATCGACCAGCCGAGGAGGGTGCCGTCGATGAGCCCTTCGACATTCTCGACGCGGAGCGTCCAGCTTCCGGCCAGCGGCAGGCCGATGAAAGTGGCGAGCGGATCCTCCGGTCGGAAGGTTCCGTTGAACGGAGCGCTGGCGAACGGGGCGCCGGCCGTAATCGGCGAAACGGCCGCGTCGTTGAATCGGGTGTTCGTGTAGTTGCTGCCCGCGCCGCCATTGCGATCGGAGAGGACGATCGAGAGCGGCGGCGCCGGGCCATCACCGTCGAGATCCGGTCCGAAGAGCGTGATCCGCAGATCGCCGACGAAGCTGTGCGCGATGTCCAGTTTCACCTGCATGTTCTCGACGACCGGGTTGCCTTCGAGCACGGGCACGCTGATCGTCGATTCCACCATCTCGAGATCGGGGATCGCGTTGGGCGTGTCCGACGGCGTAAAGACGGAAACGCGCTGGGAGCGAACGCGATCCGAGACGTTCGGCCCGACGGCGTAGCTGTACGTGCCCACGGCCGTTTGCGGCGTGGCGAACGGGATGAAGAAACGAGTCGCGTCGTCCGGGAAGCCGAACTGCGTGGTTTCCGGATCGAGCGGCACCGGCTCGAGCACCGGGATCCGGGTGGCGGCCACGGTGCGATCCGTTCCCGGAGCGCGGAACAGGACGGTCACGTCCGCCGCGTTGAACGTCGAAACGTCCACGAAGCGGTCGAAGGTCACGGTGAATCCGTCGATCCGGCGGGTGCCGTCGAGCGTGAAGGTGTCGTTGTACCCGCCGGGGGCGTCGAGCGTGACGGCGCCCTGATCGGTGTTCAATTGGGTGTCGTTGTCCACGATCCGCGGCCCGGCCGAGGTGCGAACCGTCGCCGTGTACACTCCCGCGCCGCCGGCGTTCTCGTTGCCGGTCCAGAACGCCTTGATCTGGCCGCCGTTGGCGATCAGCGATTGGCGCTGCCCCGCTTCGCGGGTCCCGATCGCCCGCAGGTTCGTGGGCACCGGTTCCTGCACGATCACGTTGCGGTTCAACTGGTCGGTCGCGTCCTTGGTATTGTTCAGGAAGGCGGTGCGGTCCTGAACGCTCCACGTGTCGCCGCCGTCGATGCTCGTGGCGATGTATGTGGCCACGCGGGCGTTCGAAGCGTCCCACCGGGCGTCGTACCACGTCACGACGACGGTCCCGGTCACGGGGTCGACGGCGACGCTGGGTTGAAGTTGCGTACGACCGCCTTCCGAGAAGTTGTCGCTGGCGAAGTCGTCGTTCACGCGGGTGGGGAACGACCAAGTGTCGCCGTTGTCGTCCGAGTAGCGAACCTGAATGTCGCCGTTCGTGTACGCGGCGTAGAGCCGGCCGCTGTACGGGCTGAAGGCGCCCTGGCTGAGGTCGTAGGCGTAGGAAGCCCCGGAGCTGAACCCGGTGGCGGTGGCGTTGCTCCCGCCGGCGCCACCGAGGTTCGCGCCCGGGCCCACGCCCGTGTTGAAGTTCAGCGAGTCGCCCCCCATCTCCTGAACGATCAGGGACGACATGCGCATTTGCCAGAAGACGAGGTTCTGAGGCACGCCGGGGGTCGGGCCCGCGTTGCCGTCGTCGTCGCGGAAGTCGGTGATGCGGAGCGTCCAAGTGCCGTTCAGATCGGAGACGCTCGATCCGTAGTAGGCGCCGAGCGTGCCCAGTTCCGGGCGGTAGCTGGCGATGTAGCCGCCGGTCGCTGTTCGAGGGCCGGCCACGTTCGCGGGATCGTGGATAAGGCGGGCCGCTTCCGAACTGAAGATGGTGCCGCTGGCCGTGGCCCCGGCGCCCTGATTGGTGACGCCGATGCCCGAGTTGCCGCTGGTGTCGTTGTTGTCCGGCAGGCCGCGGGGAGCGGTTCCGAGCGCAGGTGCCGGGTTGCCGTCGCTCTGCATTCGGTTGAGCACCAGCGTGATGGCGCCGCCCACCGCCGCCGGCGGCGTCAGCGTCACGCTCAACTGGTTCACGTGCGGGTGAACCAGTGCGATCTCGACGTCCAAATCCGAGAGGAAATCGAAGAACGCCCCGTTCGTGGACGTCGCCGAGTTGTCGATGTTGACATTGATGTCGTACTTCGTGGTCACCGGGAAGTGGGCGCCTCCGTTGGGGTCGATCCCGGCTTCCGAAATGAAGCCGCCCGCGCCCACGGGCGACACGTACACGGTGCTCACTTCCTGACCGATGTTCCCGCCGTCGGGTCGGGACACGTCCTGGACCGAAGCTCCTCCCGGGGTCGTCCAGATGATCTGGAGCCGGCCCGAGTTGTCCTGCGTGTCCGGATTGAGATCGTCCGGAGTGAACTTGATTTGCGGTGCGACACCGCCACCCTGCACGAAGTGCCCGCCGTCGTTCACCGTCACCGGAGTCGTCCAAGTTCGGCCGCGATCGCGCGACGCGGCGGCGAAGATGGCCGTGGGCGTGAACTGGGTTGGCACCTGCAGCGTGTGGCCGATCACCGTCGGCGTCACCGCGTTCGTGTTCCAGGCGATGTACACCGCCTTGCCCGAGTCGTCATCACGCAGCATCGTGTCCTGCGGCGTCGTCGTGGCCGTGTCCGGATCGGTGTACTCGTCCAGGTTGTTGTTGACGGCGATGGTGGGGTTGTACGCCGCGTCCTGATTCAACCACTCGTAGATCATCTGGGACGGGTTCAACACCGCGACGCCGTTCCCGATCGCCGGTTGTGTTTGTTGCACGGTGAAGCTGGCGACGCGGAGTCGGCCCGCCTTCGCCACGTCCGCCGTCGTCTGATCCGCCGTCGTGCTCGTCCACACCACGTACAGGTCGCCGGTGCGGGACATCGTCACGGAGGGCGTGTTCACCATCGTGAGTTGCACGCCGCCGGGGCCTGCGTTCGTCCCGGTGTCCGGGTTGGCGATGTTGAAGCCGCTCCACGTCTGCCCGCCGTCGCGGGTGATCTGCCCGACGAGCGAGGCGCCCACCTGGTTCTGAGTCGACCCGCTGACCACGACGATGAGGTTCGGGTTGGTCGGGTCCGCGACGGCCTGCGGGGCGAAGGCGCCCGCCGCGATCACGCGCGTGTCCGACACCGTGACCGGCGGCAACGTCGCGGGGACGAGCCGCACCTCGAACTCTTCCAGCCGCAGCCGTGCCCGATTCAGATCCGATCCCGCCGAGCCCGAGCGGCTCCACTTCGACCACCGCTTGAAGAGCTCGGAGAAGGATTTCTTCGACATGGTTCGCTTCCTGTTCCTGACCCGGGTGCCGAACGTGAAGTCGTTGGGAGCCAATGGCAAACGGCAACGGACGCCCGCTTCCCATCAGACGGGGCACCGCCCCGCAAAGTTTGACATCGCTCCCCGCGATTGACGCCACCCGGGCGCCCGTTCAACCGGAATAACCGGCCAACGGACGGGAGGGGTGCATCCGCACCGTCTCCGGCGCAAGCCCGGGCATGGGTCGTAGAGAACTTACCCGCGCCGCGATTCCCGCGCCAAAAGCCAAACCGGGGAACGCGACGGTTCCCGCACTCAAGTCGTCGCACTGCGCGGTTTCTTCGGGTCGTGCCAAACCCGCCTCATCGCCGCGGGCGCAAGTCTCGATGGGCCAACGGAATCTGCCGAGGGAACGCGATCGGGCGCTCACGCGGATTGTCCCGCGTCGGCCCTCCGGGAGGTGAACGAAAACCGAAACTCGGACTCAAGTCACTCGGTGTACAGGAACTCGTTCAAGCAGAAAAGCACCTGGCAGAAGTCGGCGAAGGCGGCCTCGCGGGCTGCGCCCGAACGACCTTTCACAAAAGCAATCGCCTCGGCGAGCTCGGCTTCGCTCGGATCGCGGGCCAACGCGATCCGGTACGCCGATTTCACGGCGTCCGAATCGCCGACACCTCCGCCGAGCGTCCGTTTCGCGAAGCCCTTCGACGCGGCCCGAACTTGCGGGTTGTTCATCAGGTGCAGCGCCTGCGGGGCGATCGTCGTGCTCGGCCGCTCGCCCACTCCCGCCGTGCCGTCCGGAGCGTCGAACACGATCAGGGACGGGATCAGCTTGCTCCGCTTCATCGTGAAATAGATCGAACGCTTGCGGCTGGCTTCTTCCAGGGTGCCGGGTCCGAACGGCGTCGCGTCCAGGATGCCGCCCGCGGCGAGGATCGAATCGCGGATCACCTCGGCGTCCAGCCGGCGCACGGGGTAACGGCCCACGAGTTTGTTCTCGGGGTCGGCCTTCACCTTCGCCTCGTCCCGCGTCGAACTCTGCCGATAAGTCTCGCTCATCACGATGAGCTTGTGGATCGGCTTGAGCGTCCACCCGCCGCGGATCAACTCGGAGGCGAGGAAGTCGAGCAATTCCGGATGCGTGGGCGCCTCGCCGCGGAGACCGAAGTCCGACACGGTGGAGACGAGCCCGCGGCCGAGATGCCGCTGCCACAGGCGGTTGACGATCACACGAGCCGCGAGTTGCCCGGCGCCGTCCTTCGGGTCCATCATCCAATTCGCGAACGACGTGCGGCGGAAACTCTGCCGGCTCCCCATCGGCGGCGGAGTCAGCCACTTCCCTTGCGATTCCGCCGTCGGCATCAGCGCCTGAAGGAACGAAACGTTCGCCACGCCTTCCTTTTGGCCCGGATCGCCGCGACGGAGAAAGTGCGTCTCCTTGAGGTAGTCGTCGCCCTGGGTGTGCAGGCGGATCGGCGGCAGCCCTTCGGACGAAATCAGCGCTTTGACCAGCCCGACCTTCGAAGCCAGTTTCTGCTCGGCGGCCCGAATTCCGTCGCGGAGTTTGCTCCACGTCGCGTCCTGCGGGGCGAACCAAATCAGCAGCGCGGCCTGTTGTTCGGCGGATCGCTTCTCGCGGGGCAGCGCCAACGCGGACCGCACCACGTCGGACACGGCCGCGGCCTTCAAATCGGGTTTCTCCTCGGTCGAAAGCGACAATCGCGGGCGGCCCATGCCGTGCCCCGTGTTGTTGAAGAATCCGAGCGTGACGGTGATGATCGACCCGCCCGCAAAGCCAATCGGCTTCTCGAAGGCGAACGCCGCGGCGTGATCCTTGCCGAACTCCGGATCCACGGCCCACGCGGTCGTGGCGTTGTCGTCGATCGCTCCCGCGACGCCGAGGCCCTTCTGCTCGAAGGTCGCACGGGCGTCCTTGAGCTTCACCTTCTCCGCGGGCTTGCTCTTGTCCTTGGGTTCGATCAGAAACTGGACGTTCGTCAGGGCGAAGTTGCCGTTTGTGGCGCGGCCCGGCCCCTTTCGCACGAGGCTCTCGTGGGCCAACGCCTCGATGCGGAGCGACTTCAGGTCCACGGCGTCGGTGGAGAGGGTGAAGCGGAGGTTCTCGGTGTTCGGATTCTTCCCGCTCACGAGGACGCTGCCATCCGGCTGTTCGGCGAGGGTCGCGCCGCCGGCCGAGGTCATCGAGCGAATCGAGGGCAGGATCCACGGTCGCGACTGCGGCGCCTTCCGCTGCTCCGCCTCCCACGTCGCCAGTTTCTCGGCCAGTTTCGTGCGTTCGTAGCTCTTCAAGGCTTCGCGTTGCGGCTCGAGTTCCTTCTGGATCGCATCCCGCAGGAGCTTCGTCTTCTCCGGGTCAGGATCGAACTCGATCTCGGTCCGCACCGTGGTGGTGAATGCGGAGAGCATGCGGTAGTAGTCGCGGCTCGGCACCGGATCGAACTTGTGATCGTGGCAGCGGGCGCATCCGACACTGAGCCCGAGGAACGTGGTGCCGATGTTCGCGAGCATGTCGTCGAGTTCGTCGTAACGATGTCTCTCGACCTCGTTCGCGGTGATCTGCGTGCTGTGGACGCCGGCCGCGAGGTAGCCCGTGGCGGTGAGCGCGAGCGGGTCGTTCGGCGCCAGTTCGTCCCCGGCCAGTTGCCACTTCGCGAACGTGTCGAAGGGCAGATCCTTGTTCAGCGCCTTGATCACGAAATCGCGGTAGTGGTAGGCCGAGGGGCGGTCGTAGTCGTGCTCGAAGCCGTGGCTCTCGGCAAAGCGGACGAGGTCGAGCCACATCCGGGCTTGCCGCTCGCCGTAGTGTGGAGAGGCGAGCAGGGCGTCGACCACTTTCTCGAACGCGTTCGGCGAAGCGTCCTTCAGGAAGGCATCAACCTGCTCGGGGGTCGGCGGCAGCCCGATCAGGTCGAGGTACACGCGCCGAATCAGGACCCGCTTCTCGGCGGGCGCGTTCGGCTTCAACCCCGCGGCCGACATCTTCTCGCGAATGAAGCCGTCGATCGAGTTCCGCTTGCCGGGGTTCAGCGGCTGGAAGGCCCAGTGTTTCTTGGCCTCGGGCGGCACCACTTTCTTCGTCCACGCCGCGGCATCGTCCTTCCCCACGAGCGGCTTGTCGAATGGAGCGCCGAGATCGATCCACTCCGCGATTTTCGCGATCTCCGCGGCCGACATCTTGGGCCGCTCGTGCGGCATCGCCGGCATTTTCTCGTGAGCCACCAGTTGAAACAGCAGGCTCTTCTTGTGATTGCCCGGGACCACGGCCGGGCCTCCTTCGCCGCCCTTGAGCATCGTCTCGCGGGTGCCGAGATCGAACTCCGCCTCCACCTTTTCGCCGCTGTGGCACTTCAGGCACCGCTGCGTGAGGATGCCGCGGACCGAGTTCTTGAACAACTCGGTCCCTTTCGCCATCTTCGCGGCATGATCGGGATCGACGTCCTTTTTCAGTTCCTGGGCGTGAACCTGAATCGCGAACAACGCGGCGACGAGCGAAGCGAGCGGAATGGAACGGAGAATCATCTGCGGACCCCGACGCGTGAGAATTCATCGACTGGGAGCACGGACGCGGATGTGGGAGACGAAGAGACCCCGCTCTCGCTTCACGCCAGCACGCCCTCGATCGGTGTGCCGTGATAGTTTAGCAAGATGGGGCGGCCGTCCGGGGCGAGGTACTCCTTCGTGCCGTCGATGCCGAGGTTCTTGTACACGGTCGCGGCGAAGTCGTGAGTGGTGTGCGTGGTTCCGGCGGGGCGTTCGCACTTGCGATCCGTTTTGCCCACGACCGACCCCATGCGAACGCCGGCCCCCGAGAGACAAATCGCGTTCGCCCAACCCCAGTGGTCGCGGCCGGCCCCGGCGTTCACGGTCGGGGTGCGGCCGAACTCGCCCATCCAGATCACCATCGTGGTTTCGAGCAGGCCGCGTTCCTCGAGATCGTCCAGCAATGCGGACCACCAGCGATCCACGTCCGGAAGTCGCGAGTCCTTGAGCAGTTTGAAGTTGTCCTGATGCGTGTCCCACCACGCGGTCTCGACCGTGACGAAGCGCACGCCGGCTTCGATGAGCCTTCGGGCGAGCAACGCGGATTGTCCGTGGCGGCTGCGACCGTAGCGGTCCCGCACTTTGTCCGGCTCTTCCTTCAAATTGAAGGCTCGTTTCGCCGCCGGAGACGTGACGAGATCGTAGGCCTGCCGATAGAACTTGTTCCGCTCGCCGATCGGGCCTTCATTCTGCTTCTGCCACGCGTCGACGGTTTCGAGCATGCTCTGGCGTCGCTTCGTGCGATCGAGCCCGACCACGTCGGGAATCGTGACATCCTGCACGGAGAAGCTCGGATCGGCGGGATCGTTCTTGATCGTGAGCGGGTTGTACGACGATCCGAGGTAGCCGGCCCCGGTGTACGGCGCAGCCTTCCCCGTGAGCGTGACGTACGGCGGCATCGCGTTCCGCCACCCCATCTCTTTCGACACCACGGAGCCGTACGCGGGATAGATCAGCGAGTTGGCCGGTTGGCCGGTCGGGTCCGGGCGTTGCGGATAGCCCGTGAGCATGTAATGAACCGCGGCCACGTGATCGCCGCTTTCCGGATGCGAGACGCTGAGCAGCGTGCAGAGTTTGTCCATCCGGCGGGACATCATCGGCAGATGTTCGCAGACGCGGACTCCGGGCAGGTTCGTCGCGACGGGCTTGAACTCGCCGCGGATCTCGGCGGGGGCGTCCGGCTTCATGTCGAACGTGTCGATGTTGCTCGCGCCGCCGCCCATCCAGAGCACGATGACGTTGATGTCGCGGGAACGGGCCGGGGCCGCGGCTTTCGCGGCCAGCGCCTGCGGCAACGCGAGGCCGAGCGCAGAGGCGGCGCCGACACGCAGGAACGTGCGGCGATCCACGGATTGAAACGACGGGCCGAACATGGCGGGCTCCACGGGCGGAACCCGAGTATATCCGCGTGAACGTTCGAGGAGCAAGCGTCGATCGGGATTACTGGGAGCCGCGACGTTCCAGCTTCGCCCGCAGGAACGCGGTTTGGCGAAGTCGCAAATCCTCGGTCGCGTCCGGGTCGAAGATCAGCGGCTCGGGGCTCTTCGCCACGAACTTCAGCACTTCGAACGCTCGCCGGCGAAGCATCGACTCGCGGCGTTCCAGCGCTTCGAGCAGAAGCGGGATCGCGGCCGAACCCTTGCCGAGAATCGCGACAGTGGCCGGCTTCACCTTGTCGTCGTCCACCAGCGATTCGATCTCGCGGCGGAGCAACTCGAGGCCAAGCATTCCGCCCACGGCGCCGGTGAAGGCGCCGCCCGGCATCGGAGTCACGGTTGGAAACGGGGACGGCGGCGAGGGTGGAATCGTGCTCGGCGGCGCCATCGTGGCCGTCGCGGCCTTCGCCGCGCGGGCCGGTCGTGGATCCTCGCGAGGCGGAGGCGTCTCCACCGGCATCGGATCTCGCGACAGAACCGGAGCCGCTTCCACCTTCGGCACGGACCCGGTCGGCTGTGTCGTCGTCCGGGTGGCGAATTGCCGCGTGAAGCCGTCTTCCTCGAAGCTGCGGCCGAGGTACGCGTCGATCGCCTTCTGGTCGTTCACCAGTTCGTGCGGCGTGCCGTGGGTGACGACTTCGCCATTGTGAATGAGATAGACGCGATCCGCGGAGCGGAACACTTCGCGAACGTTGTGGTCGGTGATGAGGATGCCGATGCCGTGATTCGCGAGATCGCGGATGTTCGCCCGGATGTCTTCGGTCGTGATCGGATCGACGGCGGCGAACGGTTCGTCCAGCAGGATGAGCAGCGGCTCGCAGACGAGGCAGCGGGCGATTTCGAGGCGGCGCTTCTCGCCGCCCGAACACCGGCCGGCGACGTTCTTGCGGACGTGATCGAGTTTGAACCGTTTCAGGGCTTCATCCGTGCGTTGGCGACGCTCCACACCGGACAGCTTTCGGCCGAGGCTCCGGCTCCGCGGCAGCGCCTCGAGAATCGCGAGCAGATTTTTCTCGACCGTGAGTTTGCGGAAGACGCTGGGTTCCTGCGAGAGGTAACCCATTCCTCGGCGGGCCCGCTGATACATGGGAAGGTTCGTGACGTCTTCGTCGTTGAAGACGACAGTCCCCTCGTTGGGTGCGATTTGGCCCGTGGCCATGCGGAAGCTGGTGGTCTTGCCGGCGCCGTTGGGCCCGAGCAAACCGACGACCTCGCCGGCGTTCACGTTGAACGACACGCCCTTGACGACCTTGCGGCTGCCGAAGTACTTCACCAAACCGGAGACATCCAGCAACGCCATTCCCGCACCCTCCGCGAGCGGCGTCGTACCCGAAAGCCCCGGCGGAAGCAACCCCGGCCTCGGGCTCAACGCCCGCCCGCGGCCTCGAGCAACCGGATGATCTCTTCGAGCCGGCGTTTCACTTCCGTGCTCTGGCGGCCCGATTCCTGACTGGCAAGCGCGAGCATCGCGTCCAGAAGCGGGTCGTTTCGGCGGGTCGGAGCGAATCCCATGTCCTTGTACAGGCGCTTGGCGAGTTTCAGAGGCGTCTTGCGTTCCTCGGGGTCCGCGATGTTCGGGTTGGCCCCGAAGGCCAGGAGTCGGCGCACCTCGTCCACTTCCATCTGATCCACGGCCATGCACAGCGGCGGGTATTCGTCCGCTTCCACGGCGTTGATGTCCGCTCCGGCCGCGATCAGGGCGCGGGCGCGATCGTCGTCCCCGTTCAGCACGGCTTCGACGAGTTCATCGTGCGCCGTGGGGCGATAGTCTTCCGCGGCGTCCCAACCGTCCAGAGTCGCGCTCGGCTTGCCGCACGAGTCGTAGGTCATTGCGAGTCTCCGCGAGCGATGAGCGACGTGATGGCGTGAGGATAACAGCGCGGCGAACGGGGTGGGAACGGAAAAATGGAAGGAAAATTCGGAGCCGCGATCTGGTAGAATCCGATTTGGACGCGAAGCCGCAAACGGGTCGCGAGTCTCGACGCGTTGAAGAGCGTCTCTTCGAATTCGCGTGTCGAGCGACCTGCTTGCGGGTTCGCGAATCCGATCGAGGACGTCACGATGATCCGACTCGACGCCGAGCGCCCGGCCACGTTTTGCGATGGGCTCTCCCGACGGGACTTTCTCCATGCGGGGAGCATCGCGCCGCTCGGGCTCACGCTGCCGATGATGCAGGCCCGCGCCGCGGGTCGCGACTCGGACGTGAACTGCATCATGCTCTTCCTCGTCGGCGGGCCCAGCCAGATCGACACGTTCGACCCGAAGCCCAAGGCCCCGGCCGAGGTGCGGGGGCCGTTCAGCGCCATCAAGACGAACGTGCCCGGCATCGAACTCAGCGAGATTCTGCCGAAGACCGCGAAGCATGCGGACAAATTCTCCATCATCCGTTCCGTGTATCACACGGCCGCCGCGGTCCACGACACGGGCCATCAGATGATGCAGACCGGCCGCCTCTTCGCGGGCGGAGTCGAGCATCCGCACGTCGGCTGCTCGCTGGGATACCTGAAGGGCGGCCGCGGCGAACTCCCGCCTCACGTGCTGCTCCCCAAGCCGATCGGCCGCACCGGCGGCAACCTCCCGCACGGCCACTCCGCCGGGTACCTCGGCAAGACGCACGACCCCTTCATCCTGAACGCGGACCCGAACGCCCCGAACTTCAAGGTGCCGGACTTGCTCCCGCCCGACTACATCACGGGGCTCCGCGCCGAACGCCGGCAGAAACTCCGCGAGGCGGTCGACGGCGCGGTGGACGCCTTCGAGAAGAACGCCGCCGCCAAACAACTGGATGACAACTTCAACCTCGCGTTCAAGCTCATGTCGTCCGCCAAGGCGCGGGACGCGTTCGCTCTGGAGAAGGAACCGGAGAAGATGAAGGACCGGTACGGGCGCACGCGGTTCGGCCAGTGCTGCCTCATGGCTCGCCGCCTCATCGAGGCCGGCGTGCGATTCGTCACCGTCAACATGTTCGAAACCGTCTTTGACGAGGTGACGTGGGACATCCACGGTTCGAAGCCGTTCACGGACATCGTGCAGATGTCCAAGGAAGTGGCGCCGAACTTCGATCAGGCGTTCACGGCCCTGATGGAAGACCTCGGCGAGCGCGGCTTGCTTGCGAACACGATGGTGACCGCGCTGGGCGAGTTCGGCCGCACCCCGAAGGTGAACCCCGCCGGCGGCCGCGACCATCACCCCGGCGTGTGGTCCATCCTGATGGGTGGCGGGCCGATCAAGGGCGGCCAGATCATCGGCGAATCCGATGAGTTGGGCTACTCGCCGAAGAGTCGCCCCGTGACGCCGGCGGAAGTGGCAGCGACTCTGTTCAAAGGGCTCGGCTTGGACCCGCACAAGGAACTTCCCGGGCCGCAAGGCCGCCCCATCCCCCTCGCGGACTTCAGCGTCAAGCCGATCAACGAGTTGTTCTGAGGCTTCACTCCTTCGACAGCAGCGCCACAATTCGGCGGCCCATCTCGCGGGCGGAGATGTCGTCTTCGCCGGTCACGATGCGGCCATCGACCATGACGTCGTCCGCGGCGGTGCCGGGATTGCCCACGGAACCGGCCGGCGTGAGGACCGCCCCGTTCTGCTCCGGGTGCCAGCGGCACGAGGGCTGAGCCCGCACGTTGTTGTAGAACCCCGGCGCGGCCTGCCGCGGCGGCGCACACACGCGTTTGCCCGCGAGCGGGCTCTTCCCGTCCACCCGCGCCCACGCCAGCACCGACACCGCGTTGCACAGCGCACAGGTGTACTTGTCCTGCTTGAGGAACTCGCCCACGAGCCGGTTCGCCTCGGCCTTGATGGCTTTGTCTCCGTTGTAAACCGCATTGTCGTAGCGACCGGGAAAGGCGAACTGGTACGCGGAGGAACCCCAGCCACCGGAGAAGAGGATGGCGTCGTAGTCGTCCGCCTTCGCGTCTTTGAGGGCGATGTCCGGCTGAACGACGCCGCGGTCCGCGCCCTCTCCTGAGTTCGAGTGTGGCGTGCAAGCGGTCTTTGTTCCCGCCGCGACCGTGACCTTGATTCCGGCCTTCTCCATCTCGGCCCGCGGATCGCCGTACTCGCGGTAGAAGAAGTCCCGATTCGCGATCACGAGCAGCACGCGTTTCCCGGCCGCGGTCCCCTTCGGAGCCGGCGGCGGGGTCGGAGTCGGGTTCACGGGTGGCATCGGAGTCGGAGGGAACGTGGGTGTCTTCGGCAGGACCGCGACCGGGGCCGATTCGGATCGCAGTTCAACCGTGTGAAACGTCGTCTCGGCCGCCCACGCCCCCAGGCCCAGGTGCGACTTGTTCGGCAGGGACCACAGATCGGGCACGCTCAGGTCCGAACCCGTGGTGCGAAGCGAAACCAACACGCGATCGTCCAGGTGGCAACGGACCTGCTCGCTTCGGACCTGCACGGTCATGGAGTACCGGCGGCCATTCTCCAGCCGGACATTGGTGACGCGGGTTTCGTTGTCCTTGAACGAGCGACCCAGCACGTTCTGCACCCCGGCGAGGTTCTCGCCCCAGCCGTCCGCTTCGAACGCGGCCTGCCCGTTTCCGATGACGAAGAAGAGGCCGATCGAATCGGTGCCGGTGTGCCGGGTGAACTCGATTCGGAGGTCGTAGTCGCCGCGCGGGGCGGGTCCGAGCGAGAGGCGTGCCCCCGGCTCGGCCGCGACATGCAGCCCCTTTTCGCTCCGCGACCACGTGCCCTTCACCGCTTGCGTCTTCGGGTCGAGCGTGTCGAGAAGCGAGACGGCTTTGACTTCGAACTTCGGCGACGGGGTCGGTGCGGGGGTCGTCGGGGCCGAGGGCTTCGGGGCGGGTTCGACTGGCCGATTCGGCGTCGGCTCCACCGTGGGGGGCGGGCTCGATCCCGTGGGAGTCGGCTTCGCGTCACGCGAGCAACCCAGGGCCAGGACGCCGATCGCGAAAAGAAGCATACGCATGATGGCCACTCGCCGGGAGAACACGGGCCTACCCTGAATCGTACTTCAAGAACGGATGCCGCGAAGCCCACAATGCGGAACTTGGCGGCGTCCGTAAGATACCCCCGTTCCCCACGGTATTCTCCGGACGGACCTTCGCGCATGGCCGAAGCGCCTTTGACCCGCGTGACGCTGCTCGTTCGCCTGCGGGACGGGCGCAACGCCGACGCGTGGCGGGAGTTCTTCGACCTGTACGGCCCCGTCGTCTACCGCTTCGCCCGCAACCGCGGCCTTCAGGACGCGGACGCCGCGGATCTGATGCAGGACGTGCTGCGCAGCGTGGCCCGAAACGCCGCGAAACTGGAGTACGACCCGAAGCGCGGCACTTTCCGCGGCTGGCTCTACACCGTGACGCGGAACAAGATTTACAACTTCCTCAACGGCCAACGCATCCGACCGCGTGCTTCCGGAGACGAAGACGCCCACGAGCGGCTCGAATCGATTCCCGCGCGGGACGAAGACGGACCCGACGCCGATTGGGAACGCGAGTACCAGAAGCGGCTCATGGACCGGGCCATGGACATCGTGAAGGACGAATTCCAGCCCGCGACATGGCAAGCGTTCTGGGGCACGGCGGTGGAGGGACGAGCGGCGAGCGAGGTCGGAACCGGATTGAAGATGAGCGCGGGCGCCGTCTACGTCGCCAAGAGCCGCGTGCTCGCTCGGCTCCGCGACGAAGTGAAGCGGATGATGGACGAGGAAGACGCGTAGCCATTCGAGGCCGGTTCGTGAGGAGCGCCATGAACGACGACTGCCCGCAGACGACGGAACTCGAACGGCTCATCCGCGGGCGGCTTTCCGAAGCGCGATCGGCCACGATCACGGAACATCTCGACTTCTGCCCCGAATGTCAGGAACGCATGGAGTCCCTCGCCGCGGGCGGGGACCAAACCCTGACGAAGACCGTTCGTTTGTGCCGGGTGGACGCTCCCGCCACGAATTCGGCTATGTGGCCGGCCCTCTCGGCCGTGTCCGCCGAGGTGCTCGCCACCGGCGCCTACACGATGCAGGAAGACACGCCGAGCGACGCCACCTCGAAGAGCAACGCCGATCTGAAGTTTCTCAAGCCGTCGAGTTCGTCCAACCTCATCGGGCGGCTCGGGGGGTTCGACATCAAGCGCGTCGTCGGTCGCGGCGGGATGGGTGTAGTCCTTCACGGGTTCGACCCTCACCTCGAACGCGACGTGGCCGTGAAGGTGCTCGACCCGCAACTGGCGAACGACGACGTGGCGCGGATGCGGTTCTGCCGCGAGGCCCGCGCCGCTGCCGCCGTCACGCACGACAATCTTGTCGCGGTTCACACCGTTCACGAAGACGAGCAGCACAATCTGCCGTACTTCGTGATGCAACTCATCAACGGCGAATCGCTGGAGCAGCGACTGAAACGCGTGGGGAAACTCCCGCCCGAAGAGGTGGCGAAGATCGGCCAACAGGCGGCGGCGGGGCTCGCGGCCGCGCACGCCGGCGGGCTCATTCACCGGGACATCAAGCCCGGCAACATTCTCCTCGAAGCCGGCACGGACCGCGTGAAGCTCACCGACTTCGGCCTCGCCCGCGGTTTCGAAGACGTCCGCCTCACGCGAACCGGGTTCGTCGCCGGGACCCCGCTGTACATGGCGCCCGAGCAGGCCCACGGCGAAAGCATCGATCACCGCTCGGATCTCTTCTCTCTCGGCAGCGTGCTCTACGAGGCGGCCACCGGGCGGCATCCGTTCGAGGGGAAAACGCCGCTCGTCGTGCTTCGCCGCGTCGCGGACGAAACGCAGCCGTCCCTGCTCGAGATCGACCCCGCGTTCCCCGCCTGGCTCTCGGACGTGATCGACCGGCTGCTCGCGAAGAATCCCGCGGATCGATTCCAATCCGCGGCCGAGGTCGCGAAAATCTTCGAGATCGAACTGGCTCGGCACGGCATCGCCTTGCCGCCGGGATGCGGAAAGAAATCGGCTTACTCCCTGAAGCCGCGCCGGCACGTCTGCTGGAAAACGGTCGCGTTCCGCACCCTGCCGTTGATCCTCGGCATCGGCATCGGCGCCCTCGCGGTCGGGCTCTGGCCGTCCGACAGGACGGACCCGCCTCCGCAAAACGGCTCCGCGATCGATCCGGGACCGGAACCAAAGTTCACCATCGCGGGGCAGGCCGGCCCGGTGTGGGCTCTCGCGTTCACCCCGAACGGCGAGATGCTCGCCGTGGGCGCCGAAGACGGCTCCATCAACTTGTACAAGCTCACGGAAAAGGAACCGATCAACTTCCGAAAGCTGCCTCGCAGCGGCCGCCACGTGTGGAACATCGACATCACCCGCGACGGCCGTTACCTCGTCGCGCCGAACGACGACAACGAAGTCGACGTGTACGACCTCACGACGTACAAGGTGGACAGCAAGTTCGCCCCGGGCGCCAGCACGAAATCCGCGACGTTCTCCCCGGACGGCCGCTATCTGATCACCGGGGATCGCACTGGAGCGATCATGGTGTGGGACCGCGTGACGCAGATCCCGATCGAGTTGCCGGGGATCAACGGCACGGCTCACAACGTGGCGGTGAGCCCGGACTCGAAGCAACTCGCCGAGGCCGGCTCGGACGGCGCGGTGAAGTTGTGGGACCTGACGAAGATCGACGACAAGACGAAAGAGTGGAAGCCGGACTCGCTGGAGCAGCATGCTGGCCCCGTTTATGGGCTCGCGTACAGCCCGGATCCGACGAATCCGCGACTCGCGACCTCGGGTTGGGACGGCACCGTCCGCATCTGGAACCCGCAGCGCAAAGAACAACTTCGCGTTCTGAAAGGCCACGACGGCGACGTGTTCGGCGTAAGCTTCGGCCAGGGCGGCAAGGTGGTGGCCAGCGCCAGTGCGGACGGCACCGTCCGGGTGTGGGACGTCGAAAGCGGCAAGGAACTTCATGTGTTCCGTGGAGGCGGCCGCGCGTTTCACACGGTCCGCTTCTCCCCGGACGGCACGACTCTGGTCGCCGGCAACCGCGACGGCTCCGTCCGCGCCTGGGACGTGAAGTGACGATCGGCATCGTCACGTTCGTCACCCGCCGACGATGGTGCCCACGCGGTGGCCGGCGATGGCCCTCTCGATGGCGTGGTCCTGCTTGTAGTTGAAGACGAGGATCGAGAGCTTCGCCCGGCGGCACATCTCGAAGGCGCCGATGTCCATCACGCGAAGGTCTTCCTTGATCACGCGATCGAACGTGAGCTTGTCGTACTTCACGGCGTGTTCGTTGACTTCAGGATCGGCGGAGTAGACGCCGTCGACACGGGTCGCCTTCAGCACGACCTGCGCTTCGAGTTCCGTTCCGCGAAGCGCGGCGGCGGTGTCCGTCGTGACGAACGGGTTGCCGGTGCCGCCGGCGAGGATCACGACACGGCCCTTTTCCAGGTGGCGGATCGCGCGGCGGCGGATGTACGGTTCGGCGACCGTTTCCATTCTCACGGCCGTCTGCAGTCGCGTTTCCACCTTGAGGCTTTCGAGCGTGTCCTGGAGCGCGAGCCCGTTCATCACGGTGCCGAGCATGCCCATGTAATCCGCGGTGGCGGGCTTGATCGTCTCGCCGCCGGCGGTGAACTGGGCGCCGCGGAGGAGATTTCCGCCGCCGACCACGATGGCGAGTTGGACGCCGCGTGCGGCGACTCGTTGGATTTGTTCGGCGATCGCACGGGTTTCGTCGAGATTGATGCCGAGCTTGCCGCCGCCGTAGCCGAAGGCTTCGCCGCTGAGTTTCAGCAGCACGCGTTTGAATTTCGGGGTCAGATCCGCGTTCGAATCGGGCATGATGGTACCGCGTGAAATGCTCCAACCGATTGAGGGCGGAGCGGGGTCGAATTGCATTTCATGATACGGATCAACCGAGGCCGATGCCCGCGTTCACGCCCGCCGAGACGCCGACCGCCTGCTTGAACAGCGCCATGATCATGAAGAGCAGAATCGCGGCGGCGACGATCCGCAGGACGAGGCCATACTCGCCGAGAAGGAAGCCGAGCGACCCGAACGCCACGAAGAGAAACCCGAGCATCAGCACGTAGCGATCGACGTAGCCGGAACGCTTGTTCGCGAACTCCGAGTGCGTCTTCGCGTCTTCGAGTTCCTTCTTCTCCTTGTCCCAGCCGTCCCGCAGCCGCTTGATGGCTTCGTCGTCCGCGGCGGACCGCTCCTTCTTCTCGTCGTGGCGTTTCTGGTCGGCGTTCATCCGGGCCTGCCCTTCTTCGATGGCGGCCTGGCGCCGGTCGATCTTGGCTTTGCCGATAGCCTCCTGAAAGCCGGTGAAGAGGATGAAGAACACGCCGAAGCCGAAGAGCACGGTCGGGATGCCTCCGACCCTGCGGAGCATTCCGAGGAAGTCGATGGGCGCACGGGAACTCCTTCTCGCTTCCCGCGGCGGGGCCGCATCCTCCGCTCGGCTCGGAGCCTCGACCTCCAGACCGCTCTCACGAACTTCGAGGCTCGTTCCGCACTTCTTGCATTTGATGCGGCGGCCGACATCCTTCGCCGCGACGGCGTAGACCGCGCCGCATGTGGGGCAACTGTCGTTCACGGGAGTCACTCGGCAGGTTGAAGGGAGTCAGGCCGACCACGTCTGGCCGGATTCGGTGTGCGTCATGTGGATGGTCGGGCGCGGCGTGCCCGGGCGAATCTCACCGCTTCGCCTCCCGCTTCAAGCTTACCAGAAACTCCACGAGATCGCGGAGTTCACGTCGGCTCAGCTTCTTGTGCAGATCGTCCGGCATGGCGGAGGGGCCGGTGCGTCGCGATTCGATGTCGTCCGCGGGAATCACGAGTTCCTTTCCTTCCGCGGTCACGAGTTTCACCTGTTTCTTGGTGTCTTCCTTCACCACGCCGGAGACGACGCGGCCGTCCACGAGCGTGAGCACGGCGGATTCGAAGCCCTTTGCGATCTGAGCGCTCGGCAACGCGATCGACTCCAGCAGATAGCGGCGATCCTTGGCCATGGGGCCGCCCGCGATGCCGTCCAACGCCGGGCCGACATCCCCGCCCTGCCCCTCGAGTTTGTGACATCGCGCGCAATAGACCGCGCTGTTCGTGAGGAAGAGATTGCGTCCCTTCTCCGCGTCGCCGCCCGCGAGCGAGATCGACCACGCCGCCAACTTGTCGCTCGAATCGAGGCGACGCTTTTCGTTCGCTTCGAGGGACTTCTTCAGCGGCGCGAAGAGGACCGCCTTCGGTTTGCGGATGCGGGCCTCGGCGGCTTCGATGATGTCGAGCGCCAGTTCGTTCGGGGCATCGGCCTGGAGCCAGCGGTCGAGCGTCTTGTCCGCCGTCTCCGACTCCGGAGCCTTGCCGAGGATGGCGAACGCGGCCTGCTTCTCCTCCACGGAGGCCTTCGCGTCGTCCAGCAACGTCGGGATCGCCTTCATCGCGACCTCCGGTTTCTGAACGAGCATGCCGGCCGCTCGCAGCTTCGGCAGGTCCGAGGCCAGCGCGAACGCGGTGGCGTCCGCCAGCCCGGCATCCTTCACTGCCGCCAGCGCGAGCAAAGCATCGGCGCGGTTCGTGGCGGACACCGAGGCGTCCTTCACGAGTTTGAGCAGCAGCGGGCCCACCTCTTTGATCCCGAGCTTGGACGACGTCGCCACCGCTTCCGTTCGCACGGCGTCCGAGCCGATGAAGGCGCCGGCGATGTTCGGCTTCAGGGCATCCGTCGCGAGCGTGGCGTCCCGCTTCGGAAGGTCGTGGATCAGCCCGGTGATCGGATCGCGGCGGGGCGGGTTGCTCCACGTCGCGAGCAGCTTGAGAGCGAAGATGCGGAGATGGTCCGGCATGTCCGCACGAGTGGCGATCCTCGCGACCCGCTCCGCGTTCTCCTTCGTCCCGAGGGTATGGTTCGCGGCGATGGCGCGGAACGCGGCGGCATGCGCCAACCCGTTGCGATCCGCGATCGCGGCCAGCTTCGGGTAGGCGGCCTCGATGCGTTCATCGTGAATGGCCATCGCCGCTTCGCTCACGATCTTGGGATCGGCATCCGCGAGGAACTCGGCGACCTTCTCGGACTTGTGTCGCCGCAGCGCGAGAAGCACGCCGAGCCGCACGGCCGGAGTGTCGTACTTGTCCCTCGAGAGCGACCACGCGTTGAACAGGTCGACGGGGTTTCCCGGTTTTGACGCAAGTCCGACCACTGCCGCGTGCCGGAGATAAGCGTCCTGATCGTTGTTGGACTTGAGAAGCTCCAGAAGCGGCCCGTATCGAACGAAATCGGAATCAGGAGCCCGCTCAAGTTCGAACGGCAGCATGCGACCGAAAGCGATCGCCGCGAAGTACCGAACGCGAGGCTCGGGATCGGTCAGCCCCTTGAGAAGCGTTTTTTCGAGTGCAAGCTCAATGACGCGTGCCCGACTGACGACCTTGAAGACTTGCGCTCGCACCTCGGTGTCCTCGTCGTTCGCCAGACTCACGAGGGGTGTCATGTCGTTGTTTCGTCCGGTGGGCAGCATCCCAAGACCCCAGATGGCATGGAGTCGGGCCAGTCGATTCCTGGATCCCTTCGCCACCTGCTCGAAGGCCGCCCTGGAATCCGCCGGCTTGCGCCGGCCGCTCGCCACATCCGCCAGTTCGTACTGCGCCTCGAACCGCACCTGTGAATGCGGGTGCTCCAGCAGTTCCCCCAGATCGTCGTTCGTCCGCTTCTCCATGCCCTCGGCCAGCAGTTTCTTCGCCTCCGCCACGGCGGGGTTTTTCATCGCGTCGGGATCGGTGAGGCGGAAGATACGGCCGCGATTCGGGTGGCCCCAGCCGCCGATCCAGTCGCTCCAGTAGAACGCGCCATCCGGACCGAACTCGCAATCGGTGGGCACGATTCCTCGGACAAACGGTTCGTTTTTCAACTCGAAGCTGGCGCCCTTCGGCTTCAGGCTCACGGCCCAGATCGTGCTGTTGCCCGCGTTCGCGGTGAAGTCGCAGGCGAAGAAGTGATCCTTGTACTTCTCGTTGAGGCCGATGCCGGGGTAGTGCGTGAGGCCGCTCGGGCCGTTGCCGAAGTGGGCGAGCGGCGGCACGACCCACGCGGGCGGGCCGGAGTCCTTCGTGGGCACGTGCCAGATCTTGTCCCCGTGCCACGGGCCGCGGTTGTTCTTGGGGCTGCCGGGCGGAGCGTAAAGCGTGTCGTACTGGTAGCCGCCGCGCCAGCCGCTGTCGCCGCCCTCGACGATCTGCACCCAGCGGGCGCGGTCGCCGGCGTCGCAGTTGTTGTCGTACGTGAAGAGGTTGCCGTAGTCGTCGAAGGCGATCTCCTGCGGGTTGCGGAGCCCGTGGTGGACCACTTCAAGATTGCGGCCGTCCGGATCGCAGCGGAGCACGGCGCCTTCGTTCGGATAGCGGAGTTGCTTGCCTTCCTTGGTCGTCACGTTGAAGCCGCGGTCCCCGATGGTGAAGTACAGTTTGCCGTCCGGCCCCATGCGAAGGCCGTGCAGATCGTGACCGACGAATTGCACGCTCAAGCCGAAGCCTGTGAACAGAGACGTTTTCTTGTCCGCGACGTTCTCGCCTTTGGTGTCTTCGAGCAAGTAGAGATCGGGAATGTTTGTGAGATAGACTTTGCCCTTGCGGGCGAGCACGCCGGCGGCGAGGCCATCCGCCGGTTGGTTGTAGCCCTTCGAGTAGACGCTGCTCTTGTCCGCGCGGCCCGCGCCGGCGCTGTCCCACACTTTGCGGACGATGTCGTCATGGTTCTCGAAGCCGCCGTACTTGTGCTTCTTGTACATGGCCACGCGATCGGCCACGGTGCGGCAGGCGAGATCCTCGTCCAACCACTTCATGAAGTTGCGAGTGTCCGGAGTGCCGGTATGGAGGCGGTTCGTCTCGGCGACGTATGCCGCGCCCTTCTCGTCGAAGCAGAACGCGACGGGATTCTGGAGCAGCGGCTCGGCCGCCCACACCTCCACTTTCAATCCCTTCTCGACCCGCACGGGCGCGACCATCTCTTCGAGTGGCGTTCGCTTCTGGGCCTCGGCGAGCGAAAGAAACAACGCGAAGGCGGGCATCACGATCCAAGCGCGGTTCATGATTGACTCCTGAATCCTGGGTGTGACAAGTTTATCTCGTGCGGTCGATCTGGGCGTGAGTCGCGAGCAACTCGCGAGCGAGGCCCTCGACGAGGTCGATCTTCGTCGCGGTCGGCAGCACGTTCCACGTATACGTCTCGACTTCGAGGTGCGGCGCGTACTCCAACTTCGCGAGGGCGGCGAGCGCTTCGTTCACCGCGGGTCGCGTCGTGGCCAATGGCCCGATCCGTTCCGCATCCACCGGAACGTGGAAGTGCACGCGCCAAAAGTCGGCGTCCGCGAAGCCCGGCGGCGGCGAATCGACCAATGCCTCGGTGAGGTCCGCCGACTTCGCCTGGCGGGTGAACGTCTGATGAAGGTACCGCGGTTCGATGAATCGCTTCAGCGCCTCGCGGCCAGCGGCGTTCGTCGCCGGGTCGTCCAGTTGGACCGCGCAACTGATCTGCACCTTGTTGATGCGCACGCCCGCGGTATCGAGCGAAGCGACGCTCGCGGCGATGTCTTCGAACTCGACCGCCTGGTGGCACACGTCGTAGCACAAGCCGAGGTGTTCGCGAACGACCCGTTCCTTCGTGCCGGATCGCTTCCACAGTTTCTCGAAGAACGCGATCGCCTCCGGAGTCGTCTCGATCCGGCAGAACGGCTCGGGCTCGATGGCGAGGCGAATGGTGCGGCCCGTGTCCTTGCGGATGCGGTCCAGCCACTCCGCGCATGCGACGAGGTGGCGGATGCAGGCGTCTTCAAATCCTGCGGGCGCCTCGAAACCCTTGAAGCCGAGGGGCAAGGTGGAAATGCTGCCATCGGTTTCCTCCGACAGAATCTCGGCAAGAACCGTGGCGCACTCGGCGGTGTACGTCAGACGTTCGGCTTGCGACCAATCCGGAAGGTAGACATTCTCTTTCACGCGGGCGGCGTGGAAGTCGCCGTAAGGGAAGGCGTTGAGAGTGTGGCAGGTGAGGTTCCGCGCCGCGAGTTCGGCAGCGAGCCGCGCGGGGCCGTCCGGCTCGGCGAGCGCTTCGTCCACTACCGGCCGCGCAAGCCACAGTCCGGCCGCGACCGGCCGTCCGACCCGCGCCATCACCGGGACCGTGTACCGATCCAACCCGGCAAGCACATCCGCCACCGTGAGCCCGGCGTGGACGTTCGTGCAATACCCGAGCGGAAGCTTGGAGAGAGACATCAGGACTCCGCTTGGGCCACTGCGGTACCGGCGTAGATGTCGGCGAACGGAATCGAGACGGCGACGCCACGCATCTCGAAGTTGCTTTCGAGCCCGACCACGACCTCGACATCCCACGTTCCGTCGTCGTGGCGGTAGTGTTGCTCGATGCGGGGTTCATCGGAAAAGACCAGGACGTACGCTTGAAGCGACGCGATGCGCATCGACTGAACGCGTTTGAATCCGCAGTCGTGCTCCTGGGTGGTCGGAGATAGGACTTCGATGAGAACGCGAGGATTGAGCAGCGTGTCGAACGCCTCGTCTTCCAGAATCGCCTCGCCACAAACGACCGGAATGTCCGGATAGGTGTAGTGCGGGGGTGCGCCGGGAATCCGGACCCGCATGTCGGTGCTGGCCGTGAAGCAGGGCGTGCCTTTGAGCCGAGCGTGCAGTTCGCCGATCAAGTTGTCCTTGATCCGATTGTGGGCGAGCCGGGCTCCCGCCATCGCATACATCTCGCCGTCGTAGAACTCGCTCTTGAAGGGAGCGAGCCGCTCGACATGGAGATATTCTTCGACCGACAACTTTCGCCTGGGGATCGCGGACATGCGTCACCTCGTGTCGTTTCAGTTTACCGCGTCTCCACTAAAACAACAGCACACACCGGGGCCTCTTCCATGCGGTTCGCACGACTTCTCCCTCCGCTCGCGATCGGCCTGTTCCTCGTTCCCGCCTCCGAGGCTCAACCTCAGCCCGCGGCCGCGGACCTGAATACCGAATTCTCCAAAGACGTCCGCCCGATCCTCTCCAAGTACTGCCTCGGCTGCCACTCCACCAAGGCAAAAAAAGGGAGCCTCGACCTCGAACGGTTCGCCTCGACCGACGACATCCGCAAGGATGTGAAACCGTGGCAGGGGATGGTCGAACAAATCGAGACGGGAGAGATGCCGCCGAAGGATCGGCCGCAACCCACGGCCGAAGAGAAGAAGAAGCTCATCGCGTGGGTGAAGAACTTCCTCGACGCCGAAGCGAAGGCCAATGTCGGCGATCCGGGTCGCGTGCCGCTGCGACGACTTTCCAACTCCGAATACAACTACACGATCCGCGACCTGACCGGTGTCGACCTGAGGCCGACTCGGGAGTTCCCCGCGGACGGAGCAGCGGGTGAAGGCTTCACCAACGCCGCGGAAGGGCTCACGGACATCTCGCCCGCGCTCCTCACGAAGTACCTCGCCGCCGCGAAGGACATCGCGGATCATGCCGTGCTCCTGCCGGACGGCATCCGCTTCTCGAAGGGGAAGACGCGCCGCGACTGGACCGACGAGCAGACCACGAAGCTCCGCGAGTTCTATTCGGCCTATGCGCCCGGCGATGGGAAACTCCCGGTTCAGCCGTACCTCGCGGCCACGGTGCGTCACCGCGACGCACTGGCCGCGGGGAAGTTCGATGACGTCGCCGCGAAGGAGAAGCTGAACGCGAAGTATCTGGAGGCCCTGTGGTCGGCCCTGACCGACAAATCGCCGTCGCACCCGCTCGACACCATCCGCGCGAAGTGGCGGACGGCGACGGAGAAGGACGTCCCGATGCTGGCGGCGGACGTTCTCACCTGGCAGGCCGCACTGTGGCGGACGGTTCGCGTCGGCAGCTATGTGCAGTCCAAGTGGGGCGAAGGAGCGGGCGCGGGCAAGCCGATCGAGAGCCTCACCCGCCAGGCGCCCGTCGATCCGCCTGCGGCGGAATCCGTCCCGTTGCGATTCGCGTTGAAACCCGTGCCGGGCCAATCCGAGGTGACGCTCCACCTCGCGTCCCGCGATCTGCTGCCCGGTGGCTCCGGACCCGTGCTCTGGCAGCGGCCCCGTTTCGAAGCTCCCGGCAAACCGCCGGTCCTGCTGAAGGACTATGCGTCGTTCGGCCCGCGGCACGAAGTCGATTTTGCCGTGCTGTTCGCCAATGCGGACAAGTACCTCGCTGCGGTCGCCGACCCCGCCGCGCCGCGGGACGGCCTCGATCCGGAATTCCTCAAGCGCTGGACCGACGTGCTGTCCCTGCAACCCGCGGATGGCGAAGCGGGGTTCTCGCGGCCGCTTCGGGTCATCCCCGCCGGACCGATTTCGCTGCTCGACGACCCGCTGCCGAAGGACCCGAATCAGGCCGCGATCAATGGCTGGAAGAAGAAGGGCACCGATCTTCCCGTCGCGGTTTCGAACTCGTCCGGCAAGGTGGAACGGATCCCCGGCACGATTCAGCCGCACGGCATCGGCGTGCATCCGCTGCCTCAGGAGTACGTGGCCGCGGCGTGGACGAGCCCGAGTGACACCGCGGTGTCACTCGTCGCGACCGTCGCTCACGCCCACGCGGCGTGCGGCAACGGCATCGCCTACCGTCTCGAGCGCCGCCGCGGGAACTCCGCCGACGTGCTCGCCGAGGAGGCCATCCCCTACGGCAAGGAAGCGAGAACGCCCGCTCTCGCGGTGAAGGTAGCGAAGGGGGATGTGCTGCTTCTCGCGGTCGAGGCGAAGGTCGATCACACTTGCGACATGACGAGCCTCGCCTTCACCATTCAGGAAACGGGCGGCGCGAAGCGGACGTGGGACCTCGCGAAGGATGTGGCCGACTCGATTCTGGACGGCAATCCGCACGCCGACTCGCACGGGAACAAGGCGGTGTGGAGCTTCGTCCGTGGCGCGAGCATCCCGGCCGCGAAGGCCGGCCCGCTGGTGCCGCTCGGCTCCGTGCTCGCGCAATGGAAGGCCGTCGCTCCCGATCCGACGAAGAAGTTGGAATCGGCAAAGCTCGCCGAGCGGGCCCGCGAGTTGCTCTCCGGCCCGCGGCCTCCCGAAGGAGCGAACCGTCTGCTGTTCGACAATCTCGTGTCGTTCGACAGCGTGCTGCTACAGGGGCTCGATCTTCCGAAGCTCGGCCGATCCAAAGGCCAGTACGGTCTCGATGCGAGTCGGTTCACCGGCGGCGACTTGGTCGTCGATTCCGGGAAAGTCCTTGGCGTTCGGCTTCCCGCGGCCCTGTTCCGCGATCGCGAGTTCGTCGTGGACGGCAAACTCGCCGCACCCTCCGAGACGCGCCTCGTGCAGTTCTCGATCGGCGCGGCGACGAACGCCGCATGGGACGCGAAGAGCCCGATCGTCGGCACGCCGGGCGGCTTGAAGCAACTCGTCGCCGGGAACGCCCGGTTCCGCAGCGTCTTCCCGCTGTACCTGTGCTTCCCGCAGGTCGTGCCGACGGACGAGGTCGTGTGCCTCAAGATGTTCCACCGCGAAGACGAACCGCTGATCCGTCTGTTCCTGAATGAGGCGGAAACGCGTCGGATCGACCGCTTGTGGGCCGAACACCGCTTCATCAGTCGCCAGCCCGCCGCCGAGTACGATTACTTGCCACAGTTCATGGGCTTCACCACCCAGGACACGCCCAAGGATTTCCAGCAGTTCTTCATCGACCGCAAGCCGCTCTTCAAGAAGCTGGCCGATGAATTCGTGAATGAAGAGGCAGCCGCTCGGCCGAAGCACATTGAAACGCTCGCGGAGTTCGCCGCGCGAGCGTACCGCCGTTCGATCACGGAGGCCGAAAGGGCCGAACTCGCGACGCTCTACCACGGCATCCGCACGAAGGGAGCTACGCACGAGGAAGCGATCCGCGGCACGATCGCCCGCGTGCTCGTGTCACCGGCCTTCCTCTTTCGCATCGAAACGGCGCCGGCCGGCAAGGCGCCAGCGAACGTGAGCGAGGTCGAACTCGCCTCGCGGCTCAGCTTCTTCCTGTGGTCCTCGATGCCGGACGCGGAACTGCTCCGCCTCGCGAACGCGGGCCAGTTGCGGGCGTCGCTGCCGGCGCAGATCGAACGCATGCTGAAGGACCCGCGCGCCCGCGCCCTCGCCGTCGAGTTCGGCGCCCAGTGGCTCCACGTGCGAGGCTTCACGGACTTCAACGAGAAGAACGAGAAGCTCTTCCCGACGTTCGACGCGAAACTCCGAGCCGCGATGGACGAGGAAGCCGTGCAGTTCTTCCGGGACTTCTTCGCGAACGACCGGCCGATCGCCTCCGTTCTCGACGCCGACCATGTGTACGTGAACGACCTGCTCGCGAAGCATTATGGCATCCCGAACGTGAGCGGGGCGGAGTTTCGCCGCATCGACGGCGCTCGCAAGTACGGCCGCGGCGGCATCCTCGGCTTCGCCTCCGTTCAGGCGAAGCAATCGGGCGCGAGCCGCACCAGCCCCGTGCTCCGCGGCAACTGGGTGGTCGAGACGCTGCTCGGGGAAAAGCTGCCGAAGCCCCCGCCGAACGTGCCACAGCTCCCCGCCGAAGAAGGCGCGGACAAACTCACCACGCGGCAGCAGGTCGAGAAGCACGCCAAGGACCCGGCCTGCGCCGTGTGCCACGTGCGCATCGATCCGTTCGGATTCGCATTGGAGAAGTTCGACGCCATCGGCCGCTTCCGCGACAAGGATTTCGGCGGCCTCGCCGTGGACACCAAAGTGAAGCTCAAGGACGCCACCGAGTTCGAGGGCATCGACGGCCTGAGGACGTACCTGCTGACAAAGAAGAAGGACGTGATCGTTCGGCTCTTCTGCAAGAAGCTACTCGGCTACGCGATTGGCCGACAGGTCACGCTCTCGGACACGGCGCTGCTCGATCGCATGGTGACGGAACTGAACGCGAACGGCGGCCGCGTCTCGGCGGCGATCCGTGTTCTGGTCGCCAGCCCGCAATTTCAGCAGGTCCGCGGCCGGGACTTCAGCGAATGAAACGGGGTCTCACTCGGCGTCGTCGAGTTCGGCCTGGAGTTCGAGCCAGCGTTCCTCGGCGGGGGAGAGTTGCTCCGTGAGCGAGGCCACTTCGTTGTGAAGATTCAGGGCCTCGGTCGCGTCCGAGCAGTCGAGCAGCTTCGCGTTCAGTTCGCCGCGCCGCGCGTCCAGCGCGGCGATGGTCTTCTCGAGGTTCTTCATCTCCTTGCGAATCTGTTTCTCGGCGCGCTTCGGGCCGCGGGTCGCAGCGGCGGGTCGGGCCTTCGCCACTTCGTCCGGCAACTTCACCCGCGTCGTCGCCAAGTCCCGCTCTCCGGCTTCGATCTCCTTGTTCACCCGGTAGACGTAGTCCTCGTACTTCCCGAGGTAGTTCACGACTTTGCCGTCGCGAACCTCGATGATGCTGGTCGCGACTCGGCTCGTGAAGTGCCGATCGTGGCTGGTGAAGATGACGGTGCCTTCGTAGGCCACGAGCGCGTCCACCAGCGCCTCGACGGTGTCGACGTCGAGGTGGTTCCCGGGTTCGTCCAGGATCAGGATGTTGTAATCGCTCAGGAGCAGGCCCGCGAGGCAGACACGGGCGCGTTCGCCGCCGGAGAGCACCGAGATCGGCTTCTCGACGTGCGACCCGCGGAAGAGCAGCGCCCCGGCCACCTGCAGGATCTCCTGCTCCTTGCGGCCCTTGCCCTTCGATCGCAGGTACTCGAGAACCGTGTCCCGTTCCGGCAGCGTGGTGTACACGTGCTGGGCGTACACGCCGATCTTGCAGCCGTGACCCCAGCGGATGCTCCCGGCGATCGGCTTGAGCGAATCGACGATCGTGCGGAGGAACGTGGTCTTGCCCTGGCCGTTGTCGCCGACGATGGCGGCCCGCGAGCCGTGATCGATCTCGAGTTGGATGTCCGTGGCGATGGTGCGGTCCGGGTAGCCGACGCTGAGATCCTTGCAACGAAGGGCGGCGCCGTTGCGGCGTTCCACGATCGGAGCGCGGATCGACGCGGTCGGTTCGTCTCCCACGATCTCGACGAGTTCGAGTTTCTCCAGAGCCTTGGCCTTGGACTGCGCGAGGGCCGCGGTACTGGCGCGGGCCTTGTTCCGGGCGATGAAGTCTTCCAGATGGCGGCGCTTCGTCAGGATCGCGGCGTTGGACCGCTCTTCGTGGGCCCGCTTCTCGCGTTCGAACTCGAGGAACGCTTCCACCTTGCCGGGGAAAGCGGTGAGTTTGCCGCGGGAGAGGCCGAGCGTGTGCGTGCACGTGGCGGCGAGGAAGGCCCGATCGTGGGACACGATGAGGCACGCGGCGCGGAAGTCCCGCAGGAAGTGCTCGAGGAGAATCTGCGTGCGCAGGTCGAGGAAGTTCGTCGGTTCGTCCAGCATCAGCAGATTGGGCTCGTGGAGCAGCAGCGCCGCGAGTTTGAGCCGCGTCTGCCAGCCGCCCGAGAGCTTCGCCACGGGGCCGTCGAGGTACGCGCCTTTGATTTCGAATTGTCCCGCGACCTCGCCGCATTTCCAGTCCGGCTGGCCGCTGTCCCGCATGAGGAAATCGAGGGACGTTTCGCCGGGGAGGAACGGATCGTGCTGGCGGAGGTACCCGAGCCGCAAGCTCGGATGGCGGAAGAGTTCGCCGCTGTCCAGTTCTTCTTCCCCGAGCAGGATGCGAAGCAGGGTGCTCTTTCCGCATCCGTTTCGGCCGACGAATCCGACCTTCACGTTATCGCTGATTGTCGCGTCGGCGCCGTCGAGGAGCATCTGGTCGCCGAAGTGCTTGTGCGCGTCCGTGATCTGAAGCAATGTCGCCATCGGAAACGAGAACCTCCGCGAATCGATGAACCTTTCAGTCTATGGAATCGATTCGCGGAACGGAGGCGTCCGCCATCATCAGGGTGCGCCAATGGACATTGGCGAAGCCCAATCTGAGGTGGCCCCGGCTTCCAGCCGGCGTTCCATCCGAGGGTGGCTGACTTCAAAGGAAGTTGCCCCCGACAGGAGCCCGGCTGGATGCCGGGGCCACACACCGGCTCGAAGCCGGTGCCACGTGCCACCCAGGAGCGGCTCCGCCGCCAATATCTGTCGGCACACCCCACCATCACTTGCGTTCTGGCGGGAGGATCGGTTTGAACTCGCCCTTCCCCTTCTTGTCCAAATTCGTGTTCAGGTCGGCGGAGTCGAACGCGACCTTGGCGCCGGCTTCGGGCACGTCGATCTTCGCGCTCCAGAGGATCGCGTTCACCACGAGCTTGCGGTAGTCTTCGTCCGCCCAGTTGCGATGGAAGTGGCCGCCGGTGAATCCAAAGCTGCGGCCGCCGCCCTCGCGTTCATAGGCCCACGCCATGGTCTCGATCTCGCCCTTGCGGGCCTTCGCGGCCGGGGTGAAGCGTTTGTCGTCCGGCGGAAGGGCCTGCAGGATCGGCGTCACGTTCTTGAGACCGTCCACGAAGCGCATGTTGAAGTACCATTCGTCCTGCAGGGTGAAGGGCTTCACGCCGCGGGTGATCGCGTGTTTCGGAAGGGCCCGAACCTCGGCCTTCCAGTGCGGATTCACGGAGTAGCCGGTTTCGTAGTAGCCGCCGAGCCACGAGTGAACCGTGCCCTGCACCTTCGCGGGATATTCGACCGCATAATGCAGATTGACCCAACCGGCTCCGCGAGCGAGTTGCTTGTCGATGAGGGCGATGCGTTCGGGCTTCTGAATCGCGGGGTGGCCGCCGCCGCCGTCCATGTACATGAGCACGGCATCCGCGGAGTCGAAGAGCTTCTCGTTCTTGGGCCAGCCGTCGCGGGCCATGATCGGCCACACGCCGTCGGTCTGCTTCAGGAGCTTCATCAGAATGGCCGTGCCGGCGAAGAACTCGTGATCGCCCGCGGAGTGGCTCTGCCGCCCGGCGACGAGCAGGATCCGTTTCCCTTGGAACCCGGCCGGCGGCTCCTCTTCGAGCTTCACGCGGGACTGATCGTACGGGTCGACCTTCGGCGCGTCGTCCGCGGCGGAGGCGAACGCGAGACCGCACACCGCGGCCGCGATCGGAGCGAGAGCGAACTTCATGGTGAACCTCGATGCGGGGAGAAGCGGAGAGTCCGTCGAGGCCCATCGTACGGGAAGAACGCCGCCCGCGGGAAAAATGCGAGCGGTCGTGGCGGGCGAACGCCGGATCGATAACCTGAGCGAACGGTCACCCTCTCCGGAGAACTGCACCATGCGACTCATCGCCTGCCTCGCCGCCGCGGCCCTGATCGCGGCCTCCGCTCCATCCGCCGCGGACGACGCGCCCCCGAAGGGCTTCACCTCGCTCTTCAACGGCAAAGATCTGACCGGCTGGAAGGGCCACACCACGATGGCCGAGCGGGCCAAGCTGAGCCCCGAAAAACTCGCCGGCCTCCAGACCCAGCGCAACAAGACCGCCTTCGAGCACTGGTCCGTGAAGGACGGCGTGATCCACATGGATTCGAAGGGCGGCGTGAGCCTCGTGACGGACAAGGATTACGGCAACTTCGAACTCCTCCTCGACTGGAAGATCGAGAAGAACGGGGACAGCGGCATCTACCTCCGTGGCCAGCCGCAGGTTCAGATCTGGGATTCGGAGAACGCTGCGGGCGCGGGCGCCAAGCTCGATCGCAACTCCGGCTCCGGCGGCCTCTGGAACAACCCCGCGGGATCGAAGGGCAAGGAACCCCTGAAGAAAGCGGACAAGCCGGTCGGCGAGTGGAACACCTTCCACATCACGATGATCGGTGAAGAAGTGACCGTGAAGCTCAACGGCGAACTGGTCGTGGACAAGGCCAAACTCGCCAACTACTGGGACAAGGGGAAGCCGCTCCCCGCGAAGGGCCCGGTCGAACTCCAGTACCACGGCGACAAGCTCTGGTTCCGCAACATCTACATCAAGGAACTGCCGTAAGGTTCAACCGGCGAGCAGGCGACGATACAGGGCTTCATACTCGGCCGCGCTACGGTCCCAACTCCAATCCTGGGCCATGGCGCGGCTCACCACTTTGCGGAAGTCCGCGGGGCGCGTGCGGTACAACTCCAGCGCCCATTTCACGGTGTCGTAAAGAGCGCTGGGCGTGTCCGCGTCGAACGAGAAGCCGGTGGCGCGGTCCGCTTTGAGGTTCTCCTCGGTGGCGTTCACCACGGTATCCGCGAGGCCACCCGTCGCCCGCACCACGGGCGGCGTGCCGTACTTCTGGCTGTACATCTGATTCAGCCCGCACGGCTCGTAACGGCTCGGCATCAGGAACAAATCCGACCCGGCCTCGATCTTGTGAGCCAGCGCCTCGTTGAACCCGAGATGCAGTCCCACGCGGTCCGGGTTCTTCTCCTGAAGCACGCGGAGTTCGTGGTGATACTTCGGCTCGCCGTCCCCGAGGATCGCGATCTGGCAGCCGAGATCGAGGAATCCCTTCGCGGCGCTGATCACGAGGTCGATGCCCTTCTGGTAGGCGAGCCGGGCCACGAGCCCGAGCACCGGCGCCGCGGCGTTCTTCGGTAGCTTCAGGGCCTCCTGCAGGTCCGCCTTGCAGAGCGGCTTCTTCTCGAAGACGGTGTTCGCGTCGAACTTCGCCGCGATGTGCGGGTCCGCGGCCGGGTTCCACTCGGAGTATTCGACGCCGTTCACGATGCCGCTCAGTTTCGCGGAATTGTCCCGGAGCAACGCGTCGAGCCCACATCCGAACTGGGGCGTGCGGACCTCGCGGGCATAGGTCGGGCTTACGGTGTTCACCGCGTCCGCGAACACGATCCCGGCCTTGAGAAAGTTCAGCTTTCCGGCGTACTCCACCTGCCCCACGTCGAACAGCTTTTGCGGCAACCCGGTGGACTTCATCACGTCCTTCCCGAAATCGCCCTGAAACGCCATGTTGTGAACGGTGAAGAGCGAACGCATGCGGTTGAAGTTCGGCTTCGTTCTCGCTTCGCCCACATACACCGGCACGAGGCCGGTCTGCCAGTCGTTGGCGTGAACGATGTCCGGAGTGAAGCCGAGATGCGGGATCGTCTCGAGCACGGCCCGCGAGAAAAAGATGAACCGCTCGGCGTTGTCCGGGTAGTCGTGTTTGTTGCCGCCGGGGCCAGCTTCGAGGTAAAGCCCGCGTTTGCCGCCGTCGTCGCGTTCGAAGAACGGTTGATGCTCGACGAGATAGACGGGCACGTCCGAGTGCGGCAACGTGCTGCGGAGCAGCGGGCAGGCGAGCAGGCGATTCCCCATCGGTACAGGAAGCGCGACGCCGGTCTTCTCCAGTTTCACTCCCGATCGGCGAACCGCGGCGTAGAGCGGCATCACGACCGCGACCTGATTGCCGATATGCGAGAGGGCGCGCGGCAGGGACGCGGCGACGTCCGCGAGGCCGCCCGTTTTGGCGAACCCCGCCACCTCCGATGCCGCCAATAATACGCGAACCCCGGCCACGGCGTACCTCCGGTCGAATCCTGCAACTATACACCGGGAGGCGTGCGGCGGCCGGACGCGGCCGTAAGCAGCTCGCGAACCACGATTCCCGAGCCGTTCGCGGTTGACAGGTTCTGCCGATTCTGCCCATGATTCCGGCGCGGGATGGGGCCCGCACGTAGTTTCCACTCACGGACGAGACACCGGCATGTCGGACATGCTCGCCGCGCTTCTGTCGCGCATTCAGAGTCGCACCGCCACCGTCGGCATCATCGGCATGGGCTACGTGGGGTTGCCGCTGGCCCGCGCCTTCGCCCGCACCGGATTCCGCGTCCTCGGGTTCGACATCGATCCGATCAAGGTCGCGAAGCTGAACGCCGGCAAATCGTACATCAAGCAGATTCCGGACTCGACCATCGTCGGGATGCGCGAGAAGGGATTCGAAGCCACGGACCGCTTCGACCGGCTCGGCGAACCGGACGCGATTCTCATCTGCGTGCCGACCCCGCTCACCGAATCGCGGGAACCCGACCTCAAGTTCGTCGAGGATTCCGCCCACGCCGTCGCGGGGCAACTCCGCACCGGGCAACTCGTCATTCTGGAAAGCACGACGTACCCCACGACGACGCGCAAAGTCGTGCTTCCGATTCTCGAACGCACCGGCCTGATTCCCGGCAAGGAGTTCATGCTCGCGTTCAGCCCCGAGCGCGAAGACCCGGGGAACGCGAACTTCTCGGTGAACAACATTCCGAAGGTGGTGGGCGGGCTTGACGAGCCGAGCGGGGCGGCCGCGGCCGCCCTCTACTCCGCCGTGGTGCCGCAGGTGGTGAAAGTGAGCACGCCGGAAGTCGCCGAGGCGTGCAAGATCCTCGAGAACACGTACCGCGCGGTGAACATCGCCCTCGTGAACGAACTCAAGCTGCTCTACGACCGCATGGGCATCGACGTGTGGGAAGTGATCGACGCGGCGAAAACGAAACCGTTCGGTTTCCAGGCGTTCTACCCCGGCCCCGGCCTCGGCGGGCACTGCATCCCCGTCGATCCCTTCTACCTCACGTGGGTCGCGAGACAGTACGGGTTCAACACGCGGTTCATCGAACTGGCCGGCGAGGTGAACACCGGCATGCCCGAGTTCGTGGTGAACAAGATCGCGGACGCGCTCAACGACCGCGGCCGCGCCGTGAAGGGCAGCAAGATCGCGTTGCTCGGCATGGCGTACAAGAAGGACGTGGACGACCCGCGCGAGTCGCCCTCGTTCGAACTGCTCGACCGGCTCATCAAGAAGGGCGCGGACGTGACCTACAACGACCCGCACATTCCCGCCCTGCCGCGGATGCGGCACTGGCCGAACCTCGGCCCGTTGGCCAGCCAACCGCTCTCGCCGGAGTTCCTCGCGGCCCAGGATTGCGTGCTGATCGCGACGGATCACAGCGCCTACGATTACGACGCGATCGTGGAAGCGAGCCGCCTCGTGGTCGACACCCGCAACGCGACCAAGAACATCAAATCCGGCTGGCAGAAGGTCGTGCGAGCGTGATCAACCGAGCACCTCGTCCCAGAACGGCTTCGTGCCGTGATGCAGGCGTGCTCCGATCTGCGTGATCACTTTCATCGCGAGGTAATTCGCGGCGCGAGCCGCGATCGCCGGCTTCACCCCGTGCGTGATCCCGAAAAGAAACGCCCCCGCGAACATGTCTCCCGCGCCGGTCAGGTCCTTCGGTTCGCACGCGAACGCGGCCACGTGATGTTCCTCGCCTCCGAAGCGGACGAACGCGCCGTTCGGCCCATCCGTCACCACGCAGTTCGACACCATGCTCTTCAGCTTGGCGAAGGCCTCGGCCGCGTTCGCCGCCCCGGCCACGGTCGTCGCCTCCGTCGCGTTGCAGAAGAGCAGATCGGCCTGCTTCAGAGCCGCGAGGAACGGTTCGGCGAAGACCTGCGGCACGAACGCGTCCGAACATGTCAACGCGATCTTCGTTCCGCTCGCCTTCGCGACGCGAACGGCCTCATGGATCGCGTGTTGGCCCGTGCTCGGATTCGCGAAGACGTACCCCTCGATGAACAGCCACTCCGATTGGGCGATACGCTCGGCCGGAACGTGCCGCGCGGCGAGGTGACTGCTCACGGCCAGGCACGTGCGCATCGTCCGTTCCGCGTCCGGCGTGATGATGCTCACGCATGTGCCGGTCGTCTCGCCGACGAGGGGGCGGTTGCAGAAGTCGATGCGGAGTTGTTCGAATTCGTCCGAGTAATGCAGGCCGTAGCGGTCGTCGCCGACGCAGCCGACGAACGCGCCGCGGCCACCGAGTTGCGAGCACGCGATGATCGAGTTGGCGACCGACCCGCCACTGACGAGCCGCGGCTCGTGGTCGCGGAACGCCTCCAGCAGCCGCTTCTGTTCGTCGGCTTCGACGAGTCTCATCGTGCCGCACTCGAAGCCGAGCGGCCCGAACTCCGGCTCGGTGAGTTCGAGCAGAATGTCCACCAGGGCGTTGCCCAGCCCGCACACGTCGAACTCTTTGGCCATGTTCCTCGCTCCGTTCACGACACGCTTTCGGTATCGCCCGCGGCGCGGGATTCAAGTGCGAGGTCGAGGTGGGTTCACTTGCCCGCGACGTAAACGCCGCCGAGGAAGTCCGAGTCGTAGGCGTCGAACTCGTCGAGGAGCGAGATCGATTCGCCGTCGAAGATTTGCAGCGAACGGGCGACTTGGCCGGGAGCGATGAGCAAGTCCGCGAGGCCGTCTCCGTCCTCGTCCGTGGTTCCGACTGTGATGCCGCCGCGGTAGTCCTCGTCGAAGGCGGCGAACTCGTCGCGGAGGATGGCGGTTCCGCCTTCGAAGAGTCGCGGGATGGGGCCGCCGCCGACACCGGAACCCGTGAGGATTTCCGCCTTGCCGTCGCCGTCCACGTCCCCCGCCGCGACGGTGACGCCGAGTCGACCGTCGTCCGGGAAAGCGAAGAAACTGGCGACGAGGCCGCCGGCCGAGAAGACCTTCACGTGCGGGCCGCCGAACATCCCGGCCCCGGTGATGATCTCGTCGCCGGGCATGCCGTCGAAGTTGCCGACGGCCACGTTCACGCCGCCGGCGAACTCATCGGCATAGGCGAAGAAGCTGCCCAGCGGCCCGCCGAGTTGTTCGAGCGTGCCGTTCACCCATTTGAAGGTGCGGACGTGGGGCCCGCCGCCGGAGCCGGCGCCGACCACGATCTCGTCGCCGGGGAGGCCGTCCACGTCGCCCGAGGCCACCGAGATCCCGCCCTCGAAGGCCAAATCGAACGCGAAGACGCTCACGATCTCGGAGAAGTCCGTTCCGCTGAAGACCTTCACGTGAGGGAACCCGCCGACGCCCGCACCGGTGATGATGTCGAGCACGCCGTCGCCGTTCACGTCGCCCGCGGCGACGCGAACGCCGCCCGTGAAGTCCGGGCCATAGGCGAAGAAGCTCGCGCGTTCGACGCCGGTCCTCGCGTTGTACACCTTCACGTGCGAGCCGCCGCCCTCGCCCGCACCCACGACATACACGCCGTCCGGCGGTCGAGTCACGTCGATGTCGATCGTGGCGACCGCGCTCGTCATCGCAGGTGAGCCGTTGTCCGTCGCGGTGAACGTGAACGAATCGGCGCCGACAAACGCCGGCGTGGGGCGGTACAGGAATTGGCCGCCGCCGAGGGGCGTGAGCGTGCCATGCGCCGGGCCGCCAACGATCGCATACGTCAGCGTCTGGTTCAACTCGGGATCGCCGTCGTCCGCGGCGAGCGAGATCACGAGCGACTTGTTCCCCACGACCGAAACGCTTTGCGATGCCGCGGTCGGCTGATCGTTCACCGCGGCCACCGTGATCGTGATCGTGCCCGGCAAGCTGGTCTGGTCCGGGCCGCCCGCCGTGGCGTCGTCCGTCGCCACGAACGTGAACGAATCCGTTCCGTTGAAGTTCGGGTGCGGCGTGTAGGTGAACGCCCCCGTCGTTTGGTCGAAGTTCGTTATCGCTCCGTGCTGGGGGCCGGTCACGATCGTGAAGAGAATCGCCTGGGTCACTTCGGCGTCGCCGTCGTCCGCGGTCAGCGTTCCGTTCACGGGAATATCTTCGGCCGACGGAATCGTCTGAGGCAGCGCCACGGGTCGGTCGTTCGATCCCAGCACGGTCAGGGTGATGGTGCCGAAGGAGCCGCTCGTCCGGGGCGGACCTCCGGCCGTGCCGTCGTCCGTCACTAGGAAGGTGAACAGGTCGATGCCCGCGTAGTTCGGGTTCGGCGTGTACAGGACTTGGCCGGTAGCCGGGTTGAATCCGGAGAGCGTGCCGTGGAGCGGGATGCTCACCAGCGAGAAGGTGAGGGTCTGTGCGGTCTCGGGGTCGCCGTCATCCGCGGTCAGCGTGATCGCGAGCGAACCTTCCTCGGCGAGGTCGAGCGATTGCGGCAGCGCGACCGGCGGATCGTTCACCGCGACGATCGTGAAGGCGACCGCCACCGGGGCGCTGGTCTGGGCCGGGCCGCCGGCGGTCGTGTCGTCCGTCACAGTGAACAGGAACTCGTCCGACCCGTGATAATTCAGCGCGGGCACGTACGTGCCCTTCCCCGTGCTCGCGTTGAAACTTGTGATCGTGCCCTGGAGCGGTTGCGCCACGATCGTGAACGTGAGGGTCTGGTTCACCTCGGAATCGCCGTCCGCACCCACGAGCGTGAACGAGAATCCGGTGTCTTCGTTGATCGTGTGCGATTGGGCGAAGGCGGTAGGCGGGTCGTTGGCGCCGAGCACCGCGAGCGTGATCGTGGCCGGGGCGCTGGTGCGGGCCGCGCCGCCGGCGGTCGCGTCGTCCGTGATGGTGAAGGTGAACGAATCGGGCCCGGCGTAATTCGGCGCCGCGCGGTACAACACCCGGCCCGTGGCCGGGTTGAACTCCAGGATCGTGCCGTGTTGTGGCCCCGTGGCGATGGCGAATGTGAGCGTCTGGTTCGCCTCCGGATCGCCGTCGGACCCCGTAAGGAAGAAGATCGTGTCGCCGTCCTCGAGCGCAGTGTGCGATTGTCCGTTCGCGATCGGCGTGTCGTTCACCGGGGAAATCGAGATCGTCACGAGCGCGGTCGCGAGATCGCCGTTCGCGTCCGCCACTTGATACGTGAACGAGTCCGACCCAGACGCGAAGTCGTTGTAATCCTGCGACGGCGTGTAGCGAATCAGATTGCCGATCACCACGGCCGTGCCGAAACTCGGCGGCGCGGCGATCGTGATCACGATCGGCCCGTCCCCGAGGCCCGTGTCGTTGTCCAGAACCGAGACGAGGACCGGCACGTCCTCGAGTGTGCTCGCGAAATCGTCCCCCGCCGCGGGAAGTTGATCGGCGACGAAGTATTCGATGTTCCGATATTGAAGCGGCGGGTTGGTCGGCACGGTGCCGGCGTTCGCGGTGGGGGACCACGAGATCGGCTCGGTGAGAACAAGGCGGTCCCCCGCGTCGTGCGTGATGCCGTCGATCAGGATCGACTCGAGCCCCGCGAGCGAGATGGGAAGCGGTCGCTGCCCTTCGGGCGATTCGAGCGTGAGGAGGCCCGTGCTCGCCGTGTAGGTGAAGCGATCGTCCGCCGGCGTGCCGGTGATTGTAACCGTGTCGCCGCCTCCCGTTCCGCCATCGACCGCGAGTGCGCCGACGGACCAGAGCGGGAGGCTCGTGAAGGCGAAGGTGTCCGCGCCGTCCAGGCCGTGCATCGAGATCGTCGTGGCGGCGGAGACGAGCCCGGCGAGTTCCACGAGCGGCCCGCCGTTCACGTGGGCGGTCGCCGTGAACGTCGTGATCGCGACCAGTTCGAAGTTGTCGTTCGCGGTGGTGCCGCTCATCACGATCGTGTCGCCGACCGTGCTTCCGCCCTTTCCGTCGAAGGCGACGACCTCGACGTTTCGGAAGTCGATGGCGGTGGCGGCCGAGGCCGCGGCGCGGGCGACGGTCACGAGGCCGGAACTGTTCGTCTGGCCGGGCGTGAAGTGAAACGTGTCCCCGGCGTTCATCGTGCCGTGCAGTTGGATACGGTCGCGATCCGCGAGAAGCGGCCCGCCCGCGGGAAGCCCCAGATCGACGTCCAGCGACACGGCGCCGTCGTTCCGACCGGCGAGCACGTCCACCGTGTCGCTGCCGCCGTAGCCCACGAGGCCGAGCGTGTCGAAACCCGCGAACGATCGCAGACGGTAGAGAGAACTCGTGAGCGAGAGCCGCACGTCCACCATCGGGAAGCCGAACGTGCCTGCGGCGGTGAGGTCCACGACGAACGTCTCGGCGGCGTTCGTGCCGCGGAGTTCGAGCGTGTCCGTGTCCGTGGCGAAGCCGTCCGTGTCGTTCACGGCCAGTTCCGCGTTCGCGTAGCTGATGATGGCCACGGCGGAACTATCGCTCGCGTTCACCACGCGGATCTCGCCGGCGTTCGGGCCCGCGGGCTGGATCGCGATATTCTCCGAGACCGGATTCGCCGCCACGCTGTGGTATGCGAGCAGGTCTCCTTCCGTGGAGTTGCCGCCATCGAAGAACGTCTGCACGCCCCAGCCGGACGGCGCGTTGCTCGCCCACGGCGACACAGTCAGAACGTCCGTCTGAAAGCGGCCGTACACGTTGAGCGTGTCCGCATCCACGAACTGAATCGCCGGGCCGGAGTTGAGCGCGGCCGTGAACGATTTCAACCCCGTGCCCGTCACCACGAAGGTGTCGTTCTGCGGCGAGACGTCATTGTCTCCGAGCAGGTTCACGACTCCGTTCGTCGGTTCGAGCACGGCCCCTTCCACGTCCTTGATCGCGAACCGCGGCGACGTGCCCGAGGTGAACGTGATCGTCGGGATCGGCGCGACATCCGAGAACGCGTTGATCTCGTTCGGAAGATCCTGCGTCCCGAGCACGAAGAACGAATCCGATCCGGTTCCGCCGTCGAACGACACGGCGCGGGCGATGGCGCCGTTCCGCGAGTCGATGGTGAGCGAGTCGCCTCCTTCGCGGCCGTTCACCTGGATGCTCGCCACCTGCGAAGCCGGGATCGAGAACTGCACCGCCGTGCCGATCAGGAACTCGATGCGGCTGCCGCCCGTGTCGCGGCGCACCACCATCGCGTCACCGCCGGTCGTGCCGTCGAACGTCACCAGGTACGGGCCCGCGTTCAGGCTCAAGACCGCGGCCGTGGCGTTCACCAAACCCCATCCGCTGGACGTGTCGTAACCCGGGTCGCCCATGTCGATCGCGGTCGTCTCGAGGGTCGAGTAGCTCTGGTGGGGCGTGAACGAGGGGCGAACCTGCAACAGGATCGCGGCGACGCCAGCGACATGCGGCGCGGCCGCGGATGTGCCGAAGAAGTTCGGATGCCCGTCCGCCTCGAACCCGCCGCCGCCGATCGGGTCCGCCTGGCCGAAGAACGTCGTGTTCACGCCGTCCGGGCCCACGAGGTCCGGGCTCTGCCGCAACTGCGGCATCGGCAGCGGCACGCTGTTCACGAAGAGGATCGGCGTGCCCCCGCGGGACGAATACTCCTGAAGTTGCGGCGGCGACACGCCGTACGGCGGCGTCTCCGAATACAGAGCGGCTCCGATCGCCGAGGCTCCCGCCGCGTTCGCGTGCCCGTAGATCGTGCTGCTGTTCGTCGCGTATTCGTCCACCGAGAAACTGGATTGCCCCGCGGGCTGAAACGCGACGTACTTCAGCACGCTCGGATCGGGACCACTTTCCTTCCCGATCGCGAACTGGATCTGGATCGGACTGCCGCTCGTGTTGTTGAACGAGAACACTTCCACCGCGTCGCCGCCGACGTTCTGCGTGAATCCGCCCGAAGTCGCGAGGAACTGGCCGTTCATGTCGAAGACGGCAAGGTTCATGTTCGTCTGAGCGCCGAGCCCGCCCACGGAGAAGAAGCGATCCGCCCACTGGAACGAGAAGTGGGTGATGCCGGCGGGGAGCGTCAGGGTTTGGAAGAAGTCGGCGCCCGCGCCGGGGTCGAAGTCGTGTGCGATGAACGTGGGCGAGAGGGCAGCCGGCACCGAGTAGCTTCCCGTGCCCACGAGATCGACGCCGCTGTTGCGGTAGGCCTGCTGGTAACTCGCGCGGCCGTTGTTCCCCGCGGCCGAGAAATACGAGATGTTCAACGCCACGACCGTGTCCACGGCCTGGGCCACGATTCCGTCCATGAACATCGGCTCGGCGAGAAAGTGGAAGTCGTCCACGATCACGTTCACGCCGCTGTTCGCGAGGCCGATGATGTTGTTGCGGAACTGCGTCTGCGTGAGGCCGCCGGTGGCGAAGGCGAGGTTCGCTCCGGGCGCGGTGTCGTGAACGATCTGCAGCACGGCGCGGCCCTCATCCGAGCCGCCGAGGCTGTCGTCGATCACGTTCACGGGTTGGGTGCGATTGAACGGGTTGCCCGCGCCGGGAAGGTCGCCGGTTCCCACGTCCGAACTGGCGCCGCCGAGCGAGTTGTAGCTGTCCGAGATGACGCCGACAGTGACACCCGTGCCGTCGAACCCGAGGAAGTTCACGACCTTGTCCGACTGTTGCGCCCGCGGCCCCTGGCTGTCCACCACGCCGACGCTGGTGATCGGCCGATACGAAGCCTGAATCGCTCGGACGCTCGCAAGACTCGCCGCGGACCCGAGCGCGGAGATCGGCAGCCACCCGGACAGCACATACGGCGCGGCCGCGATCGGCTGAAATCCCACGGACGCAAGGTCCGCCTGAAGCGCTCCGATGTCCGCGGCCGGGAGCACGTCCACGACGACGGATCCGTTCGAAACCTGGAGCAGCGTGTTGGACGATTGGTAGGGCGAGGCGAGGGAGGCGGACGAGAACGATTGATAGTCCGCGGCGAGAAGAGCAAGATCGTAGCCGGCCCGATTCAGGGGCCCCGCGAGAGACTGCTGGGCGGCTTCGAGCACGGCCGGGCTGAGGGCCGAATAGGTGGCCGGCAGGTCACGCGTCTCCAGGCTCTCGAATCGGAGCGCGGGGCGGCGGAGCGCGGAGCCCGTTCCGGCCTTTCGCATCCATCGCAGGAACGACCACTTCGACCACACGGAAGGCACCTCGTCGGGCTGCCGGGAGCCGTGAACCGGAGGCAGGGGAATCCGAAAAACCAATCCATTCTTCCTAACGGGCCCGATGGGGGTCTACAACCCGAATCCGTGACGGAACAAGCGGTTCCGTCCGTACTTCCATCCGGGTACGCACCCCGGAGGCCCGCAGTCGCGCAGTCTCTCTCTCGATTCCGACGAACGACTGCCGACCAAGGATTGGGTTTGGAGCGATTTTGACGGAAGAAGTGTCAGCTGGCGAAGGCGGCGATCACGCTCCGCGATCGTTCGAACTCCGCTTCGCTCGCGGTCAGAACCGGATGATGCAATATCACGCATCGTTCGTGAGCCGCGGTCGCGTTCGCAAGCTCCCCCGAGGCACGGAATCGGGACGGCGATCGACCCACATGCAGGGCCGCGAATCCGACATCGAACGCGACGCCGGCCGCCCGCATCGCCGCGACGAATGCCGCACGATCCGCGACGCACTCGTACCCGACCTTGTAGAAGGCCGCCTCGCACTCCGGAAGGCGATTCTCGAACGGCCGAAGGGCCGGAGAGGCGATGCGGTTCACGCGTTCGCTTCGGAGCGCCGTCATCGCCGGGAGTCGAGCCAACTGCGGCCGAAGCACGATCGCCTGCAACTCGCTGAGCGGGGCCCACGGTTGCACGCCGCGATGCAGATGCACCCTCGCCCGCTGGTGGATCGCCGCATCCCGAAACAACAACGCCCCTCCGCGACCCGCGCTCAAGAGCTTCGACCCGCCGAAACTCAGTGTGCCGACGTCGCCCCAGGTACCGGCCGGTTTCCCCTGGACCATCGCGCCCGCCGCCTGGGCCGCATCCTCGACTACGCCGATGCCCCGTGCCGCCGCGATGGCCACCACCTCCCGCATCGGGACGATGCCGCCATGTAGATGCGAGCAGAGGATGGCCCGCGTCTTCTCCGTGATCGCCGCCTCGATCCGAGCGGGATCGAGATTCCAGTTGTGAGGGAGCACGTCCACGAGCACGGGCTTCGCTCCGATCGCGTGGATCGTGAGGAAGTTGGACTCGTACTCGTACGCGGCGAGGATCACCTCGTCGCCGGGGTTCACGCGAAGGGCCCGCAAGGCGACTTCGACCGCCAAGGTGCCCGAGGAGCACGTGAGAACATGCGGAACGCGATGGAACGCAGCCAACTCGGCCTCGAGCGCCGGCAGATGTTCGCCCCGATAAAGGCCCCACGATTCGTCCCGCAGGGAGGCTTGAATCGCCTCCGCGATTTCGGGGTCGGTTCGCGGCCAGTGCGGCGGTTGGCGTTCGACGGGCATCAATGTTCAATCCAGAACCACTCCGGCGGAGCGGCTTCGTATTTCGAGTACACGTCGTCCGGATCGGGCGTGAGGAAACCGAGCCCGCCGCGATCCAAGGCCTCACACAGCGTCTCGACGGCCGGGCTCTCCACAAGGTACCGCCGGCTCAGGGCGCCGTCGTGCGGCTCGAACTCGCTCGATTCGGCGTATACCCGCTCGAACGTGTCCGGCATCGTGCGCAGCACGTGGGTCCAGAACTCGCTGAGCCTCGCCTTGAACGCGGCTTCCCCTTCTCCGCCCCGCGCCAGCGCCACCACGCACAGATACTCGTCCACGGAGTTCCTCTTGGAAGAATCTTCATGGGGATGATACGGACCGACGATTGGAACGCGGCGGACGTTAGTCCGCTGTTCCAAAGTCGCTTGCGACCGCAAACCAAACAGCGGACTCTCGTCCGCCGCTCGCCGGGCTCGATGATACAATCCACGTCATGAGCATGCGAGTGGGCAGTGGTCACGACACGCATCGGCTGGTCGAGGGGCGGCCGTTGATCCTCGGCGGCGTTCGTGTCGAGCACCCTCGCGGGCTCGCCGGCCACTCCGATGCCGACGTCGTTCTGCACGCCCTCACGGACGCCCTGCTCGGCGCCCTCGCCCTCGGCGACATCGGCGATCTCTACCCGGACACCGACCCCGCTCACAAGGATGCCGACTCGCGCCGTTTCCTCGTGGACGCCATCGAGAACGTGACCGCCCTCGGCTGGGAGGTGGCGAACGTGGACCTCACGATCTTCGCCCAGGAGCCGAAGCTTGGCCCGGTGAAGCAGGCGATCCGCGAATCGCTCGCCCGCCTCCTCGAGATTCCCTTGGATTGCGTGAACGTGAAGGCGAAGACCGGCGAGCACGTCGGCCACATCGGCCGCGGAGAAGCGATCGGCTGCCACGCCGTGGTTCTGCTCGAATCGGACGACTGACCCAATTTTTCGTGCGTGGGGAGAGCCGAACGGGATTCAGGGCGGATCCCAGCCGCCTTTCGACCACGGATTGCAGCGGCAGATTCGCCACGTGCCCTTGGCGCATCCCACGATCGGGCCGTATTTTCGCACCGAACCGATGAAGTATTCGCTGCATCCCGGCTGGTACTTGCACAGGGGCGGGAGCAGCGGGCGAATCATCCACTGGTAGCAGCGCACGAAGAAGACCATCACGCCGCCGAGGGCGCGGGCCGGAGCACGCCAAAGCCAGCGGATCGCGTTCATGCCGGGCTCAATCGGCTCGCGGCTTGGTGGGCCAGACTCAGAAGAGAATCCTTCACCTGATCCTGAGTCGGCTCCGGGCCGCGTTTCGGAATCAACACGAAGTCCACGTTCGGCAGGTCGTGCTGCAGCAATCGAAACGCTTCGCGGAAGAGTCGCTTGTACCGGTTGCGGACCACGGCGTTGCCGACCTTCTTCGACACGGAGCAACCGAGCCGCGGGTGGCCACGGTCGTTCTCACAGGCGTACACGATCAGCGTCCCGTCCGCCGCGGACCGCTTGCGGCCATACACGCGGTCGAACTCGGCGGTGGACTTGAGCCGCCGCGTCTGCGGGAACGTGAATCGCTTTTGCTCCGCCATGCGATACGAATTATACTCCCTTCAACACCCACACTCTCCGGGAGTCCCTCATGTTCGTTCGCACGCTGGCCTTGTTCGGGTTGGGATTCCTCGCGTCGCTGCAGGCGGCGGAGTGGAAACAGTTCCGCGGGCCGGACGGCCTCGGCGCCTCGGACAAAGCCGCACCGACGAAATGGAGCGCCACCGAGAACATCGCCTGGAAGACGCCGCTCCCGCCGGGCACGAGCAGCCCCGTCTTCCACAAGGACACGATCTTCATCACGAGCTACTCGGGGTACAACGTGCCGGGCGAGGGCCGCGGCGACCCGTCCAACCTCAAGCGGCATCTCCACGCGCTGGATCGAGCCACCGGCAAACTGATTTGGACGAAGGACTTCACCGCGAAACTCCCGGAGCAGGATAACATTCGAGATGGCCACGGCTACGCTTCCAGCACCCTCGCGGTGGACGACGACGCCATCTACGCCTTCTTCGGGAAGTCCGGCGTTCATGCCTTCGATCACTCGGGCAAGACGCTGTGGTCCGCGGACGTGGGCGAGAAGCTGAACGGGTGGGGATCGGCCGCCTCCCCCCTGCTCCACGGCGATCTCGTGATCATCAACGCGAGCGTGGAAAGCGACGCGATGTACGCTTTCGACAGGAAAACGGGCAAGGAACAGTGGAAGGTTCCGGGCATCCGCGAATCGTGGAACACGCCGGTGATCGTGAAGCCGGCCGAAGGGAAGCCCGAACTCGTGGTCGCCATCTTCGGCAAGGTGCTCGGCTTCGACCCCGCAACCGGCAAACAACTCTGGAGTTCGACCACGGACATCCCGTGGTACATGGTGCCGAGCATCGTGTCGAACGACGGCATCGTGTACTGCATCGGCGGCCGGAACGGCGGCGGCTCGATGGCGATCCGCACCGGCGGCCGTGGCGACGTCACCGCTTCGCACCGATTGTGGATGACGAAGAAGGGCGCGAACGTGCCCTCGCCCGTGTTCGCCGGCAAGCACGTGTTCTGGTTCAACGAAGGAACGTTGCTCGCGACCTGCGTCGAAGCCGAGACGGGCAAGATCGTCTACGAGGAACGCGTGGAACGGGGCCGCGAGGTGTACGCCTCCGCGCTCCTCGCCGGCGGAAACGTGTACTACCTCGATCGCGGCGGGAAGACGAGCGTGGTCGCCGCCAAGCCCGAGTTCCAACTCGTCGCTTCGAACGACCTCCGCGACGGGAGCACGTTCAACGCCAGCCCCGTGGCCGTGGACGGCAAGTTGTACATCCGCTCGGACAAGTTCCTCTACTGCATCGGGAAGTGACCGCGAACCCGCATCACAACACGGGCGACATCAGCCGCGCCGCGTTCTCCGCGAGGCGGCCGGCGAACGGTCGCGACGCGAACACCTTCTCGTCCAACTGCACCGAGCGTTCCAGGTCCTTGAGGAACTCCGACTCCATCTCGGCGACCGCGGCCGTGTCGTAGAACAGGGCGTTCACTTCGTAGTTGAGGTACAGGCTGCGGTTGTCCATGTTCGCGGTGCCGATCGAGCCCCACTCGCCGTCCACGAGCATGTACTTCCCGTGCATCATGCCCTCGGCGTACTGGTACACCCTCACGCCGGCCGCGAGCAGGTCCGTCCAGTAGTAGCGGGCGGCGAGGAACGGGATCCACTTGTCCGGTCGGAACAGCCCCAAGAAGCGCACGTCGACTCCGGCGCGGGCCGCGAGCACGAGCGCGTCGCGGAGGCCCGGATCGGGCACGAAGTACGGGCTCGCGATCCACACCCGCTTCCGCCCGCGGAGGATGCCCGCGAAGTAGGTCTCGCGGATGGCCTTGTACTCCGCGTCCGGCCCGGAGTGCACGATCTGCACGATGCTCGATCCGGGGCCTGTCGTCCACTTCGGAAAGTAGTGCGCATCCTTCAGCGCTTCGTTCGCGGCGAAGTTCCAGTCTTCGAGGAACACGCGTTGCAGGGACTCGGCCGCCGGGCCTTCGAGGCGAAAGAACGTGTCGCGCCAGTGGCCGAACTTCGGATGCTTCCCGAGGTATTCGTCGCCGACGTTCAGCCCGCCGGAGAACGCCACGCGGCCATCCACGACCAGAATCTTGCGGTGGTTCCGCAGGTTGATTCGCATCCGGTACGCCGGATTCAGCACCGGGAGAAACGCGTGGACTTTCCCGCCCGCGCGGCGAAGTTCCTCCAGCACCGACGACCGCAACGTGAACGAGCCGACCGAATCGTAGAGGAATCGCACCTCGACCCCGCGCTTGCACGCGGCCCCGAGCGCGGCGATGAACCGCCGACCGGAATCGTCCGGCCGGACGATGAAGAACTCCATGTGGACGTGATGCCGCGCCGATTCGATGGCCGCGATCATGGCGTCGTAGGCGGGGTGGCCGTCGTGATAGAACCGCAGCGCGTTCCCGGCCGTGGGCGCGAACCCTTCTGGATGCGCCGCCAGCTTCGCAAGCAGTTCCCACCGCCTGGGGATGACTGGCGGTTCGGCCACCGCCTCGGGCACGATCAGTTTGCGGTACGCGGAGCGACGCGTCCGCCGCCGCGTGATCGGGCGATGCACCGATTGGTAGCCGAAGAGCGCGAACAACACCGGACCGAGAAACGGCAATAGGAGCACCGTGAGGCTCCACGCGATCGCGGACATCGGCTCCCGCTTCAGATGCATCACGCAAAGCAACGTGAACAGCGTGAGCGCCAAATCCAACAGCACGGCCCACCCAGCCAAGTCCGACCAAAACCGCCACGTGAATTCGGGACTGGGCATGACCGGCTCACTGACTGGAAGATCTGGCGGCAGGCAGTCGCTCACAGCAGTTGAGGAATCGGGTCGCCGGCGTGGCCGTAGAAGACGGGGCGATGGCTGCTGGTGTAGATCGGTTTGCCGCGGTCGAGGCCGAGTTTCTCGTAGATCGTGGAGGCGTAGTCTTCCGGGGTGTGCGGTTGATCCTGGACGTAGCCGCCGTCTTTGTCGGACTTGCCGATGATTTGCCCGCCGCGGACGCCGGCTCCTGCGAACACCATCGAGTACGCCTTCGTCCAGTGATCGCGGCCCTGAAACTTGTTGAGGCGCGGAGTGCGGCCGAACTCGGTGACGAAGCAGACGAGCGTGTCCGCGAGGAGGCCGCGGGTGTCGAGGTCGGAGATGAGCGTGGAGAAGGCGCGGTCCACGCTGCCCATCATGACCCATGTGCCGATGCCGTAGCGTCCTTCGCCGCCGGCCTTGTCGCGGATCGTGCCGCAGGAGCCGTTCGCGTAGATCGCGTCGTGATGGTCCCAGTTCAGATTGAACCCGCCGGGCAGGTCTTTGGTGAAGGGCCAGCGGACGTCGACGGTGACGAACCGAACGCCGGCTTCGATCAGTTTGCGGCCCATGAGGTAGCAGGCCCCGCGGTGGCCCTTTCCGTACGCCTCGCGGATCCGCTCCGGCTCCTTCTGCAGGTTGAACACATCCGCGACTTTCGAACTCGTGAGCAGGTCGAACGCCTGATCGTAGAAGCGATCCATCCCTTGGAGATCGCGGGGGCCGCGGACCTGATTGCGATCGAGCGTGTCCCGCAGGGCGTGGCGTGAATCGAGGCGCGGCCCACGGTTCTCGCTTTGCGGCACGATGCCTTGAATCGTCCACTTCGGGTCGGACACGTCGCCGCCGCCGGTCTTGAAGACGCGGGTGGAGGCAGGCAGGAACCCGGTTCGCGTGCTGCTCGCCTGCTCGTTGTTCCCCGGCACCATGATGTACGGCGGGAGGTACTTGCACTCGCTGCCGATGAGGCTGGACACGACGCCACCGATGTCCGGCATCTCGAGCGCGGCCCCGGCCGGATGCGACCCGGAGAGCACGTATTGAGTGCCGTCCGGGTGGCCGTCCGCCCCGGAGCGGGTGTGGTGAAACGACCGCACGACGGCGAGTTTGTCCGCGACCTTGGCCGTATGCGAAAGCAGTTCCGTGAAGCGAATCCCAGGTGCGGACGTGGCGATCGGCTTGTACGGGCTGCGGTGTTCGGCCACGACTTCGGGCTTCGGATCCCACGTGTCGAGGTGCGAGAGACCGCCCTGTTCGAGGATCACGAGCACATTCTTGGCGGCGGCCTTCGCGCGGGCTTCGGCCATGGCGAGACATTGCGGCAGGCTCCATCCGAGGATCCCGGTGGACGCGAGCCGAAGCAACTGGCGGCGATGGGGGCGCAGCATGGGGCCTCGAACCGGCGGAGGGTCTGGCAGGAGGTGAATCATACCCGGGGCCCGCGGGCCGTGCAACGACCGCACGGGAAACAAAAATGCCCCGCCCGCGCGCATCCGTGCGGCGGGCGGGGCACGGTCGGACGTCCGTGTCCGCCGTTGGTCGGGGATGATGTCAGCGATCCCTCCGGGATCGCAGGCGGGGCAGATGCGGCCGGGGGAAGGAGGCGACATCCGATCGGTGGCCCGTGGCGGGCGTCGTGCCGCCGTCGTTCGAGCGAACCAATCGGAGGAACGGAAGCAGCCGAGCGCCGGCGTCCTTGCCGGGCTCCGCATCCTGCGTGCTGCTCGCGCGTCGCTGACCCCGCCGGGCCAATTCATACTGCACCCGATCCTGGAGGCGGCGAATGCCGCGCGCCCCCGGGCATAAAAACCGTGCTTGCATCACGAGTCTGTAGGCGGCGGTCGCCTTGCCGGCTTCGAGCAGCCCTTCGACCACCACTTCGAGAAGGCTCGCATCGCGGAGGGCGGCCTCGAAGCAGAGCGTCAGTTCGCGGAGGCCACGCTTCAGGCGGTCCGTGCGGATCGCGGCGCGACCGAAGGCCGCTCGGTACGTGGCGTTCTCGGGCGCCAATTTCGAGGCCTTGAAGTAGCTCTTCAAGGCGCGGTGGTCGTCGCCGTCCGGATCTCGTTCGAACGCGAGCCCGAACAGGAACCAGGTGCGGGCGTGTTCGGCTTCGAGCGCCAGCGACGACCGCAGGTGCTTCCGCGCCGCGGCGAATCGTTCGGAGTTCAGGCTGGCTTCCCCGGCCACGCGATGAGCGTCCGCGGCTTGGGGAACGGTGAGATCGGATCGGCGAAGCAGGCGGAGGGCTTGGGAACGGGCGTCTTGCGGTCGGCCTTTGCGGGCGAAGAGGCGGGCGACCTCCATGCCACGACCGACGAGTGCGAGCCTCGGGCTCATCCTGGCCTCCATGCATTCCCCGGCGCCGGCAGCACGCCGGCCCGACTCAATTCCACCGACCGAAGTCCGGTGATACCCTGAGCTGAGTCTTCGGGTCAGGCCAATAATACCGTCGCGAGCTCGGGTTACAATACGACTTTACAATGTCGGTAGAAATGGTCGCAAATCAATGTTGTGAATTGAGATACGGCATTATCGATTCGTCAAACGCAGGCCCGTCTTCGCGTGGAGTTCTGAGCTGGAGAAAGAGGGATCCCGCGGCGGCAGTCGCACGCCGCGGGGACTGTCACTCGATTATCGACCACGGAACATCGGGTACGCCGTGGGGCCGTACGAGTAGCTGGAAACGGTCCGCGGGTAGGGGTTGATCATCGTGTAGCCGGGATACGGCGGGCCCGGCTGGAAGGCGTAGTACGGGTAATCGTTCGGGGATGCGGCGGGCCCATACACGGCGCGGGCCGGCAGGTAGGCGTACGCGTTCCCCGGCACCACCACGATCTGACCCGGCACCGGGTACTTCTGATACGAATACGGCGACCAAAGCGTGCCCGGCGAAGGGGCGGTCGGTGTCACCGCGACCGGCGGCATCGGCATCGGAGCGGGGTTGGTCTTGGGCGGTTCGGCCTTCGGCACCGGCCGCGGGGCCGGCACTTCGTCGCCCTTCTTCTTCTCCTGGGCCGCGGCTGGGCTCGCACCCAGCGCGAGGGCCACGCCCATCAGCAGGATTCGGAACATGGTGTGTCTCCGGAACGGGAATCTTCCCGCACGCTAACGCGCGCCGGAAGCCGCCACTAGAGGAAATCTCGACGGCCTCCCGCGGTTCGCGCCGCGTCACGGTATCCAATTCGTCTCAGCCGTCACAGTTCCACAGAACTCGGCGAGAAGCTTCGCGGCGTGGACCAGATCGCCCGGATGCACGACCTCCACCGGGCTGTGCATGTAGCGGTTCGGGATGCCAATGAGGCCGCACGCCACGCCGTCGCGGCTGATCTGGATCGCGTTCGCGTCCGTCCCGGTCGCACGGGGCACCCCGCGGACCTGCACCGGGATTTCATGCTGCTTGGCGGTCGCTTCGAGCAGGTCGAAGACGCGTGGGTTGATGTTCGGCCCGCGGAAGAGAACAGGCCCCTTCCCGCACGCGATGTCGCCCTGCGTCTTCTTGTCGTTGCCTGGAGTGTCCGTGGCGTGGCACACGTCCACGGCGATGCCCACGGTCGGCTGAATGGAGTGCGCCGCGGTGATGGCTCCGCGCAGGCCGATCTCTTCGGCCACGGTCGAGACGGCGTACACCGAAGCGGAGATCGGCCGATCATACAGCAGCCGCACCGCCTCCATGCAGACCCAGAGACCGACTTTGTCGTCGAGCGCGGGGCTGGCGAGGAGGTCGTTCTTCAATGTTCGCACGCCGAGTTCGAAGGTCACGGAGTCGCCGTGGGTCACGACCGATTCGGCCTCGGCTTTGTCCTTCGCTCCGATGTCCACCCACACGTCATGGAACTGCGGCACCTTGGTTCGTTCGTCCGGTTGAAGCAGGTGGATGGCTTTGCGGGCGACGACGCCAGGCACCGGACCGGACTTCGTCCACACGGTGAGGTGTTGGCCCAGGAGAACTTGCATGTCCCAGCCGCCGATCGGCTGAACGTACAGAAAGCCTTCGGCGTCGATGTGCTGGACCATGAGAGCGATCTGGTCGCAGTGGCCGGCGAGCATGATCCGCGGCGCGTTCGACGGCCGACCGGCGGGGAAGCGGGCCGCGAACAAATTCCCGTGCGAATCGGTTCGCACTTCCTCCGCGAACCCGCCCGCCCACTCGCGCACGACCCGCTGGATGGCCTGCTCGAATCCGGACGCGCTCGGAGTGAGCAGCAGCCGCTGGAGAAACTCGAATGCGTCGGAATCCACGAATCGACCTCGGATCGGAGGAGGGGCGAACGGAGAATTCTACGAACGGCTCACCTGATTCGCTCGGCCGGGCAGCGGATAGCGCCCCATGACGGCGTAATGTTCGTCTTCCAGGCCGAGTTTGGCGTAGGTCGCCTTCGCGCGGTGATTCTCGTTTTCGACATAGAGCCGGATGCCGATCACGAGCGGGTCCTCGGCGGCGGCGGCTTCGAGTGACTGGTAGATCGCGGAGAAGACCCCGCCGCGGCGAGCGTCTTCCCGCACGTACACGCTTTGGATCCACCAGTACCAGCCGTTGCGCCAGTCGCTCCATTCGTACGTGACGCCCGTTTGCCCGACGATGGCTCCATCGCGTTCCGCGACCAGATAGAAGCCGCGGGCGGCGTCGTCGAACACAGCGCGAACGCCGGCTTCGAGGGTGGCGGGATCGAGAACCTTGCCCTCGCTCTCGAGGGCGAGGGCCGCGTTGTACGCCACGAGAGTCGGTACGTCCGCGGGGGTCGCGCGGCGGATTGAGATGTTCATGGCTTCCGCTAGGATAAGGGCTTCATTCCACCGAGCGGCCCGCGCCCATGGACCTGAACGAGTACATACGCAACGTTCCCGATTTTCCGAAACCGGGAGTCCAGTTCAAGGACATCACCCCGCTTCTGGCGGATCCGTCGGCCTTCGGCTACGCGTGCGCGCGGCTCGCGGCGCACTTCGCCAAGACCCCGTTGGACGTGATCGCGGCCGCCGAAGCCCGCGGGTTCCTCTTCGCCGCCCCGATGGCCCTCGAGTTGCGGAAGGGCCTCGTGCCGCTTCGCAAGCCCGGAAAACTGCCGTATCAGACGATCAGCTACAAGTACAGCCTCGAATACGGCACGGCGGAACTGCACATGCACGTGGACGGCGTGAAGCCGGGCTCCAAAGTGCTGCTCGTGGACGACGTGCTCGCCACCGGCGGCACGATGATGGCCGCATGCAAACTCATTGAACAGGCTGGCGGCACGGTCGTCGGTTGCGCCTTCCTCATCGAACTCGGGTTCCTCGGAGGCCGCGAGGTTCTCCAGGGATACGACTGCTTCAGCATTCTGAATTACACCTAAGGAAACGGCCACGCGATGATCGACTTCCAGAAATCCGGCGGGCTCGTTCCCGCGATCGCTCAGGACGCGGACACCGGCGAGGTGCTCATGCTGGCGTGGATGAACGCCGAGGCGTTCGAGGAGACCGTGCGAACGAATCGCGCCGTCTACTTCTCTCGCAGCCGCAATCGCCTCTGGCGAAAGGGCGAGGAAAGCGGCAACGTCCAGGAAGTGAAGAGCGTCGCGATCGACTGCGACGCGGACACCGTGCTTCTCAAGGTGAAGCAGATCGGCGGCGCGGCCTGCCACGAAGGCTACAAGTCGTGCTTCTTCCGCGAACTCGCCGGCGCCGAACTCCGCACCATCGGCGAACGCGTCTTCGACCCCAAAACCGTTTACGGCAAGTGACGCTTCCGCATCTCGATCACCGCATAGCGGCACCAATGCCGCAGCGGCGGCAGCGCCCGCATCGCGAAGCGGTCGACTCGATCGAGAATCGACTCGCCGCCGCGGGTCGCGGTCCACGCGCGGCGGATCATCGCGAACAGTTGATGTCCTTCCACCTGCACGTCGAACATCTCGCGAAGCGGGACGAGGTCCGCGGTCACGAGCGGTCGTTCGTCGGGCGTGCGGTCCTTGCCGCGATAAGGCAACCAGCGACGAGCGAAGGCCAAAGCCGGGTTTCCGCCCCACGGTTCGCAAAAGACCGCAACGCCGCCGGGCTTCAGAACGCGACTCAACTCGCGACCCGCGAGCCGCAGATCGAGATGATGCAGAATCGCGGCTCCCCACACGGCGTCGAACGATTCGTCGGCGAACGGGAGATCTTCTCCGTCCGCCGCGAGGGCGTTCACCTTCACGCGATTGACGCGAGCACGTTCTCGCGTCTCGTTCACGTATCCGGGTGAGAGATCGATCGCGGTGACGGCCGCACCGGCCCGCGCGAGCGTCACCGCCGCCATGCCGTGCCCGCAGCCATAATCCAGCACGGACTTCCCGGCCAACGATCCAAGTTTCTCGAACGCGGGCCGGACCCACGTTTCGTGGTCGAGATACTCTTCGTCCGTGAATCGCAATTCGAGTCGCGCAGCGGCTCGCGCCGACGCCTGGCGATCGTGAAACTCCCGTTCCGTGGCCCGCCGTTCCGTGGCGATCATCCGTGGACCCTCGCTGGACCCGCAGCATATGCTCTCACACAGCTTGCTGTCAGGCCCGATTTTCGCGGGACTCTTGGATCCGATTCGACTCGCGAGACTCGGGCGAGGCCGGTATACTTCCGCGGCTCGCAGGGAGGCCGTCGTGAAGATTCGCAATCCGCACCTGATCCGCGCCGCCGGCCAACTCGGAGCCTTGCTCGTGCGCGGGCTCGTCCGTTCGCAATCGCTCCGGCTCCACTCGCTCGGCCCGGACCTCAGCTGCGATCGCGGGCGGTTCGCGGATCGCTTCATCTTCTCGATCTGGCACGAGAACCTGCTCCTCCCCGCGGCCCGATTCGGCGCCCCGGACCTCGCCGTGCTCATCAGTTCCCACGCGGATGGCCAACTCCTCGGGGGCCTGATCACGGCCATGGGCATGGAGATGGTGAAGGGTTCGAGCACGCGTGGCGGAGTGGAAGCCGTGCGGCAACTCCTCCGCCCGGACACGACGTGGCGGCATCTCGCCATCACGCCCGATGGCCCACGCGGCCCGCGCCGCATCGTGCAACCCGGTGCGATCTACGTCGCCTCGCGAACCGGGATGAAGATCGTGCCTGTCGGCATCGGCTATCGCCGACCGTGGCGGCTCAAGAGTTGGGACCGATTCGCCGTCCCGCGGCCGTTCTCCCGCGCTCGCATCATTCAGGGCGAACCGATCACCGTGCCCCCGGACCTTCGCACCGCCGGCCTTGAAGACTATCGCGAAATCGTGCAGGCCGAGATGGACCGAATGAACGATGCGGCCGAACGCTGGGTGAACACCGGGACCCTGGACCTCGCGGCGAAGCCCGTTTCGCCTTCGCTTCGGCTCGCCGCCTGACTTCGCCCGTAAAACAACTTTCGAGTGAATCCATCGGATCAGTCCGGTTTCGCGATCGCGCCGCGGTGGTGGGCGTGGGCCGGAACGCCGCGCGCGTGGGCGGTCGTGGCATGGGCCGTGGCTTTCGCCGCGGCCGCGCATCATGTCGCCGGCGGGCGCGCCTGGATGTCCAACCGGCCGGACACGCCCGAACACCAACGACGGCCGCACCCCGGCGGTCATGGGTACACTCAGATCGACTTCGGCGGCCAGTGGGTGATGGGCCGCATGATCGTGAGCGGCCATGGCCGCGAGTTGTACCATCGGCAACGCCAATGGGAGGTGGTGCGGGCCGGCTTCCCCACGGATCGGGAAACGCCGGTGCAGCGGAACGAAGCCATCCTTCCGAAGTACCTCCGAGAACAGGGACGCGACGACGACGAACTCGCCCACGACGCGGACGCCATGATGTGGTGGTTCATGGGGCGCGACGCGCCGGAGTGGAAGGACGTGGGCGGGGCGGCGGCCGCTCCGCTGGCGGCGGAGATGAACCCACTCGCCACGCTCGCTCAGATCCAGGCTTCGTCCCATGTCGTGACGCCAAAGACGGCCGAAGCGGTGAGCAAGCCCGCGATCGGCGGGCCGCTCTATCCTCCGATCCACGGCTTCATCTACGCCCCGCTCGGGCTCCTCGACCCGCAATCGGCGTACTACCTCTTCCAGTTCCTCGCCGTCGGCTTCGCCGTGATCGCGGGCCGCGGCCTCTCGATCCTCACGCGGGGTTTCGTGTGGTGGCCCGTGGCGACAGCCGCCGTGCTGCTCTACCCCGGCTGCCGCGTCGGCATCGACCTCGGCCAGAACCCGACACTCTCGCTCGCCATCGCGGTGTGGGGCTGGGTGTTGGTCGTTCGGAAGCGCGAGTGGGCCGCGGGAATGGTCTGGGGGTTGTTCGCGTTCAAGCCGGTATGGGGGCTCGCGTTCTTTCTCGTGCCGCTGCTCATGGGTCGCTGGCGCGTCTGCGTGGCGATGGTGGGAACGGGAGCGGGCTTGGCCGCGCTCACGTTGCCGCTCGTGGGCCTGCAGACGTGGTTCGACTGGCTCACGGTCGGGAACGAAGCCGCGGAGTTGTACAACCGCAGCCGCAACTGGATTCACCTGAGCCGCGATCTGCAGGGGATCCCGCGGCGATTTCTTCACGACTTCTCGAAGCCCGAAGCGGAACGCGAGACACCGCTGGCCCGGGCGGTGGCGTGGGCGCTCTGGGGCGTCGTGTTCGCCGGCACCGTGTTCGTGTACCGTCTCCGTGCGGACCGATCGAAACGCGTCGGCCTCGGCGTCGCGTTCCTGTTCCTCGGCGCCTGGCTCACCTGTTACCGCTTCATGTATTACGACGTGCTTCTCTCGCTGATCGGCGTCGCATGCCTGCTGGCCGAGCCGGCCCGTTTCCTCACGCCTCGCACCTTCCGCTTCGAGGGCGACTCGCTCAGCCGCGGCTTCGTCAATTCCTTCCCGCTCACCGTGATCCTCGGATTGTTCCTGCTGGACAATTGGCTCGCTGGGCTCGGCGTCGAAGCGACCGTGGGCGTGCTCGGATGGGCGAAGCCAACTTCGACGCCCCGCATCGCCGCGGACACTTCGATCAGCTACCCGTGGGACACCGCGCTCGTCATGCTCCTCTGGGGGTGGTGCGGATGGCGCCTGATCCGTGGCGACGAAGCCGCACCCCGTGCCGTATAATTTCTCCACGCGGGCGAACCCGCAGGCGGACTCCATGGCGGCGGACTCGACGACTCGCTGTCTCGAGATCGCTGCGTCGGAGAGCGTTCGATCCGTCCGGCGAGTTCGCCGTGATGCCATTTTCACCTTCACCTTGAGCGTGAAGTGATGTCCGATTCGAGTTTCTTCCTTTCGACGCGGCCGGCGTACCCGTGGTCGGTGTACCCGATCGGGTTGCCCGCGCTGGCGATCGTCGCCGCATTGATCGTCGTCGTCACGGTGTGGACCTACCTCGGGCACCCGCAAGCGTCGCGGCGCCGGGTGTTCGTCGTCCTCACGCTCCGGTTGCTCGCGCTCGCCGTCACGCTCCTCACCGCCCTCCGGCCCAGCGTCGGCGTTCAGGAAGAACCCAAGATCCCGTCCGTGCTCCTCATCGGCGTCGATCTCTCGGAATCGATGTCCATGAAGGACGAGGTGAACGGCCAGGCTCGAATCGACGCGGTTCGGCGTGTCCTCGACCGCGCCCAACCCACGCTGGACGAACTCGCCGGCGAACAGAACGTGCAGATCAAGCTGTACGCGTTCTCGACCGCGGACTTCAGCGCGGACACGAGCGTGTACGACGCCAAACTCGCGGCGGACGGCAAACGTTCGGACTACGGCGCCTACCTGAACAAGAGCTTCGAGAAGTGGCAAGGCGAGCGGTTCATACGCGGTCACATCCTGATCGGGGACGGCGCCGACAACGGCGTATCCCTCGCAGCCGTCGGCGAAGCCGCACGCTGGGGCAAGCGATCATGGCCCATCACGACTTTCACCGTGGGCCAGGAGGGAACCAGCGGCACGGCCCTCGATCTGCAAGTCGCCTCGGTGATGTGCGACCCCTCGCCCGTGCCCATCAAGAACGACCTGACCGTGGTCGCCCGGGTGAACGCCTACGGGTTCAAGGACACGCGCGTGAAGGCGCGCGTCTTCTTCAACGAAGAAGAAGTGTGGACCGAAGATGTGGCCCTCGCGAAAGAGAAGGACAACGAAGTCCGCATTCCCGTGAAGGCGCCCGAGAAGCCCGGCGAGTACAAGGTGCGGGTCGTGATCGGTCGAGAAGAAGCGGGCAAGGTGGTGCCGCTCCCCGGCGAAGTCTCCGGCGTCAACAACCAGTCGGACACGTATCTCACGGTCACGAAAGAAGGCGTTCGCGTTCTGATTCTGGACCGCCTCCGCTGGGAGGAGACGCGACTCCGCGACGCCCTGCGACTCGAGAAACGATTCGACGTGTACGAGGTGATCCGGCAAACCACGCTGCCACCTACGGCCGACGAGAGGCAGTGGCTCGATCTGGACAATCAGGCCTACGACGTGGTCGTCATCGGGAACATCTCCTTCGAACAACTGCGAACCGCGCTCCCGGACGGCTCGCTGCCGGACAAGATTCTCGACCGCGTGGTGAACAAGGGCATGGGCCTGATGTTCCTCGGCGGCGAGGCTTCGTACTCGGGCTACCCTTCGCCTCCCGCCGGCGATCCTGAGAAACGGCCGCTCGCCTTCGCCGATCTCCTCCCGGTCGTGCCCGGCGGCGTCTTTGAATCCGTGAACCCGGCCACCAAACTCCCCGAGACGTTCCAGACCGTGCCCACCGTGAAGGGGCTGGACGACCACGTGCTGAAGATCGACCGCGACGAGGCGAAGGCTCGCGAACTCTGGACGCGGCTGAACGGCCGACTGGACAACCGCACATTCCGCATCACCGGGTACAACCGCCTCGCGAAGCGCGGGAACGCCACCGTGTACGCGTTCGCCTCGAAGGACGCGAACGCCGGCAAGCCGTTCGACGGCAACGGCCAGGGCAGCGATCCGCTTCTCGTCGGGAATCAACTGGGCGTCGGGAACAAGGGCCGCGTGCTCGCGTTCGCCGCCTTCGACACGTACCTCTGGCAGCGACTTGGTCAGCCGCAGAACACGGACGGCGTCGAGATCCACAATCGCTTCTGGAAGCAGTGCATTCTCTGGCTCGCCCATCAGGAAGACGAAGAGGGCCAGGCTTATGCCCGCCCCGAGTTCCGCCGCCTCGCCGTCGGATCGGATCAGACCATCTGGGTCGGGTTGAAGTCCCCGCAGGGCGGGGACGATCCGAACGCCGAACTCGAGGTGAAGATTCTGCCGCCGGGCCAGGACAAACCCGAGGACGAAGCGAAGGCATCCAAACAGACCGTGCTGAAGTCCACGAAGGACGGCAAGCCCGCGAACAAGGTGTTGTTCAAGCCGACGGCTCCGGGCGAGTACACCGTGGTGGTGAACGCGACGGCGAAGGGGCCGGACGGCCAGCCGCAGAAGTATCGCGGCACGGCGCGGTTCATCGCCTTCCCGGACGTATCCGACGAGATGCTCCGCGTCGGTTCCGATCCGTCGTTCATGGAGAAGGTCGCGACCGCGAGCGGCGGCAAGGCCCTCCGACTCGAGGACCTTCCGGACTTCCTCAAGGATCTGAAGAGCCAGAAGATCGACACTTTGAAGCCGAAGCCGAGGTACCTGCCGGACTGGCGGCGCAACCACTCCAAGGGGTTCCTGCCGAGTTGGCTCGTGCTGTTCGTGCTGTTGCTCGGAGCGGAGTGGGGACTCCGGCGCTACTGGGGCCTCGTGTGAGTCGCGACGGATGCCGCCTCAACCCACGAAGGTGCCGTCGAGCAGCACGAGCGAGAGGAACGGGTCGAGATCCTGGAACGAAGCGGGTTCGCCGCCGGAGAAGTTCTTGCCGAGGTAGGCGCGAACGGAACTGGCGGAGCCTTCGCCCGAGCCCACGATCACATCCGCCCGGTTGTCGCCGTCGATGTCCGCGGTCGAGACGCGAACGCCGCCGCGCTGCGTCGTGGATCGTCCGACGATGAAGTTCGCGATCGGGGTCGCGATGGCGTTGGCGGCGCCGTTCGTGAGCAGCCGCTGCCCGCTGATCGTGAGCACCCGGGGCGAACCGCCGGGGCCGGCGCCGAGGATCAAGTCGCCGAAGCCGTCCCCGTTCACGTCTCCGATGCTCACGTACGAGCCGTTTCGCAACCCGGTCTCGAAGGCGAAGAAGTCCCCGACCAGTGTGGCGGGCCGAGCCGAGAAGACGCTGCGGCCGTTGTAAAGGGCCACACGCGGACCGCCTTGGAACCCCGCGGAGATCGCCAGATCGGCCACGCCGTCGCCGTTCACGTCGCCGGCGGCGGCACGGGCCCCGCCTCGGAAGGCCGGGTCGTTGATTCCCAGGAAGTTCCCGCGGACCACGGGAATGTTGTCGTTTCCGAGCGAGAAGATGGTGACGCGCGGGCCGCCTCCCTGATCCGGTGTCACCACGAACTCCGCACGGCCGTCGTTGTCGAAGTCCCCCGCGGCGACGAACCCGCCGCCCGCGAAGTCGCCGTCGAACGGGTCGAACGGGCCGGCCAGAATCGTGACGTTGTCCGCCCCGCTGACCACGGCGACGCGGATCGGCACGCCCGGCCCGGTGACGAGAATGCGATCCGGGAAGCCGTCGCCGTTCACGTCGCCGGACGCGACGCGGACGTTCGAGCCGAGCGAGTCGACGCTCGTGGTGTTGCCGCTGAACGAGAGCGTGCCGGCCGCCGTGTTCGGGGTGTAGGTCGCGGCCGACGCGTCGAGAGTTCCGCCGACGACCAGCGCTCGGGACTTCTCCACCGTGCCGATGACCCGAGCGAGGCCGAACGTCCCCGTTCCGCCGGCGCTCCCCGCGAGCACGATGCGGCCGTTCGCGCCGATGGCCAACGCGTTCGCCATGTCGTCCCCGCCGAAGTCGATCGTCTGCTTGCCGTCGAGGCTGAAGGAGGTGTCGAAACTGCCGTCCGCGTTCAACCGCGTCACGGCGAAGTCCGACTCCGTGTCGGAGACCTTCACCGTGCCCGAGATCACGATTTTGCCGTCCGGCTGAAGCTTGACCGCCGTGGCGCGATCGTCCAGTTCGCCGCCCAAGTCGTACGAGATGAGCGTGACGCCGCCGTCCACGCCGAAGGTCGTGTCGATGGATCCGTCCGTCTTGTTCAGGCGGAAGGCGAACATGTCGTAGTTGTCGGTACCGGTGAGTTGCAGGAACCCGACTCCGACGATTTTGCCGTCCGGCTGCACTGCGAGGCTCGTGATGTTCGTCTCGTCCGCGATCGGGTTGTTGAACGTGAGTTGAACCTGGCCGTTCAAGCCGAATTGTGGATCGGGCGTGCCGTCCTGATAGACGCGGACGATGCCGATGTCTGAAGTCGTGGCCGAGGTCTGCACCGATCCGGCGAGCACGATGTTGCCGTTGATCTGGATCGAGAGCGTCTGGCTCTTGTCGGTCCAGAGACCGCCGGGGCCCGCGTCGAAGAAGTAGAAGTCGCCGCCGCCGAGAATGCCGAAGTTGGTGTCGAGATCGCCGTTGGCGAGGAGGCGGACGATGGCGAAGTCGTAGTCGGTCGCGGTCCGCTGGTTGTAGCCGCCGAGGACGATCTTGCCGTCTCCCTGAATGGCGACCGAGTAGGCGCGGTCGTCGTTGTCGCCGCCGAAGTCGTAAGAGATTGTTTGGGCGCCGTTGAAGCCGAAACTGGTGTCCAGCCCGCTGCCGTCCGCGAGGATGCGCATCGCGAGGAAGTCGTAGCTTCCGAACACATCCGAGTAGCCGCCGATGACGATCTTGCCGTCCCGTTGAATGGCGACCGAGGTGGCGGCCTCGTCCCCGCCGAGGCTCACGATGAACTTGCCGTCTCCGCCGCCGAAGGTGAAGTCCGGGAGGCCATTCGGGCGGAAGCGGGCCACGGCCACGTCGCCGTTGCCGTCCGTGCCGACGGCCACGATGCGGCCATCGGCTTGAACCACGACCGCGTTCGCCGTCGCGGGCGTGAGCCCGAAGTTCGTCGTCGCGAGGCCGCCGGTCCCGAATGTCGGGTCGAGCGAGCCGATCGTGGCCGGCACCTCGCGGGCCTCGAGCGATTCCAGCAACAGGCGGCGGGAGCGGGCGGCGGCGGTCCACGTCTTCATGGCTGGCTCTGCGAGTTCAAGGTGACAGTCCCGAACTTTAGGGAGTTTAACGACGAACCGGCGATTCTGCTGCCCGAAAAAGGCATCGTGGGCAAGCTGAGCAATCTCTTCGCCCGCTAAAACCCGCCCGGATGAACGAACCGGCCCGGGCTCCATAAAACATTCGACGGCGAACCCGCCCGTACGGCCTTCCCGCGGCCGCATTTTTCCTCACAATCGGAATTTCCGTCCATGAACATCCCTTGGTGGGGCTACGTGATCGGCGCCGGGCTGGCTTGGGGCACCTACGTCCCGCTCGTCTTCTTCGGCGGCACCGAACTCACGACCCGGCCCGGCACCGTCGGCGGGCGGCTCGCCTCCATCCTCTGTGTCGGCATCGCGTACTTCCTGCTCGCCGTCGTCATCCCCGTCGTGCTCATGGCGATTCGCGACGACGCCAAACCCGAGTGGAAGACGACGGGGCTGGTCTTCAGCGGCCTGGCGGGCGTGGCCGGGGCCGTGGGCGCCATCTGCGTCATCTTCGCGAGCAAAGCCGCCGTGGACGCCGCGAAGCTCGAAGGCGTGAATCCGGCCACCTACCGCGTGTTCATCGCGCCGCTGATCTTCGCCCTGGCCCCCGCCATCAACACGCTCCTGAGCCTCGTCTGGCATCCGAAGAGCGGCGACGTCTTCCATTTCAGCTTCGAGATGCCGGGGTGGAAACTCCCGGTCGGCATCCTGCTCGTGGCCGCAGGCACGTTTCTGGTGCTGTACTCGAAGGAAGAGGCCGAGGCGGCCAAGGGTGGCCCCAAACCCGCACCGGCACAACAACCCGCTCCCAGCCCCTGACCTCAGTCGAACATCGCGATCAACTCCGCGACGCTGGTGAGTTTCTCCAACTCCCAGCATCGCGAGAGGATCGCGGTGGCCTTCGCGGCGCCGTACTTCGGTTCCACGGCGCGGCGGAACTTCGCTTCCACTTCCGCGTCCGTCATCGGGTTGCCGGCGTGCCCGCGCGGGAACTCCACTTCTTCCACCAACTGCGTCCCGTCCGTCAGCGTCAGCGTGAGCCGGTTCGGAATTCCCTTCGGGTACCGCAGCGAGAGCGCGTCGTCGAGGTGAACCTGGATCTTCGCCGTGAGCGCGACCCGAGCCGGATCGGTGAAGTGCGATTCGTCGAAGCTGTTCATGTAGACGTCGCCGTCCATCAGGGCGGCGGCGGTGCAATACGGGAGGCTGTGGTCCGCGGTCTCGCGGGTTTTCGGGGCCCACGCTTCCGGGTACTTCCCGATGATGTTGTAACACGCCTCGAAGGTGTGAATGTCCAGCGACTTCACTTGCACCGGCTGGAAGCCGGCGCCGCCCAACCTGGCGCGAAGCTTCAGGGCCGCGTCGATAGAGCTTTGCGAGTGGTACTCGGCGGGCCAGAACTTGATGTACGTCTTGTTGATCATGAAACCGTCGGCGTTGCCCGGCTCCGCGCCGAAGGGTGCGGGGTCGAATCGTTCGCGGGCCACGAGTTGAAAGAAGCCGAGATCGCCCTCGAAAATCGGGGCCGGGCCGGAGAGCCCGTCCGCGGCGAGGGTCGCGGCGAAGACCCCGTTACGAGCCGCGTTCGCGAACGCGCAACCCTTCCACTCGCTGAGTTCGCCCGATCGCGTTTGCCGCAGCGCGACGTTGCACACGCCGGCGATGCCGATCGCGTGCGTCAACTTCTCCACGTCCAACTTCATGAGCTTGCCCGCGGCGATGGCGGAACTCAGAGCCCCATACGTGACGTGATCGACACCATGCTTGCGGAGGCTGGCGGCGTCGCAGAAGCGGCACTGCACCTCGTAGGCGAGCACGGCCGCGGTAATGAGATCCTTGCCACCGGCGTTCATCGCTTCACCCACGGCGAGAACCGGGGCGAGGTTGTCGCTCGGGTGAGCCGGCTCCTTCGAGAGGTACGTGTCGTTGAAGTCGAGGTAGCGGATGAGGAGGCCGTTCACGAACGTGGCCCACTCGGGGCTGGTCATGCCGCCGCCGAGGATCGACGCTCCGGGGTTGCCGCTCACTCGCGACGCACACCGCTTCGCGATGTGGTACGCCTCGGACGGCATCGCCCCGACCGCCGTGGCGAACGAATCGATGAAACGGCGCTTCGTTTCGTGAACGGCTTCCTTCGTGAGTTTGTCGAAGGTGAGGCCGGTGGCGTAGTTCGCGAGGCGGGCGGCGAGCGTGGCGGCAGGCATGTCGGTCTCCGTTTCGTGGGTGCTAAACTACAATGCGAAGCGAGCGGCGGCACGCGGCCAGTCCGTTGGAGATAAGGAAGCCATTGTGGAACCGATTCGCGCCACTACGATTCTCGCCGTTCGCACCGCCGCCGGGGCCGCCATCGGCGGCGACGGCCAGGTCACGCTCGGCAACATCGTCATGAAGAACGATGCCAGGAAGATTCGCAAACTGCTGGACGGCAAGGTGCTGGCCGGGTTCGCCGGCGCCGCGGCGGACGCGTTCAGCCTGCTCGAACGCTTCGAAACGAAACTCCGCGATCATCAGGGGTCCGTCCCCAAAGCCGCGACCGAACTCGCCAAGGAATGGCGGACGGACCGCATTCTTCGCCGGCTCGAAGCGATGCTCATCGTTTTGGACAAGGAAAACCTCCTGTTGCTCTCCGGCACCGGCGACGTGATCCAGCCGACGGACAACGTTCTGGCGATCGGTTCCGGCGGCCCCTATGCCCTCGCCGCCGCCCGGGCCCTGATGAAACACACCGACATGAAGCCGAGCGACGTCGTCCGGAACGGATTGGAGATCGCCGGGGATCTCTGCATCTACACGAACCGGAACATCGAGGTCTCGGAGTTGTAGTTCCGTGCGATGATGACGCGCTCGCGGGCACTCGAAGAATTGAAGGGCGGTTGAGAGCACCCCACGAGGGCCACTTTCGATCGATCGTGTTTGGCATTCTCTGCCGATTGGGAAAGATCGGCGGGATCGCATGTGCCTGAAATTGCGGCACACATGCAAGCACTTCAAGCAGTCCGCCCACCCCCCTTCCCGCCCCGCATCCCAGAAACTCGACGTTAATGCCTATTTTCATGGCACTTAGCACTTCTTGAAATTCTGCACATGGGCGGCACCGGCGTTGCTTTTGCCTCAGCAACCCGTTCCTTGCACCCCCAGAGGTACGTCCTGTGCTGATGCGTTTCCTCCTCTCCGGCCTCCTCGCGGTCGGACTCACCTTCTCGCTGGGTGGGGTCGCCTCCGCCCAAGACCCGCCCAAGGAAGACCTGACCAAAGTCCCCGCCATGAAGGCGGACGTGGAAGCCGCCAAGACGGAATCGCTGGCTGCGGCCACGGCGGCCACCACCGCCGCCCACAAGTATTCGGACATCGTTTGGGTCCTTACCTCCTCCGCCTTCGTCATGCTCATGCTTCCCGGCCTCGCTCTCTTCTACGGCGGCATGGCCCGCAAGAAGAACATCCTCGGCACCATGATGCAGACGATGGTCGCCCTCGGCATCGTCGGCGTGCAATGGGTGCTCATCGGCTACCCGCTCGCCTTCGGCGAGTCCGCTAAGAAGATGAAGTTCTCCGGCACCGAGACGGAACTGAGCATCGTCGGCTGGAGTCCGGAACTCGTCTGCCTCCCGGCGGACGCCGCCGTGGGCAAGACGCCGGCCGACATCCTGAAGGAAAAGAAGATCGACCCCGAGAAGGCGACCGACGAGCAGAAGAAGGATGCGGAAGCCGAGTCCGCGAAGGCCAGCCGCTTCGTCACCTTCCCGAACACGAACCTGCCGCTCTACATCCACGTGATGTTCCAGGGCATGTTCGCGATCATTACCATCGCCCTCGTGAGCGGTGCGTTCGCAGAACGCGTGAAGTTCGGAGCCTACTGCCTCTTCGCGCTTCTCTGGACGACCATCGTGTATGATCCGATCGCTCACTGGGTGTGGGCCTTCGATTGGGTGAAGCCTGAGGGCGCATCCGCATTCCCGGCCGCGGGCCTCCTTGGCGGCAACGGCGCCATCGACTTCGCCGGCGGCACCGTGGTTCACATCGCCGCGGGCTTCTCGGGCCTCGCCGCCGTGCTCGTGCTCCGCAAGCGCTTCGGTTACGGCAGCCACACCTTCCACCCGAACAGCATGGTCCTCACGCTGCTCGGAGCCGGCATGCTGTGGTTCGGCTGGTTCGGCTTCAACGGCGGCTCCGCCCTGTTCTCGAATGGCCAGGCGATCTCGGCCTTCGCCGTGACGCAGATCGCCGCCGCCGCTGCCGGCATGTCGTGGCTTCTCACCGAATGGTGCCTGAAGGGCAAGCCGACGGCGCTCGGGTTCGCCTCGGGCGTGGTCGCCGGCCTGGTCGCCATCACACCGGCCAGCGGCTACGTCGCTCCGGGCGGCGCACTCGCCATCGGCGCCATCTCGGGCGTCCTCTGCTACGGAGCCGTGCTCCTCAAGGGCAAGCTCGGCTACGACGACTCGCTGGACGCCTTCGGCGTGCACGGCGTCGGCGGCCTCATCGGAGCCATCCTCACCGGCGTCTTCGTCAATCTCTCGCTCTGGTCCATGGGCGCCGAGTTCCCCAAGGACGCCTTCCCCGGCAAGCTGAACGAAGCCAAGGACGCGATCGACTTCGGCGCTCAGATCAAGTGGCAGATCTACGCCTCGCTCACCTCCGCGGCCTACGCGTTCGTCGTGACCATCGTGCTGGTGTTGCTCATCGACAAGACGATCGGCTTCACCGTGTCGAAGGAAGACGAGACGGAAGGTCTGGACGTGGCGGTTCACGGCGAGGTCGGCTTCGACTTCGGCGGCGGCGCCCTGGAGGAAATCCCCGGCGCCAACCTCGAACCGAAGGCCGCCACCACCCCGCCGAACGGGCCGCTCAGCAAGCGGTTCACCGTCGTGGTCGAAGGCGCCAACACGGATCAACTCGTGAAGGTGTGGGGCGATCTGTGCAAGCCTTCGGACAACCCGCCCGACCCCGCTTTCAAGGCCGTGTACCCGTACTTCACCACGATGAGCGGCAACAAGTTCCGCTTCCGCGGCGGTGATCCGGTGCTGCTCCGCGGCGAGTTGCAGAAGCTCCTCTCGAGCATTCTGAACGCCCCGGTGAAGACGACCGTCGAATCGTAATCACTCGTCGAGCCGTGCCACGCGAGCGGCCGGAGTTTCTCGTCGCAGAGACTCCGGCCACTCACGCGGCCGGCTCGCCGTTCCTCACTCACACTCACCCTCACTCACACTCCAATATGAAACTCATCGTTGCCATCATTCGACCGGACAAACTGGACGAGGTGCAGAAGGCCCTCGCCGAGCGCGACGTGTACCTCATGACGGTGTCGGACGTGCGCGGCTGCGGCCGCCAACGCGGCTACACCGAGGTCTACCGCGGCCAGGAAGTGACCACGCGGCTGATCCCGAAGCTGAAGATCGAACTGGCCGTGAACGAAGCCTTCGCGGAGGCGGCCGTCGAGGCCATCGTTCACGCGGCCCGCACCGGCGACACCGGATCCGTCGGCGACGGCAAGATCTTCGTGCTCCCGCTCGAAGACTGCGTCCGCATCCGGACCGGCGAGCGCGGCTCCGGCGCCATCGGCCCGTGATCCGCCAAGCCCGCCATTGAGCCGATCCTGGGTGGAACCGGCGTCCTGCCGGTTCGTCCACTTCTTGGGTGGAGCCGGCGTCTCGCCGGTTCGTCCACTTCTTGGGTGGAACTGGCGTCCCGCCGGTTCGTCCACTTCTTGGGTGGAACCGGCGTCTCGCCGGTTCGTCCACTTCTTGGGTGGAACCGACGTCCCGCCGGTTCTCCTGTCGGAATGTGGTTGGCTTCGAAGCCCGTCCGTCACTTCTTGGGTGGAACCGGCGTCTCGCCGGTTCTCCTGTCGGGATGTGCTTGGCTTCGAGGCAAAACGACTTACTTCAACTTCTCTTTCAGGTCGAGCAGCTTGGCGAGCACGCTTTGGAGGCGGGGTTGGTCCGCGAGTTTGTTCGCGGTCGCGTCGCCAAGATCATTCGCGGCCGATTCGCGGACGGCTTTCAGGCGGGCGGCGTCCGGCGAGGCCGGGTGAATGTTTCGCCGAGCGTCGTCGAGGCTCGGCACGAGGCCGTCGCGGATCACCGTTTCGAGATGCCCGCCGAGTTCGGCCACGCGGTCGGCGTCGTTCGAGTCCGCGGCCTGAACCAACGCCACGCCAAGGGTACGAGCCGTCTTGCGGCACGCCTCGGCCCGATCCACCGGATGCGTGGCGCCGCCGAGATCGATACCGCGATCGACCAGGTCCGCGAGCAGCACGCGGTTCGCCCGATGCAGGCGCAGTTGCTCCGCGGCCGAAAGCGACGCCCGAGGCGGGGACTGAGCCCCGGCCCAGGCCGCCAGCATCGCGAACGCCAGAATCGTGTATCCCGCCCGCATCATGACTGAACTCCGAGGATCGCCTTCAGCTTTGTCTGGCCATCCCGGGCCGTTTCCGAAATCGTCTTGAGAGCCGGCTGTGCGTGCGGCGGCGATTCCTTCGCGGCTTCATCCGCCTGCCGCCCCGCGTCCCGCAGTTTCTCCGAGAGAGTCTTCCACAGTTCGTGCTTTTGCGACCGCGTGAGCGAGTGTTCGGGCAGGCGGCGAGCCTGCTCCACGAGCCCCTCGTTCACCACCTTCTGGAACATGCCCGAGAGGTCGCGGAGTTCATCGGGATTGGCGATCTTCGAGAGGCTGCGGGCCTCGGTGGAAAGATCGTCCGCGAGGGAGCCGAGCACGGTCAGGCGTTCGTCCGCGGTGCGGGCTTGAGCGAGGGCGAGATCCCGTTGAACGATGCAATCGAGGAACGGGTCGCGGCTCGGCTTCGCTTCCGCGGTGGAACCGTTGGGGCCGGGGCGAATCATCATCCAGCCGCAAACGGCGAGCATGACCGCGGCCGCGAGGCCGGAGAACGTGCGAACCGCGGGGATGGCCCAAAGCCGCGAGGCGAGGCCGGGGCGGGCGACGCCGGACATCGGCCGAATCAAGGGGCCCGCGAGTTCGTCGAGCAGGAGTTCCTTCTTGCCCGCGGGCGCGGCCGGAGTCGGCAGCGCGGCCAGCAGCCCTTCCAGTTTCGCGGCCGTCTTCCACCATGCGGAGCAGGCGGCGCAACCGCTCGCGTGCTCCCCCAACGGACCGGGCAACTCCCGCGGGTCCGGCAGGCTCAGCACGCGATTTTGGAACGTTCCGCAGTTCATGATTCACTCCGCCGCCCCGGGGGGCAGCAACTCGGGCGAGAGCGTCTGGAGCAGCTTCTGCCTCGCCTTGAACACTCGCCACCGCGCCGTCTCTTCGGTCGTCTTCAGGATCCGCGCCACGTCCCGGAAGGAGAGTTCCTCGTTCACCCGCAGCATGAGCGCGGCCCGGAAATCCGGGGGAAGCTCGGCCACGGCCCGGTTCACGGCGTCCAGGGCTTCGCGATTCTCGGCCTGCCCTTCGGCCTCGGCCCCGTCTTGCCCCGGAAGATCGTCCGGCAGGCTCACCTTGGTTCGACGTTCGGCCCGCTTCTGATTCACGAAGTTGTTGTGGCCGATCTTGTAGACCCACGCGCGGAAGTTGCTGCCGGGGCGGAACGAACTCAAGGCCGCGAGCGCTTTGAGGAACGTCTCCTGGGTCAGATCTTCTGCGGAGTGCCGGTCACGAGTCAGTTGGTACAGCCAGCGGTACAGGCGATCCCAGTAGCGTTCGACGAGCCGGGCGAACGCCGCGCGGTCTCCCGCTTGGGCGGCTCGGATCCACTCGGCCTCGTCCTCGCTCGATGGCGGGTCGAGGGGCTCGGGTACGAGCGACACGCGGCGGCGGTCCAGCGTCGGAGGAAGGAGGTCCAAGTCGATTCTAGCCGTCCACCGGGTCCGATGTCCGTTTCCAGCTTAACGGCGGAGCGGCGGATTCGTTGGAGCCCCGAGGCGGATTGTTCCGCAAAGCCAGCCACTGCCGCAATTTACGGGCAAATCATCGGTTCGGCGGGCGGCCGTCCCAGATGCGGCGGTGGAGACTTTCGGTCGCCCCGGCCTTGGTTCGCACCAGATCTTCCTGAGGGTCCAGAGTCAGTTCCCAGACGTGGGCCGGTTCGCGGCCGAGGGTCAGGATCTCTTCGGCGAGTTCGGGGTCCCAGATGCGGACGGTGCCGTGCTGCCCGCACGAAAAGAACCGCTTGCCGTCGCGGCTGTACGCGATGGCGTAGATCGTGCCTTTGTGCCCGAGGAGCCCTCGGGAGAACTTCCCCGTGAGCGGGTCCCAGATGCGGATGGTTTCGTCCTGGCTGCACGTGGCGAGGGCCTGGCCCTCCGGATGCCACGCCGCGTCGCGGGCGCTCCACGCATGGCCGTACAGTTTGGACACGAGTTGCCCCGTCTTTAGGCTCCAGATCGGAATCTCGCCCTCGACCGGATCCCATCCCTTCTTGCTGAGGGCTGCATAGTCCGGGATGGCGGCCAGCATCGTGCCTGCGGGGTTCACGGCGGCGTGGCGGATCGGCACCGACTTGTGAGCCGGCAGGTGAACGACCTCCTGCGCCTCCAGACTCCAAACCTGGATCTGTTCGGTGAACGCGAAGAGGAAGCGGCCGTCGTCCGAAATCTCGACCGCGGCCTTCTCGGGAACGGGCGTATCGACCATCACGTGTCCCGTGGCCAGATCCCAGACGCGGACGCCGTGTCGTTTCTCCTTTTCGCCGTACTCGGCGACCACGCGATCGCCTCGCGGGCTGAACCAGATTCGTTTCGTGAGCGCGGCCTGCACGGGAAGCGAGACCAGCGGTTCATCCGTGTCCGCGTCGCGAATCTGAATCGTCGGGCGTTTCAGGTACGCGAGCAACTTGCGATCCACGCTGTACACCGTGTTCGCCCGATTCGGCCGGCTCGGCGGGTCGGCCGTCGGCTTCGCGGACACGTCCCAGATCATCACCGAGCGGTCGTCTCCGCACGAAGCGAGGCGCAGGCCATCGGGGCTGAACGCGAGTTGCATCACGGACGATTCGCCAAGAGTCTTGTCGCGAACGGGGCGGCCCGAGTGTCCGCGAAGGGTCAGGGCTTCATTCCCGGAATCGTCCCAGAATCGAATCGCGAGATCGTAGCCGGTGGACGCCAGGAGCGAGCCGTCCGGCGTGTAGCGAACCGCGGTGACGCCCCTCTCGTGGGCCGTGATCGATCGCCGTTCGGTCCCGTCGGCCCAGTTCACCTCGCGAACGGTGCCGTCGCGGAGGGCCACGGCCACGCGATCGCCCGCGGGATGGATCGCGAGATTGCTCGCGAGAAAGCCGAACCACGTTTGCCGGAAACGCTCCGACTTCGTGGCGAGGTCCCAAGCCTTCAACTTGCCGGCGCTCACGGGTCCCAGTGGAGTCGAGAGGTCGAAGCGGGACGACCAGACGATCTGCTCGCCGTTCGGATGGAACGCGACGCCCGAGACGATCTCGCCCGGTTCGCCCGCGATCGTGGCGAGGCGTTGACCCGAAGCCACGTCCCAGATGATGGCGGTTCCGTCCACGGAGCCCGTGACCAGGCGGCGACCCGCGGCATCGAACGCGAGGCAATTCACGTTCAGGCGGTGCCCCGTGAACGTGGTGGCGGCTAGCTTGTCGAGGTGAATCAGCGCCACGACCGGACCGTACGTCACGGCCACGCGATCGCCGGCGGGGTGGAACGCGACTTCGAACAAACGACGCGGAGCGGAACCGGCGGGCGGCTTGATCGACTTCAAGAGTCGGCCGTCGATCGCGTCCCAGATCTTGACCGTGTTGTCGTAACTCGTCGAGGCGACTCGGCGGCCGTCCGACGAGTACGCCACGCCGTTCACGTCGTCCTGGTGCCCGCGCAGCGCGTACAGGTTGCGAGTGAGCCGCCGAACGAAGTGCCACTCGAAGTGACGGCGATCCGGGCGCCCGGCCACGGGCAGGTACCGATCCAGAAGCTCGAGAGTCCGCGGCACATCGCCATCGTTCCATGCCTGCTGGGCGAGCCGCACCTGGGCGTAGTACTGGAACTGCTCGGCGCGTTCGCGTTGGCGCTCGGCCTCGGCCTTCTGCTTCGCCGCTTCCGCGGCGTTCGTTTCGGCCACGCCACGTTGATGATTCGCCTCCTTGGCGCTCTCCTCGGCCGCGCTTCGTTGAGAGGCCGCGATCGAACGTTGTTCGTCGGCCTCGATTCGCTGGGATTCCGCATTCTCGAATGCCGTCTGAAGCCGACCATTGAAGTGCAGTGCGACGGCGCCGACGCTGGTGGCCACGACCGCGACGACCAGCGCGGCGAGAAGCCCGGCCGCGGTCGGTCGCCGCTTCACCCACCGTGCCGCCCGCTCGACCGAACCGATTCGCCGGGCCGCGATCGGCTCGTCGTTCAGGAAACGCCGCAGGTCCGCCGCCAGTTCCGCCGCGTCCGGGTAGCGGCGGCTCGGGTCCTTCTCCAAACACTTCAGGCAGATCGTCTCCACGTCCCGCGGCAACTTCGGCACGAAACGCGACGGCGGCACCGGCTCCTCGTTGATCACCTGCACGACGGTGTCGAAGGAGGTGGCGGCACGGAAGGGCGGCCGGCCGGCGAGCATCTCGTAAAGAATCGCTCCGAGGCCGTACACGTCCGCCGCGGGGCCGATCTCCTTCCGCCCCGCGGCCTGCTCCGGAGCCATGTAGCTGGGCGTGCCCAGGACCGCGCCGGACTCGGTTTGGCCCGCTTCGCCGATTCGCTTCGCGAGTCCGAAGTCGCCCACCTTCGGTGTCCAGGGAAGCGAGCCGGACTCGGCTGGCGCGAGCAGAATGTTCGCGGGTTTGAGATCGCGATGGAGCACGCCCGCGGCATGGGCCGCCCTCACGGCTCGCGCCAGCCGTTCGACGGTCTCGGCGGCGAGTCGCGGCGTCTGGGGCATGCCGCCGAGCGCGCGGTCGAGCGTGCCACCGGAGACATGTTCCATCGCGAGGTACGGCTGCCCGTCGGCTTCACCCACCTCATGCACTTGAACGATGTTGGGATGGTTGAGCGCCGCCGCGGCCTCGGCTTTGAGCTTGAATCGTGCCCGATCCAGCGCGTCCGCGGCGCGGCCACGAATCAACTTGAGAGCGACCACGCGATTGAGCGTGTCCTGTCGGGCGAGGAAGACCAGCCCCATGCCGCCGCGGCCAAGTTGCTCCAGGATCGAGTACCCCGGGATCGTCGGAGTCGCGTCGGCGTTCGCGGGGCCGACGTACTCCACCGTTTGCGCCGTGAGCTTCGCGATGTCCAGCGTGGGGAAGCGGTCGCGGTACTCGTCCGCGGCAGGTCGATCGCCGAAGCGATGCCGCAGACGGTACTCTTCCGCGACGAGCCGGCTGAGAATCGCGGGCTCGCGGAGCCGTTCGAACCTCGCGACGTACTCTTCCACCCGCTTCGGCGGCGCGGATCCATCCGGGGTCTTCCACGACCACTCGAGATCGATCAGCACCAGTTCTTCAAGCGTGGGAACGAACCGAGGATCGGAATCGGGCGGCAGATACGCCTCGAACGCGATCGCGGCGGACGACTTTCGATCGGCCTCGAAGCGCCGCCGCGCCGTTTCGTCGACGCTGAGAATCGTGGAGTGCGGGGCGTTCATTCCGAGTCGCTCGTCGGGGCGCCGAGAGCGGTCGAGAGCTTCCGCTCGAGTTGTTTGAAGAGCCGCCGCACCGTGCGTTCGGAGATGCCCATCCGCTCGGCCACCTCGTCGTGCGTGAGGTCCTGCAGTTTCAGATCCACGATCGCGCGTTCCTCTTCGTTCAGCGATTCGAGCAGATTCTGGAAGGAGTCGGCGAACTCGACTTCGGCCTCGGGCGCGGGACCGGCCGCGGGGATGGGGATCGCCGCTCCCTGAGAATCGGTCGCGGGAACCTCGCGATCGAGGCTGCGTTTCTTCCGCGTGTGGAAGCGGGCTTGCTCCTTCACCTTCGTGACGGTGATCGCACAGAGGAGCCTCCAGAGGGCTTCGGCGTCTTCGAGGCGGAACTCGCCGGCCTTCGCACGGCGGAAGAACGTGCGGCACGCGGATTGAACCACGTCCTCGGCGCCCAACTTCGCCCGCAACCGCTCCCCGATGTGGCTCGCCGCGACACGCTCGAGCATCGGCCCGTACCGTGTCCAGAAATCGCGAACAAGGGCGGGGTCGCCCTGAAGGAATCCGGCGAGCCAATCCGGCTGAGGGTCGGGTTCGGTCGTCATAGTGCCAGACTAATCGCCGAGCGAGCCCGAGTCGACAACGAAGTTCAAACGGTGATGTAGTCCGAAGTGCGAACTTCGAGGTGAACGGCGAGAATCTCGCGGATGTGGCCGTGGCAGCAGGTGCAACCGTCGCCCGCGCCGGTGGCGGATCGCACATCCTTGACGGTACGGAGGCCGAGGCTCAGGATCGCGTCCGCGATCACCTCTTCGGTCACCTTCAGGCAGCGGCACACGATCCGGTCCGGGCAACCGGCGCAGGGGCCGGCACACGGATCGGGGCAAACGCGGGAATCGGCGTGCGGGAGGCTCATAGCGGGGACCGTCGACCGACGACGGCAGTTCGGTGAGATTCCGTCTCACTTTAAAATCTATGCGACCCGCCGAACGGTGTCAATAGCCGAACGCGAAAGGGGGTGAACCGCTCTTGGTTGGCACCGGCTTCTAGCCGGTGTGTGGCCCCGGCTTCCAGCCGGGGCTGGAAGCCGGGGCCACCCAGATTGGACTTCGCCGGGCTTGTTAAACTGGCGGGGTTCACAACGATGGGATGTATTGGGGGTTCGGCCATGCCCACGGAGTTGCCTTCGCTATCGACCGATCAAGTGGCGGCGTTCGTGGAGGTGGCCCGGGCCGGCAGCCTGCATGCGGCCGCGGAGGCTCTTCACCTCACCGAACAGGGCGTTCGCAATCGGCTCATCGCTCTCGAGACCCGGTTGAAGGTCGAGTTGTACCACAAGCGCCGCGGCCCGCGGCGGGGCTCCCCGCTCACCCGCTCGGGCGAACTCTTCCTTCCTCACGCCGTCGCCTTTCTGGACCGCGCCCGACGCCTCGGCGACCTCTTCATCGGCGGAGAGGGCCCGAGCGAGGTCCGCGTCGCCGCCACGCAGTACCTCACGCTCTACGTGCTGCTGGACGCCATCCGCGAGTTCCATGCCGCCTTCCCGGACATCCGCGTGCGGCTGAGCACACGGACCGAACGCGATATCGAAGACGCGCTGCTTCGCGATCCCGAGTTGAACTTCGGCGTCGCGGCGCCCTATGAAGCCGGAACCGATCTCGATTACGAGCATCTTTTCTCGCTGGAGTGGGGTTTGATCGCGCCCGCGAAGCATCCGCTGCTCCGCCGCAAGGACCTCGCGCTCGAGCATCTCGTCGGCGAACCGCTGATCCTTTTCGAGCAGGGCTCCACGGGGCGGCAGCACGTGCTGGACGCGTTCCGTGGATTGGGCCTCACTCCCCGCGTGGACATGGAGGCGACCACAACGGGCATCGTGGTGAAAATGGTGGAGGCGGGGCTCGGCGTGTCGCTGGTGCCACTGATGCCGAACGGCGCCGTGACGCGTGGAACGCCAGTGGGAGCACGGCCGCTGCCGGGCCAAATTCGCTCGATCCACTCCGGGATTCTCACGCGGCGCGGGGAGAAGCCGAGCCCCGCCGCCGAGGCGTTCATCCGCTTCCTGCGACCGAAGAGTTGAACTCAGTTCCGAACTTGGGCGGCGATCGACCGCGTGCCCGAGACGCGAAGCGGGGACGGCGAGTCGCCGCGGTAACCGGCACGAATCACGAGGACGCGTTGCCGCGATTCGCCTTTCGCCTCCACACAGAACATCGTGGACGCGAGCGTGCGGTCCGTGCCTTCGTCCGCGGCCCGCCAGCCGATCACGAGATAGTCGTTCGGGTCGAGCGTGAGATCGAATCCGAGCGCGGGATACGCTTCGTGCGGCACCTCGCTCCGGAGGGTGAAGCCGGTCGCATCCGCGGCGGGGCGGATGAAATCCTGCCGTTCGCCATGCTGAACGAGCGGCTCGCAGCGGAGCTTCACGCGGCCGTCGTCCGTGCGTTCGGGTTGAACGCGAAACCCGCCGTGAACCGCGGTGAACGTTCGAGGCTCGCGTTCGGCGGCGAGTTCGGCCCGCACGCGGTAGGCACACTCCGCGATCGGGCCGACCGTGGGCACCACGGTCTCGGTGCGGGTTCCGAATGTCATGGCTTGGGGGCTGATGGCGCCCTCGCCGGACTCGAGCATGCGAAGGAAGTCCGGAGGAAGGTTGCCGCCGATCACGGCGACGCGGAAGCCGTTCTCTTCGAGGAGCACGCGGGTCGCGGCCGGAATCTGCGCCGCGTCGCGGGACCAGATGTCGCGATTGAGAAGCGTGTCGCCGAGGGGTCGCTCGTAGATCACGGATTCGACATGAAGCCCTGGAGCGGCTTCGACATCGAGCGCGTTTCCGAAGGCGTCCCCGAATCCGCCGACGGTGCGGGCGGGCACATTGACGGTGGCCGTTTTTTTGCCGGGTCGCAGGAACGCGAACGGATCGTGGGCGCAGCCGCTCGCGGCCACACACAGCGCCAACGCCCATGCTCCCCCTGCACGGCGCATACCGTTCCCCCGGATCGAACGCGGGAGAGATAGCGTGCCTCCGAGGCCCCGTCAAGACGGTGGCGCCGACCAAGCAGTGGAGGGTGCAGGACACGGTTCGCGGTGCGGTAAAAAGGCCTTTGGCGAAGGATCCAGCAGCCCCCACCTCTCCCCAACCTCCCCAACGGGGAGAGGGTCATGTTCGGTCATGCTCCCCGCAAAGCGTGTCCTGCACCCGCAGTGGTGGGTGCCGTGGTGCAGAACTCGGTTTGCGATGCGAGAAAAAGCCATTTGGAGAAGGTTCCAGCAGCCCCCACATCCCCCGCTGGCTGTCGGAGTGTGCCTGCTTCGGATTCGGCTCATGCGTCGGGAAACGAAAAAGCCCGCACGGATGTTTCCGGGCGGGCGTCACGTTCCAAGACCATCAAATCAAATCAGCTTCATCACGGCGTCGCCGGCGTCCGCCTCCGTGGCGAGATCGACACCGAGGAACCGTGCGAATTTCAGGCTCCGGGCCGTGGGCGATCCCACGAGCACGACCTTCAACTTGGGCCGCACGATCCGCAGCTTTGCGCACGTGAGAAATCCGCTTTCGGAGGTCGCCTCCACGGGCAACACCACGGCCGCCGTACGGCTCCGGTTCGCCCAGGTCTGCAACGCCTCGGCGCTGCCCGCCGAGATCACGTCCAGCCCCATCAGGTACAGATATTCGGCCGCACGAACGGCGAACCCCGGCCCACCCGCGAGAACGACGCGCGGAGCCTTCCGCTTCGCGTCCTTTCCGCGGAGCGTGCCGCAGCCATGATTGAGCATGCTTCCGTTCACGAACGCCCCCCCTTCTTTCGACCACCCGATGCAGACACCCGGCCCGCAAACATGTTCGCTCCAACCACACGAAACTTGCGCCCGAAGCGCGAAATCCCGTTCAAAAAGAAATTCGCGAGAATCTCGAAATCTCCTACAAGGACGACCGGAAGCCCCGACGAGGTAACGGCTTCCGGCGTGAAATCGATGCCCTGGCGGGTGCTCCGAACGTCCGAAGCGGCAGGCATCACGAGTGGACAAGATAGAGGCCGAACCTCGCTTTGTCGAGGTCGGTGAGCGGATGGCGAAGCGGGCAATTTGGGCGAACTGAACGCCTAGCGTTCATCCGGCGGAGGAACGGGGTAACTGGGATAGGTGCGCCCCGCATCCGCCGGGCGGGTCCCGAGTTTCACCTTGAACGCTTTCAGCTCGGCCCCGCGTTTCACTTCCACCTCGATGATCGATCCGGGACGGAAGTTGCAAACGTGATCAATGACCTGCTGCGTGCCCTGCGGCTGGAGGTTGTTCACGCGAACGATCACGTCGCCGGTGCGGAGTCCGGCCTTTTCGGCGGCCTGCCCCGGCTCCAATCGATCGATGCCCAACCCGGTTTCGGAGCCATTGCTCGTGAACCAGATGCCGAGGTAACCCTTGGCGAACGGATCGGGCTGCGGCTGCGGCGGCACTGGAGCCAGCGCCGGCACGCTCGACAACATCGTCATGGCGAAAGCGAACATGGCTCCTCCCGAACGCGGTCCCTCTCTTCCAGTGATGGCCGATCCGCGTGCGAATGTCAACCGTTTTCGGGATGTCGGACGCGCCGAGAACCGCTCGATGGCGAACGACCTCGCCTCATTCCTTGCCAAGCACGAGATCGACGACCCAGCATCCTCTCACGTGCGGGCCGGGGCCGCGGCAGTGGTCGAGAATGTCCGCGTGTTCGCAGCCGGCGTCCTGCAGCGCGTCCGCGAGAATCGGCATCGCGGAGAAGTCCCGTGAATCGTACATGCCCTTCGCGATGGCGACCGCCGTGGACGTGCGCCACGACGGATCGAACGCGACCGGCCGGAAGGGATTACCCAAGATTTCACGAAACAAGTCGCATTGCTTCGCCCGATGAGCCGGATACGAGGAAGGAAGCCCTCCACCCTCCGCAGAATAAATCGATGCGTAATGGGCGGCATGGATGGTGTCGGGTTCACCGCAAGCAGTGACTGACAGCGCGATTGGGAACCTGGAGATGAACCTTTGGACACCAGATCGCACTTCTTCGAATTCGTCCTCCCCGATCAAGCCGTCGGTTCTCAGTTCCAAGGCATCAATGAAATCCTGATGCCCGCCGTACTCGCGCAAGTGCCACCAGTTCATTCGACAACAACCTGTGGCGAACAAGCGGAGCTTTCTGTCACTGAATTCAGCGTCGAGCATCGCGAGCAGATCGCGAGGGTCGCTTGACAACAGCCACTCGTCTTCGGTCATGGCAACGTCCTTGCTGGCGCGTCGGGCTCACGGGATTCCGCCACGAGGTTCTTCTTCACGAAGCCTTCGTCCAAAGTTACACCGAGGCCAACGCAGTTGTCGCGGGGCAACATCTACGCACCGAGATCGTCCGGGCCGAGGGAGTCTTGAAACGCGGATCGGACGCGAAGGATCTGCACCTCCTGACCGCTCAAACGAAAGAGAACGCGGTAGACGTACCGCCATCGGCGAAAGAGGAACATACGCACCTTCGCATCGGCCAGAGCGGGTTCGTCCGCGAGCGGCCAAACCTCGGGATTCGATTGGAGCGTGGAGAGTCGCTTGAAGAGCGCCTCGCGCCAGCGCTCCGCGGAAGTGCGGCCGGATCGCTTCTTCACGAACGTGAACTGAGCATCGATGTCCGTGTGGGCCAACCGCGCGAGTGCGAGTGCGAAGGTCATGGCTCACTCCGCAGGCATCGGCCCGAGGCCGTGCTTGCGGGAGAGATCTTCGAACGCTTGGCGAAGCGGGATCGTCGGCTCCCCGCGTTCGAGCCCGGCGATCGCTTCAAGCACCAACGCAACCTCCGTGTCGCGATCATAGGGCGCCATCGGGTGGTCCGGAGGCAGATCGCTCACGTCGAATTCCGGCCACTCGTCTGTCTCGAGCGACACGGTCACCCGCGAGCCTTCCGGCCACGAATGAGGTTCATCCGGTACGATCGCGCCGTTCCTCACCGTGCCCGTGATCGTCATGTCGTTCTCCTTGGAACAATGTGATTTTACCATGACGCTCACTCCTTGCCCAACACGAGATCAACGACCCAGCAGCCTTTCACGTGCGGGCCGGGGCTGCGGCAGTGATCGAGGATGTCCGCGTGTTCGCAGCCGGCGTCCTGCAGCGCGTCCGCGAGAATCGGCATCGCGGAGAAGTCCCGCGAA
>Ga0169931_10000134_pt1 | contig 113768 bp, 93 predicted proteins | sample Kivu_15m_20L_FD_129675 | JGI IMG/M metagenome (GOLD analysis project Ga0169931, IMG submission 129675) | Freshwater microbial communities from Lake Kivu, Western Province, Rwanda to study Microbial Dark Matter (Phase II) - Kivu_15m_20L... | ecosystem: Environmental > Aquatic > Freshwater >...
CCGGCGGTCCGGTGCATCATCGACAACCGCACCGCACTGCTCGATGAACTCAAATCCCGCCAGGCCATCCTCCGCGATTACGTGCGCGGGGTGGCCTTGCACTACTCCACCGGCGCCTACATTTACGGCCGACCGGGCACGGCGAAGACGCACACCGTACGCGACGTCCTCGACCGCCAACTCCACGAGCCGTACCAATATCGCCGCGGGCACCTCACGCCCGGCGGCCTGTTCGAGCTGCTCGAGGAGTACTCGGAGTCGCTCATCGTCCTCGACGACCTCGCCGAGATCTTCAAGAGCGACGTCGCCTTACAGATCCTGCTCTCGGCCCTGGAGCAGCCCACCACTCCCGATCGCACTCGGGTGGTGCAACACCAGCGACAGGGCAAGAAGAAACAGATCGCCTTCCGCGGCGGGATCATCTGCATCAGCAACCGGGAGCTCCACAACGGCGACCTGCTCGCCGCGTTCAAGAGCCGGGTCAACGTCCTCAACTACTCCCCCTCCGACGAACAGATCGGCGCCCATCTGCTCGCGGCGGCCGAACTCGGCTGGCCGCTCGGCGCGGAGAAGCCGGCCATTGCGCCGGACGGGACCAAGCAACTGGCCCGACACGTCATCGGCGAGATGGCCCGGCTCGGCGCGCGGTTGGACCTCCGCCTGTATTTCGCGAAGGGGATCCCCAACTACCTCCAGTGGTGCGATGACCAAACGGAGAGTCACTGGAAGGACCTCGTCACCGCGACCATCGCGGAACACCTCGTCGAGATGCGCCACAAGGACGAGCAGTTGTCGCGCGACCAGAAGAAGGCGAGCGAGGTGGCGATCGTCCGCGACCTGCTGAAGCTCTACCCCGACTCCCGAGAGGAGCAACTGAAAGAGTGGACCCGGCAGACGCACAAGTCCTCGCGGGCCTTCTACCGACGGCTCGAAGAAGCCACGTGACAGTTGCCGCGAAGTGTCAAAGTGTCAATCCGTCACGGCTGGAACGACCGAACAGCAAACCGGCGCGTGCCGACGAAGTGTAAGGTCGGAGGAGCCGGCGTTTTTGCGGGGGCTCGTGATCCGAGTGCTGATGTCCTTCGTCGAGAAGTACGCCAACGGGATCGCCTACCACCACGTCATCGCTCCGAAGCGACCCGAAGACTGGGACTACCAACGGCCTCCGGCTGGAACGAGTACAACGGCCCGAGTGTGCTGGCCGAGGCCGGCTGCCGGTTCTCTTGGGTGGCGCCGTCGATGCCCGGCTCGCCGTGTTCTGATCACAGCCGGCCCGTCGACTTTCGGAAGGTGAGCACTGCTGTCAGGCGTTCGTGGCCGGCGCCTTGACCCCGATGGCGTTCCAGAGGGGTTCCTGGTAGTGCTGCCCCCACTCCCGCCCGTAGTGGTCGAACGCCACCTTCGGCGTGTCCCCGATCAACTCCGCCAGTGTCTCCACCGAGCATCCCGCGCCCCCGTTCCAGTACCCGCTGAGCATCCGGTGGGCGAACGTGTGCCGGCACGAGTAGCACGAGTACTTCTTCCGCACCGGGTCCGTGCCCCACCCCAGCTTCTTCCGCAGCGCGATGAACTTGAGCACCCCGTGGACCTTGCTCCACGCCTTGCCCGTGACCGTCCGGAACAGCGGCTTCCCCGACCCCTTCGGGGCGGTCTCCAACAGCCGCCGGGTCAGCTCGGCCACCTCGGGTCGGACCGGGATCTTGCGGGTCTTGTCGGTCTTCGACGCGTACACCCGCCACAGCATCCCCCGCGGCGACTCCTCCACGTCCTCGGCCTTCAGCCGCGCCAGCTCGCAGAACGGCCGCAGCCCCGTGTGGATCGCCGCGAACAGGAAGTCCCGGAACGGCGGGTCCGCGGCCTCGAGCAGCGTCTGCTCGTCCTCCTTCGAGAGCGAGTGCAGTCGGGGCTTGGAGGTGGGCTTCTTGAGCCCCTTGAGCGGGTTGGGGACGTCGTGGTTGTCCTGGCAGTAGTTGAACGCCGCGATCACGATGGCCAATACCGACCGCTCGGTGGCCGGCGACTTCCACCCCGTGTGCGACTCCACCCAGGTGCGGATGTGGGTCTTCTTGAGCTGGTGAACCGGGAGCGCCCCGCAGAACTTGCACAGGTCGTTGAGGTGGGACGTCGCGGCGGCGCGGTGGTCGGCGCTGATGGTGCGGTTGGCCACCCCGCGGTCGCAGTACTGGATGTACTCCGAGCACACCCGGGCCACCAACCACTCGCCACCGGCAGTCGGCGCGGCCGGGAGCTCGCCCTGCTCGACGAGTTTGACCCGCGCGAGAGCGAGTCGGGCCTGCTCCTTGTTGTCCTTGCCGCGGACGCGGGCGCCCTCCTCATCGAGCAGAGGCACCCGCTTCTTGGTGCCGGGGAGGGTGTAGTACCAGCAGTCGGTCTGCCGCCAGTGCCACGCCGAACCGTGGGACTGGCGCCGCGTCTTCGGCCGACCCGGGCGCCGGCCGCGCCGCGGTGGGCCAGCGGACAGTGTTTCCGGTTTGACCGGGTGAGGTGTGGTGGGGACAATGCGCCCGGGCCGCGCGGATCGACCGGGCGCGGAAGTGCCGCCGGCCGGGGGCGATTGCGGGTCAGTCCGTTTGGGGGTCTTGGCCATGATCTCTCTCCGATCGTCGCTGCCCCACACGGGCAGGGAATTTGGGCTTCAATTGCTACACAGAATAGCTACACAGGGCGTGTGGTCCGCATCTGTCCTGCTCGCGTTCTGCCTGAATTCTACTGCAAAATCGGCTGATGCCGCAAGGGCGCCTAATATCGTAGTAATCCTCGCCGACGACCTCGGCTACGGCGACCTCGGCTGCTACGGGCACCCGAAGATTCAGACTCCGAACCTCGACGCCTTCGCCAAACAGGGCGTGCGGCTCACGCAGTGTTACTCCGCGAGCGCGGTGTGCTCGCCGTCGCGGAGCGCGATCCTCACCGGTCGCACGCCGCACCGCAACGGCGTGTACACGTGGATCGCCGAGAACGCGGAGGTTCACCTGCGCACGAGCGAACTGACGCTGCCGAAGGTGCTGAAAGACAGCGGCTACGCGACCGCGCACGTCGGGAAGTGGCACCTGAACGGCAAGTTCAACAGCCCGGACCAACCGCAACCGAACGATCACGGGTACGACCACTGGATGGCGACGCAGAACAACGCCGGCCCGAGCCACAAGAACCCGACCAACTTCGTGCGCAACGGGAAGCCGGTCGGAAAGCTCGAAGGCTTCTCCGCGCCGCTCGTCGTAGGCGAAGCGATCGACTGGCTGACGACCAAGCGCGACAAGGCGAAGCCGTTCTTCCTCGCGGTGTGGACGCACGAGCCGCACCTGCCCATCGAGAGCGACCCGGAGTTCATGAAGCCCTACGCCGGCATGCCCGAAGACTTCCAACAGCACCACGGCAACGTCACGCAGATGGATCACGCCTTCGGCAAACTGATGAAGGCGCTCGACGAGCAGAAACTCACCGAGAACACGTTCGTGTTCTTCACGTCGGACAACGGGCCGGAGGGCGACGGGCTGAAGAACCGCACCCGCGGCAGCACGGGCGGCCTGCGCGGGCGCAAGCGCGCGATGTACGAGGGCGGCATTCGCGTGCCCGGTCTCGCGCGGTGGCCCGGGCACATCAAGCCCGGCACGGTGATCGACGCGCCGATTGTCGGCAGCGACCTGTTCCCGAGTGTGCTCGGACTGTGTGGCGCGAAGGTGCCGGCGGACCGGGTCATCGACGGCGCGAACGTGCTTCCGGTGCTGACCGGGAAGGCCGACGCGGTGGAGCGCAAGGTGCCGCTGTACTGGCGGCTGAACATGGCCCCGAACAACCTGCACATGGCGCTACGCGACGGCGATTTCAAGATCATCGCGGCGCAAGACTTCAGCAAGATCGAACTGTACAACCTGAAGGCCGACCCGAAGGAGGCGAACGAACTGAGCGCGAAAGAGCCGGAGATGCTCGCGGAACTGACGAAGAAGCTGAAAGCGCTGAACGCGGAGATCGAGAAGGAAGGCCCGGACTGGTGGAAGCGGCTCAGCCCGAACGGCGGCGGGCCGATCAAGAAGAAGTGAGCGCGCACGCGCTCGCTTTCGCGCGCGGCGGGGGGCATAATAGCAGCACCTCTCGGCCCTAATCCACCAGCCGCGCGCCGCGCGCACACGGTTCCCATGAAAGCCCCGTCGCTCACCCTCGGCATCGAGGAAGAGTACCAGATCATTGACCCCGCTACCGGGGAACTGAAGTCGTACATCACGCAGATTCTCGACGAAGGCAAGCTGATTCTGAAGGAGCAGATCAAGGCCGAACTGCACCAGTCCATGGTGGAAGTGGGCACCGAAATCTGCCAGACGCCCGCGGACGCGCGCAACGAGTTGGTGAAACTGCGCCGGGCGATCACCGGCCTCGCGGCGCGCAACGGGCTGGTCATCGCCGCCGCCGGCACCCACCCGTTCTCGAAGTGGGAGGAGCAAGAGATCACGCCGTTCGAGCGCTACCTCGGCGTGCAGAACGACATGCAAGACCTCGCGCGGCAGTTGCTCATCTTCGGCACGCACGTTCACATCGGAATCGAGGACCGCGACTTCCTCATCGACGCCATGAACGTCGCCCGGTACTTCGCCCCGCACGTGTTGTGCCTCTCCACAAGCTCACCGTTTTGGACCGGGCGCAACACGGGCCTCAAGAGCTACCGCTCGATTATCTTCCGCCACTTCCCGCGGAGCGGCATCCCGCCGCTGTTCACCGACTGGGTGGAATACGAGGGCATGGTCGAAACGATGCAGCACACGAACTGCATCCCGGACGGCTCGAAAATCTGGTACGACGTGCGCCCGAACCACCGCTACCCGACGCTCGAGTTCCGCATCTGCGACGTGTGTACGAAGGTGGACGAAGCGGTGTGCATCGCGGCCATCTTCCAAGCAATCATCGCGAAGTTGTGGAAACTGCGGCGCGACAACATGACGTTCCGCGTGTACCCCACCGAACTGATCGAAGAGAACAAGTGGCGCGCCGTGCGGTACGGGCTGGACGGCAAGTTGCTCGACCTCGGCAAACAGCAGGAAGTGCCGGTGCGCGAACTGATCCACGAGATGATCGACTGGTTCCTGCGCGACGTGATCGACGAGTTGGGCACCCGCAGGGAGATCGAATACGCGTATAAGATCATGGAGGGCGGCAGCAGCGCCGACCGGCAACTGAAGACGTTCGCCGCGACCAACAGCACGCGCGCCGTGGTGAACCAACTGGTGAGCGAAACGCAGGAAGGCGTTTCGGGGTGAGTGCCAGAGTGTGAGGGTGCCAGAGTACCAGAGTGGAGAGAACGAGGGAAAACCGGGCCTCTTGTCTCTCCACTCTGGTACTCTGGCACCCTCACACTCTCAAACTCTGTCACGCTCACACGGACACGCTCGGACCCGTGGAACCCGTGGAATGAAGACCTTCTCCCGCGACGGCATCGCGTTCCGCTACCCCGCGAATTGGGCGCTGGACGTGGAAGAGCACGCGGCCCGCGCCGACGCGGCCGACGACGAGGCTGGCGGCTGGACCGCGACCGTGAACAGCCCCGGCACCGCGTTCCTGATGGTGTCGCTCCGCCCCGAAGCCGGACACCCCGCGGACCTCGCGGACCAAACGCTCGCCGCGCTGCGCGGCGAGTACGAAGAGTTCGAGGCGCAGACCGCGGTGGAACCGGTATCGGGGCAGCCCAGCGTCGGGTTCGACGCCGACTTCCTCACGTTCGACACCGCGACCGAGTGCCGCGTGCGCGCGCTGGACACCTTCGCCGGCCCGCTGCTGCTGCTCGCACAAGTGAGCGCCTACGACCGCGACGCGCACGACCCGGTGTTGCGCGCGATCGTGCAATCGTTGAACGTGGACGCGGACTAAACCCCACTTCCCGGAGGGCGCCATGCGCGCCGCACTCTTCCTTGCCGGTGCTCTCGCACTCGCCTCACTGCCCACTGGCGCGAGCGCCGACGGTGACAAGAAGGAACCGGAACAGCGCGTCGAGGAATTCGACGCCCTGAAGCCGCTTCACACGTTCGAACTCCCCACGAAGGAGGGTTCGATCTCCCGCATCGCGCTCGCACCGGACGGCAGCACGCTGGCAATCTGCGACAAGAATCGAATCGACTTTTGGAACCTGCGCACCGGGAAGCGGGCGACACCGGCGTGGGAACTGGCGAAGGGCAAAGAGGCTTGGCGCCTCACCTTTGTGACCGCGTCTGCGGTCGCGGTGTGGGTGAGCGAACGCGCGATCGATCTGTACGAGTACCCGTCCGGGAAACGAACGGCCCAACTGGACCTCGGGAAAGACGAGGGCGGCCTAACGTTCTTGGGTGCCGACGGGCTCGTTCTCATGTCGAACTTTGCCGAAACGTACGCGTGGGGTGGCGCGGGGTGGAAGCGGTTGTGGAAGTTCACCGACGGTCAGGAGTTTTGTCCGAGCCAGTTCTCACTTTCGCCCGACCGGGGCGAGTTCGCGATCGGGTCCGAACACACCTGCCCGTACTACCTCGTTCTCTCCGCGAAAGACGGGAAACGACTTCGCAAGGTGGATTTGGATGAGCGCGCCTACGGGCGCACCTGCGTGGCCCACACACACGCTGGCCGAGTTCTCGTAATTGGCTCGCGGAACACGGCCAAAGAAGACGATCCTGTCGCCGAACTGTGCTTGTACGACGGAGGGAAGACTCGCGTACTGGCTCAGATCCGCGCGGGCGACGAACCGCAGCGCCTCCAAATGGCGTCCGACGGCCGGTCGTTCGTAGTGGCTCTCACCGGGCGGGGGGAGGAAAGTGTTCGCTTCTCCGCGCTCGCGATACCGGAACTGAGGTCGAGCTGCGCCGTCGTGTTTGAACTCTCCACGGGCAGTGTTCGCCGCACGTTCTCCACCCCGCTTCATGAAGAGGTGACACTCTTGCCGCGGGGGCGCGAAGTTCTCGTCTACGGCCCTTTCAAGGATGTGAATGTATACAGCCTCCGCGGGGCGGCCGCGAAGGACCGCGAACCGTTGGGAGCGGCGCGACGGCGCGAGTTGTGGGCGGCGTTCGCGTTGCCGAACGCGGCGGCGGCGTTCGACGCGATGCTCGAGTTGGAAGCGCGGCCGGCGGACGCGGCGAAACTGATCGCGGAACACGTCAAGCCGGTGCCGGCGGTGGACGCGGCGACGGCGAAGCGGTTGCTCGCGGAACTGGGCAGCAACGATTTCGCCACCCGCGAGCGGGCCGAAGCGCACCTGAGCGAGTTGGGCGCGGGGATCGAGGGCGACGTGCGCGCCGCGGCTCGCGGGCACGACGACCCGGAGGTGCGCACGCGCGCCGCCGCGCTGGTCAAGAAGCTGGACAACGCGCCGGCGAACCTGCGCACCGCGCGGGCCGTGGAAGTGCTCGAACACGCCGACGGCCCCGAGTGCCGGGTGGTACTGAAGGCGCTGGCCGGCGGCGCGCCGGGCGCGCGGCTCACGCGCGACGCCGCCGCCTCACTCGCGCGCCTCGTGGCGCGCGACCCCAAACCGTGACCACACGCTCCCATGCCCACAGACCCGTTCGCCGCGAAGCGCGCCGCGATGCGCGCCGAGTTCTTCGACAAGCTGTTCCTGTTGGGCGGCTGGCTCGGCGGCACCGACACCTACAAGCGCACCATGTGGGCCGCCGTGCCGGACGTGGCACTCGCGCCGTCCGCGTACACGCTCACCCTGCGCAAGGGGCTGCCGGAACCGGGCGCGAACAACCGGCTCGTCATGGCCGGGCACGAAGCCGTGCTTGCGCAGTGGTTCCACAAGCCGCTTCAGCGGAGTGACATCGAGTTGTCACGCGACTGGTTCGCGGAGCACGCGCACACCAAAGCGTTCCCCACGGAGCTGTGGGACAGCGTGCTCGCGCAGAGCGGCGACGACCTGCGCCTGCCGGTCGATGTGTGGGGCTTCCCCGGCGGGCAGACGTTCCTCGCGGGCGCGCCGTGCCTCACGTTCGAAGGCCCGGGCGGGCTGATTTCGTACCTCGAACCGGCGATGTGCCGCTACTTCGCGCCGGTGATCCAAGCGACCAAAGCGCGCCTGATGAGCGCGGCCACGCCGCGCGACGCGGAGTTCGGCCTGCGCTCCGCCCCGGTCGAAGTGTGCAACCTCATTCTGCTGCTCGCGCGCTTCGTCGGCGGGGCCGGCGAACAAGGCGCGGCGCAACTCACGTCGAACGACACCGCGGAGTTCCTGTGGCCGGAGCTATTCCGCTCCATCGGCACCATCGGGCACGAGATGATGTGTGCCGGTCAGAGCTTCGACAAAACGCTGAGCGCGGCCGAATACGAGATGATGGACCGGTTCGTGTCGCGCATGGGAACGGCGTCGCTGCTCTGCGATTTGGTGGACGCCGAAACGGTCGGTCTCGAAAACGCGCTGCGGGTGATTCGCGCGCACCCCGAAACGGACCGCGTCGGCGTGCGCGTCGATAGCGGCGACATCGCGGCGCAGTGCGTGCTGTACTTCGAGCGCATGAAGGCACTCGGCATCCCGCCGCGGGTGATCGTGTTCGAAGACGAAGTGACGCCGGACGGCGTCCGCAAGGTGTACGAAGCGTTCCGCGCGCGCACCGGCGAAGAACCCACGATGCTGTTCCCCGGGGCCGGCGGCTACTGGTGGAAACTGGTTCACCGCGACACCGTGAGCGCCGCGTTCAAGCGTACCGCGACCGAGGACCGGCCGAACGTGAAGTTCTCCAACTCGCCCGGCAAGGAGACGATCCCCGGGTACTTGCGCGTGTACGCCCGCGGCGACACACTGATAGTGGCCGACAAGAGCGAGGCCATCGACGGCGAACCGCTGTTCGTGAAACTGGTGGACCGGGGCCGCGTCGTGTACGGCGAAGGCTTCCGCGAACAGGCGGCGCGCGCCGAGCGCACGTGGAACGCGTACACGGCGTGGGAGCCGTCGCCGCTGGTGCGCGAACACTTGGAGCGGTTCCGCGCGATGCGCGCCGCGGAAGTGGCCGAAGCGAAAGCCCGACTGAGCGGAGGGTAAGACGTGATCGCTGTGCGCGCGGCGAAGGGGCGCATGAACGGGTTGGCATTCCGGCCCGACGGGCGGCACGTCGCCGGCGCGAGCCGCGACGGGTTCGTGCGCGTGTGGGAGCCGGATCAGGTGCTCGCGGGCGAACCGGTATGGCAGAGCGACCAGCGGCACCGCGGCGAGCTGAACCACCTCGTGTACAGCCCGTGCGGGAAGTGGGTGTTCGCGTGCGGCGACAGCGGCGGCGCGCTCGTATGGCCCGCGGACGGCGGCGAGTGTGTCGAATTGCCGCAGCCGCCGAACCAGACGTACTACACGAACGTGATCGTGTGTTCGCCGGACGGCCGGTTCGTCGCGTGGGGCGGCGGGTACCGCGGGCAGCGCAGCCGGATCGCGGTCGCGCACGTCAAGTCGCGCAAGTTGCACAAGCAGTTCGACGGGCACAACGAGGCGGTCGGCATTCTCGCCCCGGGGCCGGACGGGTTGGCGAGCGGGAGCGCCGACCGCACCATTCGCTTCTGGGACTGGAACACGGGCCGCAAGTACCACGAACTGACGATGCGCGGGTTCGTGCGCGGGCTGGCGTTCGCTCCGAGCGGGGACTGGCTCGCCGGGTCGTGCGCGAAGGGCGTGATGCTGTGGCCGATGGAGCGCGTGCCGCGGCGCAAGCGCCGCGTGCCGGGCGCGCCGCGGGAACTGAAAGGGCACACGAAGACGGTCTCGTGCATCGAGTTCGCCCCAGACGGTCTGACGCTCGCGTCGTCCGGCGACGACGGTACGCTGCGCCTGTGGGACGCGGCGAGCGGCACCGAGAAGCGCGCGTATCATCCGCGAGTGGGCGCACTGCACTGGATCGCGTTCGCCCCGGACGGCCTCACGGTCGCGGTGACGAGCGACAAGGGCCACCTCGTACTCATCGACTTGGGCGACTGACCGGAGGGCGCGCCGTGATCGTGTTCAAACCGCACAAGAAATGCATCAACGTCGTGTGCTTCGCGCCGGACGGCGCGCGGCTCGCGAGCGCGTCGAACGACGGCTACGTGAAAGTGTGGGACCCCACCGAGTTGCACAAGGGCCGCCCGCTGTGGGAAGTGGACGCGGAAGAAACCGACACGGCGCACTTCGACGAGGACGACGACGATTTCTTCGAGTTCGCGCTCGACGGTGCCGGCGTGTCGCACGCGCAGTTCACGCCCGATAGCAAGCGCCTCGTGACGAGCGGTTGGGAGATGCACGTGCGCGTGTGGGACGCCCGCGACGGCAAACTCAAATGGGACGTGACGAAGCCGCAAGGGTGGGGCGGCGTGGGCACCGTCACCGTGTCGCGCGACGGCAAGCACCTCGCGTTCGCCGGCGGGCAGATGGGCAGCCCGGAGCGCGTCTTCATCACGGACGTGAAGAAGGACGCGGCGGTGCGCTCGGTGCGCGGGCACGCCGACGCCTGCGGCGCGCTGGCGTCCGGGCCGGACGGCTTCGTATCGGGCAGCGCGGACAAAACCGTTCGCTTCTGGAAGTGGGCCGGCGGGCCGCCGTACCACACGCTCGCGCTGCGCGGCGTCGTCCGCGGGCTGATGTTCGACCCCGAAGGGACGCGCTTGGCGGCATCTGGCGGCGCGGTGGTGATGGTGTGGGACATGCTCCCGCCGGCGCGCAAGGGATCGCGCCGCAAGCCGGGCAAGGCGCGCCACTTCCGCGGCCACACGGATCAGGTGCAGAGCATCGACTTCGCCCCCGACGGCGTCACGCTCGCAAGCGCCGCGCACGACGGCACCGTGCGCGTGTGGGACGCGGCGAGTGGGAAGGAAGTGCGCGCGTTCGCGCCGGGCGTGGGGCCGCTGCACCACGTCGCGTTCGCCCCGGACGGCCTGACGCTCGCGTTCGGCAGCGAGAACGGCCACGTCGGGTTGCTGGACTTGGGCGACTGACCAGCAGTTTTCAGCCCCGGAGGGGCGACCGATTTGTAGCCCGGGGTGAAGCGAGGCTTTGCGAGCGCAACCCCGGGAACCCCGGCAACCAAAACACGAAGCCCCGGAGGGGCGACAGACACCACGTTCGCGGTTCACGTATCTGTCGCCCCTCCGGGGCTTGTTCGTTGTTTTGCGCGGGTTCCCGGGGTTTGCTCGCTGCGCTCGCCGCACCCCGGGCTACAAATCTGCCGCCGCTCCGCGGCTAAGAGGGCGGCGCATACACTGCCGGTATGAGCACTCACGGCTTTTTGCGCGCCGCCTGCGCGTCGCCCGAGATGCGCGTCGCGGACGCGCCCTTTAACGCCGACCGCACGCTCGAACTGCTCGAACGCGCCGATCACGAAGGCGCGAACCTCATCGTGTTCCCGGAGTGCGGCCTTACCGGGTACACCTGCCACGACCTGTTCCACCTCGAATCGCTCCGCCGCGCGGCCGAATACGAACTCGCGCGCGTGGTCACACACGGCGCGAAAGTCTTTCGCGGCGTCGCCGTGGTCGGGGTGCCGCTCGAATTTCACGGGCGGCTGTTCAACTGCGCGGTCGCGTTCCACGCGGGGCGCGTCCTCGGCGTCGTGCCGAAAACGTACCTGCCGAATTACAAGGAGTTCTACGACGCGCGCTACTTCGCCCCGGCGCGCGCCGGCACCTTCCGCGAAGTGACCGTGTGCGGCCAAGTCGCGCCCTTCGGCACGGATATACTGTTCGCATGTTCCAATGTGCCCGGATTCACGCTCGGCGTGGAAATCTGCGAAGACCTGTGGATGCCGGTGCCGCCGAGTTCGCTTCAGGCGCTCGCGGGCGCGACCGTGTGCGCGAACCTCTCGGCCAGTAACGACGTGATCGGCAAGGCCGCGTACCGGCGGCAGCTCGTCGCGGGGCAGAGCGGCCGGTGCGTCAGCGCGTACCTGTACGCGTCGAGCGGTGTCGGCGAATCGACGACCGACATCGTGTTCGGCGGGCACTGCCTGATCGCCGAGAACGGGAATCTGCTTGCCGAAAGCGAGCGGTTCCGCCGCGACTCGCAGTTGCTCGTGTGCGACATCGACTTGGACCGGCTCGCGCACGACCGCGTGCAAACGAACAGCTTCCACGACGGCACCGCGCCGGCGTTCCGCACGGTGTCGTTTGAACTCGACGTTTCGCCGCGCGCGTCGGAATTACTGCGGAGTGTGGACGCGCACCCGTTCGTGCCGAACGACCCCGCGACGCGCGACGACCGGTGCCGCGACATCTTCCGCACGCAAGTCGCCGCACTCGGAAGGCGGCTCGCGGTGGTGGGTTCGCCGCTGCTGGCGATTGGTGTGTCCGGCGGGCTAGATTCGACGCTCGCGCTGTTGGTGCTGTGCAAAACGCTGGACGAACTCGGGATGCCGCGCGACCGCGTGCGCGCGCTCACGATGCCGGGCTTCGGCACCACCGACCGCACCCGCGGCAACGCCCACAAGCTCGCGGAGCAACTCGGCGTGCGGTTGCGCGAAGTGGACATCCGCGCGATGTGCTTCGACCAGATGCGCGGCATCGGGCACGCACCGTTCGGCATCGCGCTCGGTGGCGAAACGGTGGCGTCGCTGAGCGAAAAGTTGCTTCACCTGCCGGCGGAGCGGCGCAGCGATCTGACGTTCGAGAACACGCAGGCCCGCGTGCGCACGTCCCTTCTGATGAACAGCGGGTTCGTGATCGGCACGGGCGATCTGTCGGAGTTGGCGCTCGGCTGGTGTACCTACAACGCCGACCACATGAGCATGTACAACCCGAACGTGAGCATCCCGAAAACGCTGGTGAAGTTCCTCGTGGGGTGGGCAGCCGAGAACGAATTTAGCGGCGACGCGCGCGCGACGCTTCGCGACATCGTGAACACGCCGCCCTCACCGGAACTGCTCCCGACCGACGCGGCCGGTTCGATGACGCAAGCGACCGAGGCGACCGTCGGCGAGTACGAACTGGTGGACTTCTTCCTGTACCACTTCCTGCGGTTCGGGTGCGGGCCGGAGAAGATTCTGTTCCTCGCGCGGCACGCCCAGTTCGACAAGCCGTACTCGCGCGGCGAGTTGAAGCAGTGGCTCGCGGTGTTCCTGCGCCGCTTCTTTGCGAACCAGTTCAAACGCAGTTGCCTGCCGGACGGCCCGAAGGTGGGTTCGGTGAGCGTGTCGCCGCGCGGCGACTGGCGCATGCCCAGCGACGCCGCGGCCCGCGTCTGGCTCGACGCGCTCGACCGCGCGGAGTGAACGAACCCGTGCGTCGCGCGATACAACGTGCGTGCAGCCCTTCACCACTCCCACTGGTGCCGCATGAAACGCTCCCGCCTGCTCGTTCTCGTTCCGCTCCTCGCGCTCGCGAGCCTTCGCGCCGACGACGCGCCGCCCAAGCCGCCCTACGACAAGTTCCCGGCGGCCGACGCGCCGTACTACCGCGTCCGGTACGCGCCTTCAACCAAAGACGGCGAACTGGTGTACGGGGCGAACTTCACGCTGTGGGTGCCGCCCGGCGCGAAGGCGCTGCGCGGCGTGATCGTTCACCAGCACGGGTGCGGCGAAGGCTCGTGCCGGTCCGGCCTCACCGGGGCCTACGACCTGCACTGGCAGGCGCTCGCCGCGAAGCACGATTGCGCGCTACTGGCCCCCGCGTTCGAGCAGCCGGACAAGGCCGACTGCCAGAAGTGGTGCGACCCGCGAAACGGTTCGGACGCGGCGTTCCGCAAGGCGCTCACCGACCTCGGCGCGAAGTGCGGGCACGCGGAACTGAGTACCGTGCCGTGGGCGCTGTGGGGGCACAGCGGCGGCGGGCACTGGGCCGGCGGCATGGTGCTGCTGCACCCGGAGCGCGTCGCGGCGGCGTGGCTGCGGTCCGGGGTGCCGCTGTTGAAAGACGACCCGGCACGCAAAGGCATCAAGGCGCACGCGCTGCCCGCGGCGGCGCTGAAGGTGCCGCTGATGTGCAACCTGGGCACCAAAGAGGGCGTGACGGTGAAGGACAAACAGTTCGCCGGCGTGTGGCCCGCGAACGAGGTGTTCTTCGCCGAAGTGCGCGGGAAGGGCGGGTTGGTGGGCGTCGCGGTCGATCCGCTTTCGAGTCACGATTGCGGCAACCAGCGGTACTTGGCGATCCCGTGGCTCGATGCGTGCCTGAGTGCGCGCCTGCCGGCCAAGCCGGGCGACCCGCTCCGCGCGATGCCCGCGGAGAGCGCGTGGCTCGCGCTCCCTCTGGGCACCTCCGCGACCGCCGCGAGCAAGTTCGAAGGCGACGCGCTGAAGGCCGGGTGGCTGCCGAACGAAGCTGTTGCGAAGAAGTGGGCCGAGTACGTGAAGGACACGAAGGTGAGTGACACCACCCCCCCGCCCGCGCCGACGAACGTGCGCCGCGCCGGGAACGTGCTGACGTGGGACGCCGTGGCCGACGTGGAAAGCGGGCTGGCGGGGTTCGTGATTGAGCGCGACGGCGCGCCGCTGACCGCGGTGCCGGAACCGGGGAAGAACCCGTTCGGCCGCGCGGTGTATCAGGGGTTGCAGTACAGCGACACGCCGCCGCAACCGCTGGTACCGTTCAAGTTCACCGACGCGACCGCGGACCCGGCGAAGAAGCACGAGTACCGCGTGCGCGCGGTCAACACGGCCGGGCTGAAGTCCGAACCGAGCGCGCCGGCGAAGTGAGAGCGCGGCGCTACGGCTTCCACCAAGCATCGAGTTTGATCGAGAGTTCCTTCACCTTCTCGCCGTTTCTTGCGGCGAGATTCGTTAGCTCGGTCGGGTCTTTATTGAGATCGTACAGCTCTACATCACCTTTCACGTTCGGCGCGTTCGGCACAATCAATTTCCAATGGCCGTCCACAACCCACCGATACTGTAGATTCGCGCTCGGCTTGGTGATGTCGATCGCGTTGTGCTCGAATATCTCGCCGAACACGGTGTCGCGGCCCGCGACGCGGGCCGCGTCGAGCAGGTTCACGCCCTCCATGCTCTTCGTCTGTTTGCCGGTAATCGCGTGGAGAATCGTGGGCGCGACATCAATCGAGCTGGCGAGTTTCTCACTCACGCCGGGTTTCACCTTGCCCGGCCACTTGATGAGAATCGGCGTCCGCAAGCCGCCGTCGTAGGGCGAGCGCTTCGACTTCGGCGCGTACACACCGGCCTTCTCGTCCTGAATCCACCCGTTATCGTGGAGATAGATGACGATCGTGTTCTCACTCAATCCGCTCTTCTCAAGTTTGCCGAGCAGGTCGCCGATGGTCTCGTCGAACCATTCACACATGGCCCAATACTTCGCCACGAACTCGGATTTCGTTTTATCCTTATACACGTTGAACAGGCGGGCCGGCGGGTTGTGCGGCGTGTGCGGCATCATGGGCGCGTACCACACGAAGAACGGCTTCTTGTCCTTCTGGGCTTTGTCGAGGAAGTCGAACACCGTTTGCAGTCCCTGCCGGCCGATCTTCAGGCCGTCGTCGCCGTGCCGCCCGCCCTTCGCCGGGTCGCCGTGCGTCATGCCTTCCGTGAAGCCGCCGCACCGGCACGCGTTGCCCTCCCACCACTTACCCACTTGCAGGCTCAGGTAGCCCTCCTTCTCAAGAATCTTCGGCAGGTTCGGCGACTCCTCGAAGATGCGCACCATCTCCGCGCGCAGCTTCAGATAGCCGGCGTCCTTGTTCGCTTGCGCGCCCGTGAGGCCCTTCGGCAGCGGCGGATCGTTGGACGTAATCCGGTGCTGGTGCGGGTACAGCCCGGTAATCATCGTGGCGAGGCTCGCGCGGCACAGACTCGTCGTCACGTAGCCGCGCGTGTAGGCGAGCGATTCGCGCGCGAGTTTGTCGAGGTGCGGCGTGCGGACGTGCGGGTGCCCCATGAACCCGTAGTCGGTGTACGCTTGATCGTCGCCGACAATGAGCACGACGTTCGGCGGCGCGGCGCTGGCGAACGGTGCGCAGAACAGTAGCCCAATCGCGGAAAGGCGGAACATGGTGCAAATCCGAAAAGGGAGGGAGCACCGCGACGGTACCGCGCCGCGGCGGGCGAGGCAAGCGGTCAGAACAGGCGCTTTTGGCGCGGAGCAGCGAGCGCGGTCATCAGCTTGCGCTGCGGCGAACTGGTGGGGTAGTCGGCGAGTTCGCTGGGGCGCACCCAGAGCGCCGCGGCGTACGCACCCGGTGCGAACGCGCCGTCGCGCAGGTCCGCTTCCACGCACACGAGCGTGATGGCGTACCGCGTGACGCCGTGGCGGATCGTCAGCAGTTCCGCGCCCGGGTCCGCGTCGAAGCCGGTTAGCTCCTTCACCACGCGGGCCGCGCCGGCGCTCAGTTCTTCGCTTTCGGTAAGCGGTGCGTGCGGCACCTCCCACATGTTCTGCCAGCGGTTCGCGTTCGCGGGGCGCTGACACACGAGTACACGGTCGCCGTCGCGCACCACCACGCCCACTTCGCGCACGTTGGTGATTTCGGGCCGCGCCGCTTTTGGCGGAATCTCGTTCTGAAGGTTCAGCCGCTTCGCCTCGCAACGGTTCGCCAGCGGGCACTTCCCGCAATCGGGGTTCGCTGGCGTGCAGACGAGCGCGCCGAGTTCCATGAGCGCTTGGTTGAAGTCGCCGCACCGCTTCGCGGGAAGGACCGCTTCGGCCGCTTGCCACACCCACGCCTTGCCCTCGCCGGCGCGCGGGTCGTTGCGGTAGCCCAACAGCCGGCTCAGCACGCGAAGGCTGTTCGCTTCCACGATTGGTAACTGCCGGTCGAACGCCTGCGACAGCACCGCGCCGAGCACATAGCGGCCCACGCCCGGCAGTGATTCCCACACCTCCGCGTCGTCGGGTAGTTCGCCGCCGTGCGTGCGCATCAGTTCGATGGCCGCGGCGTGCAAGTGCCGCGCGCGGCGGTAGTAGCCGAGACCTTCCCACAGTTTCAGCACGTCCTGTTCGGTTGCCGCCGCGAGCGCCGCGAGATTCGGGAACCGCGCCACGAACGCCTCGAACTTCGGCACCACCGCGGCCACGGTCGTTTGCTGAAGCATGATCTCGCTGACCCACACGCGGTACGGGTCGCGCTTCCCGTCTGTGGTGGCGCGCCACGGCAGGTCGCGCTTGTTGGCGTCGAACCAGTCGAGCAACTTAGTGCGCAGCGGCGCGAGCGCTCGCGCGGGCCAGTCTTTCGGAAGCGTGAACGGCATCGGGATTTGTTGGCACTCGCGCGCCGCGAACGGGTACAACGGGCGTTCCACGAGCATACGCGCTTCCCATCGCGGAACACAACCACAGGTGCCGCATGAACCCGTCCCGCCGCGACGCACTCGCCGCCGCTTCCGCGCTCGCGTTCGCTTCGACCGCACGCGCCGACGAACCGCAACTGAAGTTGGCGACCTTCGAAACGGAAGTCACGATTCCGGTCGGGCACCCGTGCATGGGCGGCGGGATCGCGCCGGCGAAAGAGGTGATCGACCCGCTGCTCGCGCACGGGTTCGTCCTCACCGGGGCCGGGAAGCCGGTGTGCGTGCTCGCGCTCGATTGGTGCGAAATCCGCAACGGCGCGTACGACGCGCTCCGCGCTGCGGTGGCGAAGGCGATCGACACCGACCCGGTGCGCGTCATGGCCTGCGCGATCCACCAACACGACGCACCGATTTTCGACCTCGAAGGCCAACAGCTTTTGGAGAAGCACAAGGCGAAGGGCGCGATCTGCGATCTCGCGTTCTTCGAAAAGGCCGTGGCCCGGCTCGCCGCGACCGCAAAGGCGTGCCTCAAAGACGCCAAGCCGGTCACGCACATCGGCACCGGCCAAGGCGAAGTGAAAGGAGTTGCATCGAACCGGCGCTACGTCGATGCCGCGGGGAAGGTGTTCTACAACCGCATGTCCGCGACCCGCGACGCCGCGATTCGCGCCGCCGAAGAGGGCACTATCGACCCGCTGCTGAAAACGATCAGCTTCTGGAACGGCGACGCGCCGCTGTGCGCGCTGAGCGCGTACGCGACGCACCCGATGAGCTACTACGGGCGCGGCGGCGTGACCGCGGACTTCGTGGGCGCGGCCCGCAAGAAGCACCAAGCCGAAACGCGCGCGTTCCAGATGTACGCGAGCGGGTGCAGCGGGAACGTGACCGCAGGCAAGTACAACGACGGCGACGCCGCGAACCGCGCCGTGCTCGCGGAGCGCGTTCGCGCGGGCATGGCCGCCGCGTGGAAGGCCACCAACCGCACCCCGGTGAAAGCCGCGACCTTTCGGAACGTCGAACTCACGCTCGAACCGCGTTCGTCGAAGGGCTTCAGCGAAGAGGAACTGCTCGCGAAGCTGAAGGACGACCCGCGCCCGTTCGGGCAGTGCCTCGCGGCGCTGGGCCTCAGTTGGAAGAAACGGTGCGACGCGGGCAAACCCATCGACGTGCCGGTGCTGGACTTCGGCGGGCCGTGCGTGTGCGTGCTGCCCGCGGAGAGCTACGTCGAGTTCCAACTGGCGGCGCAAGCGGCGCGGCCGAAGGGTTTCGTGGTGGTGCTGGGCTACGGCGAGTGCGGCCCGGGCTACATCCCAATCGAGCGCGCGTGGAAGGAGAACGACGGCAACCTGAGCGACTGGTGTTGGGTGAACCCCGGGAGCGAAAAGCGCATGACCGACGCGATCCGTAAGGCGCTGGGTCAGTAGCGGAAACGCGGGAAGCGCGCTCTCAGCAGCGCGAGCGCGTCGTCGCTGATGGGGTCCGAGGTCAGGAAGAGGTCGCAGTCGGGCGACAGGAACGGCGATTCGGCCAGCGCACGCGCGCCCGCGTCGCCAATCGGGTTCTCCCACAACGCCAGCGAGCGCACGCTCGCCAGTATCGGGGAACGCGCGAGTTCGATCACCCCCGCGTCGGTAACTGTTCCCAACGACAGGTTGAGCCGCACCAAGTTTGTTAGCCGGCCGCCCACGACTACCGCGATCACCTCTTCGTCGGTCGCCCCGCCCAAACTGAGTGCGTTCAAACACGTGCCGAACGGCCAGCGGGCGACCGATGCGACCCGATGAAGTTCGTCGCTGGGTCTCTCGCGCTCGATTTCGAGGTCGTCTACCGGCTCCGGTTCGTACCCAGATTCGGCCAACCGCGCACCGCTCTCAAGGCTCAAGTGAACGTAGTAAAGAAAGCCGCGCCTGAAATCGCGGCGGTTCGCCCAGTCGTCGCGCTCGGCGGGCAACAGGTCGCCGAACGCGGCTTCGACCCACGGGGCGAGCCACTCGTCCCGGTGTGCGGCGAGCAACTCGCGTTCGCGCGCTTGGAGGCGATTGCGCTCGGTGCGGCTCTTGCGCTGGTCGTGCGGCAGGCGCGCCAGCGCGCACTGCACGCGGATGAATTCGGCGCGGGGTTCGTCGCCGTGCTCTTGCAGCCAGTCGGCGTACACGAGGCGCGGCGTGTCGTCCGCAGGGTTCGCGCGGATCGCGTTCCAGAACGCGCGCTGGTCGTCGGTCGGCATGGTGTGCCCTACCGCTCACACTTCGGGAATCTCGATGTCGTCGAGCGGGTCCGGTTCCTTCTCGGCGCGCGGCACCGGCGGTAGCGCGCGAACGGCGTCCCAATCGACCGCCGCGAGCACCTCTTCCATCTGCGACACGACACCGAGCAAGCTGGCGCTTGCCATCTCGTAGTTGGTGTGCGGGGAGAACTTCTTGAAGTGGTCGCGGAAGAACTCCGCGGCGCGTCGCAACTTCGGCAGCTTGCCTTTCAGCCGCCGGAGGTAGTCGGCAAAATCGCGGCGCTCGAACGCCGGTTCCACCGCGCGGATGCTGTCGTACAGCGTGCGCGGCACATCGAGCATGTCTTCGCTCGTTTGGATTTCGTCCGCGTGTTTGAGAAACGTGCGCACCATCCACGCGTGCGCGAGGACGGTGTTGAGGCGCGCGACCGCGTCGGCGGGTGTCACGACCCGCTCGCCGCGTTCGGGTCCGGGGTGCCTTCCACGGGCGCGGGTGCGGGCGGCGGCTTCGGTCCGCCCTTCGCGGCTTCCATGTCTTCCTTCGATTTCAGCACGAGGAACGTGCCGACCGCGACGAGCAGAATGCCCACGGGCAACTTCCACCCCGGTACCTCGAAGCCGAAGTGCCACGGGTCGCCCGGCTTCGGGTGCCACACGAGGCTGAGCAGCGTGTTGATCGCCGGCGCGAGCGCGAAGATGAGCGGCGCGATGAACACGCGGTAGGTCGCGGGGTTCACGCCTTCCAACTTCGCGGCGTCCACCGCGGCCTTGCTGGCGAAAATCACGCAGATCGCGCCGACCGCGCCCGCGATGCCCGCGAGCGCGCTGAACACGAGACCGTTGCTCTTCCACTCGGGCTTCGCGTCTTCGCGCAGGCCCATCAGCACGACGGGAATCACGACCGCCATCACGAAGTACGCGATGCCCACGCACAGAATCGACGCGAGCCGCCCGCCAATGGTGCCGGGCTTCGTGGTGAGTTCGGTGCCGCCGTAGAAGATGATGGGGACGTAAGTGCCCCACGCGAGGCCCGCGATAATCACATAGCCCCACCACGGGATGCTCGGCATGGGAACCCCTGAAAGTGAGTAGTGGGCAGTGACCAGTGGGCAGTAAAGCGAGATCGCCTTAACTGTCCACCGCCCACTGCCCACTCGCAACTGCGAAAGTGACCCTGCGGGGATTCGAACCCCGGTCCCCACCTTGAAAGGGTGGTGTCCTAGGCCTCTAGACGACAGGGCCACGTCTTCGGCGTGCGCTTAGGACACACCATTCTTACAGCCGGTTCGCACGAGCGGCCAGTGACCCCGACGCGTAAGCGAGGGATTTTGGTTCTTGTTCACAGGGTGGCGCGGCGCTGACCCTGTGCTTTGGGATGTAACCCCTTCGGGGTACAGAGTGCTTCTGCTTTTACCCCGAAGGGGTTGTATCTCGAAGCACAGGGTCGCGCCGCGCACCCTGTGGACGCAACACGAGCGTCCAGTGGCGAAACCGAACGGAACCGGGTACACTCGGCGCGCTCCCTCCACCGCGGTCGCTGCCATGCACTCCCACCCGCACGCCTTCGGGTTCCTGAACGCCGCCCGGCGCGACGGCCTTTCGCTCTCGCGCCGCAATTTGCTGAAGGCCGGGGCCGCCGGGTTCGGCGCGCTCACGCTGCCGGCGCTGCTGCACGCGCGCGAGTCGGGCCGAACCGCGCCCAAGAGCGTCATTCTGCTGTGGATGGCCGGCGGGCCGAGCCAAATCGACACGCTCGACCCCAAACCGGACCGGCCGCCGGAGAACCGCGGGCCGTTCGGCGTTACGAAGACGAAACTGCCCGGCGTGCTCGTGTGCGAGCACCTGCCGAAACTCGCGACGATGTTGGACCGCTTCACGGTGATTCGCTCCGTCGATCCGCGCAACAGCAATCACGAGCCGAACACGGTGATGCAGACCGCGAACCCGCTCGCGGAGCCGCGCACGAACCCGGAGGCGCGCAGCTACCCCGCGATCGCGTCGCTGGTGGCGAAGTTTCGCGGGGCGAACCACCCGGCCGTGCCGCCGTATGTGGCGTTCATGCGGTCGCGCAGTCACCTCGCGTTCGCCGGGTTCCTCGGCAAGCAGTACGACCCGTTCTTGGCGAACGAGGCCGCGCGGCTCCCGGTGTACGACCTCGTCGGCACCGACACCGGGAAGCTGTCCGGCGGGAAGATGTTCGAGTTGCCGACCGACGTGTCCGCGGAGCGCATGGGCGACCGGCAATCGCTGCTGAAGAACTTCGACCGCCTGCGCGCCGACATCGACACGAGTGGCACAATGGCCGGCTTGGACAAGTACGAGCGCCAAGCGGTGGAAATGCTCACCGGCGGGCGCGTGCGCGAGGCGCTCGACTACGACCGCGAACCGAAGGCCACCCGCGACCGGTACGGTTCGCACCTGTGGTGCCGTCAGGCGCTGCTCGCGCGCCGGCTGGTGGAAGCCGGGACCGCGTTCGTCACGCTCGATCTGAGTTACCACACCGCGAGCGGAACGTGGGACACGCACGGCGACAACATCCCGCCCTACGGCGGCATTCGGAAAGGCTTGGGGCCGCTGCTGCCGCTGTTCGACCACCTGATTACGACGCTGGTGAGCGACCTCGACCAGCGCGGGCTGTTGGAGCAAACGCTGGTGATCGCGATGGGCGAATTCGGCCGCACGCCGCAACTCGGCACGCAAGACAGCACCGACGGCCGCAACCACTGGCCCTACGTGATGTCGATGTTGCTCGCGGGCGGCGGCCTGAAGCACGCACAGGTGATCGGCGCGTCCACGAAAGACGGCGGCAACATCATGGAGCGCCCGGTCACGCCGGGCGACCTCGCCGCGACGATCTACCGGCACTTCGGGATCGCCCCGGATTCGACCTACACCGACCCGACGAACCGCGTGCTGAACCTGCTGCCCGCCGGCGGCGACCCGATCCGCGAACTGTTCTGAGTCACGCCGGTTCGCGCGGGCGCTCGCGGTACAGCGCGAGGAACAGCGCCAGCGCCAGCGCGTACCCCGCCAACGGGACCAGCCACACGCCCGCCCAGTTCATCGCGCCGCCGGCGGCGCGGTGCGCTTGCGCCACTTCGCCGGCGAGGTAGTTCCCCGCGATCACCGCCGGGCCGCTGCCCAGAAACACCAGCAGCGCTTGCGCGCCGGCCCGCAGGTGCGCCGGCGCTTCGCGGTCCACCAGCACGGTGCCCAGCATCCCGTAGAACGCGTAGCCCCAGCCGTGCATCGGCAGTGCCACGGCCACAATCAGCGGCACGTGCGCCGCGTACAGCAGCCCGTTCCGCAGCACCAGTCCGCACAGGCCCAGCACCAGCAGCCACTTCAGCCCGAAGCGCTTCAGGAGCCACGGGGTCGCGGCCATGCACGCGATTTCGCACCACTGCGCCAGCGTGAGCACCACTTCCGGGGCGAGCGTGCCCCACGCGCCGAGGTCCGCGCGCACGCCCAACTCGCTCAAGTACGGGGACGCGAACAGCGTGTAGAACTGGTTGACCGCGTTGCACACTACGAGCACCAGCGCGTACGCGACGAACGCGCGGTCGCCGAACAGCTTCAGCGCCGGAAGGCCCACCACTTCGGCCACCGGGCGGCCGTAGCCCTTCGGCGGCGTGTGCGGCAGCGCCAGCGCGTAGAGAGCGAGCACGGCGGAGGCCGCGGCCGACACGTACAGCGGTTCGGCCGACACCGGGTTCACCAGCCACCCGGTTACGACGCCCGCGACGATCCACCCGAACGTGCCGGTGAGCCGCACGTACCAGAACCGCCCGCTGCCCGCCGGCAGGTTCCGCAAACTTATGACGGTTGTGAGCGTGAGCGTGATCTGCGTGCCAACGGCGTAGCCGAGGGTGAGCGCGAACAGCGGGCCGACCGCCGCGCCCGGGTCGGCGGCGCGCGCGTCGTGCGCGTCGCACCAGTAGCCCGCGTAGGCCGCGCCGCCGGCCATGACCGCGTGCGTCGCGGCCATCACCTTTTCGGCCGCGAACCACCGGTCGGCGAGCAACCCGACCACGAACGGCGCGAGGATCGCGCCGAGCGCGAACGTCATGTAGATGGAGCCGGTTTGCGCCGGTGAGAACCCGAGGCCGCCGCTCGCGGGCGCGGTTTGCAGGTACCGCGTGAGCGGCACGATGAGCGCGCCGAGGCCGAAGTACTGAACGAACATCATCCCCGCGAGCCGCGCCGCCACCGAGCCGCCCATCGCTTCCCCCGGCTGAACTCCGTGCCGCCTTTCGCGTGTTGTATCGAACGCCGCGGTGGAAATCGGGGCCGCGCCCGCGGTATGATACCCGGAACCGAATTCCCTCCGGGTCGCGCTCATGGGTCCGCTGCTGGCGCTGTTGGGTGTGCTGCTCGCCGTGCTCGTGGGTTCGGCGCTGTTGCAACTGTCCGTCGCGGGCGCGAACCGGCTCGCGGGCGGAAGCCCCGCCGCGCCGCGCCGCGCCCGCGACCTCGAATCCGAATGGGACAAGTGGGACTGGGACGAATGGGACGACGACCGCGCCCCGTTCGAGGAGGAACCGGTGCGCGCGAAGGGGCTGATCCCCAAACCGAACATCGGCGTCGGCATGGCCGTGGTGTTCCTCACGGCCGCGCTCGGCGTCCTCGCGTTCGTGCTCATCAACTTCGCGCTCATCGACGCCAGCGGGCGGCGGCACCGCGACCAGTCCGCCGCGGCGTTCCTGTTCACACTGCCGATCGCGTACTTCGCCATGTCCGCGATGCTGGTCGGCTTCCTGCCCACCACGTTCCGCCGCGCGCTGTTGGTGGCACTGGTGTTCGCGCTGAGTGTGCTCGCGTTCTTCCTGAGCGTCGGCGCGCTGATCTTCGTCCTCAGCGTGATGCTGCGGTAGTCGGGCAGGGAACAGAAGTCAGGAGACAGGAGACAGGAAGCAGAAGACAAGGAGCAAAGAGTTTGGACGGGAACACAGGATGAAGAAAATACAGAAGGTTCAAGACACTTCGTTCTGAACTGTCTGTATCCTCTTCATCCTGTGATCACGTCCGAAACGGTCTTCTGCGTTCCTGTTCCCTGTTCCCTGTCTCCGACGCGAACATGCCTACCGACGACCAGCGGGCGCTCTGGCACGCGATCCGCGCGAACCCGGACGACGACACGCCGCGGCTCGTCTACGCCGATTGGCTCGACGAGCACAACGAACCCGCGCGCGCCGAGTTCGTTCGCGTGCAGTGCGAGATCGAGCTCCTGCGGCCGGACCAGCGCGCCCGGCGCAAGGTGATTCCCGGTCTCGAGCACCGGGCGTGGGTGCTCCAAACGGCGAACCGCGCGCGGTGGCTGGAACCGCTGTTTCGCGTGCTGGTGCGCCAAGGGTCGGGGGTGAAACTCGAAACGTGGGGCGTGTCGTTCGAGCGGGGGTTCGCTCACGGCGTCGCGCTCGATATCGACGGCGTTCACCGGTTGATGACCGCCGAGGGCGAATTGGAACCGGTGTTCGACGCGCGCGTTTGGCAGCGCCGGGCCTGGCTGAATGCGAAGAAGCTGGCCGCGGTGTTCGCGTGGGACGGCATTTCGTGCGCCGAGCTACTGGCGTTCTCTGGCGCGACCGACAACGACATCGGCGCGCTCACCACGAGCACCGCGGCGCGGCTCTCGAAGGTGTGGTTCCGGGCGTGCGGGCTGAGCGACGCGGCGGCTGAGTTCCTCGCGGCGTGGCCGTGCGCGCGGTTCGTGCGCGAACTGAACCTGAGCGGCAACCGGATCGGCGACCGCGGCGCGAGCGCGCTCGCCGCGTCGCCCCACCTTTCCGACGCGTGCCAACTGAATGTGGAGCGCAACCCGCTGACCGCCCACGGGCGGCACAAACTCGTGGCGCGGTTCGGCGGAAACGTGACACTGTCGTCGCTCGCTTAGCGCTCACGTCAGCAGGCGGCGCGCGAGTACCACCGCTCCCACCACCGGGTCGTCTACCAATCCCACCGGGCCGGGCGTGACGCCGCACGCGCACAGTTCGCTCAAGAACCGCGTGCGGAACGTTTCGCTGTTCAGCCCCAAGCCGCCCGCGAGCGCCACCGGGACGCCGTCGGTGGGCAGCCCGCCGTTGCGCACCGCGCCCGCGGCCGTGCGGGCCAGTTCGCGCGCTTCGCCTTCCAGAATCGCGGTGGCGGTCGCGTCGCCGTTCGCCGCGGCGTCCAGCACCACCGGCGCGAGGCCCGCGATGAACGCCTTGTCCCACGCTCCGCGGTACACCGCCGGGATGAACTCGCGCGGGTCGCTCGAACCGAGTTGCCCCAGCAGCAGCGCGAGCAGCGTCGTCGGGTCGCCGATGCCGTCGGCGGCGCGGCACGCGGCCCGCAACCCCGACAGGCCGACGCGGAACGCGCTGCCCTCGTCGCCGAGCAGGTAGCCCCAGCCGCCGGCGCGCGCGTCTTTCCCGAAGCGGTCGAGCGCGAACGCGATGGACCCGGTGCCCGCGACGATCGCCAAGCCCCACCCCTCCGGCGTGCCCGCGGCGAACAAGAGCGTGGCGTCGTTCGCGATGGTGATCTTGTCCGCGAGTTGAACGAGATCGGCCCACCCGCGAATCACGTCCAACCCTTCGTCGCGGTCCACGCCGGCCAGCCCCAGCGCGGCGGCGCGCACCGGGCGGCGCGGGAGCTTCGCGGAACGGAACGCGCCCGCCACAGCGGTGTTCAGCTCGCGCAGGGCCGCCGTTTCCCCGACGGCCTGAATGTTCGACGGCCCGCCCTCGCCGCGGCCCAGCGCCGCGCCGGTGTGCGCGTCCGCGACGACGGCCACCGTCTGCGACGCCCCGCCATCGATCCCAATAACCAGATGAAGCGCGTCCGGCATGTCAGTCTCGAATCCCGGTTGGGCGCACGACCCGCGCCGAACGGAGTTCCAGTGTATTGCCCGCGAGCGCCGAACGTCACTCCCAAACGCCAAACCGCCCGCGGCCACGAGCCGCGGGCGGTTTGGCGTTTGGGGCGTTCACGTCTCCGTGCGTCAGTCGGCCTTCGACTGCGTGCCGGTCTTCGGCGCGTCCGGCTTCTTGTCGCGCAGCGGGGCCGTGATGTCGTCCACGCTCTTGTTGCCGCCCGAGGTCACCGTGCCCTTGTCGTGAACCTTGGGCATCAGGTTCAGCTTCTCGCGCTCCACGGCCACCTTGTTGTTGAGCGCTTGCAGGTCTTCCTTGATCTTCGCGAGGCGGGTGCCGTCGGTCTGGTACTTGCTCTGCATCTGCGCGAGCTTCAGTTGGTTCAGCTCGGCTTCGGCCGCGTCCACCGCCGCACCCAGCGCCACCTTTTGGGCCTTCAGTTCGTCCAGTTGCTTCTCGAGCGCGTCGCGCACCTTGATGCGGTTGGCGAGGGTGCTCTCGAGCGCCTCCAGCGACTTCTGGGTGGACACGAACGTGTTCACATCGACTTCCAGTTCGGCCTTCGCGGTTTCGACGCTCAGGCGGCGCCCGTCGAAGGTCACGTAGCCTTCCGCGGTCTTGATCGCGGCGGCGCGGCTCTCGATGCCGGCCTTGTTGCTGGCCTGCTTGTTGGTCAGTTCGGTCACCTTGGCCTCAAGGTTCCGCACTTCCACGCGCTCTTTGGCGACGTGGCTGACCGCGACCATCACGTCCTTGTCGAGTTGGGCCAGTTCGCTGCGGAGCCGGACGATTTCCTTCTCCGGCGGGATCGCGGCTTCGGCCCGCTCGCGGATGCCGTCCACTTCGCTGCGCACGTACGAGCCGAACTTCGTGTTCTTCAGGGCGGCGACGGCGACGAACCCGATCACCCCCAGAATGACCATCTTCTTCAACATCGCGGTACCTCAGTAGGAGGGTTGGGGCGGTTCGCCACGAACTGCTCTGGCTCCTGCCGCCGTGAGTAGTATTCGCCGACCCGCGCCGTGCATTTTGGCAGATCGGCGCGGAAAATCGCTACAGAAGAAAAAATTCCCCCGCGGCGGGCCCGCTCGACAACCGCGCCCGCGCCGCAAGTGATTGTCGAATCGCTGTTTAACCGCACGGAGCCGCAATGGACGAACCGCGAAAGGGCGCGTCGCGCCGGGCCGACATTTCTGCCGATTTGCTCGCGAAATTGAACGCGGGCACCGAACAGACGGCGACGCTGGCCGAAGGATTGGCCGTCGATTTCGCCCTGTTGCTGCAAGCCGCGGTGCCGGACATCGACGCCGAAGCGCTCGAACTCGTGCGCGGAATGGCGGGCGAAGGCGTCACGCGGCGCATGGACGCGGTCGGCGAGTTGCTGCTGCGGCACGCGGGCGTCGAAGGCGCGGCGGCGCTGGCCGCGCACCGTGCGGACACCGTGCGCGGGTGGGCGTGCTACGTCATCGGGCGCGCGCCGAAGTTGAAGTTGAAGGCGCGGTTGGATCTGATCCGCCCGCTCGCCGACGATTCGCACTTCGGGGTGCGCGAGTGGGCGTGGATGGCGCTTCGCCCGCACCTCGCGGCGAACGTCGGGCACGCGATCTCCGCTCTCGCGCCGTGGGTCAAGCACGCGTCGCCGAACGTGCGCCGGTTCGCGGTCGAAGCGACGCGCCCGCGGGGCGTGTGGTGCTCGCACATCAACGCGCTGAAGGACAACCCGGCGCAGGCGCTGCCGCTGCTCGACCCGCTGAAAGCGGACCCGGCGAAGTACGTGCAAGATTCCGTTGCCAACTGGCTGAACGACGCGGCGAAATCGCAACCGCAGTGGGTGCGCGCGCTGTGCGCGCGGTGGCGCGCCGAATCCGACACCGAAGCGACGGCGCGCATCTGCACGCGCGCGTTGCGGACCGCGGGCGCGGGGGAGTAACACGAAAGTTCACCCCCGAGGCTCCGGGGTACGGCTCGGTTCGTTGCGCTGCTTGACAACTCCCGCGCTTGAACCGCGAGCCGCGAACGGCAACAATCCCTCTGTACCACTTCCCACAGAGGACGCGCCCGATGCGCCGATTCGCTTTCCTCGTGCCCGTCGCGCTCGCGCTGGCTGTCAGCGGTTGCGCCGGGATGTTCGACCCGTTCAACTCGCCCGACGCGCGCGGCACCGCGAACGACCTCAAGATCATCGGGATCGCGCTGCACTCGTACCACGACACGAACGGCCGACTGCCGATCCACGGCATCGCGCGGCCCGCGGAGCCGACGAAGGCGCTACTGAGCTGGCGCGTCGCCATTCTCCCGTACATCGAACAGGCCAGTTTGTACCAGCAGTTCCGACACGACGAGCCGTGGGACAGCGAGAACAACAAGCGCCTCGTCCCGCTGATGCCGAAGGTGTTCGCGTCGCGCACGAAGGACGCGCCCGAGGGACACACCTACTGGCAGCAACTCGTCGGCCCCGGCGGGGTGCGCCCCGGTTCGCCGTGGTCGTTCGTGCGCTTCACCGACGGCACGTCGAACACGGTGGCGGTGGCGGAAGCCGCGGAACCGGTGATCTGGACCAAGCCCGCGGACGTGGAGGTGCCGAAGGAGTTCGCGCCCGGCGCGCTGAAGGCGAAGTTCGCCGGTCAGTTCAAGGGCGGGTTCTTCGTACTGATGTGGGACGGTTCCGTGACAGTCGCGCGCGACGACGCCGACGAAACCGCGCTGAAACTGCTCTTCTGCCCGGACGACGGCCAAATCAACAACAACGACCTGTGGCAGCGGTTCGGCCGCTGAACGGGCGGGCGCGCCAGTCCAGTGAAGCGGTCCTACGGCTCGCTGATCGAAACGCGGCCGTAGGCGATGGTGGCCCAGCGGTGCGCCGCCACCCCGATGCGGCCCTTCGCCCACTTCACAGCGGGCAGTTTGTCCACCTTCGCCCCGTGCCGGTCCAAGTCCACGTCCACCATGACCGCGCCGTTGTGCTCCACGAGCACGTGTTGGTTTCGCACGACGACGCGCAACTCGTTCCACTCGCCCGCGGGGCGCGCCGCGCGCGCCGCGGGCACTTCGATCTGCTGAATGCCCCCGGTGCGGTACAGGGGGTACTCCGGTTCGCCGCCGGGGAGCGTTTCCTCGTCGCGCAGGTTCACGAGCAGCCCGCGCACGCGCTCCGGGTCGGTCGGGGCTTCGTGCATGCGGAACCCGATCGCGGTGTGCCCGCCCGGTTCGAGCCACTTGTACTCCACGCGCAAGTCGAAGTCGTTGTACTCCGCGTCGGTCAGCAGCCACTGCATCGCGCCCTTCGGCGCGCCGACGAGCAACCCGCGGGACACCGACCACGAGTTGGATTGCCCCCCGGCGGGGACGCGCCAGCCGGTGCGGTCGCGGCCGTTGAACAGGTCCCAGCGCTTCGCGTGCGGGGGCGGTGCGAGCGGGGGCCGGGGCAGGACGACCGGCGGCGCGATGTTCGGCCCTTGCGGTTGCGGGGCCGGGGCTTTGGGCAACAGGTACAGCACCGCGGCCGTCGCGCACGCCGCGGCAAGTACGACGAGCGCCACGAGCGCCCGGAACGCGAACCGCGCGCGCGCGGCCGCGGGCGCGGACGCACCCGGGATCGGCCGCAGAACCGCTTGCGTGACGCTCGGGTTCGTGCCTTCGGCCTGCGTGACCGCCTCGTGCGAAACTCCGTCGGACGGGTGGCCCACCAGCCGCACGCCACCGAACATGAGCTGCGCTTCGATCGCGCGCAAAGTGTCCGCGGCTTCTTCGGCGGTCGGCCGCAGCTCCGGGTCCGCGGACAGCATGGCGGACACCGTCGCGCACAGCTCCGCGGGCAGGCCCGGCACAACGGTGGCGAGCGGCGGCGGCGGCGCCCACGAGTCCGGGTCGGAGAGCAGCCGCATCGCGGTGGCGTGATCGAACGGGGGCCGCCCGGCGAGCATCTGGTACAACACCGCGCCCAGCCCGAACACGTCGGAGCGCGGTTCGCCCGCGCCGCGGGCCTGTTCGGGGGCCATGTACACCACGGTGCCCAGCAGCGCCCCGGTGCGCGTGAGCGGCGCGCCTTCCATGACCCGTGCCAAGCCGAAGTCGAGCAACTTCGTACGGAACGAGCCGTTCGGCAGGTCCACGAGCCACACGTTGCCGGGCTTCACGTCGCGGTGGATCACCCCCACGGCGTGCGCCGCAACCAGCCCCTCGGCCAGTTCGCGCGCGACGCGCACGGCGTCGGCCACCGGCACCGGGTCCATGAGCAGCGCTTCGAGCGACCGCCCCGTGAGGAACTCCATCGCGTAGAACGGGTGCCCCGCGTCGCTCACTTGGTACACGGTGACGACGTTGTCGTGGCAAATGGCGGCGACGGCCCGTGCCTCGCGCAGGAACCGCTGCCGCGCCACCTCGGTCGCGGCGAGCCGCGGGAGCATCACTTTGAGCGCGACGGTGCGGCCCAGCGCCGGATCGACGGCGCGGTACACCGCCCCCATCCCGCCGCTGCCGACCAGTTCGAGCACGCGGTACCCGCCGAAGGTGCCCAATTCTCCGGCGCGCGCGGGCGGGCCGAGCGCCGGGAGCGGGTCGCGGTCGCCGAACAGGGCGTCGAGCGAATCGTGGGCCAAACCCGCGATGTCTTCGACGTGCGTATTGTGAGATGACATAGCGGTACTTCGGCGTGAGTACGGTACCTTACCGTAGCACGCGAGTGCGCGCCGGGCGCTAGTTTTACGACTCACCGCGTCCGAAAATCCGACACCCGGCACCGCGGCTACAATGGAGCGACCGGCGCACCACAAGGGACCGCGATGCTCCGCGAAGAACAGATCGACATCCGCCGCCAGCGGGCCAAGGCCGTCAAGTTCGGCATCGAGAACCTCGGCAAGAACCGGGTGTTCTCGGACTTCCGCGTCTCGAACCCCGAATCCGGCGGCGTGTACACCGTCACCATCCGCGGGTTCGACGCCGGCGACCACAACAGTTGCACCTGTCCGGACTTCAAGTCGAACACGCTCGGCACCTGCAAGCACATCGTCGCGGTGATCGACCACCTCGACGACGAACTGCCGCCGCAGATGCGCAAGAAGAAGGCCACCGTCACGCGGCCCGAAATCTACGTGCAGTACGGCGAGCAACTGCTGTTGGGGCTGTTACTGCCGAGCGCCCGCACCGACAAGTTGACGAAACTCGCGGCCACATACTTCGACGAAAAGGGCATTTGGACCGGGCGCGGCAAGTACGCCGACCTGATTCGCGACATCGAAGCGGTGCCCGAAGCCGTCACCGTTCACGCCGACGCGCTGGAGTTCATCGACCGCGAGATCGAGCGCGTGGAGATGCTCGCCCGCGAGCAGGAACTGCTCGCCCGACTCGAAGCCGGCACGCTCGGCCTGCAACCGCTGAGCGTGCCGCTGTACGACTACCAACTGCGCGGCGCGCTGTTCCTCGCGTACCGCGGGCGCAGCATCCTCGGCGACGATATGGGATTGGGGAAAACCGTTCAGACGCTCGCCGCGGTGGAGTTGCTGGCCCGCGAGCGCGGCATCACGAAGGCGCTCGTGGTCGCGCCCGCGTCCGTGAAGTACCAGTGGGAGGGCGAGATTCGGAAGTTCACGCCGCGCGCCGTGCAGGTCATCGACGGCGGCCCGGAGGCGCGCCTCGACCAGTACGCCGAAAGCACCTTCTACCGCCTCGTGAACTACGAACAGGTGGTGCGCGACCGCGAGGCCATCAACGCGTGGAAGCCCGACGTCGTCATTCTGGACGAGGCGCAGCGGATCAAGAACTGGGAGGCGAAAACCAGCCGCGAGGTGAAGAAGCTCAAAAGCCGCTACGCGATGGTGCTCACCGGCACGCCGCTCGAAAACAAGCTGGAGGAACTCTACAGCATCGTGCAGTTCGTGGACGAGCGGCGGTTCGGCCCCGCGTTCGCCTTCCTCCAAGAGCACCGGATCGTTGACGAGCACGGGAACCTCAAGGGCTACCGCAACCTCGACAAGATTCGCGAGCGACTCGCCCCGATCTTCCTGCGGCGCACGCGGGCCGAAGTGCTCACGCAACTGCCGCCGCGCACCGACAACACCGCGTTCGTGGAACTCGCGGACGAGCAGCGCGGGCCGTACGAGGAGCAGCGCGTCGCCCTCGCGCGCCTGCTGGCGAAGAACTACCTGACCGACCTCGACCGCAAGCGCATCCTCACGGCGCTCGTGCGCATGCGCGGCATCTGCGACAGCTTGTTCCTCTACGACCAGACGTCGCGCGTGTCGCCCAAGTTGGACGAGTTCGCGGAGCTGGTGCCGGACCTCGTGGCCGAGCACAAACTCGTCGTGTTCTCGCAGTGGGAAACGATGGCGCTGGAAGCGGCCCGCGTGCTCGAACGGCTCAACGTCGGGCACGTCGTGCTGCACGGCGGCTTGCCCGGGCCGCAGCGGAAGGCCGTGCTGGAGCGGTTCCAGACCGACCCCGCGTGCCGCGTGTTCGTCAGCACCGACGCGGGCGGCACCGGGCTGAACCTGCAAGCCGCCGACACCGTCGTGAACCTCGAACTGCCGTGGAACCCGGCGGTGCTCGAACAGCGCATCGCCCGCGCGCACCGCATGGGCCAAGAGCGCCCGGTGCGCGTCATCAACTTCGTGACCCGCGGCACCATCGAAGAGAAGGTGATGCGCACGCTCGAAGCGAAGCAGCAGATGTTCGCGGGACTGTTCGACGGCGACGCGGACGAAATTCCGTTCGAGGCGACCAACACGCGCGGCTTCGTCGATTCGATGCGCGACTTGGTCGGCACGGACGAGGAGCAGTGGGCCGAGAGCAGCGGGCAGAAGGAACCGAAGCCCGCGCCGGCGGTGGCAGCGCCGGCGCTCGCGAGCGCAACCGACATGTGGGCCGGGGTGGTGCAGATCGTGGAGGGCGCGTGCGCGCTACTGAGCGCCCCCGCGACCCGCGGGCACCTTCCGCCAGACGTGCGCGAGCGCCTCGCGGCGGCGCTGCGCGCGATCGGCGAAACGCACTAACGCCCGGCCCCGCGGCGCGTTTCGGGTGTAAAGGTACTCCGGTCGCACCGGTATCTCATGGTGCAAGCGGAACCGACACACACGAGGGACAACACCATGAAACGCTTCGCAATCGGCGCAGTTCTCGCGGCGGCGGTCGCCTTCGGCACGAGCGGCACCGCGAGCGCGCAATACGTGACCGGCTACACGGTCATCACGCCCAACGGCAGCGTGGTCACGAACAAGCAGGTGGTCACGTTCGGCGGCGTGAAGCAGTTCAACAGCGTCGTTTCGCCGTTCGGCGTTCAAAAGCAGGCGTTTTACGGCGACGTGTTCGGGAACAGCTTCGGCCGCGCGAGCGGGTTCAACACGTTCAACGGCTTCGGCTACAACACCGGCTTCTACCGGCCCGGCCCGTTCGTGCCCGCGTTCGGCGGCTACAACTACGGCTTCTACGGCCGCCGGTGGTAATGGGACGTTCCACCTTCATCAAGGGCGAGCCACGGGGATGAACCCCGTGGCTGCCGTTTTGAAGACCCTCACCCCGCTTTGCGCAAGCCGGCGGGGGCGTCCGGGGCGTTGTCGGCGACGTGCTTCAGCAACTTCTCCCACGCGTCGTCGCTGAACGGCGTTTCCCGCGCGATGCGCTGCAAGTCCGCGAGCAACTCGCCCGCCGAACCGTAGGGCTGCGCCGCCGCGACCGTGTCCGCCATCGGCGGTTCCGCGTCCGCTTCCAAGCGCCGAATCACGTTCCAGAGCGCTTCCGGGAACGCCTTCGTGCGCGACACGCGCTTCTTCCCGGCCAACTGCGACCAACCGAACAGCACTTGCCCGAACGCGCGGAGGTCGGTGCCCGGTGAAGCGTCACTCGGCGGCGCGCTCGGCGCGAGCCACGGCGGGTCGCCGTAGCCCGTCACCTTGAGAGTGCCTTCGCTCGTGAGCAGGAACGACTCCGACGTGAGCCGGCCGTGAACGAGCCCCGCGCGGTGCGCCGAGTCGATCGCACCGGCCGCCATCGTCGCGAGGCGCACCCAGCACCCGGGGTGCGCCGCGTGCGCCGGCCAGTCGCCGCTGAACAGCCCGCTCGGCCACTCTTGCAGCACCGCGGGCCGGCCGGCGATGTCGAGCACTTCGACGACGCCGGCGAGGTTCGGGTGCGCCGCGTCGCGGGCCGCGCCGAACCGCTGCCGGAACTCGTCGGGCCGCACCGCGTCTTGCGCTTCGGCTTCCGCGAGGTGCCGCAGCAGGAACGAAGAGGTTTTCTCGCCGGCGCGCTTCGGGTCGAACACGCGGTACAGCGTTTCCTTGGGCGTCACGCGCAACCGGTCGATGACGCGGAACCGGCCGAGCACGAGCGCGTCGAGGTTCCCGCCTTCGATGAGCGCGAGTTGGTAGAGCGTGATCGCGCCGCTGGCGAGCAGTATTTGGCGCAGCGACCGCCGCTGCCGCACGGCTTCGGCCCACAGCGCGGTGAGCGCTTCGGGGTCCACGAGTTCGCGCGTGCGGAGCAGTTCGCCGAGTTGCCGGTCGCCGGGGTCGAGGTCGTCCGGCGGCGCGTGCAGGCGCGGCACCGCGGGTTCGGTCGCGGCCGCGGGCGCGTCGTCGCCCTTCGCGTTCGTGCGCGCGAGTTCGCGGAGCTTCTTGCGGTACCACTCGCGCATGTCCGAGAGGTGCCGCTCCACTTCCGTGCGCCGCGCGCTCAGTTCCTCGCGCTCGCGGCGCAGCTTGTCGCTCTCTTCGACGAGCCGGCGGGTCGCGTCGGCGGCGGCGGAAGCGGCTTCGGTCGCGGCGGTCTGCTTCGCGTCGATGCGCGTTTCGCTGGACGCGAGTTGCCGCCGAATGTCCGCGACCGTGCCCTGCCACTCGATGATCTGCTGGCGGAACGCGGCGACCGACGCGCGGTGTTCGTCGCGGGCGCGGTCCAGTTCGGCGTGCCGCTCGCGCAGGCGGTCGGCTTCCTGCTGAATCTGCGCGCGGGCCGCTTCGAGGTCCGCGCGCCCGGTGCGCGCGAACTCGTGCAGTTCGTTCAGGTGCCCGCGGAGCATGTCGCGGGCCGCCCCGAGGCGCTCGAGCGCGAGCTTCGCGTGCTCGTCCAACTCCGGTGCCTGCGCGCGAAGGGCATCGATGTCCGCGCCGACGCGGGCGCGGAACGCCTCGAATTCGCCGCGGTCCGCTTCCCACGCGGCGCGCGCCTGCGCGAGCGCCTTGCGCTCCGCCGCGACGGCCGCGCCCACGTCCTTCAGCCGCGCCACCTGCCGCGCGAGGGCCTCTTCCTTCAGCGCGTATTCTTTCGCTTGACGCTCGAGCGTGACCGCGCGGGCGTCGAGCTCTTGGCGCGCCGCGCTCAGTTCGCCCTCGCGCGCCTGAAGCGCGGCTTCTTGCGCGTGCCGCGCGTCCGCGAGCGCGGCGCGGTCGAGCGCGAGAGAGCGCGCGGTTTCGTCGAACGCCTTGGCCCGCGCGTTCAGTTCTTCGGCGCGCCGCCGGAGCTGTTCTTGAAGCGCCTGCCGCGCCTCTTCGGACTGCGCGAGGGCGGCTTCCCGCTCGCGGACGGCGACGCGGTCGGCTTCGAGTCGCGCTTGCAGGTCGAGCGCTTGCGTGAGCCGCCCCTTCAGTGTGCCGGCCTGTTCCGCGAACTCGGCGGCGCGCGCGTCGAGGTCGCTCTCGCGCGCCCGGAGCCGTTCGGCCTCGGCGGTCAGTTCGTCCCGCTGCGCGCGAATCTCGGCCAACCCGGTGCGGAGCAGCGAGTCGCGCTCGTCGAGCCGCTGCCGCTCCTCCTCGGTGTCGGCCTGCACCGCGCTGAGTCGCGCCCGCAGTTCCTCCGCCTCTTGAATGCGCTTGCGCAGTTCGGCCTGCGATTCGTCCTCGCGCGCCCGGGCCGCGGCCAGTTGCCACGCCTCGCGCTCCATGTCCTGCCGAGCGCGGTCGATCTTGGACCGCAGCACCGCGACCACCGCCTGCTGCGCTTCCAGTTGCGCCGCGCGCTCCGAAAGGGCCGCGTGCTGCGCGTCGAGTTCGGCCTTCTGCCGGGCTTGGCGCTCGGCCTCGGCGCGGAGCAACTCTTGCTCGCTCGCGGCGAGCCGCACGGTTTCTTCCCACTCGGCCGCGTCGCCGCGCAGGCGCTCCAACCGCGCTTCGAATTCCTGCGCGCGGGCGGCGAGTTCGCGCTCGCCCCGCTCCAGCGCCGCGGTGCGCCGCTCGACCGACAGGAGTTCGTCGCGGAACCGGGTGCGGGCGGCCTCGAACTGCTCGCGCTCGTTTGCGAGCGCCGCCTCGCGCGGGGCGAGCGCCCGCTCGCGCTCGTCGAGGTTCGCGAACCGCTCTTGGTCGGCGGCGCGTTGCGCGTCGAACGCGGCGCGCTCCGTTTCGAAGAGCGCGCGATCGGCGGCGAACAGCTCGCGCTGCCGCGCCAGTTCTTGCGCCTGCACCGCGGCGCGGGCCTGCTCCGCCCGCACCCGCTCGCGCTCGGCGCTGAAGTCCGGCGCGGGTTCGGTCGGCTGCGCGAGCGCCGCGCGCTCGGCCCGCAGTTCGCGGTACTTCGCCTCCCACTCGGCTCGGCGCTGCGCTTCGAGTGCTTCGAGTGCGCGGGCGCGCTCGGCCAGCTCGCGGCGCTCGGTGCCGAGGTACGCCGCGGGCGCGGGCGGTTCGTCGGGCACCGGTTCGGCGAGCGGCGGTTCGGCGTCGATGGGTACGAACACCGGCGAAAGGTACCGCGGCGGCGCGGGCCGCACGCGCACCGTGACGACCAACCCCGCGAGCGCGAGTTCGTCGCCGTCCGACAGCGGCGTGACGGTCCCCGCGGGGAGCGGCCCGCCGTTCAGTTGCACCGGCATCCCGGCCGCGACGCGCCGCGCGCGCACCCCGTCCGGCTTCCGGGTCAGTTGCACCACGACGGGCGGAGCGGAAGGCGCTCCGAGGCGCAGGTGACAGTGCGCCGCGCCGCCGATCAGGAACTCGTCGTCGGCGAATTCGTACGCGGACGGGCGCGCGTTCCCGGCGCGCGCCTCGACCCGCACCCGCGGCAAATCGGGGCGGTCGGCGGGCGGGCCGGTGTTCGGGAGCGGGGCCGTCATGGCGGTGTCGCGTCCGTGCGCAAGTCGCGGAGTGTGGGATTGGAACGTATTCGCTCCGCGGGCACAAGTCGAACCGCGCGCGGCGCGCACCCGCCCGAGCACTTTTGGGCTTGCGTGGGCGCGCCACCGCGATTCAATCCACACACGGGCCGGTTCCGCGCGGCACCGGCTCACCGCTTGCCGAGGGGCACATGAAATCGCGATCCGCCGGTCAGGTCGAAGAACTGGTCAGCCAAGCCGTACTCCGGTTCGAGAAGGAGTACATGGGCCGCGAGTCCGTGGAGGCGCGGACGTATCTGATCGACGACCTCGTAGTGGTGCGACTGAAGAACGTACTCACCCCCGCGGAACTGAGCCTGACCGCGTCGGGCGACCGCGGGCGCGATCTCATCAAACAAATGCGCGCGCAACTCATCGAAACCGGAGCGGCGGCACTGAGCGCGGCCGTTGCGGCGGTGGTCGGCATCGAGGTGCGGAGCCTGCACACCGACCTGAGTACGCGCACCGGGGAGCGAATCATCGTGTTCACGCTGGTGCGCAAACCCGGTGCGAAGGAGTAGCCAGAAAAGCGCGGCGCGCGTTTGACACCGCACGTTCGGCGTGTACATTGTGCAGTGGCAGCGCGGGCGACCGCGACCGGCGCTCACGCGCCGGGCGCAGCGCACGGGCACCCAATACAAGCTGATGGCCGTTCCCGCGTGACCCGCGGGGCGGATGTAGGCCGGCGAGCGATCCCTGTTCAACAGGGATCGCTCGCCGGCCTTTTTCGTTTTCCCAACCGGAGAGAGGACATGACGATGGCCCCGCCCCTGCGCCGCCCGCCGGCACTTGTACCCGTCGAGGGCGTCGCGTTCGCCCGGTACCGTTCCGCCGACGAACTGGCCGCGCACATCGGCGCGCTGCACCGCGTCACCCGCGGGCGCCTGTCGGTCGTGCTCGCCTACACCGGCGCGCGCCCGCAAGTGCCGTCACAGGTGGGCGCGCACCGCGTGATCGCCACCGGCCCGACCCGCGCCGGCGAACCGGTGCCCGGGTGGCACGAACCGGATGCGTTCCGCGCAACGCTGGTCGCGTTCAGCGGCCTCGAACCGGGCGACGCGGTGCTGATGCTGTTCCCGGTCGACTGGGCCGGCCCCGCGCCGGAACTGCTAGTCGAGCGCGCCCGCCGCTGGCGCGCCTCACCGCACTCCCCGAACGACGACGTGTACTTCGGCTAGCTGTTGGCTGTTCGCGATTTGCCAACACCAAACACCAAACACCAAACACCAAACACCAATGGCACACATCGAAAACGGGAAGACGGTCGTCACGCTGATTCCGGGCGACGGGGTCGGGCCGGAGTGCGTCGAGAGCGCGCGGCGCGTCGTGGACGCGGTCGGCGCGAACATTCAGTGGGAAGTGCGGCACGCGGGCGAGAGCGTGTTCAAGCAGGGCGTGCCCTCGGGCGTGCCGGACGACACAATCGCCAGCATCCGCAAGACGCGGTGCGTGCTGAAGGGGCCGCTGGGCACCCCGGTGGGCTACGGCGAGAAGAGCGCGAACGTCACGCTGCGCAAGCTGTTCGAGACGTACGCGAACGTCCGCCCGGTGCGCGAACTGCCCGGCGTGACCACCCCGTACAGCGGGCGCGGGATCGACCTCGTGGTGGTGCGCGAGAACGTCGAAGACCTGTACGCGGGCATCGAGCACATGCAGACACCCGGAGTGGCGCAGTGCCTCAAGCTCATCAGCCGCAAGGGGTGCGAGAAGGTGGTGCGGCTGGCGTTCGAGTTCGCGCGCAGCGCGGGCCGCAAGAGCGTCGCGTGCGCCACGAAATCGAACATCATGAAGATGACCGAGGGGCTGCTCAAGCGCACCTTCGAGGAGGTGGCGAAAGAGTACGCGGACATCGAGAGCTGGCACGTCATCATCGACAACTGCGCGCACCAACTGGTGAAGAAGCCGGAGCAGTTCGACGTGATCGTGACGACGAACATGAACGGCGACATCATCTCGGACCTCACCAGCGCGCTGGTCGGCGGGTTGGGGTTCGCGCCGAGTGCGAACCTCGGGAGCGAGGTGGCGATCTTCGAGGCGGTCCACGGGAGCGCGCCGAAGTACGCGGGCAAGAACTGCATCAACCCGACCGCGGTGCTCGGTAGCGCGATCATGATGCTGCGGCACCTCGGCCAACTCGAAGCCGCCGCGAACGTGGAAAACGCGCTGCTGGTGACGCTCGAAGAGGGCACGGCGCGCACGGGCGACGTGGTGGGCTACGACAGCGGGAAGGCCGCGAGCACCAGCGCGTTCACCGACGCGATCATCGCGAACCTCGGCCGCGTGCCGATGGCCGGCGGGGCGCGCGCGTACAAGCCGCTGAAAATGCCGGTGTTCTCCGACGCGGTCGCGACCGTGAAGCCGAAGGCGCGGCGCGTCATCGGGGCCGACGTGTTCGTGGAAGCGGACGTGCGCCCGGCGGTGCTGGGGCCGGCGCTGGAGGCGCTGGCCGAGGGGTACGCGCTCAAACTGAAGATGATCTCCAACCGCGGCACGCAGGTGTACCCGGACCGCGGTACCATGATCGACTGCGTGGACCAGTACCGGTGCCGGTTCGTGCTGCGCGACGCGACCGGCGAACTGGGCGACGCGGTCCTGCTCGAGCTGCTGAACAAAGTGGCGACGAAGTACCGCTGGATGCACGTCGAGAAGCTGCAAGAGTTCGACGGCGCGCCGAGTTTCACTAAGGCGCAGGGCGAGGACTGACCCGAAGGCCGCAACGGGCGGCGGCGGCTCACGATACTCTCCGGTGGACCGACAGTTCCCGAACACCGGAGGGACCATGAGTGCGTCGCACCTGCGCGTGCGCGTCAGCGCGGGCGGCCGAACCCGCGCGGACCTGACGTTCCCGGCCGCCGCGACCGCGCACCTGCCGCACCTCGTGCCGCCGGACGTGGCCGGGCAACTGGCCGCGCGGGGCATCGACCCGGCGGACGTCGCGGAGCGCGCCGTTGCGGGCGGGTTCCCGGCGGGCGAGCTGTTCGCCCTCGATACCGGGGAAAAGTGCGTCCGGGTCTGGCTCGAATAGCACCCGGGTGCGCCCGACCTCCGGTTCGCGTGTAAGATTGGCCGCGGGCGCGCGAATACCCTCTGCGCGCCCCGCCGCGCCCCCCGGAGGCTTCCGCGTGCCCACACCGAGCGACGCGCTCATTACCGTTCTCGCGCCCGATCAGGCCGGCACGGTGCTCATTTTGCGGCACCTCGCCCGCGCCGTGGGCGTGCCGTTCGACCCCACCCGCGCGACGCAAGCCGTGCGCGCGGCCGAGCGCGAAATCCCCCCCACCGCGGCGCGCGCCGCGCGGCTGCGGCTCGACCAGTCCGCGACGGCGGTCGGGTTGGACGTGCGCGTCGTGCGGTTGTCGTGTAAAGAGGCGGTGGGGTTCGCGGCGCAGGGCGTGCCGCTGGCGGTGTTCGCGGTGGTGGCCGGGGCGTCGGCCCGCTGGTTCCTCGTCGCCGAGGCGAGCGGCGGGCGCGTGCGGCTCGAACCGCTGCGCCCGGAAGATGCGGAGGAGTGGGTCACCGCGGCGGAACTGGCCGCGAAGCTCGGCGCGGTCGGCCCGGACGTGGTCCTCGAGTGGTACTTGGCCGAACCGCTCACCACGATGGCCGCGGCCAGCTCGCACCGCAGTTCGGACGAAACCGTGCGCCTCGGGCACGGCAGCGGGGCGCACGCCGGGGCACACGCCGCGACCTCCGACCCGCACGCGCACGGGGCGCACGGCGCGGAAACGCACCACATGCCGCCGTTCCGCCGGCTCATGGGCCTGATGAAGCCGGACCGCGGCGACATCTGGATCGTGGTGCTGTTCGCGGTCGGCGTCGGCGTGCTCACGCTCACCACGCCGGTGGTCACGATGGCCGTGGTGAACACGGTCGCGCTGGGTACGCTCGTGCAACAGCTCATCGTGCTGTGCGCGGCACTGTTCTTCGCGCTGGCGCTCGCCGGCGCGCTCACGTTCTTTCAGGGCATCGTAGTCGAGTACATGCAGCGGCGGCTGTTCGCGCGCGTGGCCGCGGACCTCGGGTACCGGCTGCCGCGCGTCGATCTGAGCGCGTTCGACCGGCAGCACGGCCCGGAACTGGTGAACCGGTTCTTCGACGTGCTCACCGTGCAGAAGGCCGCGGCCACACTCCTCTTGGACGGGGTCACGATCGCGCTGCAAGTGTTCATCGGTCTGCTGCTGCTGGGCTTCTACCACGTGTACCTGCTGGGGTTCGACCTGTTCCTGATCGCGTCGCTGGTGCTGCTCTTTTTCGTGATGGGCCGCGGCGCGGTGCGCACGGCGGTGCGCGAGTCGATCGCCAAGTACGCGGTCGCCGGGTGGATCGAAGAAATGGCCCGGCACCCGATCGCGTTCAAGATGGCCGGCGGGCCGCAACTGGCCCTCGAGCGCACCGACGCGCTGATGCGCCAGTACCTGAACGCGCGGCACGAGCACTTCCGCATCCTCGTGCGGCAGATCGCGTTCGCGCTGGTCCTCCAAGCCGTCACCACGGTGGCGCTGCTCGCCATCGGCGGCTGGCTGGTCATCAGTAACCAACTGCTGCTCGGCGAACTGGTGGCGGCGCAAATCGTCGTCACGCTGGTGGTCGCCACGTTCGCGAAACTCGGCAAGCAGCTCGAAGCGTTCTACGACATCCTCGCGGCGACCGACAAACTCGGGCACCTGATCGACCTGCCGCTCGAGCGCGGCGGGGGCGCCCGGCACGAGGCGCTTTCGGACGGGGCCGCGGTGATCGGGCACGACCTGTCGTTCGCGTACGACGGGGCCCACCGCAACGCGCTGGAGCACCTGAGTTTCGCCATCAAGCCGGGCGAGCGCGTGGCACTCATGGGACCGAACGGCGCGGGCAAGAGCACGCTCGTGGACGTGCTGTACGCGCTGCGCGAGCCGACCGCCGGGTGGGTGGAACTGGACGGCATGGACCTGCGCGCGATGCGGCTGGACACCGTGCGCGAGCACGTCGCGCTCGTGGACCGCATCGAGGTGATCGAGGGCACGGTGCTCGAAAACGTGCGCCTCGGGCGCGACAACGTGACCACCGGCGACGTGCGCGACGCCCTGCGCAAAGTGGGCCTGTGGCGCACCGTTCAGGAGTTCCCGGACGGCCTGAACACGATGCTCTGGCCCGGCGGGAACCCGCTGTCGCTGGGCCAAGCGAACCGGCTCATGCTGGCGCGCGCGATCGTCGGCCAGCCGCGCCTGCTGATCCTCGACGAAACGCTCGACCACATGGACGCGGACATCCGCGAAACGGTGATCCCGGCGATCATGAGCCGCGAGGCGCGCTGGACGCTGGTGATCGTGACGCACTCGGAAGAAGTGGGGGCGCTGTGCGACCGGGTGATCCGGTTGGACCGCCCCGCGGCGGCGGCGGCACTGCCGGCGCCGAGCGCGAACGGCCGGCACTAGCCCGCCGCGCGCGGACCGGCGCTTCAACACCAACCCGATCGGAGGTTCCGTCATGAGCGCCCCCACCGCCCAACTGGCCCAACCGGGGTTGCCCGCGCTGCAACTGGCGCGCACGCCCCGCTACGTGCGGCGGTTCGCGTGGCTCGTACTCGTGCTCCTCGTGGTCGCGGTGCCGGTGCTCGCGGTCGCGCCGTGGACCCAAACCGCGCACGGCAGCGGCCGGGCGGTCGCGTTCAACCCGGTGCAGCGCCCGCAGTTCGTCATCTCGCCCATCGAGGCCCGCATCAAGAAGTGGCACGTCGTCGAAGGCGACCGGGTGCGCGCCGGGCAGTTGCTCGTGGAACTGGTGGACAACGACCCGCAGATTCTGGAGCGCCTCCGGGAGCAACTGTTGCTCGCCGAACAGCGGCTGGCGCTGGCCGAGGGCCGGGTGATCGACCAAGACAACCGCATCCGGTTCATCGCGAGCGAGCGCGTGGCCCAACTGGCCGCGGACGACGCGCGCATCGCTCAGGCCGAGGAGCAAATCCTCGTGGTCGAGTTCCAAAAGCTGCAAGCGGAAGACAACAGCAAGCGGGAGGACTTGGCCTACAAGCGCACGCTCGAACTGTTCGAGAGCAGCGAGGGGCGCTTGGCCACCAAAGACGCGGTCGAAGAGGCGCAGCGCAAAGCGGGCGTTGCCGCGAAGCAGGTGTCCTTGGTGGACAAACAGTACAAGCAAGCCCTGCGCGCGCTGGACGTGGCGAACCGGCAGAAGGACGCGACCGACAAGCGCACCAACGCGCTGCTCGCAACGGAAGAGGCCTCGCTGAAGAGCGCGCGGGCCGAGCGCGCCTCGGTGAAGCAACAGGAGAACCAGTTCCGCATTCAGGTGGAGCGGCAGCAGAACCAGAACGTGTACGCGGCGACCGACGGCACCGTGTTCCGCGTGCTGGCGAACGCGGACGCCGGCGGCGCGCTGGTGCGCCCCGGCGAGCGGCTCGCGATGCTCGTGCCGGCCATCAATTCGCAGGGCGACGTGAACACCGTGAACCCGGCGCTGGTGGCGCTCGCGGGCGGCCCGATGGGCGTGAGCAGTAGCCCGGAAGCCATGCGCGCCAAACCCTTGACGGACGAGAAGCTCCCCGGTATCGTCGCCGAACTCAACATCGACGGGATCGACCTGCCGCTGGTGCGCACCGGGGACCGCGTGCTGCTGCAGTTCGAGGGGTGGGCCGCGGTGCAGTTCGCCGCGTACCCGGAGGCCGCCGTGGGCACCTTCGAGGGGCGCGTGTACCTCGTGGACAGCGCCGCCGACCCGCAAACCGGGCGGTTCCGCATCCTCGTGGAACCGGCCCCGGGCGTGACGTGGCCGGACGAGTCCATCTTGCGCCAAGGGGTGCGCGCGCAGGGCTGGGTGATCTTGAACGAAGTGACCGTGGGCTACGAGATGTGGCGGCTGCTGAACGGCTTCCCGCCCGCCCGCGAAGTGAAGACCAAAGAGCCGGGCCGCTCGATCGGCCCGGTGGGGAAATAGTGGTGAGTGGTTAGTGGGCAGTGGGCAGAGAAAACGAAGCGAACCACAGCGGCACGCAGAGCACGGAAGTAAAGTCGGCACCGAAAAGGAAACGAACTGCGGGTCTGAACCTCTGCGGTCTCGTTCTCTGTGTGCGCTGTGCCGCTCGTGGTTCGATTGGTTTCTGCCCACTGACCACTCCCAAAACTGCAGTGGGGGTTCCGAATGCAGCGGCCACGGACGGCCCGGTTGCTCGCGTGGGGGTGCGCGGCCGCGCTCGGCGCGAGCGGGTGCGCGACCAACTCGCCGTTACCGCAGGGCGCGTTCGTGCGCGACCCGCTCGGCCCCCCGCAGTTGCCCGCGGCGCTCGTGAAGCGCGACGGCCTGCCCGCCGCGCCCGAACCCGAAGTGCCGGGGAAGCAGCCGGCGCTCGCCGAGAACGGGCCGCTCCAGCTTTCCGAAGTGCTGCGCAGCGTCGAAGCCAGTTTCCCCTTGCTCTACGCGATCCAGCAAGAGCGCGACATCGCCGCCGGGCAACGGCTCTCTGCAGAAGGCGCGTTCGACCCGACCGTGCGGTCGCGCACCGTCGAGCAGGGCGGCGTGTTCGCCAGCACCCGCATCGACAACTTCGTGGAACAGGCCACGCCGTTCGGCGGCATCAGCGCGTTCGCCGGGCACCGCATCGGCCTCGGCAACTTCCCCGTGTACTACGGCGAGCGCAAGACCGCCGAGGGCGGCGAGTTCCGCGCCGGCGTCACGGTCCCCGTGCTCCAGAACCGGGCGACCGACCCGCGCCGGACGCGCCTGCGCGTCGCCCAGATCGCCGAGCAGATGGCCGACCCGATGATCCGCCGCGCCCGGCTCGACTACTTCCGCGACTCCGCCGCCGCGTACTGGCTGTGGCAGGCCGCCGGCGGGCAGTACTCCGTCGCGCAGTACCTGTTGAAGCTCGCCCAAGACCGGCAGAAGTTGCTCGACGAGCAGTTGCGGTTGGGCGCGGCCGGTGTGACCGAAGACGTCGTGACGCTGAACCGGCGGCTCGTGGCCGAGCGCCAAGAAGCGCTCCTCGCGACCGAGCGCACCCTCCAAGAGGCCGCCCTCCGGCTCTCGCTCTTCCTGCGCGACGGCGCGGGCGAACCGCTGGTGCCGAAGGCCGAGTGGCTGCTGCCCGCGTTCCTCGACCTCGGTGCCCCCCCGCCGGCGGCTACCGCCGAAGCGCTCGCCGCCGACACCGAGCGCGCGCTCGCGCAGCGGCCGGAACTGGTGCGGTTCCAACTGGAAAAGGAGCGCCGCGCCGCGGAACTTCAGTTGGCGACGAATCAGTTGCTCCCGCAACTGAACCTGTACGCGGCCGGCACCCAAGACGTGGGCTTCTCGAAGAAAACGTTCACCGGCACCGGCATCTTCCGCACCGACCGCCAGACCGGCGAGTTGGGCGCGTTCCTCGAAGTGCCGCTGCCGTTTCGGAACGCCCGCGGCCTGACCGCGACCGCCCGCGCGCAACTCGCGCAACTGCTCGCCAACGAGAAGTTCCAGCGCGACGCCATCGCCGCGCAGGTGGCCGACGCGGCCTCCGCGCTGACCCAAACCTACGCGCGCTTGGACCGCGCGCGCGAGGAACTGAAGCAGGCGAACCGCGTGCTCGCGCAGGCGGGCGTGCGGTTCCGGGCGGGCGCGATCCAGTTGGTCGAGCTGAACATTCAAGAAACGGCCGCCGCGGCGGCGCGGGCGAAAGTGGTGGCGCTGGTCGGCGCGTACTTCGCGGCCGTGGCGAGTTACCAAGCCGCACTCGGCGCGGACGCGCTCGGCGCGCCCGGCGGCGCGGTGCTGCCGACCGCCGACCCGCTACCGAAACCGTAGCCCGCGCCCTTACGCGATCTCGACGCCCGGCGCGCCTTCGCGCACTTCGCCGATGCGCCACGCCGGCATGCCGCACGCGGTGAAGTGATTCGCCACCGCGTCCGCCGCGTCCGGCGCGCACACCACCGCGAAGCCCACGCCCATGTTGAACACGCGGAACATCTCCGCGTCGGCCACGTTGCCGCACTTCTGTAACCACGCGAACACCGGCGGCACCGGCCACGACCCGCGCGCGACGTGAACGCGTGCGGTCGGCGGGAGGATGCGCCCCACGTTGTCCGGTAGCCCGCCGCCGGTGACGTTCGCCAAGCCGTGAATCGCGCTCCGGTGCGCTTCGAGCAGCGCGCGCACCGGCTTCGCGTAGAGGCGCGTCGGCGTCAGCAGTTCGTCGCCTACCGTGCGGCCCAACTCTGGTACGAAGTCGCCGACACTCAACTTCGCGGCTTCAAATACCACTTTGCGCACGAGGCTGTAGCCATTCGAGTGAACGCCGCTGGACGCGACCCCGACCACCGCGTCGCCGGGTACGATCTTCGTGCCGTCGACAACGTGGTCGCGCTCGACGACGCCGGTTGCGAAGCCCGCTAGGTCGAAGTCGCCCGGTTGGTAGAAGTCTGGCAGGATGGCCGTTTCGCCGCCGACGAGCGCGCACCCGGATTCGAGGCAGCCGTCCGCGACACCCTTCACGAGTTGCCCCGCGAGCGCCGGGTCGTCCTTCGGCATCGCGAGGTAATCGAGGAAGCACAGCGGTTCGCCGCCGGTGCAGATCAGGTCGTTCACCGACATCGCGACGAGGTCGATGCCCACCGTGTCGAACTTGCCGACGAGCGCCGCAATCTTGAGCTTGCTCCCCACGCCGTCGGTACAGGTGACGATCACGGGGTTCGCGTACTTCCCGGCGGCGCTCAAATCGAACAGACTGGCGAACCCGCCCACGCCCTTACCGCCCTTGCGCGGCGGGAACGGCGGCGGGATCACACCGGGGCGCGCGCGCAACGTGCGCGAGACGTGCCCTTGAATGCCGGTGATGGTTTCCTCGTAGGTGTCGAGGTTCAGCCCGGCCTTCTTGTAGTCCCACTGTTCCGGCATCGCAGCGCCCCGCGGGGTGTCGAAAGGCAGTTTTGACAGGATTACAGGATGAAGTGGATACAGACAGTTCAGAACCGACCCTCTTCAACTGTCTGTATCCTCCTCATCCTGTAATCCTGTCAAAAACGGCTTGTTGCCTGCCGCCCTCAACCGGGTAGCACCGCGATCACTTCGATTTCGATGAGCCAATCGGGAACCACCAGCGCTTCCACGCCGACGAGCGTACTCGCGGGCGGGTTCGCGGCGTCGAGGTACTTGCGGCGCACCTCGCGCACCGCGCCGACCATGTCCGGTTTCAGTCCCACCACGAAGTAGGTCACTTTCACCACGTCCGCGAAGGTCGCCCCGGCCGCGGCGAGCGCACGCTTCAGGTTCTCGAAGGTGTGTTCGACCTGCGCGCGGAAGTCGCCCTTACCCACCACTTCGGCCTTCTCGTTCACGCTCACTTGACCGGACACGTACACCGTGCGCCCGGCGGGCGCGACCACGACGTGCGAGAACCCGTTCGTCGGGTTCAGCGTGGGCGGGCTGATGAACTGCTTTTGCACGGCAACGACCTCTGGGAGAACGGGGAACCGCTGTTGTAGGAACCGCGCGGCGCTACCGCTCGTCCGCGCGCGCCCACTTGAACGCGGGCGCGGCGGGCGCCCACGCGGTCAGCTTCTCGAACAGCTCCGGCACGCTCTCGGCCACGAGCAGCAGTTCGCGGTGCGCCGGGCGCAGCAGCCCTTCGGCGGTCATGTGGTCGAGCAGCGCGAGCAGCGGCGCGAAGAACCCGCGCACGTTCAGCACCGCGACCGGCTTCGCGTGGATGCCGAGCTGCGCCCACGTCAGAATCTCGAACAGTTCGTCCAGCGTCCCGAAGCCGCCGGGCAGCGCGACGAACGCACCGGCGCGGTCGGCCATCAGCGCCTTGCGCTCGTGCATCGTGTCCACGACGATCAGTTCCGTGCAGTCCTCTTGCGCGATTTCCTTCTTGGCGAGCGCGTGCGGAATCACACCGACCACCGTGCCGCCGGCCGCGAGCGCCGCTTGCGCGACTTGTCCCATCAGCCCGACGCGACCGCCACCGTAAATGAGCGCCAGCCCGCGGGCGGCGAGTGCGCGGCCCACCTCGCGCGCGGCGTCGGCGTACTCGGCGCGCAGCCCGCTCGCGGACCCGCAAAACACGCACACGCTGGTCACTTCGCTCCCTCCGGTTCGCGGACCGCGGGCGGCGCGCCCATGAATTCGCTTTGCGCGATCGGCTCTTCCAGTTCCGTGCCCTTGCGCAGCGCGAGCAACAGCGGCGTTGTAAGCACGGTCGTAATCAGCGCCATCAGCACCAGCACGCAGAACAGGCTGCGCGGCACCACGCCCAACTCGTAGCCCATGTTAATCGCCACGAGCGCCATCAGGCCGCGGGCGTTCATCATCGCGCCGATGCTGCCGGCTTCTTTCCAACTGAAGCCGCTCGCGCGGGCCGCGAGGCCGCACCCGAGCAACTTCCCAACGACCGCGGCGAGCGCCACCGCCGCGCACACGCCCCACATCGTACCGCCGCCGTCTGCGAGCGCGCGCACGTCCGTGCGCAGACCGGTGTAGGTGAAAAACACCGGCACGAAGAAGCCGTTCACCACGTCGCGCAGGCGCGCCGCGGCGGCCTCGCGCAGTTGGTGCCGGTCGGCCAGTGCCGCGCCGAGCGCGAACGCACCGAACACCGCGAAGATGCCGATCAGGTTCGTGCAGATCGCGCACGCGAACAGGCACACGAACAGCACCGCGACCGGCGTCGGCGCGAGCCGCCCGTTGTCCGCGCGCAGCGCGCGGTCGAAGTACGCGCCCAGCACCGGGCGCACTGCCAGCGCCACGAAGAGCACGAACGCGACCGTCAGCCCGATCATGCGGAGCGTTTCGAGCGGGTCGAAGTTCGAGCGCACCGCCGCGGCCACGCTCGCCAAGAGCGTCCAACCGATGGCGTCGTCTACGGCCGCGGCGGTGATCGTGATCGCACCGAGCCGCGTGCGGGTCACGTTCAGTTCGAGCATGATGCGGCCCAGCACCGGGATCGCGGTGATACTGAGCGCCACGCCGAGAAACAGCGTGAGGCCGGTGAGCGACACCGGGCCCGCGGTCGGGTGCGGTTCGAGCAGCGGGTGAATCAGGCGCGCGAGGCCCGCGCCGAGCGCGAACGGCACCGCGATGCCCGCGACCGAGATGAGCACCGCGGCGCGCCCGTGCGCCCGCACGTGCTGGTACTCGAATTCGAGGCCCACGAGGAACAGCAGGAAGATCAGGCCGAACTGCGCGATGACGGTGAAGATTTTGGGCAGCACCGCGTCCGCGAGGGTTTGCTCCACGCCCGGCAGCGCCGGCCGAAACACCGTCGCGAACGCCTCCGGGCACAGCGCGCCGAACAGCGACGGCCCGAGCAGCAGCCCCGCGAGGATTTCGCCCACCACACTCGGCTGCCCGAGCCGCCGCGCCAGCGCGCCGAACGCGCGGGCCGCCGCGATGATGACGACGAGCTGCACCAGCACCGGCAGCAACAGGCTTTCGACGTCGAGGGCGGCGAGCGACTTCGCGGCGGATTCGGTCATGCGACGGGGTTCAGCGCTTCGGTTTGGTGGCGGGCTTGGCGGGCTTGGCGGCTTTGCGCAGGTCGTCGAGGTTCGCCTGACAGAACGGGCAGCCGATGGTCTTCAGGTGGAACTCGATGTACTCCAGTAGCTCCGGGTCGCCGGCCCCTAACAGGAAGCCGCCGAGTTGCTCGCGGGTGGGGCAGCTCACGCGCTCGCGGCGCCAAATCGCGCCGACCCCGTGCTCGCCGCGGTCCTCGGTTTCGAGCAACTCTTTGTACTTGGCGCGGAGCGCGGCGCTTTCGCGCAGCGCCCGTTCCACCGCCGCGAGTTCGGCGTCGGGGAGCGCGTCGTTGAGGTAGTCGCGGAGCATCTGCCGGGTAACTTCGGCCATCGGCGCGGCCTCGCGGAGTTCGTGTCTCAGTATAGCGTTCGGGCGCGCGGCGCGCCACAAGTTCCGGCCCGTTAACCGGTGCGCGTGCGGCGGTTAGCGCGGCGCTGCGCAACGGCAACACCGGGAACCGGGGGCGCGCCAGAATCCGCGGCGCGAATCGCCAACGAATCCGGGCGCGGGGCCGCACATTCGGCACCGCCCGCGCAATCCGGCACGCGAGGTGCGTTCCAGTGGTCCGAACGGTAGCCGTGCCGGCGCGCTCGCGCTGCGGCGTACTCGTGTGGCCTCAACACCCCTCGGTTGACATGCACTTGCCCCGCCTGAGAATCGGAACCGCGCTCGCCGCACTCGCGCTGGTCTGCGCCGCCGCCCCGTCCGCCCGCGCCGAAACCCTCAGCCTCGCGCGCAACCCGTCCGGCGTGAACGTGTCGTTCACCTACAACGGCACTTACACCACCGTGACCGGCGGCATCTTCTCGTGGAACCAGACCGCGCCGCTGAACGCGAACTTCAACTCGGCCGTGCCGACGTACTGCATCGAACTCGATCAGGGGTTCGGTAGCAACCCGATCACCTACACGGTGCAGACGAACCTCGCGCTCGCGCCGACCATCGGCACCGCGGCGAAGGCGACCGCGATCACGAGCCTGTTCGACCGCTATTACAACAGCACCATCGGCAACACGAGCCTTCAGTCCGCGTTCCAACTGGCCCTCTGGGACATCGTGTACGACGGCGCGCCGAGCACCGCCACGAACGAAGCGACCAGCGGCAAGGTGCGGTACACCAACGGCACCACGCAAGCGATGCTGGACGCCATCGCGAACAACACCGCGTACACGAACGGGAGCCTGAACGGGAACCGGCTCGTGGCGCTGGTGAACGGCTATTCGCAAGACCAACTCACCGTGGACCCGAACCCGACGGCGCCGAAGCCGATCCCCGCGCCGCCCGCGCTGGCGCTGGCGGGCATCGCGTTCGCGGCGCTGGCCGGCCGGTCGCGGGCGCTGAAGCGCTCCGCGTAACGCGCGGAAGTGTCGGAAAAGCTCGCGCGACCCGACAAAATGGGATCGCGCGCGAGCTTTTTCGTTACGCGGGGGAATTCGGAGCGCTAAGGCGCAAACCAATCGTTACAAACTGCCCATTTTCACTGTGAATCTTTTCGGATTCGCGCGATTTTGCGGCAGGCGACGTTTACTGTCGCGAGCACCTCTGGTAAAACAGGAGTCAACGATACATCCGTTGTATTCGTTGTCTGCGCCGCCCACCGGCGGCGCGCGCTACTCCCCCCTACGAGAGGCGCTCCATGATTCGCTTGTTCCGCTTGGCCCTCGCCGCGGTCGCCGTGACCACGTTCGCGCCGAGCGCGAAGGCAGAGACGATCAGCCTGCTCCGCGACCCGGCGTCCGGCGTGAGCGTGTCGCTCAACTACCTCGGCTCGAACATCACCACCGGCGGTGGTATCTTCAACTGGTCGCAGACCGGGCCGATCAACTCGAACTTCAACTCCGCGCTGCCGACCTACTGCATCGAACTGGATCAGGGCCTGTCGTCGGCGGCGACCACGTTCACCGTGCAAACGAACCTGACGGCCGCTCCGCTGATCGGCACGACGTCGAAGGCGAACGCGATCACCAGCCTGTTCGACCGGTTCTTCAACAGCACCATCGGCAACACCAGCCGCCAAGCCTCGTTCCAACTGGCGCTGTGGGAAATCATTTACGACGGCGCGCCGAGCACCACCCGCACCGAATCGACGAGCGGGAAAGTCCGGTTCGACAACACGCTGGCCCAGAGCTTCCTGAACGACATCCAGAACAACGCCTACTACACGAACGGCAGCCTCGCGGGCAACCGCCTCGTGGCGCTGGTGAACGGCACGATCCAAGACCAAATCACGGTGGACCCGAACCCGCCGGTGAACAACCCGGTGCCGGCCCCGCCGGCCGTGCTGCTCGCGGGCATCGGCGCGCTAGCGTTGCTCGGCCGCAGCCGCTTCAGCCGCGCCGCCTAAGTGCCGCGCCGGCAGCGACCATCGAAGCCCGCGAGCGCAAGCTCGCGGGCTTTCTTCGTTCCTGTCCCGTTGCGTCGCGCGCGATTGTAGCGGATAATGCGGTCGTGCCGGTTCACGCACGGAGGGCATCCCGTGGCGCGGTTCGTACTCGCGGCGGCGGCGGTGCTCGCACTCGCGGACCTCGCGCCGGCGCGCGCGCAGTTCGTGTTCGGCTACCCGTCGGGCTACGGCTACTCGTACCAATACCGATACCAGCGCGGGTTCGCGGTGGGCGTCTCGAACGGCCGCGTGCGCGTCGCCGGGTTCGCCGGCGGGTTCGCGACGCGCTCCGCGTTCTACTCGTTCGGCCCCGCGTTCGGGCCGTACCTCGCGCCGCCGGGCACGTTCAGCACGTTCCTGAACCCGTACTTCAACCCGTTCGCGCCGCCCGTGATCGTCGCGCCGGTGCCGGTGCCGGTGATCGTCGCGGGCGGAATCGCGGCCCCCGAAGGTGCTGTCGGTGTGAACCCCGGCGCGCTGCCCGCGGGCGCGCGCCCGGCCGATTGGCTCGTGATCGCGCCGAAGAGGGAAGAAACGATCCCGCCGGTGAACCGCGTCGCAGCGGTGCCGCGCCCCGGTGTCGCCGCGGCGGTCATCCCGTTCGACCCGTTCCGCGCGGTGGCCGCGGTGAAGGTGGAACCGGTCGAAGCCGATCCCAAGAAAGAAGCGGTGCGGTTGCTCGCGCTCGGCCGCGCCGCGTTCGAGGCCGGCGAGTTCGGCCGCGCCGCCGAACACGTCGTGCGCGCGTCTGTTGCTGACGACAAGAACGCCGAAGCGCACTTCCTTCGCGCGCAAGCGCTGTTCGCCGCCGGGAAGTACGCCGACGCGGTGAGCGCCCTGCGCACCGGGCTGGCCCTCGACCCGAAATGGCCCGCGTCCGCGTTCGACCCGACCGCGCTCTACGGCGCGCACCGCGACCGCTTCGACGCGCAACTCGCCGCGCTGAAGAAAGCCGTGGCGGACAACCCCGGCGTGCCGGAGTTGGAGTTCCTGCTCGGCTACGAGTTGTGGTTCACCGGCGCGAAGGCCGACGCGGACAAGCTGTTCCGCGCCGCGGAGAAGGGCCTTCCGAACCCCGCGGTCCTCGCGCTGTTCAAATTGCCCTAACGCGGCCGTAAAATGCGCGGGCGACGTGTACCGGGTTCCGGTGCGCGGTTCCGCGCTCCGCACTCCGCGTCCCGCGCTGCTTTATGCTGTTGCTCTCGTGTTCCAACCTGTCGCGCGGGTACGGCGCGACCCCGCTGTTCGACGAAGTCGAATTCGAGATCCACGCGGGCGAGCGGATCGGGTTCGTCGGGCCGAACGGCGCGGGCAAAACCACGCTCATGCGCATCCTCGCGGGGTTGGACGAAGCCGACTCCGGCAAGGTGCAACTGCACGCCGGCGCGCGGCTCGGTATCCTCCAACAGGTCGCGCACTTCCCGGACGGTCGCACCCTCTTCGCCGAAGCCAAGTCCGCGTTCGACGAACTGCTCGCCACGCAGCGCGAGTTCGAGCGGGTCGCCGAAGAGTTGGCGACCGCGACCGACGAGGCCAAACACAAGCAACTCAGCGCGACGTTCGACCGCCTCAGCGAACTGCTCCGCCACCACGACGCCTTCGAACTCGACCACAAAGTCGAAGGCGTGTTGGCGGGTCTCGGGTTCGCGGCGAAAGACTTCCACCGCGAGCTGAACACCTTCTCCGGCGGGCAGCAGCGCCGCCTGCTGTTGGCGAAGTTGCTCCTCTCCGCGCCGGACGTGATGCTGCTCGACGAACCGAGCAACCACTTGGACATCGACACGACGCGGTGGCTCGAAAACTACCTCGCGCAGCAGCCGGAAGGGATGCTCGTCGTCTCGCACGACCGCTACTTCTTGGACCGGGTCACGAACAAGACGTTCGAGCTGCACGCGCGCAAGATCACGAGCTTTCCCGGCAGCTTCAAACAGTACGTGCGGCTGCGCGACGAAAAGTACGAGCGCGAACTGAAAGAGTTCGAGGCGCAGCAGGAGTTCGTGGAGAAGCAAGAGGAGTACATCCGCCGCGCGCACTACGGGCAGTTGGCGAAACAGGCGCAGTCGCGGGTGAAGGTGCTCGACAAGCTCGAACGGTTGGAGAAGCCGACGAAGGTGAGCGGGCCGAACATCGCGTTCAGCGAGGTGACGCGCTCCGGCGACGTGGTGTTCCACGCCGAAGACCTGACGAAACGCTTCGGCGACCGCGTGCTGTTCGAGAAGTTGAGCTTCGACCTGCCGCGCGGCAAGCGCCTCGGCATCATGGGGCCGAACGGGTGCGGCAAAACGACGCTGCTGAAAATCCTGCTCGGCGAAGAAGAAGCCTCGGGCGGCCTCGTGCAGCGCGGGCACCTCGTGTTCCCGGGCTACCTCGATCAGCACTTGGGCATCTTGGACCCCGAAAAGAGCGTCGTTCGCGCCGTGTGGCCGGACGACGACCCGACGCAGACCGAACAGAAGATGCGCGACCTGCTCGGCAGCTTCGGCTTGCAGGGCGAGATCATCGAGCAACCGATTAAGTCGCTCTCCGGCGGCGAGCGGTCGCGGGCCGCGCTCGCGAAACTCACCGTGAACGGCGCGAACCTGCTCATCCTCGACGAGCCGACGAACCACCTCGACATTTGGGCGTGCGACTCGCTCGAAGAGGCGCTGAAGGCGTTCGAGGGAACGTGCATCGTCGTGAGCCACGACCGGTACTTCCTGAACCGCGTCGCGGACCTGCTGATTGTGTTCGCCAACGGCACGGTGGAAGTGGTGTACGGCAACTACGACACCTACGAACTGCTGCGCCAAGCCCGCGAAGAAGCGGACAAAGCGAGCGCCAAGCGCGAGCCGAGCGGCGCGGCGAACAAAGGCGCGCCCCCGCCCCCCGCGAGCGACGCGAAGCCGGCGAAGCGCAAGCGGCAGTTCCCGTACCGCAAGGTGCCGGACCTCGAAGCCGACATCGCCGCGACCGAGAAGAAGGTCACGGACCTCGAAGCCGCGCTGCAAACCCCGGACGTGTACAAGGACGCGACCAAACTGCGCGACACGATGCGCGAACTGGAGGCGTCGAAGGACGCGCTGGCGCGCCTGTACCAGCACTGGGAAGAGGCGGTAGAATTGAACGGCTGATACTCGCGGAGACAACCCGTGACAACCGACCACGCGACCGGCGACCCCGCCGAACTCCAGCGCGAAATCGAGCGCCTGCGCGCGCAACTGGCCGCGACTACAGAAGAGGCCGAGCGCTATCGCAAAGCGGCTTACGCGCTGCTGCGCGAGCGCGTGCCCTATACCTCGCCGACGGAAGCCGAGTTGAAGGACATGCTCGACGGCCCGCGCGGCCGGCCGTTCGGCGAACTGCTCGACGAACTCGAACGGGGGGGCGGTTCGTGAACCCCGGCCCGCCGACCAATTACACCGTCGCGCACTCGCAACTCGTCGAAGAGCGGTTTCTCGAACTGGTACAACGGGCAACCGAATTGGGCATCCGGTCGCTGTTCTTGCGCGCGGCTCGGTACACTTACGACGAACTTCGCTACGCGCCGGCTCAGTTCGGCGAGTCTCGCGAGCACTTGCCGCACATGGAACTCGAACTGCGGATCGCGTTCGCACCGCCGCTGTATGTCGAGTTCGCGGTTCACGAGCAATCCCGGCAAGTGTTCATTCGCCGTTTCGGTATGCTGGGTTGACCGCTACATTTCCTTTCCCAACCGGGTCGTGCCATGTCCGCGTTCGCCGATGCGCTCGATGCGTTCCTCGCCGCGGTCCGCGGCGACGACGCGTGGGTCGAAGAACTGAACGACCACTCGCGGCGGTTCGGGAGCGCGCTGAACGGTGCCACGCGCGCCGAAATCGCCACCGCGCAGCGCGCGTTCGCGGGGCTGTTCCCGAACGTGCGCCCGGTCGCGACCGGGCACGTCGGCATCAGTTGCGGCTCGCTCGTGGAGTGCGACGGCGACCCGCACGTCACCGGGTTCGTGCTACTCGATCTACTCCCCCATTTGCTGAAAAACGTGGGCGACTTCTACGAACTCGCCTACGACCGCGCGGCCAACGACGCGGCACTGGCGAGCGAGATCGAAGAGCGCAAAGCGGACGATCCCGATTACGACCTCGACGCGTACATCGCGGACGAATCGTGGGACGCGCTCGGGATGCGGTTCGGCCCGGCGCTGTTCGAAACGCACCCGATGGCGGTGTTCGCGCACATGGCGGATCGCTTTTACGCGCTCGGCGTGATCGCGCACCTGAGCCGCTCGAAGGAGCTGCGCGCCGCGGCCCGCGCTCGGCCGGAGCTGTTGGAGCGTTCGCGCGCCAACGACGGCGCGTACGGCGGCGGGGCGTCGCACCTCACCTGCATGCTGCGCGTACTCGACAACGAACCGCTGTTGGTGCTGCACCCGGCGGAGGGGAAGGGCTACGCCCTTCGCGTCAGCGGCGTCGCGGATAACTTCCAACTGCACACGCTGCTCGCGGGCGAACTGATCGGCGACGGGCGGCTGAGCGGCGAACCGCCGAGCGAGAGCGTGGTGGCGCTGGCGCGCGGGATCGGCGAGCCGAGCGGCCGGTTGAACGCGCGCGGCTCGTTCAACTTGTGGAACTGGACCGGGCTGCGCGCCGACAGCACGCTGCCCGAAGGGCAGGCCGGCAGCGAGCACTGGATTTGGAACGAGGGCGTGCCGGCGGACGTGCGCGCGTTCGAGGGCACGCGCGTGGTGCTGCTCGGCCCGCCGCCGTACTCGCGCGGCTGGAACGCGGGCCGCCGGTTCGCGCACATGCCGGTGGAGTGCGACGTCGAGCGCGAGTTGAGCGCCAGCGAAGTGAGTAACCTGCTGGCACGCATGGCCGCTGCGGTCGGTTAATCGAGTGGGACGCCCAAGAGACGGGCGATGGTGCCCAATTCCGCCCGCACTTGTACGGCCGTCGGCCGCGCGTTCGGGTCCTGCGAAAGTAACTCAAGCAGCAACCGCGCGAGGCGCGCGTTCATCGGCGGGAGGACGGGTTGCGCTCCAATGCGCGGCCCGCCGGGTTGCGCGCTCGCGTACGCCTCCGGTCCGGCGAGCAGGTAGTAGAACGTTGCCCCCAAGCCGAAGGTATCCACACTCGGTTCGATGGTCCCGGTGCGCCGCCCGAAGAAGGCTTCTGTCGGTGCGAACTTCGGGAGATAGAACCGCGGCGATACGCCGTTGACCGCGGCGACGGACGTGCCTGCCGGCGCGCAGAACACCGGCCAACTGAACTGCACGGCGCGCCCGTCGGCGCGGAGCACCACCGACCCCGGTTCCACGAGTTGGTAGACCAGTCCCTCGGCGTGCAGGTACACGAGCGCGTCGGCGAGAGCGGCCATGAACGCAATCGCAGTCGGTTCGTCGAGCGGTCGGCCGCCGCTTACGAGGTCGCCCAAGTCGCGCCCCTGCGGGGTCGTGACGACGTACGCTTGCCCCTCGTGCCGGCCCCAATCGACCAACTCGCCGATGCCGGGATGGTTGAGGCGCGACGCGCGTTCGGCCGCAGCGAGAATGTTGGCGGTCGTGTGCCCAATTGGGCCACCGACTCGGAGCCACAGCAGTCGGGCGGCGTGCCCGGTGCGCGCGTGGTGCGCGGCGCATCCGTGCCAGTTGGCCGAATCGTGAAACGTTCCGCCGAGCACCCACGAGCCGATCCGCCTTGCGTTTTGCGGGGTCTCAGCGGGCACGAGTGTTTCCGCTTCCGCGCCCGGAGACGCCGGCACCGGGGCCGGCGCGGCGGTGCCCGCGAGCGCCGCGAGTGCCTCGGCCGCGCTCGCGGGCCGGGCGGCAGCGTCGCGCGCTCGCAGCCGATCGACGAGAGCCGCGAGTGCCGGCGGCAGGTCCGGGCGCTCGTCGAGCGTGCGGACCGGCGCGTCCGCGCCCGCCACTGCGGCGGGCGGGAACGGGTCGGCCTTCGTCGCCATGTACGCGAGCGTCACGCCGACCGCGTACAGGTCGGTCGCCGGGCTGTACCGCGGCGCGCCTTCAAACAGTTCCGGGGCCATGTACGCGAGGGTGCCGGCGCGGTCGTAGTCGGCGGCCGTGCGCCACTCGGCAGCGATCCCGAGGTCCGCGAGTTTGAGCCGACCGTCCCCGGCGCGGCGCAACAGGTTCGCCGGTTTGATGTCGCGGTGCAGTACGCGCGCGTCGTGCAGCGCTTGAACACCGGAAAGTAACTGCCGGGCCGCATCGAGCAGCGCCGCCGGCGGCAGGGCGCGCTCGGACTTACACGACCCGCCGTCCATCAGTTCCAGCACAAGGTACACCCACGCTCCGGACGCGCCCGCGTCGAGCACGCGGAGCAGGTTCGGGTGATCGAGCCGGGCCATGAGTCGGGCCTCGGCGAGCACGCGTTCCGGGTCGGTCGCGAGCGCGTGAACGTCGATCAGTTTCACCGCCACGTCGATGGCCAGCGCCGGGTGCCGCGATCGGTACACAGCCCCGAACCCACCCCGGCCGAGCAACTCGCCGAGCACGAACCCGCCCACGGTGGTTCCCGTCGCGTCCGGCTGCATTGCTCACTCCGCGGCCACTTCGGATTTCTTCCACTCTTGCAGTTTGCGGTACAGCGTGCGCTCACTCAGGCCCAGCGCGCGGGCCGCGTCCTCGCGGTTGTTGCCGTGCAGTTCCAGCGCGCGCTCGATGTAGTACCGCTCCACTTCTTCCAGCGGCCGGCCGATCAGCGCGTCGGCCCCGGTCGCGCCGCGCGGCCCCCCCGCGAACAGGCCCGCGTCTTCCGGCAGGTCGTCGGTGCCCAACTCGCCGTCGAGGTCCAGCACGAGCATGTTTTCGAGCAGGTTGCGCAACTCGCGGACGTTGCCGGGCCAGTCGTGCGCTTCGAGCGCCTTCCACACCGCCGCGCTCACCTTCGGCACCGGCTTCGCGTACTTCTTGGCGAAGTCGCGCAGGAAGTGCGCGACCAGTTGCGGCACGTCGTCGCGGTGGTCGCGCAGCGGCGGCATCCGCACGGTGCCCACCTTCAGCCGGAAGAACAGGTCTTGGCGGAACCGGCCCGCGTCCACTTCCTTTTGCAAATCCTTGTTCGTGGCCGCGATGATGCGGACGTCCACCTTCACCGGTTCGTTCGCGCCGATGCGCACCACCTCGCCGTTCTCGAGGGCGCGGAGCAACTTCGCTTGCAGCGACAGCGGCATGTCGCCGACTTCGTCGAGGAACAGCGTGCCGCCGTCCGCGTGCTCGAACCGGCCCTTGCGCGCCCCTTTGGACCCGGTGTACGCGCCGTCCATGTGGCCGAACATTTCGTCGTCGAGCAGGTTCTCGTTCAGCGCGGCGCAGTTCATGGCGACGAACGGTTTGGCGCGGCGCGGGCTGTTGTAGTGCAGCGCGCGGGCCGCGAGTTCCTTGCCGGTGCCGTTCTCGCCGAACACCAGCACCGACGCCGGACTCGGCGCGTACGCCTTCAAGAGTTGCAAGACGCGCTGCATCTTCGGGCCGTTGCCCACCACGCCCTCGAACCCGAACTTTTCGTCGATCTGCTGGCGCAACTCGCGCACGGTACGCGCGCGCTGCGCGCACTGGGCGACCACCGCGCGCAACTCCGCGAGGAACTGCTTCGCGTCGGTGCCCTTCTGCAAGTAGTGGGTCGCGCCGCGCTTGATCGCTTCGACGGCGGTGGTCACGTCGGCGAACCCGGTGACGACGAACACGTCCGCGTCCGGGCGCAGCGCGCGGCACCGCTCCACCACTTCCAGCCCGCCGAGGTCGCCCATTTTCAGATCGGTGAACACCACGTCGAACGGTTCGGCTTCGAGCCGCGCGACGCCGGCCTTGCCGCCGACCGCGACCGTGCAGGCGTGCCCGCGGCGCTCCATCTCGTCGGCGATGGTTTCGGCGAACGGTTTGTTGTCGTCCACGACGAGGACGCGGAGCGGTTCGGCCGGCGCGGACATGGTTCCCCTCGCGGTTCGGTGCCGTTAGTGTACCGCGCCGCGCCGACGCGCGGCGGCGCTTGTAAACTGACCGTCTGGCACTCGGTACTCACGCGGCACGCACGATGAACGTTCTGGTGATCGGAAAGGGCGGGCGCGAACACGCGCTCGCGTGGCGCATCAAGCGGTCCCCGCGCGCGGGCACCGTGTTCTGCGCGCCGGGCAACGCCGGCACCGCCCGCGACGGTATAACAAACGTGCCCATCGACCACACCGAAACCGACAAGCTCCAGCGGTTCTGCGCAAAGGAGAAGATCGGGCTGGTCGTGATCGGCCCGGAAGACCCCCTCGCCGCCGGCCTCGCCGACTTCCTGCGCGCGAAGGGCTACAAGGTGTTCGGCCCCTCGAAGGGCGCGGCCCGCATCGAAGCCAGCAAGGTGTTCTCCAAGGAAATCATGCAAAGCGCGGACGTGCCCACGGCCGAGTTCCGCGTGTTCGACCACCCGCAGCCGGCCCGCGACTACATCGGCACCCGCGACTACCCGGTGGTGGTGAAAGCCGACGGCCTCGCCGCCGGGAAGGGCGTGGTGGTGTGCAAGACGCCCGAAGAGGCCGTGAAGGCCGTCGAGCGCATCATGACGCGCGAAGAGTTCGGGCGGGCCGGCCGCAAAATCGTGGTCGAAAAACGGCTCGACGGCGAAGAAGTGTCGGTGCTCGCACTCGTTAGCGGGCGCACGTTCCTGCCGCTGCCGGCGTGCCAAGACCACAAGGCCGTGTTCGACGGCGACCAAGGGCCGAACACCGGCGGCATGGGCGCGTACTGTCCGGCCCCGGTCGCCACGCCGGAGCTGATGAAGGGCTTCGAGCAGAGCGTGTTCTTCCCCACCATCCACGCGATGAAGCGCGGCCGGTTCCCGTTCCAAGGGATGCTCTTCGCGGGCATCATCCTCACGAACCAAGGCCCGCGCGTGCTCGAATTCAACTGCCGGTTCGGCGACCCCGAAACGCAGCCGCTGATGATGCGCCTCAAGAGCGACCTGCTCGACCTGCTCGAAGCGGTCGCCGACGAGCGGCTGCAAGAGTTCGAGAACAAGGTGGAGTGGGACCCGCGGCCCGCGGTGTGCGTGGTGCTGTGCTCCGGCGGCTACCCGGGCAAGTACGACAACGGGAAGGTGATCGGCGGCCTCGACGAAGCCGCGAAAGTGCCGGACGTGAAGGTGTTCCACGCGGGCACGAAGTTCGACGCCGCGAACCGCGTCGTGACCGACGGCGGGCGCGTGCTGGGCGTCACCGCGCTGGGCGACACGCTCGCGGACGCGAAGGCGCGCGCCTACGAAGCCGTGAAACTGATCGAGTTCGCCGGGATGCACTACCGCACGGACATTGCGGACAAGGCGCTGAAACCGAAAGCGGTGCCGGTGCCGCAAGAAGCGCCGAAGCTGCCGGCGAAGTTCCGCAAGCCCGGCGGCGAGAAGCCCGCCGCGGAGTGACGCGCGCCCGGCGCACAAATGCCGGGCGCGCGGTTTGGCCGCGCCGAAAGCCTGTCCTACACTGGTGGCGTGACCCCCACCGACGCACAACCCGATTCGCCGCCGGCCGCGCCGCAGAGCGCGCCGCCCGAACCGCCGCTCACGGTCATCGAGCCGCGCCCGGGGTGGGCGCTGCCGGACTTCCGCGAACTGTGGCGGTACCGCGAACTGCTGTACTTCCTCGCCCTCCGCGACATCAAAGTGCGGTACGCCCAAACGGTGCTCGGCGTCGGCTGGGCGCTCGCGCAGCCGCTCGCGGCGATGGCCGTGTTCGCGCTGTTCCTCGGGCGCGTCGGGGGGGTGGGCAAAGACGTGCCGAACTACCCGCTGTTCGTGTACGCGGGCATGGTCGCGTGGACGTTCTTCGGCAACACCATCAGTTCCGCGGCGCTCAGCGTCGTGTCGAACGAGCGACTCGTCACGAAAATCTACTTCCCGCGGCTCGCCATCCCGCTCGCGACCGCCGGCGTCGGCCTCTTCGACCTCGCGCTCGCGACGGCGCTCTTGGGCGGCCTCGCGGCGTGGTGGGGCGTCGCGCCGGGGTGGTCCGTGCTGCTCTTGCCGCTCGTGGCGCTCGCGCTCACGGTCGCGGCGGCGGGCATCGGCGTGCTGCTCTCGGCGCTCATCGTCGCGCAGCGCGACTTCAAGTACGTGCTGACGTTCGGCGTGCAACTGTGGATGTTCGCCACCCCGAGCCTGTACCTGCCGCCGGAAGCGATGAGCGAAACGGCGCGCCTGTGGCTCCCGCTGAACCCGGCGCACGGGCTGGTGAGTGCGTTCCGCCAGAGCGCGCTGGGCGAAGCGATCGACTGGTACGCGTTCGGCGTGAGCGCCGCGACCGGTGCCGCGCTGGCGCTGTTCGGGATGCTGTACTTCCGGCGCGTCGAGCGCACGTTCGCGGACACGATTTAGCGCACGCACCCGGCGCGCCGAAAAGTGATTCACGAGCGGGAATTCGTGGTTCACCTGCTGAAAAAGTGATTCACGCGGTGGGGTGTGCATCTCCGCGTGAACCAGTGCGAACGGGCGGCACGAGGTAAGCGAGGGGCAATGCACCCGGCGATCCGTGTACAGAACGTGACGAAGAGCTTCCGGCTCGGCACCAACAGCGGGCGGCCGAACCTCACGGAGCGCCTGTTGGGGTTCGTGCGCAAGCCGCGCGCGAACCCGGACAACGAGTTCTGGGCGCTCAAGGGGGTGTCGTTCGACGTGACCCCCGGCGAAGTGGTCGGCGTGGTCGGCCGCAACGGCGCGGGGAAAAGCACGCTCCTGAAAGTGCTGTCGCGCATCGTGGAACCGACCTCGGGGCGCGCCGAGCTGCGCGGGCGCGTGGGCAGCCTGCTCGAAGTGGGCACCGGGTTCCACCCCGAACTGACCGGCCGCGAGAACGTGTTCCTGAACGGCAGCGTGCTCGGCATGAGCCGCCGCGAAATCGCCAAGAACTTCGACGCGATCGTCGCGTTCGCGGGCGTCGAGCGGTTCATCGACACGCCGGTGAAGCGGTACAGCAGCGGCATGTACGTGCGGCTCGCGTTCGCGGTCGCGGCGCACCTGAACCCCGAAATCATGATCGTGGACGAGGTGCTCGCGGTCGGCGACGCCGAGTTCCAGAACAAGTGCTTGGGGAAGATGCGCGAGGTCGCGCGCGGCGGGCGCACCGTCCTGTTCGTGAGCCACAACATGACCGCCGTGCAGAGCCTGTGCTCGCGGTGCGTCTGGCTGAAGGACGGCACCGTTCACGCCGACGGCACGGCGCGCGAGGTGGCGGAAGCGTACAACCGCGCCGCGGTGAACACCGGGGCCGAAGCGGACCTGACGCGGCACCCCGGCCGCACCCCGGACTCGGTGCGCGCGATGACGAAAGTGCGCGTGTGCGACGACGCGGACCCCGCTTCGGCACCGGTGGCAATGCGCGGCACGGCGCGCGTGGAAGTGGACTTCGTACTCGAGCGCCCGCTGCCGGACGTGGTGCTCGGCGTGGTGTTCAAAGACTGCTACGGCGCGGCGGTGTTCGGCGTGAACAACAAGGTGATCCCGTCGCCGCCGCAGCCGCACCCGCTGACCGCGGGCACCGTGGTGTGCCGCGTGCCGCGCGTCCCGCTGATGCCCGGCACCTACACGCTCGACCTGTGGTTCGGCGACCGCATCAACGATTTCGACGTGATCTTCAACGCGGCCGACCTCACCGTGCTGCCGGTGGACCTGTTCGGCACCGGGCGCTTGCCGGTCCCGAACGCCGGGCCGGTGTGCTGGGACGCCGCGTGGGAGATCCGAGGCGCGGGTTCACAAGAGTAGGCCGCTCGCTCCGCGAGCGGCCACTGGCGCTCGCAATCAGTTGTGCGTGGTTCGCACCGCAAATGGTCGCTCGCGGAGCGAGCGACCTACACTTGAAGACGCAGCGGGGAACCGCCGTGCCCGAACCGCCGCTCGTGTCGGTCATCGTCCCGTGCTACAAGCAGGCGCACTTCCTGCCGGGCGCGCTGGAGAGCGCGTTCGCGCAAACGCACCCCGCGGTCGAAGTGGTGGTGGTGAACGACGGTTCGCCCGACGACACCGACGCCGTGGCGCGTGGCTACGGCGACCGCATCCGCTACGTTTCGCAGGCGAACGCGGGCCTACCCGCGGCGCGCAACGCCGGTATCGCCGCGAGCTCGGGAAAGTACCTGCTGTTCCTCGATTCGGACGACTTGCTCCCACCGAACGCCATCGCGAGCGCGGTCGAAGCGCTCGCAGGGCGCGACGACGCCTTCGCCATCAGCGGATGGCGCAAGTTCGCGACGAACCCGGCCGAACCGCTCGAACCGGACCGGTTCCCGCGCGGCGGCGACCCGTTCCCGCAACTACTGCACGACAACCCCGGCCCGCCGAATTCGTACCTCGTACCCCGCGCGCTCGTCGAGCGCGTCGGCCGCTTCGAGACTTCGCTGCGCTCGTGCGAAGACTGGGACCTGTGGGTGCGCATCGCGCTCACCGGAACACAGTTGGTAGCCGTGCCGGGTGTGGGCGCGTACTACCGCATCGCCGCGGGTTCGATGAGCACGAACCGCCCGCGAATGCTCGAAACGCGCACCGAAGTGCTGATGCGCACCTACGCCGCGTTCCGCGAACGCTCCGAACTGCTCACGAAGTGGGGGAGCGAACTGGCGACCGCCGCGAAGCGCGTTCGGCGGCGCTTGCGCGCACAAGGGTTGTTCCCGGAGCGCGAAGCGGCACTCACGCGCGTGCTACTGGAACTGGCGGAAGCCGGTGCGCGGCCGGAGGCATCGCGCCCGGAGAAACTGTTGGGGTTGCTGTTAGGGCCGGAGCGCGCCGACCGGTTGATGCTGTCCGCGTACCGCCGCTTCGACCGCCGCATGTACGCCTTCTACCTCGAAGGCCACGCCTGACCGCAGCGCTCAATCGTCCGCAGTTACCGAGCGAATAACCGTAACGCCCGCGACCGCGAGTTGCTCACGCAACACGCCGACCACGCGCTCACCCACCTCACCGGGTACCGGGCCAACCAACTTCACGGCCACGTCTTCGTCGAGCGCCTTGTCGTCGGACAACGGTTGCCCGCTGACCCAAACGCTGACCTGCCCGTCCGGCTTCAGGTGGCAGTGAAACTCGATCACGACCCAAAACAGAACCGGGCGTGCCACAGCTGCGCCCTCCGCCGGGTTCGGTGCCGCGCCTCGTTCGGCCCGTCTTTGCGCACTACCAGCCGCCCGGCGGTGGCTTCAGCCGCGTTTTGAGGAACGCGAAATACTTGTCCGCGCCCGCAAAGATGTCGGACCCGGCACCCATGTACGCGCGGGCCAACTCATCGGCCGCGCGATCCAAGTTGCCCAACTCGAACTGACACTGGCCCAAGCGCAGGTGCAGAAACGGATTGCCGATGGCGTTGGGGCAGTGCATCGCCAGTGTCAGGTTGTCGCGGCCGGCGACGTAGTCCGCACCGAGAAAGTTCGAGTCGCCGACGGCCGCGAGAATCCAAGTGGCCGCTTCCCAATCGGTCTGCGGTTCGGGAAGCAAGTCCCAAGCGGCCCAATACTGCTCCAGCGCCGCGGGGTACTTGCCCTGCTTCGCGAGCGCGTCGCCCTTCGCGCAGAAGGTTCTGATGCGCTCGTGGGTTTCGTCCGAAAGTTCCGCCATCGCGCCCCCTTGTAGAGGAACACAAGGAATCACTCGCCCTTTTGAACCGCCGGTGAGCGCACCAGCAGCCACCCCGCGCCAACGATCAGCGCCCAGACCACCACTTGGACGAACAAGCGAGGCCAGTGTACCGAAATCTCGCGCTCGGTGCCGAACCACGCGACCCGTTCGCCGTCGGGCGGTGCCCAAACCCAATAGTAACCCGCCGCGAGCACGTTCACTTCGCGCACTTCGTCGGTGCGCCCCATGCTGACAAGTTCGCCCCCGGGCTGGCGCACGGGAACCACCGCGTACACCCGCTCGACCTCGCGATACGGAACGTAAAGCGCCATCACAACGAGACCGAGAATCCCAATGGTAACGGCGCGCGCTTGCGGGCGATTCATCGGTAACGCGCTCCGAGAGAACGAAATGCGAAGGCCGAAGCACGCGACCGGTGCCGCGCGATCGACGGATTAACCCTGAAGCAGCGGAGGCAGGTGGCCGTTCATCGCGGCGTCGAGCTGCGCCCGCGCGTCGGCGTCGCCCAGTACCGCGAGCGCGGCCCGACGGGCTTCCGCTGCTTCCTCGTTGCGCTGATTGAGCGCGAGCAACCCCACTAAAGTCGATACGTCGCGCAGGTAGATGTCGCGCGCCATTGTCGCCAGTTGCTGGTTCGCTTCGGGACGTTCCGTTCCCATCGTGTTCATCATCTCGTACGCTTCGGCGGCCAACCTCAACCGTGCCGGCGGGTCGAGAAACGCCCCGCACACGTCGTAGCGCCCGGTCGCGATCAGAAACGGTTCGGCCACGTGGTACAGCGACTGCGCCAGCGCGTGGTTCGTGCCAATCGTCGCAACGAAGATTTCGGCCGTGCGCGCTCCGTCGCCGAGTGATCGATTCAGTGCCGAGAGATCGTGAAACAACTCGAAGTTGGCCGGATCGGCCCGGAACGCGGCTTCGGTCTCGTCGCGCGTCCGAACGAACGCGTCGCGCGCCGGCGGGTAGACCTCGGCCAACTGGAGCCAGTAGGTCAGCGCGAACGAGAGCCGCACTCCGACGAGCGGACTGCAATGGAGAAGGGCGTTGTGGTGGAACCACTCGAACTTCTCGAGTGCGCGCGCGTACTCTCCCTCGCGGGTATCGCTCTCCGCGCTCCGGAGAATCTCGGACGGGTTCGGATCTTCGGGTGGTGCCCAAGTCACGCTTTACCTCGCATGTGGGAACCTCAACGCTACCCGAACGCCGCGCGCACCTCAAGCGCGCAGGTCACTCGTACTGCAGCGCGTCGGGGATGCGGGTTTGGATCGCGCGCCACGCGGGCAGCAGCCCGGCCAGCGTTGCCAGCACCACCGACACGCCCGCGATGCCCAGCGCCGCCTTCCACGGCACCAGCACGTCGAGATTGAAACCGGATTCGTCCACCAGCATCACCTTCAGGATGTACCACTCCATCGGGAGGCCAATCAGGATGCCCAGCCCCGTGCCGAAACAGCCCATGAGGAACGCTTCCGCCAGCACCGAGCGCAGCACCTGCGCCGGTGTCGCGCCCACCGCGAGCAAGAGGCCCAACTCGCGCTTCCGCTGCAACACCGAGATGAACAGCGCCGTCACCACGCCCAGCGCCGCCACCACGCCGACCAAGATTTGCTGCATGTACGCGAGCAGGTACACGCGGTTGATGATTTCCGAAAGGAACTTGCGCAGCGAATCGCGGTCGGTGAGGAACAGCCCCTTCGGGTTGGTGTAGCGCTCCAGTTCGGCCGCGGTGCCGGGCGGCGCGTCGGGCTTCACGAACACGTGGCAGATGTCCACAAGTTCGTCGCCGAACAGTTTCACGTACCGCGCGCGGTCGATGAACACCGTGCCGCGGCTCCACGTGTAGTCGCGCACCGCCCCGGTGATGAGCAGTTCCACCGGGCCGTTCGGCCCCGGCACGCGGACCGTGTCGCCCACCTTCGATTTGTGCCGCACGAGGAAGTTCTCGCTCACCAGCACCTTGTTCACGCCGACGTGCGCCGAGTCCGCGTCGTCCAGTTCGGGGAACCGCGCGAGGTCGAGAGCGCCTTCGGGCACCCGCGGCGCGGTCGCGGCGGCGTAGGTGCTCACGTCGATGGCGACCACGCAAATCATGGTGCCGTTCAGCTCGGGCCGCGAGTACCGGATGCCGAACACGTGTTCGACGCCCGGCACCGCGCGCAGGTCGCGGGCCACGTTCGCACTCATCGGGCTGTTGGAACTGTTCGCCGATCCCATGTTCCCGCTGAACACGAAGTGGTCGGCCTGCACCACTTGGCCGATCCACTCCACGATCGGCTCCTCGTTGCTGCGGCCCACACCCGCGGTTTGGAACATCAGCGCGACGCCGGCCCCGAGCGCGCCGATCACGAGGCCCGTGCGGCCCGGTGCGCGCGAAAGGTTGTCGAACGCGAGGCGCAGCTCGAACGGGCACGTCGCGCGAACGAGCGGCGAGAGCGCGGCGATCATCCCGCCCACGATGATGGGCGCGGCGAGCAGCAGGCCCACGAGAACGGTCATCATGCCGCCGATGGAGCCGAGGCGCTGCGGCAGATCGGCGCGTAGCAGAATCATCGCGATCCCGGCGAGCACCATCGCGGTGCAGATGCCGCGGTGCAGGAACTTCCACGCGCCCTTCGTGCCGGCCGAGCGCCGCACGACGTGCGCCGGGTCCGCGTTCGCGGCCTGAATCGCCGGCACCAGCGCCGCGAACACCGCCGTCGCCACGCCCGCGAGCGCCGCGGCCAGCGCGGTGCCCCACGTCAGCTTCGCCGGGTCCAATTCGGGATTCAGGAACAGCGATTCCAGTTCGCCGCGGAACTGCGAAAACGTCAGGTCCGCGAGCAACACGCCGAGCGGAATGCCCGCGCCCGCGCCGACCAGCCCGAGCACCGCCGCGGCCCCGGCGAACAAGAGGATCACCTGCGCGCGCGTCGCGCCGATGGCGCGCATGATGCCGATATCGGCGCGGCGCTCCGCGACCGTCACGGCCATCGCGTTGTACACGAGGAACAGCCCCACGATCATCGCGCCGAGCGAGCACACGAGCAGCGCGACGGTGAACCCGTTCACGATCTCCTGCGTGCCGCGCTTGTGCTCGTCCGGGGTGCGCACGGTCGCGCGCGTGCCGACGACGCGCGCCAGTCGCGGTTCCACGTCGTCGAGGTTCGTTCCCGGTTCGAGGAACACGTCGATGCGGTTCACCTTCGGCGGCGCGAGTCGTTCGGCCGCTAGGTCGCCTAACCCGCCGCCGAGCGCGCCGAGCGGCGGCACCGGGCGCACCATCTGCGCGGCCTGCCCCACGCTCATGCCGATGAAGTTTTTGCCGATCGCGGCGAGCGGCGAATCGGGGTCGAACTCGACCACGCCGATGGGAAGGCACGTCACGTCGCGGGTGGCGTGCCGCACGACGAACGGCTTGTCGCCGCCGGTGCGCCGCAGCCACTCGTCGTACACCGGGCGCGACACCATCACGAGCCGCCCGGGGATGCGGTCCCACAGTTCGCCGGCGCGCGTGAGGTCGCCGCTTTGCACCGCCGCGAGCACCGGCAGCAGTTGCAGCTTCGGCGCGGTGGCGAGCACTTCCACCTTCGCCTTCAGCGGGTTGCCGGCGGAAAAGAACTGCGACGACACTTCCGCGCCGATGAGCACCGACACGCGGCCGTCGAGGTCCGGGAGCGACACTCGGTCGTACACGAGCGGCTGCACCGAGCGCACCCCGGGCACGTTCGCGGCGCGCAGTTCGTCCGCGACGCCGCGCAGCACGCCCGCTTCGCCGTTCGCCACGTACAACTCGGCGCTACCGCCGGGCGTCGTGGTGTCGAGCGCCGCCATTTCGACGCACCGGTTCAGGATGCGCGCCGAAACGAGCGTGGCGACGCCGAGGGCGATACTCAGGACGATCAGCCCCGCCCGGTCCCACCGTTGGAGCAGGTAGCGCAGGGCGAGCAGGCGGTAAACTGTCATCCGTGTTCCTTGGAGGGGACAGGGGACAGGGGTCAGGGGACAGGAGCAGAAAACAGGAAGCAGGAGTCAAACTGCCTGCTGCTTACTGTCCCCTGTCCCCTGTCCCCTGTCCCCTCCTAGTCGCGGTTGCGGCGGATCCACGCCCACGCGCTCCCGGTGAGACCGGCGCACACGGCCATGAGCAGCACCAAGCCGACGATAATCCAAAACACTTTCTGATCGCCGAGTGTGTTCCAGTTGCGGGCGAGCCAGATGCCGAACGGCGCGCCCAACCCCGCACCGAGGCCGAGCACGAGCAGCCACACTTCCGGGCCGCGGAACCAGAAGTTCCCGCGGCGCTCGTTCACCATCTCGCGGAACTCGCGCTCGCGGCGCTGCGCGCCGCGCATGGCGGCCCCGGCCTTGCGGGTCTTGTCGCGCTCGTCGGCGTCCGATTCCGCGCGGCCCACCTTGTAGGTGTCTTCGTCTTCTTCGGGGTTGTAAGCCTTTTTCGTCTGCCTCAGCTTCGGCGGGGTGAACTCTTCGTCGCAATCCGGACACGTCACCGTACTACCGAGCGCGAGGCCCTTCTTGTACTTCACGTCGGCCTTGCACGCGGGACAGGCGGCGTAGGGCATGGGAATAGTGGGGAGTGGAGAGTGGGCAGTGGACAGTAAAAACGATCTTCGCTCCTTCGCATCGACCGCGCGGCACTCGCTGCTTTCTTCCGCCCACTGCTCACTGCCCGCGGCCCACTTGCTCGTCCGATTCGATCACGCCGTCGCGGATGCGCACGAGGCGGGTGCCGTAACTCGCGCCGTTGGGGTCGTGCGTCACCATGATGACGGCGCGCTTGCCCGGTTCCGGCAGCTTCGAGAGGAGCGTGAGGATTTCGCGGCTGGTGGCTGTGTCGAGGTTCCCGGTCGGCTCGTCGCAGAGCACCGCTTCCGGGTCCGACACTAGAGCGCGCGCCACTGCGACGCGCTGCATCTCGCCGCCCGAAAGCTCGTCCGAGAAGTGCGACATGCGGTGGCTCAGATTCACTCGTTCGAGGCACTCCGCGGCGCGCGCGAGCGCCGTGCTTCGCGCCGTGCCGCCGAGCAAGAGCGGCAGCGCGACGTTCTCGGCCGCGGTGAGCGTGGGGAGCAGGTTGAACGCCTGAAACACGAACCCAATGCGGTTGCGGCGGAGCAGCGACCGCTGCCGGTCGGACATGGTCTGAAGGTCTTGGCCGTGGAAGACGGCCCGACCGCTGGTAGGCGTGTCGAGCGCGCCCATGAGGTGCATGAGCGTGGATTTGCCGGACCCGCTCGGCCCCATGATGGTGACGAACTCGCCGGTGTTCACCCGCAGCGACACCCCGCGCACGGCGCTCACGGTGCGCGTGCCCTGCTGGTACGTCTTTACCGCGTCGAGAAGTTCGATCATTGCGTTGCCATGCTTTCAGCCGCGAAGCGGCGCGCACATGTTGTGAGAACGGCCGTGCCCGGCACGGCCGTTCTCACAACGGAAGATATTAGCCCGGGGTGGAGCGCAGCGGAACCCCGGGTACGAGCGCCACAGAACCGCTAGCCCCCGGAGGGGGCAGCGGACATCACCGACGCGGTTCTCGTTCTGTCGCCCCTCCGGGGCTTCGGAACATGTGGTGGCGCGGTACCCGGGGTTTGCTCGCTGCGCTCGCCGCACCCCGGGCTACAAATCTACCGCCGCTCCGCGGCTCAGGCACACACGCCGCATCACGTCCGAAAATCGCCGAACCGCGCTCTGAACCCGTCGCCCGGGAAGAACAAGAACCCTTCCTCTCCGCTCAAGATGCTCGTCGCCGTTGGTTCGACCAATTCCATGCAGTACCAAATCGAAACCCCGGGGCAGGCGATGTCCCGAACTTGGTCGATGAGCGCGGATATCGTGTTCTGATCTCGGAACACGCGCCCGTTCACCATTCCAGAAGCAAACCAACGGTGGTGCTGTTCGCGCACCCAAACGATGCCGAGGAGCGGCGGTGGATAGTACCCGTCGGTCACCGGGCCGCGATCTTCCTTCGCGTAACTCAGACGGCACACCCAGTCGGGCGTTTCGCCGTAGCACGCGACTTCCACCGCGGTTCCGTGAACCGTTTCCGTGAAAACGATCGGCACAGGCGCTTCTCCGTCAGCTAGTCAGCTTCCGGTACTTGATGCGCGTCGGGAGGTCGGCGGCGGGCCCGAGGCGGGCGCGGCGCTGTTCTTCGTACACCCCGAAGTTGCCCTCGCACCAGACCACCTTGCTGTCGCCCTCGAACGCCAGAATGTGCGTCGCGATCCGGTCCAAGAACCAGCGGTCGTGCGAGATCACCACGGCGCACCCGCTGAAGTTCGTCAGCGCCTCTTCTAGCGCGCGGAGCGTGTCCACGTCCAAGTCGTTGGTCGGCTCGTCCAGTAACAGCAAGTTGCCGCCGCTGCGCAACAGCTTCGCGAGGTGAATCCGGTTCCGCTCGCCGCCGGAGCAACTGCCCACCAACTTCTGCTGGTCCGGGCCGCGGAAGTTGAACTTCGCGCAGTACGCGCGGCTCGCGATCCGCTGCTTGCCCAGCATGATGTAGTCGGTGCCGCCGGTCACTTCCTCGAAGATGCTGTTCTTGTCGTTCAGCGCGTCGCGGTTCTGGTCCACGTGCGCCACCTTCACTGTCGGCCCCACCGTGAGCACGCCGCCGTCGGGCTTCTCTTGGCCGACGATCATCTTGAACAGCGTCGTCTTACCGGCACCGTTCGGCCCGATGATGCCGACGATCCCGCCCTTCGGCAAGTTGAACGTCATGTCGTCGTACAGCAGCACGTCGCCGAAGCCCTTCTTCAACCCCTCGGCGCGCACGACGAGATCGCCGAGCGGCGGCCCGGACGGGATCTGGATGACGAGTTCCTTTTCGTCCTCGTCGATCACCTGCTCTTGCAGCTTCTCGAGGTTCGCGAGGCGCGCCTTGCTCTTCGTCATCCGCGCGCGGGGCGAACTCTTCGCCCACTCGAGTTCGCGGTCGAGTTGCTTCTGCCGGGCGCTTTCTTGCTTCTCCTGCACTGCGAGGCGCTTCTTCTTCTGTTCGAGCCAGCCGGAGTAGTTGCCCGAGTACGGGTACCCGCGGCCGTTGTCGAGTTCCAGAATCCACTTCGCCACGTTGTCGAGGAAGTACCGGTCGTGCGTGACCGCGACCACCGCCCCCGGGTACGCGCCGAGGTGGTGCTCCAGCCACTCCACGCTCTCCGCGTCCAAGTGGTTCGTGGGTTCGTCGAGGAGCAAGAGGTCGTGGCGCTGGAGGAGCGTTTTGCACAGCGCGACGCGGCGGCGCTCGCCACCGGAGAGGCGCTCCACGGGCGCGTCCGACGGCGGGAGCCGCATCGCGTCCATCGCGAGTTCGAGTTGTCGGTCGATCTCGTAGGCGTTGGTCGCGTCGATCTTCGCCTGCACGATTTCCATTTCGGCGGAGAGCTTGTCGAAGTCGCAGTCCGGGTCGCCCATCGCCTCGCCGATCTCTTCCTGCCGCCGCAAGAGCGCGCGAATGTGCGCGACGCCCTCTTCGACGTTTTCGAGAACGGTTTTGCCCGGCGTGAGGTGCGGCTCTTGCGGGACGTAGCCGATGGTCGCGCTCGCGTGCGGGCGCGCTTCGCCCATGAAGTCTTTGTCCACACCGGCCATGATCTTCAGGAGCGTCGACTTGCCGGCCCCGTTGGACCCGAGCACGCCGATCTTCGCCCCCGGGTAGAAGCTCAGGTTGATGCTCTTGAGAATTTCCTTCTTGCCGTAGTGCTTCGTCAGGTCGTGAATTTCGAAGACGTAGTAGTCGCTCATGAAAGCCTCTCCGTGCGCCGGCCGGTCTGGTGGAGCAATCTTATCGGAACGCGCGTGCGCATAAAATGCACACTCGAACACGTCCCGGCGTTGGCGCGTTTTGAACGCGCACACACTGCCGTTCCGTCCGGCGGCGCGCGTTCGCTCGGCGCGCGAACCGCTAAGCGGCGGCCGAGACCTGCACCCCGCTTGCACCGCGACGGCCGCGCGCCGCTCGCGGGTGCGCCGCTTCTGGGGCACGTTCGCGCTGCACTCCGTTCGCGGAACGTGATACACTACACGAACGCTTCACACTCGGGACCGCCGTATATGACGGACGAGATGGCCGAAGCACTGCTCGCGCTGTTCGAGCGGCTCGGCCCGTATCTAGCTTCCGATCCCGCGCTTCGCGCCGCCGTCGGCAACTTCGGCCGCGCGGTGGTCGCGCTTTCGGAACAGGCCGCGCCGGCGGTCGAAGCGGCACCCGCGCCGCCGCCTCTGGCCGAACCGCCGCGACCCGCCGTTCCGCTGCCGCCCCCGCCGCCGCTCGTCATCCCCCCCGATTTCAGCCTCGAGCGCAAGCCCGTCCCGGTCGCACGCCCGGTGTACCACGACGACCACCACGACGACGACCGCGGCGGCATAACACCCACCGACCTCGGCGTGATCGCGCGCCGCTGCTTGCTAAAGGCCGAAGCGAGCCGGGCGGTTGCGTCCGTGAAGCGCGGCGACGTGTTCACGGTGCCCGATTCGCTCGCGGTCCGCGCTTCGGCACTGCCCGACTGCGAACTGTGGATGATCTACCCCGGCGATTACACCGACGCCCCGAAGGTGTGGGACGATCTCGGCGGCGCGTACGCGGTTGGGGCCGAAGCGGCCGAGTTGCTGGCGCTGGTGCGCGAACTGCCCGAAGCGCTCGCCGTGCGGCACCGCGAGCGCGTGCTGTACGCCGTCGCCGAGGCGCAAGCGATGGTGTGGGCCGGCGTGCTCGACACCCGCCGCCGCGTGGACAACGACCAGATTCACCTGTTCGTTCACGTGCGCGAAGAGGCCCGCCGGCACCAGATTTACATCAACCGGTACCTGAAGCGCGAGGACCGCGTTTCGGCCGACCAGTGGCCGGACCTGCTCCACCGCATCGCCATGTTGAAAGAGGGACTCGCGGACACGCGGAACAAGGCGAAGTCGCGCGAGAAGGGGCTATCGAACCTGAAGTACAAGCTCCGCAAGCTCGGCGAGAGCACCGCGAACGCCGCGGCCGAGTGGCCCCGCGTACTGGAACTGCTCGAAGAGGTGGTGGCCGCGGGCGTGCCGCCGAGCAACGCGGACGTGCGCGACCTGCTGCTGCCGGTCCTCGACACGCTGCCGGACGACCAAGAACCGGGGCCGAACGCGGAGCGCGTGTTCGCCGCGGTGAACGAGTACCTCGCGACGCGGCCCGCGCCGCCGGCCCCGGCGCAAGAAGACGAACCGACCGCGGAGGTGCGCGCGGTCGCCGACCTGCTGCACGGGCGCGAGGTGGTGCTGATCGGCGGCGTGGAGCGCAGCGGCAGCCGCAACCTCATCGAGCGCGCGTTCAAGTTGGACAAGCTGAACTGGATCACGACGCGCCCGCACGAATCGATCACGCACTTCGAGCCGGCGGTCGCGCGCCCGAACGTGGCCCTCGTGCTGCTCGCGATCCGCTGGTCGAGCCACAGTTACGGCGACGTAAAGGACTACTGCGACAAGTACGGCAAGCCCATCGTGTACCTGACGGCCGGGTACAACCCGAACCAGATCGCGCACCAGATTCTCACGCAGGTGGGCGACCGGTTGCGCGCGCTGACGCGCGCCGGGTAGCGGGCGCGGTATCATACCCGCGTTCGTTCCCCAACGGGCCGCACACATGGCGCTCATTCTGCTGGTCGAAGACGAGGCGGTGAACCGCGAGTTGTTCCGCCGCCGACTGGAGAAGAAGGGGCACACCGCGCTCCCGTCCGAGAGCGGCGCGCAAACCATCGCGCTCGCCAAAAGCGAAAGCCCCGATCTCATTCTCATGGACCTCGGCCTCCCGGACATCGACGGTTGGGAAGTCACGCGGCGCCTGAAGGCCGACCCCGCGACCGCGCGGGTGCCGATCATCGCGCTCTCGGCGCACGCCACCGCCGACGCGCGCGCGAAAGCGACCGCCGCCGGGTGCGAGGACTTCGAGACCAAGCCCGTGAACTGGGACGTGGTGTTCCAGAAGATCGACGCGGCGCTGGCGCGCGCCGCGGAGCGCGCGAAAGCGCCGCCCGCGCCGTCGCTGGACGAGATCGACCTCGGCGCGCCGCCCCCGGACGCGGACCCGGCTGCGACCAATGTGGTGAAGACGGACCGCAAGCACATTCTGGTCGTGGAAGACAACGACCCGAACCGCGCGATGCTGTGCCGCCGCCTGCAAAAGAGCGGCTACCTCACCACCGAAGCGGCCGACGGCCGGCAGGCGCTCGCGGCACTCGGCAAAGCGCGCTTCGACCTCGTGCTGTGCGACATCATGATGCCCGAGGTGGACGGCTACACCGTGCTGCAAACGATGAAAGCCGACGCGGCGCTCGCGGCGATTCCCATCGTGATGGTGTCGGCGATCGACGAAGTGGCGAACGTGGCGCGGTGCATCGAAATGGGGGCCGACGACTACCTGACCAAGCCCTACGACCCGGTGCTCCTTCAGGCGCGCGTGACCGCGTGCTTGGACAAGCGCCGGTTGCGCGACAGCGAGACCGACACCGGCCGCGCGCTGGAGTTGCTCGCGCGCGCCGCGGCGCAGGTGGAAGCCGGCACCTACGACGACGCGCCGATCGCGCCGCTGGCGCTGCGGAAAGACGCCTTGGGCGCGCTGGCGCGCGCGTTCGACCGCATGGCCCGCGCGGTCGCGGGTTCGGTGCCTCCACCCGCTTCGCTCGCCGCGACGCAAGAGGTGCGCGTGCCACCGGGGCTGTTCAAGAAGCCCGGCGCGTGACGCGAGCGGCGCGACGTCAGTCCGCCGGTGCATCAACACAACACAATCAGTTGCGGGGTAGTTCGAGAGCGAGCGGCGCGACGTAAGTCCGCCGGTGATGCAATTCATCTCAGGTGCGCAACGCGCTCTGAAGTTGTGTAACCGTACCGGCGGACTCACGTCGCGCCGCTCGCTTTCAAGTGACCTCAAGCGCGCATTCGCTTCTTGATATGTACGGCTACCGGCGGACTGACGTCGCACCGCTCGCGAGTTCCGCCACACGGTACCACACGACCAACGGTGCGTGCTGTTGCTTCACGTACTCGACGGCCGCACTCACGGCTTCTGGGCACTTGAGCGCTCGTGTCGATCCGCGTTCGGTCCACCAGCGCCGCGGTTCGGCGGCGAGCTGATCGAGCTTGCGCGTGGCGTAGGCTTTGAAGTCGGCGAGCAAGCGCCCGCCGGAAATCGTGTCCGGGCACTCGACGACAAGGTGAACGTGATTAGCCATGACCGCCAGCGCCGCGAGTGCCCAACCGCGGTGGGCGGCCGTCTCGCGGAACTGCCCCATGAGCGCGGCGGCGTGGTGCGGCTCGAGGAGCACGATTGGGTGCGCCATGACGGAAGCCGCGTAGCGCCGAAGCGCGGGCACGTCGGCATCGACCGGCGTACCGGGTTGATTGTGAACCTCGCGCGCGCCCGCGGCGGCGCGCACGCCGCTCACGAACCCGCGGGCGTCGCCGGGCAGTCGCGTGCCGTAAGTGTTCCACGTCAGCAGCCACGTCATGGTTCACTCCGAGCGAGCGGCGCGACGTAAGTCCGCCGGTGAAGCGATACCAATGCAGGAACGTCTTGCGTCCGTTCGTTGTGTTGCTTTACCGGCGGACTTACGTCGCGCCGCTCGCTATCGCACTTCCCACCAACTGATTGTGTCGTGTTGCTTCACCGGCGGGCTGACGTCGCGCCGCTCGCTGCGCTACGCCAGCACGCCCTTCACCACTTCGCCGTGAACGTTGGTGAGGCGGCGCCGGATGCCGTTGTGGTAGTAGGTCAACTTCTCGTGATCGATGCCGAGGAGGTGCAGCACGGTGGCGTGGAAGTCGTGCCACGGCACCGCGTGCTCCGCGGCCTTCCAGCCGAGGTCGTCGGTTGCGCCGAACGCGGTGCCCGGCTTCACACCCGCGCCCGCGAGCCAGCACGAGAAGCCGTACTTGTTGTGGTCGCGGCCGGTGCCGACCACGTTCCCGGCGCTCTGCGCGAACGGCGTGCGCCCGAACTCGGTGGTGAACAGCACGAGCGTGTCTTTCAACATCCCGCGCTCCTTTAGGTCGCGCACCAGCGCCGCGATCGGTTTGTCGATGCGCACGGCTTCCGCCGAGTGATTTTCCTTCACGTTCTCGTGCGCGTCCCAACTCGTGCGCGGCGCACCGCCGATCGGCCCACCGCTGTAGAGTTGCACGAACCGCACGCCCTTCTCCAAGAGCCGGCGCGCGAGCAAGCAGCGCCGCCCGCAGTCCGCGGTCTTCGGGTCGTCCAAGCCGTACGCAGATTTCAGCTTCGCCGGTTCCTTGCTTAAGTCCGCGACGGTTGGCACCGCGAGCTGCATCTTCGCGGCGAGCGCGTAGCTGTTCATGCGCGCCGCAAGGTCCGCTTCGCCCCCGCTCTTCGCCAAGTGCAGCGCGTTCAGCGCGTCGAGTGCCCCGCGCGAATCGGCTTCCTCTTTCGCCGGCACCGGCTTTTCGGGGAACAGGTCGCGCACGGGCGAATCGCCGCCGCGGAAGATCACGCCCTGATGCTGTGCCGGCAGGAACCCGCTGTTCCAGTTGCTCGCCGCGCCGTTCGGGTCGCCGCGCCCGTCCGGCAGCACGACGAACGCCGGCAGGTCGTCGGCCTCGCTGCCAAGCCCGTAGCTGAGCCACGAGCCGAGTGCCGGATAGCCGTTGAACTGGAACCCGCTGTTCTGCACGAAGAGCGCCGGCGTGTGGTTCGCGCTGTCCGCGACCATCGACCGAATCACGGTCAGTTCGTCCGCGACGCCCGCGACGTGCGGGAACAACTCCGACACCCACAGCCCGGATTGGCCGCGCTTCTTGAACTCCCAATCCGGTTTGCGCAGCAGCCCGACTTGGCCGAAGAACACGTCCGGTTTCGCGTCACCGCCGAGCGCCTGCCCGTGCCGCTTCGTCAGTTCGGGTTTGTAGTCGAAGCTGTCGATATGGCTCAGTCCACCGACGAGCGAAATCTGAATCGCCCGCTTCGCCTTGGGCGCGTGGTGCGGCTTCGCGCCCGCGAGTTGGTGCAACGCGGCCAGTGCGCCGAGCGAGAGGAAGTTGCGGCGGGAGAGCATCGGCGATCCTCACAGTTGAGTGTCTCTTCGTTCCGCGTGGGCCGCACAGGGCTTCCGCCCTGTGCTACGGTTGGCGACCCTGCTTCGCAGGGTGCAAAGGCAAAAAACGGCGCGATTGTCTTCCGCCCGGAACGGGCCGGCTTACTTAGCACAGGGCGGAAGCCCTGTGCGGCCCACGCGAACGCAAGAACTCACTCCACCACCACGAATTCGTTGCCGTTGAACAGCACGCGACACAGCGCCTTCAGCCCGTGGTCGGCCACGAGCTTCGTCGCGATCTTCAACTCGTCCGCGGTCGGGTCGCGCTGAAGCGCGAGTCGCCACGCGGCGCGGGCTTGCGCCTCCGCGCCCTCTGCGCCTTTCGCGGCGCGCGTTGCGAAGGCGTCCGCGGCGCGCAGCGCGAAGCCATTATTCCACAGCGCGAGCGCCTGAAGCGGCGTCGTGGTGCTCGCGCGGCGCGGGGCGGCGGCGGCCGGGTCCGGGCAGTCGAAGGTGTCGAGCAGTCCCTGATTCGCGCCGCGCGGCGCGAACCGGTACACGCTGCGTCGGTGGAACTCCGGCCCCACCGGGTCGAACGGCTCGAAGTACGCGGTGCCATTGAAATTCCGCTCGCGGTAGTCGCTGAACCCGCGGCCCCCGACCTCCGGGTTCAGCAGGCCGCTCACGCTCAGCATCGCGTCGCGCACCGCCTCGCCTTCGAGCCGCCGCGGTTTGTACCGCCACAAAAGCCGATTGTCGGCGTCCTTCGAATGCGCCTCTTTGCGAAGTGCCGAAGCCTGCTTGTAGGTCGCCGACATCACAATCAACTTGTGGAGTCGCTTCAAGCTATACGCGCCCTCAATATCTTTCTCCCCCTTCCCTTTAGGGAGGGGGGCCGGGGGGGTAGGTTGCATTAGCTCGCTCGCCAGCCAGTCGAGCAACTCCGGGTGCGCGGGGCGACCGCCGTTGAAGCCGAAATCGTTCGGCGTATCCACGATGCCGGTGCCGAAGTGATAGTGCCACACACGATTCACGATGACGCGCGCGAACAGCGGGTTCCGTGCGGACGTGATCCACTCCGCGAGCTTCGTGCGGCGCTCCGCGTCCGGGGCGTCGGGCTTCAGTGCGAAGTCCGGGTTCGCGGCGCGTACCGCGGCCACGCCCGCGGGCGATACGACCGGGCCCGGCGTCGCGAGGTCGCCGCGGTACAGCACCTTCGTGACACCCGGCGGCAGCGGCGCGTTCGCGTACACTTTCGTGTTCAGCGTCAGCCCGCGAACGAACGCGAGCGCCTTCACCGCCGTATCACGTTCTGCGCGCAACTGCGCTCGCCTTGAGCGGTCGGCTTCGCTCAGTTGCGCGTCGATATCGGCATCGGAAGCGAACGTGCTGCCCGCGGCGAACGAGGCCGCGACTTCTTCGCGTGACAGTGCCTTGTCGTAGAGGCGCGCGACGCCGACCGTGCCCGCGAGCATCCGGTTCCCGCCGGCCGGTTCGTGCCGCACGCCGAACGCGACCACCGCTTTGCCGGCAGCGAACCCCACCGGTCCTTTCGACAAGTAGCCCTTGCCGTACGGTTTGCCGTCGCGGTAGCCGGTGACCGTGCCGTCGTCCGCGAACGTGACCGCGACGTGAACGAACTCGCGGCTGGCGTCTTTCTCTTCCGTGCCGCCAAATGATTTGTACCGCACGAAGCCGTTGCTGCCGGCCATCCACTTCGCCGGTTCGTTCTCGCCGAAGACGATCGCGTCGAACTCGTTCCCGTCCAGCGTCTGAACGGTCATCGCGCCGCCGCCGCGCTGTGTGAGCGAATCGAGCTTCACCCACGCTTCGAGCGTCTTCGCTTTCAGGTCGAACGTGAGCGCCGCGGTGCGGAACAGCCCGGTTTTGCCGTCGAATGTCGCGCCGTCGGGCGTGAGTTTCGCGCCGCCGACCGGCTTCGCGTGCAGTTTGCCCACGAGATCGTCGCCGCTTTTGCGGAAGTCCCACGCTGCGACCGGGGCCGGCGCGCGCGCCACCTCCTTCGCGCCCTTCGCCTTCAGCGCCGCGGCGCGGGCCGGCGCTTCGAGCGCCTCCAACGCGTCGCGCGCGGCTTTCACTTTGGCTTCCGCTTTCGCTACTGCATCCGCGTGCTGCGCGCTGGGAATCTGGCGCTCGCCGAAGCCCACACCGCCGAGAGCGGACGCGAGCGAATAGAAATCCTTCTGCGAAATCGGGTCGAACTTGTGGTCGTGACAGCGGGCGCAGTTCGCGGTGAGGCCGAGGAACGTTTGGGCCACGCCGCCGACGATGTCTTCGAGTTCGTCTTGCCGCGCGATCGCGCGCATTTGGTCGTTGCCGAGCACCGTGTTGTGAACGCCCGCGACGAGGAACCCGGTCGCGCGCACCGCGTCGGCGTCGTTCGGCGCGAGCACATCGCCGGCGAGTTGGAGGCGCGCGAACGTGTCGAACGGCATATCGGCGTTCAGCGCGCGAATCACCCAGTCGCGGTAGTGCCACGCGGTCGGCCGCGGGGCGTTGCGCTCGAACCCGTCGCTCTCGCCGAACCGCACCACGTCCAGCCAGTGCCGCGCCCAGCGCTCGCCGTAGTGCGGACTCGCGAGCAGCTTATCGACCAGCAATTCGTAAGCGTTCGCGCGCGTGTCTTTCTCGAACGCCGCGACTTCTTCCGGTGTCGGCGGCAGCCCGACGAGGTCGAAGTAGAGCCGGCGAACGAGCGTGCGCCTGTCCGCTTCGGGTGACAGCGACAGCCCGTTGTCACGCAGTTTGGCGCGCACGAAGTGGTCGATGGCGTTCGCGCCCGCGGGCACTTGAGGGCGCTTCACTTGCTGAAGGCTCCACCAGTCGTAGCCGGCGCGCGTGCTCGTGGAGAAGCGGAACGGGTCGATGGGGTCGGTGCCCCACTTCGCCCCGGCTTCGATCCACTCCTTCAGCATTTTCTGTTCGGCCGCGGCGAGCAGCTTCTTGGGCGGCATTTCGCCGGCCGCGACGCGCGAATACAATTCGCTGTTGTTCGGCTTTCCCGCGGCGATGCTCCGCTCCGCGCCGGCTTTCCGAGTGAGGTCGAGTTTGCCCTTCGGCTTCGGCCCGCTGTGGCAGTCGGTGCAGTGCGACGCGAGCAGCGGCGCGATTTGCGTGTCGAAATCCGGGGGCGCTGCGACTGCGACCGGAGAAACGACGAGCACAACGAAAAGCGAGAGCGTTCGCGGCATGGGGTGAGGCCCGCGGGTGAGATGCGCCGATTGTGGCACGCCGCGGGGTGAAAAGCTACAGCGCAACCCCGGGACCGCGGCCGTCCCGGCCGCACGACCAAGGCGCGCCCGGTACCTCCGATGGTTCTCGTCGTGCATTCCTCGTGCGGCCGAGACGGCCGCGGTCCCAGAATAGCGAGAACCCGTTCCGCGCCGCCGGTGTCCGGTTCGGTACACCCCCCGAGGGCCGCGCCATGACTCCCGAAAAAGTGTTCCTTTCCGACCGCGACGACCTGTTCGTCGTGCGCCACTTCCTTTCGCCGTCCGAGTGCGACTACTACATCACGCTGAGCGAATCGGCGGGCTACGGCGACGCGCCCATTTCCACGATGAGCGGCCCGGTGATGCGCAAAGACATCCGCAACAACGACCGCGTGATGATCGACGACCCGCGACTCGGCGAGTTGATGTGGGAGAAGTTGCGACCGTTCCTACCGGAGCGCGTGGGGTTCTGGCTGCCGTGCGGGCTGAACGAGCGCTGGCGGTTCTACCGCTACGACCCGGGCCAGCAGTTCGATTGGCACTTCGACGGCTACTACGAGCGCTCGCCGCTGGAACGCAGCGCGTTCACGTTCATGCTGTATTTGAACGGAGGCGTGGCCGGCGGCGCGACCGAGTTCAACATGAAGACGCACGGCCGCGTGCGCGACGACGACCCGACGGTGCGCGTGCAACCGGACGCGGGCACGGCGCTGGTGTTCCCGCACAAGATTTTGCACCGCGGCGCGCCGGTGGCCGACGGCCGCAAGTACGTCATGCGCACCGACGTGATGTGCCGCTGGGCCGAAGTGAAATAGCGAGCGGCGCGACGTACGTCCGCCGGTAGAAGCCCAACTCACAACACCCTTGCGTGCTTGAGTTGGGCTTCTACCGGCGGACGTACGTCGCGCCGCTCGCTTCGGTTACACGTCGAACGTGGCTTCGCCGATGCCGGTGTTCAGCTTCAGGTCGGTGAAGCTGTACGCTTCGACCAGTTCGCCCGTGGTCGCGCCGCCCTTCGGCTGGTCGTACATCTCGAACCGCACCGGCAACTTGGTTTGCTGATCGACGTACACGACCATCTTGTGCGCGGTGCGGAACGCGTGCGGGCGGCGCGTGAACACTTCGTACTTGGTCACGTTGCGGCCCGCGAACTGGTACTCGCTGGTGAACACTTCCACCGGGTTGTTCAGGCCCTTCTCGCGCGCCACGCTCGCCGCGACGCGCTCGAGCAGCGCCGACATGGTCCACGCCGGCACCGGGTGCCGGTTCTCCGAGAGGAACTTCGTGTCGTCCGGGCTGATGGAGCGGAACCCCTTCGCGCCCTCGACGCCCGCGGGCCGGTACTTCACCTTCGCGAGCTTACGCGCCCCGCTGTACGCGACCTCCATGCCGGCGATGGCGTCCGGCCGGGCGAACCGCGCGTACACGCCCACCGGCGCGCTGCGCACCTTCATCACCGCGACCTGCTCCGCTCCGACGGTCCCGTTGCGGCTCTCTTGGCGGGTGAACGTGCAGGAGTAGTCGCGCACCTTGCCGAGCGCCGTGCGGCAGTCGCCGAGCACCGCCGTCAGCCCTTCCGCGGTCGCCTTGGTCGGCTCGGCGGCCTTCGACGGCGCACCGACTTCGCCGCTCGCGGGCTTCACGGTCCCGGTTTTGGGCGGTTGGGCGGTTACGGCAACGGTGGTAATCAGGCCGGCGCACGCCGCCGCGGCCCACGTCTTCGCGCGCATGGTACTTGCTCCCCCCAGAGCGTCACAGCAGATTGTGTCGAACGAATCGCGGCGTATAGCGACCGCCCGCCGCCGGGGGAAGCGCAAAATCGCGCCGCGCGTAACCGTTCGGAGCGCGGCGCGTTAGTAATGGGATGGAGCGACGCCGTTCGCGTTTCGCTTGCCGCACAGGGCTTCCGCCCTGTGCTACGTAAGCCGGCCCTCCGGGCGGAAAACCAAGAGTTAGTTTTCTGTCCGAGCACCCGCGAAGCGGGTCGCCGTCCGTAGCACAGGGCGGAAGCCCTGTGCGACCTTCCCGTTTCCCCGCCGAGGTTCCCGCCGATGAAAACCGCTCTGAAACTGGCCCTGTTCGCGGTCGGCGCGTTCGCGCTGAGCGCCACCGCCGCCGCCGCCGACAAGAACGACCCCACCGGCACGTGGACGGTGAAGGCGAAGCTCGGCAAGCGCGACATCGAATCGAAACTGGTGCTCGAAAACAAGGACGGCAAAGTGACCGGCACGATCAGCGCCGCGAAGGGCGGCGACGCGAAGATCGAAGACGGCACCTTCAAGGACGGCACGCTCAAGTTCAGCGTGACCCGCGAGGTGAAAGAGATGAAGATCGTGACCAAGTACGAAGCGAAGATCGACGGCGACACTATGAAGGGGACGTTGACGCTCGACGTCAACGGCAAGGAAATCAAGAGCGACTTTGAGGGCACCCGCGAGAAGAAGAAGGACTGACCTCTGGTAGCCCGACGCGCGAGCACGGGTTGTTGAATTCGTGGCACAGGCTTTCCAGCCTGTGCCGACACGAGAAGGAAAACAGCACAGGCTATAAAGCCTGTGCCGTAAGGCAGAAGAACCGGCACGCTCACGCGTGCCGCTCGCCTTTTAGGTCGTCGCGGCAACTTCCACGAGGTTGTCGAAGAACGTCGCGCCGCCGCCGAGGTCGGTCGTCGCGGTGCTCGTTGTCGCGTTGCAGTTCGCGCCGTCGTCGGTCCACTTGCGCCACCACAGCCCCAGCGACACCACCACGCCCGGCTTCACGGTGTGCGCCAGTACCGCTTTCGCGCGGAACCGGCCGCGACCGTTGAACACGCTCACCGTTTGGCCGTCCGCGATCCCGCGCGCCGCGGCGTCTTCGGGGTGAATCTCCAGCGTGCGCTCGCCGGCGGTCTTGCGCAGCGAGTCCACGTTCACGAAGGTCGAGTTCAGGAACGTCGGCGACGGCGGCGTCAGGAGTTGCAGTGGGTACTTCGCCGCGAGTTCCGGCTTCGTCAGCGGGTCTTCGTGCGGCGGAACGTAGGTCGGCAGCGGGTCGCGGCCGGCGCGGGCCTCGCGCTCCGAATAGAGTTCGCACTTCCCAGACGGCGTCGGGAACTTGCCCGCCGCGAACGGTGCCCAGTCGCGCGGCAGGTTCAGCCGCACCGGGCCGGCCTTCGTCGCGTCGAGCGTGATCCCGTCGAAGCGGCCCGTCGCCGACGCTTCCGGTTCGTGAAGCGCGCGGGCCGCGAGTTGCTCGTCGGTTTCGGTGAACAGTTCGTCCTCGAAGTTCATCGCCTTCGCCAGCAAGCGGAACACCTCCGTGTTCGGCTTCGATTCGCCCAGCGGCGCGATCGCGGCGTTGTTCGACTGCACGTACAGGTGCCCGTAGCTGCCGTGCAGGTCGAAGTGTTCGAGTTGCGAAGTCGCGGGGAGCACAATGTCCGCGTAGTCGGCGGTGTCGGTCTGGAACTGGTCGTGAACGACGGTGAACAGGTCTTCGCGCATCAGCCCGGACAGCACGCGCGACTGGTCCGGGTTCACCGCGGCCGGGTTCGAGTTGTACACGAACAGCGCTCGCACCTTCGGGCCGGGCAGTTCACCGTGCAGCGCTTCGGCGAGGTGAACCATGTTGATCGTGCGCGTGCCCTTCGGGATGAGATCGGGGCGCGTGAGGTAGTTGTCGTCGAACGGGTAGGCTTTGCTGGTGCTGAGCAGCGCGCCCGCGCCCGGGTGCCGCCAGTCGCCGGTGAGCGCCGGGAGGCACACGATGGTGCGCACCGCGGTTCCGCCGCCGCCGTGCCGCTGCAGCCCGTAGTTCACGCGAATCAGCGCGCGGCCGCCAAACAGTTCTTCCGCACGCGCGTACTCGCGCGCGAACCGTTCGACGTCTTCGACCGGCAGCCCGGTGATGTGGCTCACTTTCTCCGGCCGGTACTCGCTCAGAACGTGCGCTTTCAGTTCGGCCGCGCCCACGCAGTGGTCGTTGAGATACGCCTTGTCTTCCCAGCCCTCGCGGAAGATGACGTGCATGACGCCGAGCGCCAAAGCGCCGTCGGTGCCGGGCCGAACGGGAATCCACCAGTCCGATTTCGCGGCCGTCGGACTCTTGTACGGGTCAATCGTCACGAGCTTCGCGCCGCGCTTGCGGGCCTCGTGTTCGACTTTCCAGAAGTGAACATTCGTGACCGAGGTATTGGACCCCCAGTTCACGATGTACTTGCAGTTCACACTCGCTTCGGGATCGACCGTCGCGCGCGTGCCGAGCGTCACGTCGCACCCGGCCGCGCCCGCGCTCGCGCAGATGGTGCGGTCCAGCAGGCTCGCGCCGAGCCGGTGGAAGAAGCGGCGGTCCAAGCTGGCGTACATGAGCTTGCCCATGGTGCCCGCGTAGCTGTACGGCAGGACCGCTTGCGGGCCGTCGGGGGAAGCCGCGATCTGCTTGAACCGGGCGGCGATTGTGGCGACGGCCTCGTCCCAAGTGATTCGCGCGAAGTTTCCGTGTCCCTTCGGGCCGACCCGCTTGAGCGGAAAGAGGAGCCGGTCGCGGTGGTATACCCGCTCAAGGTAGTTGTTCACCTTGGCGCACAGGAACCCGCGGGTGAACGGGTGGTCGGGGTCGCCGCGCAGGTCCACGGCGCGGCCGGTGTCGTCTACGGACACGAGCATGCCGCAGGTGTCCGGGCAGTCGTGCGGGCACACGGCCTTCACGGTGAGCGTTCCGAGCGCGCGGCGCATGTGCGTGTTCTCCCGTCCGGTGGCGTCCGAGATATGATAACGGCAGAACCCGTACCGCCGCAGCGGAAATGGCGACCAGCCCCTTGCACCCCGCTCGCCGTTTGGCGAGAGTAATAGGCGCACCGGGACGAAGGACACACACACACATGCCAGCACCCGCTACCGTCGCCGAGTTCGTGGACCTCGTTCGCCGCAGCGGACTGGTTCCCGCAACCAAGCTCGACGACCTGCTCCGCCGCCCCCAGCCGCCCGCCACCGCGGACCAAGCCGCCTCGCTGCTCGTGCGCGACGGCCTGCTCACGTTCTTCCAAGCGAAGCAGCTGAGGCAGGGCCGGTACAAGCGGTTCACCATCGGCACCAAGTACCGGCTGTTGGAACTGATCGGCGCGGGCGGCATGGGTGCGGTGTACTTGTGCGAGCACACCATCATGAAGCGCCTCGTGGCGCTCAAGGTGCTGCCCACCGAGAAACTGGACGACCAATCGAACCTCGACCGGTTCTTTCGAGAGGCCCGCGCGGTCGCGGCCCTCGACCACCCGAACATCGTCCGCGCGTACGACATCGACCAGTTCCAGAAGCTGCACTTCCTCGTCATGGAGTACGTGGACGGCACCAGCTTGCAGGAGATCGTGGCGCGGTACGCCGCCGAGTCGAAGCCGTTCGACCCGATCCGCGCGGCGCACTACATCGCGCAGGCCGCCATCGGGATGCAGCACGCGCACGAGCTGGGGATGGTTCACCGCGACATCAAACCGGGGAACGTGCTGCTGGACCGCGCCGGCGTCATCAAAGTGCTCGACATGGGCCTCGCGCGGTTCTTCCACAAGCAGCAAGACAGCGTGACCGAGAAGTACGACGAGAAGTGCGTGCTAGGCACCGCGGACTACCTCGCGCCCGAACAGGCGGTGAGCAACGTGGTGGACGTGCGCGCCGACATCTACGCGCTGGGCGGCACGCTGTACTTCCTGCTCACCGGGCAGACGCCGTTCCCGGACGGTAGGGTCGCGGCGAAACTGGTGGCGCACCAGACGCGCGAGCCGAAGCCGGTCGAAGAGTACCGCCCCGACGTGCCGCCCGGATTGCTCGCGGTGCTGCGCACGATGATGGCGAAGGACCCGGCCCACCGGTACCAGACGCCCATCGAGGTGGCCGAGGCGCTCGCGGAATGGACCGCGATCCCGATCGACCCGCCGCCGGAGCGCGAGATGCCGGCGCTGTGCCCGCTGGTGCGCGCGCTGATGACCGGCCCGGCCGACCGCAGCTCCCAGAGCGGGTCGCTCTCGAAAGCGCTGTTCGCGCCGGGCCGCGGGGTGTTCGCGCGCGGGCCGGGTTCGAGCGGCAGCGGGGCGCGCCCGCCGGCGGCGGGTTCGTCCACCGGTTCGAGGTCGGCGTCCGGGGCCAGTTACGTCGCGTTCCCGGCGGTGGCGCCGGCGGACGCGAGCGCGGCGCGCGCGAAGCCCGAGCCGGAGCGGGTGCCGGCGGGCGCGCTTTCGACCGGCCGCGCGCCGGCGTCGCCCACCGCGCCGCTCCAGCCGCCGTCCGGTTCAGCTCAGGGGAAGCTCGCGCGCCCCGAGCGCGCGAAACCGGTGCCGGCGCGCGTGCCCAACCGCGCGTGGCTGTTCGCGGCCGCGGGCGCGGCGGTACTGGCGCTGGTCGCGGGGGCAGCGGCCATCGCGTACCAGTTGGGGAAGGTCAGCAAGGAGGCCGCCCCCGCGACGCCCGCCGAACCGCCCGCCGAGGCCCAGCCCCCGGACCCGGTGCCGGGCGCGGCCGAAGACATCCTCACCCCGGCGCTCGCGCTCCAGCGCGAGGGCGAAGAGGTGACGGTCGAGTTCCGGGTGCGCTCGTGCGGGGGCATCTCGAACCTCCACCTGAACTCCGAACCCGATTTCAAGACCGCGGGCAACTTCGCGGTGCGCATTTCGGGTGCCTATTTCAAAGCCGCCGGCGAGCAGCAGAAGGCGCTGTTCGACGAAACGAAGCGCGAGTTCGACGGCAAGACGATCCGCGCCCGCGGCAAAGTGCTGCGCGACGCGACGCACAACGGGGTGTACATCGAGGTGCGCTCGCCCAAGCTCATCATGCGGGTGAACCGCTGACCGCGCGCGAACGCCCGGCGCGCCGCTCCCGGCTTTCGCGCGGCGGTTTGACCGCCCCTCAATTGCGACGTAAGTTTCAGCAACTGCGCCGGAACGTCCCGTCCGGTCGGGCGTCGCGCGCAACCCCCTCGCCGCGCGTCGCGCCCCGGTTCGCGCCGGGGGTTAGGGCCACATGGCATTCGTTACTCCCGCGCGCCGCGACGAACTCGGGTTCGTCGGCTGGTGCGCGAGCCTGCTGGTGCTGCTGCTCCCGACGGCCCTCCTCGGCGCGCTCGCGGCCCGTACGGACCTGCGCGCGGTCGCGGTCGGCGCGGGCGTGCAAGCGCTGTTCGCTCTCGTACTGATCCGCACGCACCCGGTGTGGAAGCCGCCGGTGAGCGCGTCGCTCGTCGTGCTGTACCTGATAGCGCTCGCGTGGCTGTGGATGCCCACGCGCGGCGCGGACTGGGCCGCGGACTGGGCCGTTCAGGCCGGACAGGGCGCGCTGCTGCTGTTCGCGGTGCTGTTGGCGGCGGTTCACGATCTGACCCGCACCGGGGCCGAACCGCTGCGCCGCGCGAACAAGTGGTGCGCGCGGCTCGCCGGGCGCGCGCACTGGCCCCTCGCGGTGGCCGACTGCCGGAATTTGCCCGAAGTGGCCGCGCTGCGCTCGGTGGCGGCCGACGAAGTGCGGCCCGTTCTCGCGCTGCTGTCCGACCCGCGGCCCGAAGTGCAGTGCGCGGCGCTGTGCGCGCTGGAGTACCGGCCGGTGTGGTTCGCGGGCGAGGCCGAACTGGTGCTGAAGGCGGCCCGCGGCAGCCACGAACCGGCCGTGCGCGCCGCCGCCGCTTACGCGCTCGCGACGAGCGAGAACGCCGAAGTGCTCGTGGGGCTTGCCGCCCTGCTCCGCGACCCGATGCCCGAGGTGCGCGCCGCCGCTTCGGACGCGCTGCTGTGGAACGCGGCCGGCAACTGGCCGTTCGTGCGCGACGCCGTGCGTGCCGCGCTCGCCGAACCGCTGCTGGCCGACGACGGCCCGCTGTTTTCGACCGGGCGGTTGCCCGCCCCCGCCATCGCCGACCTGATCACGTGGAGCGAGCACCACGCGCCGCTCGCCCCGCGCGCGATCCAGACCTTGGTGGAACAGTACCACCGCGACCTGACCGACGGCGAGCAACCGGGACTCGCGCACCGGCTCGCCGCCGCCGTTCTCGACGCGAACGCGCCGCCGGCCCTGCGGGTCGAACTCGCGGTTCTGTTGCGCGACCACAACCTGCTCAGCGCGAACCTGCTGGACCGGCTCACCAGCCCGCACCAGCCCGCGCCGATTCGGCTGTTCGCGGCCGAACTGATGCTCCAACAGAACCCGCACGACCCGGACGGCGTGGACGTGCTGCGCGGCCTCGCGCGGACGCCGAACCGCGAAATGGCGCTCTCGGTCGCCGCCGTACTTCAGAACGTGTTGGGGTTGGACTTGGGCCTGCCGCCGGGCGAGATGCCGCTGGCGACGAGCAAAGTGGCGGCCGAAGTGGCCCGCCGCGTGCTGCTGTGGGCGAACGGCGCGCCGGCCGACGCGGTGCGCCCGACGCCCGGTCCGACGGCCGGGTTGCGCGGGACCGGCCGCCCGTCGATTCCGGGCCTCGCGCCCGCGTCGCGCCCCGGCACGCCGAGCGCGATTCCGCCCACACCGCCGCCGCTCGGCGAACCGGACGAACTCCCGCCCGACGTGACCCCGCGCCCGCGCAACGGCTCGCGCGCCGTGTTCTAAGACATCGCAGTTACTCCGCGCAGCGGTTGTTGGTAGTAACCCGCTTCAGCGGGTTACCCAAACACCAAATTGCAAAGCAACACAAATCGGACTGCGAACGCGGCACACGAACCGCGTTCGCGTCTCTATCTCTTGCGTTTTTCGTTTCGGTGCTTGAGAAACCCGCTGAAGCGGGTTACTACCAACAAACCCGCGGAGCGCGGTTGTGCGTCACCCCGGTGGCGCGTCGTCGATCGGGGGCGGCGCGTCGTGTTCCGGCGCTTTCTCCGGTTCGGACGGCAGCGCCGGCAGCGACACGATCGACCCCACCCCCGCGTCGAGCGCCGCGCCCGCTTGCGAGCCGCCCGGGTGCTTCCCCGGTACGAGGATCGGCTTGATTTCGCCCGTCAGCAGGTCGAGCACGATGCACGTTTTCGGGTTCGCGCGGAACAGCGCGCCCGGGTTCGCGACGAGCGTGCGCCCGGTGCGGTGCTGCTCGCGCACGTGCGTGTGCCCGTAGAACACGTAGTCGAAGTAGTCCGCGTTTTCCAACTGGCGCAACTGGTGCCGCTCGTGACTGTGGACCCACGCCACGCGCTTGCCGGCGAGCGTGAGGAACCCGAACGAATCGTAGTGCGTGCCGCCGATCTCTTTGATCGCGGCCGAGAGCTTGGCTTTGTCCTTGTCCCAGTTGCCGTACACGAAGTGCGTGGGGACCGGCTTGAACGCGCGCACGGTGTCGGGCGATTCGATGTCGCCGCAGTGGAGCACCAGTTCCACCTGCTGCTCCATCAGTAGGCGGACCGCTTCCGCCACCGCCTCGTGGCGGTCGTGGGTGTCGCTGACGACCCCGATCCGCATGATGCCCCCGCTGCGCCCCGGTTGGTCCGTTCCCTGTCATAGATTAACAAACTCGGCGCGCGGCGGGTATATCGGTCGCGCACAGTTGTGCGCGCCGGGTTCCGAACGGCCCGTTTCGACCGGTGTTCACGCGCCGATTTCGCGCAGCACCGCGGCCAAGCGGTCGATTTCGGCTTCGGTGGTGTAGAAGTGGTGGCTCACGCGCAGCAGTAGGCGGTCTGGGCGCTCGATCACCGGGATTTCCACGCGGCGCGCCCACAGTTCCTTTCGCAACGTCGGCGCGCTCGTGCCGCGCGGCAACTCGAACGCGGTCATCGCGCCGCTCAACCCCGGTGCGGCCGGTGTCGCCAGCGGAAGCCCCAACCCGCCGATTGTCGCGCGCGTGTACGCGGCCAGTTCCGCGACGCGCGCGCGAATCGCATCGAACCCGTACTCGGATTGGAAGTCGATGGCCGCGGGCACCGCGAGCCACGGGCAGAAGTCGCGGGTGCCCTCGAACTCCAAGAACCGCGTGCGCGGCGTGCTGCCGTACACGTCGCGCGCGTCCGGCCCGGCCGATTGCGCGAGTTCGCCGATCGGGTATTTGTCCGCGTGGTAGCCCCACGAGACGTGCAGCGGTTGCAGCCGGTCTTCGTTCCCCGGCCCGATGGCGAGGAAGCCCGCGCCGCTCGGCGCGAGCAGCCACTTGTGCAGGTTCGCGCAGTAGAAGTCCGCGCCCACGGCGCTCACGTTCAGCGGGATCAACACCGGGGCGTGCGCGCCGTCCACCACCGTGGTGATGCCGCGGCGGCGCGCTTGGGCGCACAGTTCCCCCGCGGGCAGCACGAGACCGGTCGGCGACAGGACGTGACTGAAGAACAGCACCCGCGTGCGGGGCGTCATCGCGGCGGTCGCGGCGCGGACGATCTCCGCCGGGTCGCTCGTCATCGTGGGAAGGGCGAACGTGCGGATCGTCAGCCCTTGGCGCTGCGCCGCGCGCTCCCAGCACCAGATCATGGCCCCGTATTCGTGGTCGCTCATCAGGATTTCGCCCGGCGCGTTCAGCGTCATGCCGGACGCGACGAGGTTGATGGCCGCGGACACGTTCGAGGTGAACACGAGGCGCTGCGGGACCGTGCCGAGGAACGCGGCGGTGCGCTCGCGCGCCTCCCAGAGCAGCGGCGGCGCTTGCCGCACATAGAAGTTGGTGGGGCCGGCCGCGAGCATGCGGCGCAGGTCGGTGACGCGGTCGAACACGGGCACGGGCAGCGGCCCGAACGACCCGGTGTTCAGCATGGTCACGGTCGGATCGAGAACGATTCGCGCGCGGGCCGCGGCCCAATCGGTGCGGTTCAAAGTGTGGCTCCGGTGGCGCGAAGTGCGCTACGGAGAGTGTACGAAGCAGCGAATCACAGCCCTCCCAACTCGCAGCGCGGGCGGGCCGTCGTCCACCGTCGGTGTTCACTTCGCGGCGCAGTGGGCGAAGAGCAGGTCCCATTCGAGTTGCTGCACGCGCTTGGCGGTCTCTTCGTCGGCGGTGCCGGTGTCGCGCACCCGCTCGCAGAAGTCCACGAACGCTTCGGGCGTGGTGAACGCGTAGCCCACTTCCGGCGCGCGCGAGCGGAGCTGCGCCAACACCGGGTGCGCGCCGACGCGCCGCCACCAGTACTTCGCGTTCCACGCGTCCGGTTCGCGCCGGTGCAGGATCGCGTGCCAGATGTCGTGGTCCGGGTCGCCCTCGTTGCTTTGTGCCACTTCGTGTGCGGCGTCCAAGAAGTCGAACCGGAGCCACAGCCCCGCGGCGCACGGCGCGCTCGTTCGCGCCGCGGCTCGCGCGATCCGGTCACGAAGAGCGGTCGCCGGCGCGCCCGGTCCCAAAACTACCGGGTGCGACACGGCAAGTAGGTCAGTTATTACAATCGGCAAAGTCGGCACGGCCCGTGCATTGTGACTCATATCACTGCGTGGGATTTGAGGGGGAAATTCGGCTCACGCCACAATTGGCTTTCCCAGATTGCCTATTATCGCGCGTGAGCGGAAAGAATATTCGGCAGAACCCGCATCTTTGCTCGCCTTCGGATGTACTTCCGGGATAGCGAGTGTAAAATTTGCCCGTCAACGGTCTCGCGCCGCGACTCGCTCCCGGAACGACCTAGGCGGATACCAAATGCGGACGTATCCCATTCGGTGCAAGGGGCCCGGTGCCCCGGCTGTAGATGCCGCGCGCCGCGCCCGGCCGCGGCTCGAAGAACTGGAACCGCGCGACGTTCCCGCCATCTTCATCCAAATAGACTACTCCCGCGACACCGGCTTTTTTGCGAGCAACCCGGAAGCGCGAGCGACGCTCGAGCGCGCCGCGGCCGATCTCGGCAACACGCTCAGCGCGAACCTTGCGGCGCTGGTGCCGAGCGGCACGAACACCTTCACCGCGACCTTCTTCGACCCCACCACCGCCGCGCAAGTCGTGGTACCGAACCTGACGGTCGGCGCGAACACGGTGCGGGTGTTCGTGGGCGCGCGACCGCTGCCGGGCGTGCAGGCCGGGTACGGTGGGCCGGGCGGCTACAGCGCGAGCGGCAGCACCGCGTGGCTGAACCTGCTCGCCAACCGCAACCACACCGGGTTCGCGCCGTGGGGCGGCAGCGTCACGTTCGACAGCACCGAGCGCTGGCACTTCGGAATCACCACCGCGGGCCTCGACGGGTACGAACTGGACTTCTACTCGGTCGCGATTCACGAGTTGGGGCACATTCTCGGCTTCGGCACCGCGCCGCAGTGGAGCGCACTGTCGGCCAACGGACTGTTTTACGGGCCGAACGCGATGGCCGTGTACGGCGGCGCGGTGCCGCTCTCGCCGGACGGCGCGCACTGGGCCGACGGGCTGACCTCCGCGGGCAGCTCGGTCTCCCTCGACCCGGTGCTGAGTTACGGCACGCGCGTGAATTGGGGCGCGATCGACGCCGCGGCGCTGCGCGACATCGGGTGGGCGAACCAAGGCGCGGCCGCGGGGCCGCCGGTGGCCCCGTCGCCGCCCCCGCCGCCCGTCGCGGCCAGCGGCCCGCAGGAACTGGTCCCGGTGCCGGTGCGCGGCGGCGTGGACTTCTTTGTGGTCGGGCCCGCGGGGTCCTCGCTCCTCGGTCGGTTCACCCCGTTCGCGGGCTACACCGGCACGGTGGACGTGGTGAGCGGCGACTTCGACGGCGACGGCGCGCGGGACTACGCGTTCGCGATGAGTTCCGCCGGCCCGAACACCGCGGTGCGCGTCCTCAGCGGGCGCGGGTTCGACCTCGCCGGCCCCACCGTGCTCCTGCCGGGCTTCAACCTCGGCGTGACGCTGGCCGCGTCAGACCTGAACGGCGACGGGCGGAGCGAACTGGTGGTCGCGGCCGCCGCCGGCGGGCTGCCCGCGGTCGTCGTGTTCGACGTGGGCGGCGGCTTGGCCCCGCGGGCCGCGCTCATCGCGTTCGACGCGGTGAGCTACCGCGGCGGCGTGCGCGTGGCGTCCGGCGATCTGAACCGCGACGGCTACGGCGACGTGGTGGTCACGACCGCCAACAACGTCGGCGCGGTCGGGGTGTACAGCGGCGCGGCGCTCCGGAGCGGCGCGGCCCAGCTCCTGTGGCCGGCGGCGCTGCCGTTCGGCGCGGACCCGGTCGGCTTGATCCCGACCATCGCCGACTTCAACGGCGACGGTCGTTTGGACCTCTCGCTCACCCAAACGGCCGGGGCCCGCGCGACGATTTTGTGGTCCGGTGCGGTACTCGCGCCACTCAGCGCGAGCGCGAGTGCGAGTGTCGCCTCACTGCAAGCGACCCCCTCCGCGCCTTCGGCGCCCGAGCAAACGCAAGAGCCGCGGGCCGAAGAGACGCGCGACACCTCGGCGGGGGCCGACGAGCGCCCCGAACCGGTGTACACCGCGACCGTCGGGCCGCGCGCGCGGCACTGCTCGTGCCTCGGGTGCCGCGCGCTCGCCGACCTCGCCGCCCGCGCCGACGACTGAGGACGCGAACTTTCGCGCGCCTTGCGCGCCGCGAGCGGGTATGCTGCCCGCATGACACACCCCACCCTCTCCCGCCGCGGCTTCTGCGCCGCCGCGCTCGCGCCGCTCGTCCCCGCGCGCGCCCAAGACAAGCAACCCGCACCGCTCGCACCGCTGAACCGGTTCCCGCGAACCGTTCACGACTGGTACGTCGAACGCGTCCGCGCCGCCGAGCGCCTCGGGAACGCGCGCCGCGCGAAGCTGAAAACGAAGGCCGACGCCGAAGCGTACGTGCGCGAGGTGCGCGCCGCGTGCGCGGCGTGCTTCGGCCCGCTTCCAGAGAAGACGCCGCTGAACGCGAAGACCACCGGCAAGCTCGCGCGCGACGCGTACACCGTCGAGAAGGTCACGTTCGAGAGCCGCTCGGGGTTCGTCGTCACCGCCAACCTGTACGTCCCGAAGGGCGCGAAGGGCAAGCGGCCGGGCGTCGTCGGTTCGTGCGGGCACTCCGCGAACGGCAAAGCGGCCGAGGCGTACCAGTCGTTCGCGCAAGGCTTGGCCCGCACGGGCTACGTGTGCCTGATCTTCGACCCCATCGGGCAGGGCGAGCGGTCGCAGTACGCGCACGTCCCGAAAGGCGCGCGCCCGGGCATCGGCGTGGGCGAACACCTGCTCGCCGGCAACCAGCAGTTTCTCGTCCGCGAGTTCTTCGGAACGTGGCGCGCGTGGGACGGCATCCGCGCGCTCGACTATCTGCTGTCGCGGGAGGAAGTGGACCCGAAGCACGTCGGGATCACCGGGAACAGCGGCGGCGGCACCATGAGCACGTGGCTGTGCGCGCTCGACGACCGCTGGACGATGGCCGCACCCGCGTGCTTCGTCAGCACGTTCCGCCGCAACTTCGAGAACGAACTGCCGCAGGACACCGAGCAGTGCCCGCCGGGCGCGCTCGCCGCGGGCCTCGACCACTCGGACTTCCTCGCGTGCATGGCCCCGAAGCCGGTCGCGATTCTCGCGCAAGAGAAGGACTTCTTCGACGTGCGCGGCTCCGAAGAGGCGTTCGCGCGCTTGAAGCACCTCTACAAACTGCTCGGCGCGGAAGACAACGTCTCGCTGCACGTCGGCCCGCGCGGGCACGGGTTCAGCGTCGAGAACCGCGAGGCGATGTACCGCTGGTTCAACCGCGCGACCGGCGCTTCGGACGCGAAGACCGAACCCAAACTGACCATCGAGAAGGACGAAGACCTGTGGGCCGCGCCCGGCGGCCAAGTGAGCGAACTGAAGTCGCGCACGGTGTGGTCGTTCACGCAACAAAAGGCCGAACTCTATACCGTGAAGCGCGCGCTGGGCGACGCGCGCCCGGTGGGGAACCGGCCGTGGGCCGCGCGGCTCGCAGGGCTGAGGCTCCCGGAGCGCGCCGGGGTGCCGGAATACCGCGTGCTGCGCCCGGTGGCGAACCGCAAGTACCCCGCGGCGCACGCGACCACTTACGTTCTCGAAACCGAACCGCCCGCGGTCGCGGTCGTGTACCGGTTGAGCGCGGAGCAACTGCTGTCGCGCCCTCCGAAGACCGACGCGCCCGCGATCCTGTACGTTTCGCACCAATCGGCCGACGCCGAACTGCGCGACGAACCGCTGCTCGCGGAGTTGGCGAAGGCCGAGCCGGGCGCGACGTTCTACGCGTGCGACGCGCGCGGCATCGGCGAGTCGCGCCCGGACACCTGCGGCACGAACCAGTTCCTGAACCCCTACGGCAGCGACTACTTCTACGCCATTCACGGGCTGATGCTGAACCGCCCGTACGCCGGTCAAAAGACGTTCGACGTGCTACGCGTGCTCGATTGGCTCGCCAGCTTCGGCCACAAAGACGTTCACGTGGTGGCGAAGGGTTGGGGCGCGATCCCGGCGACGTTCGCGGCGCTCTTGCACGACCGCGTAACGCGCGTGACGCTGAAGAACGCGCTCACCAGTTTCAGTGCGGTCGCGGAGTCGGAAGTGTACGCGTGGCCGCTATCGTGCTTCGTGCCGGACGCGCTGCGCGACTTCGACCTGCCGGAGTGCTACAAGGCGCTCGAGGCGAAGAAGTTGAAACAAATCGACCCGTGGAGCGCGTCCGCAAAGTAGCAGACCGCCTGCGCGAACGTGTCACGCATCGGTGCCCTCGCGAACGTGTCGGGGGCAATTGTGCGTCATTGAACCCGACGCGTTCGCGAGGGCACCGATGCGGCGCACCGCAGAACGACACGCAAAGCGCGCCGACTACTTTGGCAGGCACGAACCGCAGGCGTGTACGCTCAGCCCGTGGACGCACTCTTCGCTCACAGGGTAGTTGTCGAACTGCACCGTGTACTGCTGCTGGAACACCGGTCGCAGGTAGTCTTCGATCGCGGGATCGTAGTTCGGCTTCGCGGCGAACTGCGCGCCGTCGATCACGTTGCGAATCTCACCCTCTTCCACGATCACCTGCCCGGCCTTTAGCACCATCCGCGGGTGCGCGAACATCTCTTCCGGGTTCGCGCGCGACTCGTAGATCGCCACGTCCGCGTCGGCCCCGATTCCGAGGTGGCCCTTCTGTTCGAGGCCGAGCGTGCGCGCCGGACCCGCGGAGGTGATGATCGCGATTTCGTACAGCGTGTACTCGCGGTCGAGTTCGGGCAGCACGATGCGCGGCAGCACCTTCTCCGGCAGTTTCTTGATCTCTTCCTTGCGGAACTCGCGGTCCATGAGCAGGCGCAGAATTTCGGGGTAGCGCCAGAAGCACGCGCCGTTCGGGTGATCGGTCGTGAGGCACACGCGCCACGGGTCGGTGATGAGCAGCAGCAGTTCGAGACCGACGGCCCACTGAATCGCGTTGACGAGGTTCTTTTCCTTGTAGACGTACGGCACGACGCCGCAGCCGGTTTCGTTCTCCACATCGAGGTTGCCCCACTTCTTGCCGGTGAGTTCGTACAAGAGGTGCTGCCACGGGCCGTCCGCGGTGATCGTGACCGTGTTGCCGAACAGCACCGCGCCCGCGTCGCAGGTGAAGTTGGGGTGCGCGTTGAAGTAGTCGGCGATTTGGACGCTCGCGGAGCGCATGTCGAACCAGTCTTCCCCGCCGTAGGCGTGGTACTGAAGGTGCGCGATGTGCGCGCGATTGCCCTCGAGCGCCTTCATCGTTTCGAGGGTGGTCGTGTAGTTCCCGGGCGCGCCGAGGTTGTTGCAGTGCAGGTGAACCGGGTGCGGCAATGCCAACTCATCCACGATGCGCGCGAGCGCCTGAATCACGCTCCGCGGCGTGACGTTCTTGTAGCCCGGAATGGTTTCCGCCAGCCCTTTGCAGTCTTTGCCCCACTTCCACCCCGCGACGCCGCCGGGGTTCACGGCCTTCACGCCGTAAGCTTTCGCGGCCCACACCTGCCACGCGGTCACTTCTTTCGCGCGCTCGTACTCGGCGTTCTCTAACAGGTCGAGAATGATCTCGTTGTTCGCCATCAGCACGCAGGTGCATTTGTCGATGATGGGCGTGTCGCGCAGTTCCTCGTGCGTGTGCTTTGCCGAGAGGATTGGCACCGCGGCCTCGTTCGCCGTGGTCCAGCCCATGCCCGCGTAGACGTAACCCGTTGCGAAGGTGGTGGGGGTGGTTCCGGCGATGCCGGCGCGGCACTGCGGCGAGTGGTACACCGGGCGCGCCTTGCGGTGCTGCTCCGGGATCAGCCCGCGCGCGAAGTTGAGCGCCGCCCCCGCGACGTGCGTGTGAACGTCCACGCCGCCGGGGAACACGATCATCCCGCGTGCATCAATCACGCGCGCGTGTGCCGGTACGTCTGCAACGACCTTGCCTTCACTGAGGCACACGTCGCGCACGACCCCGTTCACGCCGTTCTTCGGGTCGTAAACCGTCCCGCCGGTAATGCGAATCATGCTACCAACCTATGTTCTTCAGGGTAGCAGGCACGCTCCGCGTGCCGTCGCCGAGGAGCGCGGAAAGCAGAACCCACAGTTGGGAAGCTCGTGCGGCCCGAACACACGGCACGCGGAGCGTGCCTACTACCCTGAAGGCCGTTGCCAAAGAAGATAGTCCCCGTCGCGCAACCCGGCCTTCCTCGGGTTATCCGCGATGTAGCTGCGCAATCGCTCGAACTGTTCAGGGCTGCGGACCAAGTGGTCAAAACTCTCTTCCTGCCAGAAGCGCCCGGTGCGCCCGAGCGCCGCGTTGATCTCTCCGGCCGTGTACTTCTTCCACGAGTAACACAGGCGCTTGACATCGGTGGAACCGACGAGACACACGAGCAGGTGAACGTGGTTGGGCATCACGACGAAATCGCCCATCAGGTAGCGCTCACCGTCGAAGTGCCGCAAACTCCGCGCGACGATCTCCGCGAGCGGCGGGCGTTTCAAAACACACTCGCCGTGCCCGCGGTCCAGCGCTTCGAGGTAGGCGTCAGAAAACTCGTTGTGAAACTCGCGCCGGAGCGCTCGCGGGAGTGCGAGCAACTGCTGCGCCCAATCGGCTGCCGTCGAATTGATCTTGTGGCGGCGCAACCACTCAGCGCGTCGCGCGTGCCATTCGATTACGACTTCTGACGGAATCGAATCGTCCGTTCGGAACGTGATGAAGTACGTCACGTTCGGTTGGTACCAGTGTGGCAAATTGCCAACAGTGACGCGCACGTCGGCTTCTGGGTCGAACAGCGCGAACACTGACAAGGCTCCGTGTTTTCAGGTAGTAGGCACGCTCCGCGTGCCGCGTGTTCGGGCCAAATCAGTTCCGTCGCGCGATGTCTTCAGGGTAGCAGGCACGCTCCGCGTGCCGTGTGTTCGGGCCGCTCAAGTTCACCAACGGTGCGCACAGCCTTCCCCGCGCCGCAGAACGGCACGCGGAGCGTGCCTACTACCCTAAATTCACGCAATCTGCGCCCCATCTCTCCCCGCGGGGTACCACGCCGGTTTCGCTTTCACGGCGGCCACGATGCGCTTCAGCACCTCTTCGTCGGTCAGGTAGCTCGGCTTCAGCGCGGGGCGAAGCGGTAGGGGCACTTCGTCCATGCGGTACGCGGTGCCGGGCGCGCTGATGCCGGCCGGGGCCGTCGTGAAATGCACGCGCGCCAAGCGGCTCGTGTGCGTGACTTTTGGGTCCAGCACGATCGTCGGTGTGCGCTTCAAGTGCTCGATCGCGGGCTTCGGCATCGTCGCGCCCGGGTCCGCGCCGAGCACCAGCGTCGCGTCGGTGTCGCCGCGCACGAGCAGGTCGATGGTCGAATACTCGCCGGGGTTGAACCGCGGGTAACCGCGACTCATGTTGATGCCGAACGGGAAGCTCGTCGTGTAGCGCATAATCACGTCCGCACCGGTCACGTTCCCGTGCCCGCGCATCGGCATCGCGACGAACTTCGTGAAGGCATTCATCTCCGCGGCCAGCGTGAGCGCCGCGGCGCTGTTCATGTGCTTCCCGCGGGTCATCGAAAGGCCCATGCCGAAGAACAGCACGCCGAACTTCGCCGCCTTCATGCGCGCAACGAGGTCCGTGAGCTGTTCGAGCGTGAGGCCGGTTTCCGCGACCGCTGCCGCGCTCACCTTCTGGTTCTTAACCAGCGCGCGCAGGATGCTCAGCATCTCGAAGTCTTTGCCGGGGCGCACCTGAAGGAAGATGTCCGCGGCTTTCGCGCTCGGCGTCTCGCGGATGTCCACGAGCACCATCGTGCGGTCCTTGCGGCCGCGCGGGATGAACTTCCCCTTCGGCGTGAGCGCGTACCGCGTGAAGTGCCGCGGGTGGCACTCCGCCGGGTTGCCGCCCCAGTAGATGATGAAGTCGGCCCGGTTCTTCACTTCGCCCAACGTGCAAGACACCTTACCGCCCAACTGGGCGGCTATTTCAGTTGGGCCGTGTCAAAGCGACGTGTGGCTGTCGATCACGCCGCCCACGAGTTCCGCGAGCCACACGGCCTCGCGCTGCGCCTCGCAGGTGGTGTTGCTCAGGCCGTACACCAGCGGCATGTTCGCGCCGTAAAGGATGTCGGCCGCGACTTCGACCGCTTCGTCGATGCTCGCCTCTTTGCCGTCGATGAGCGCGTCCGGGTAGTGGCGCTCCGCGGTGTGGTTCTTGAACCACGCTTCGCCGAGGATGCACGCGCGCTTCGTTTCCACGATGCGCTCGGCATTGGCGTGCAGTTCAATGTCGTCGCACACGCACCCGCAGAAGGTGCAGACCGCGTTCTTGACGACCGTGAGTTCGTGCTTCGCGGGTTCCGGGGGAGCGGACGTCGCGGTGCTCATGCGAGCCTCAAGGGGTGTTACGAGTTGTCAGCGGGTGTTGCAGGTGAACCGCCCGGACCGGGCGGCGGAGCGAGAAACGCTCACCCCAGCGCGCGCCCGCGGAAGCTGCCGCGCACGCGCCGCGGCATGAAGCGGCCCGGCTCGATCTCTTCCCACGGCGCGTCGGCGCTCGCTTGCTCCGCGCGCTGCTGCGCGTCGGTCGGTTGGTCATTCGGTGTCATCGGAACCTCCAGTCGCACGCACGTGATCTGCCGGCAATTCCACTTCAAACATCCGGTGCCCAACCCGGAATTCGACAAGCACAACATTCTCCGCGAAACCCGCAGGGCGCTCTAATACGATTCCTTCCCAGCCTGTGTACTGGCCTTGAAGGATGCGCACGATCTGGCCTGCCTTGAACATCGTGGCCTCACACGAGTTCCACTTCCACGTCCCAGCCCTTCGAGGTCGGCATGCCGGTGCCGTCGGTGTCGCCGCCGTAAAGCTGGCACGTCGGCGGGCCGTAGGGCACGAACAGCAACCCGCGAGGCACGTTCGCTTCCTTCAGTGTGAAGGTCGCTTCCCCCACGTCCGTGCGCACGCGAATCGTCGCGCCGCTGGTGCCGCCCAGTTCCTTCAGGTCGTCCGGGTGAATCTGCACGGTGTTCACGATCGCGTTGTACTCGTCGCCGTCCTTGCCGACGTTGATCTGAACGCCCTGCTTGTTCGAGCGGATTGGCATTAACAGGAAGCGCATGTCGATCTCGGGGCGGGTGGAACCTCATAATAGCGGTTGCACCGCGCGACGCAACCGAATACACGATTACTACCTCACCCCGCGGCGGAGCTTCACACCTTGCTCACCGTCAATTCCGTTCCGGTCGAAGACACGTTCGCAGAAGCGTTCCCGATGACCGCGGTTCGGCTGCTGGTCACGGCCGATTCGCCGCACTGGGCGCGCGTCGCGGGCACCGCGGCCACCGGGTACGCGGCCAGCGTCATCGGGTGCGACGCCGAAGCCGGCATCGAGCGCGAACTTGCGCCGAGCGAAACCCCGGACGGCAGGCCCGGGGTTTCGCTGCTGTTCTTCGGCTTCTCGCGCGACGCGCTCCAGAAAGCCGTGAGCAATCGCGTGGGGAACTGCGTGCTCACCTGCGCCGGCACCGCGTGCTACAACGGCCTCGCGGGCGACCCGGGCCGCGCGATCAAAGTCGGCGGCGTGCTCCGCTTCTTCGGCGACGGCTGGCAAATCTCGAAGCTCTTGGATGGGAAGCGCTACTGGCGCATGCCCACGATGGACGGCGAATTCCTGTGCGAAGAGTCGTTCGGCACCGTGAAGGGCGTGGGCGGCGGGAACTTCCTCATCCTCGCAGAATCCGCTGCGCAGGGTCTGGCCGCGGCCGAAGCCGGGGTGGAAGCGATTCGCGGCGTGCCGGGCGTCATCATGCCGTTTCCGGGTGGCATCGTCCGCAGTGGGAGCAAAGTGGGCAGCAAGTACAAGGGGCTGAAGGCGAGCACGAACGACGCGTACTGCCCGGCCCTTCGCGGGTCGGTGGAGTCCAAACTGCCCGAAGGCGTGAACGCGGTGTACGAAATCGTGTTCGACGGCTTGGACTTGGCGAGCGTGGAACTCGCGACGCGCGTCGGCGTGCAGGCCGCGTGCGCGAAACCGGGCGTGCGCGGGATCACGGCCGGGAACTACGGCGGCAAACTCGGCCCGCACCACATTCACTTGGCGAAGGTGCTGGCGTGAGGTAGCGAAGCGCACTGGTTCCGCGAAGCACCCCTCACCCGGCCTCGAAGACTCGGCCACCCTCTCCCGCACTGACGTGGGGAGAGGGCAAGAAGAAGACAACCGCGCGCCTTGGTTTTGCCCTCTCCCCGCGTAGCGTGGGAGAGGGTGGCCGAGTCTTCGAGGCCGGGTGAGGGGCGCTGAACAACGAAAGTGCGCTTCGCGCTCAACACACTTCCTTCTACACCACCGGTGTTCCTCATGCGCACACTCGCGCTCGCTTCGCTGTTCCTTCTGCCCGCGCTGACCGGCGCGCAAGAGCCGGCGTTCGACCGCTCCGAGCACATGGTTCCCATGCGCGACGGCGCAAAACTGTTCACCACACTGCACGTCCCGAAGGGCGCGAAAGAGAAGCTCCCGATCATCTTCGTGCGCACGCCCTACGGCATCGACGGCCGCGCCGAGCGCGAGTTCGCCAGCTACCTGAAAGAGATGGTCGCGGACGGCTACGCCTTCGCGTTCCAAGACATCCGCGGCCGGTTCAAGTCCGAAGGCACGTTCGTGATGATCCGCCCGGCCCGCGACGCGAGCGACCCGAAGGCCGTGGACGAAGCCTCCGACACTTACGACACCATCGAGTGGATGCTGAAGGAAGTGAAGAACAACAACGGGCGCGTCGGGATGCTCGGCATCAGCTACCCCGGTTGGCTCGCCGCGGTCGCGCTGACGGACCCGCACCCGGCACTGAAGGCCGTGTCGCCGCAGGCCCCGCCCATCGACATGTTCCTCGGCGACGACTTCCACCACAACGGCGCGTTCCGCCTCAGCTACGGCTTCGAGTACGTCGCGCTCATGGAGACGAACAAGACGAACTTCAACGTGACGTTCAACAAGTTCGACACCTACGACTGGTATTTGAAACTCGGCGCGCTCTCGAACGTGAACCGCAAGCACTTCAACAACAAGATGCCGACGTGGAACGACTTCGTCGCGCACCCGAACTACGACGACTTCTGGAAGAAGCGCTCGCTCGAACCGCGACTCACGAAAGTGACCGTCCCGACGCTCAGCGTAGGCGGCTGGTACGACCAAGAAGACTTCCGCGGCCCGCTGAAGCTGTACGAACTGCTGGAGAAGCACGACAAGCAGAAGCACAACTTCCTCGTGGTCGGCCCGTGGAACCACAGCGGGTGGGCGAACGGGCGCGGCGACCGGCTCGGCCGCGTGCAGTTCGGCGAACCCGCGGGCGCGCAGTTCCGCAAAGACATGCAAGCCCCGTTCTTCGCCAAGTACCTGAAGGACAAAGGCGACGCCCCGCCGGAAGCCCGCGTGTTCCTCACCGGTGCGAACGAGTGGAAGAGCTACGAGACGTGGCCGCCGAAAACGGCCGAGGCGCGCAAGCTGTACCTGCACCCGAAGGGCAAACTGAGCTTCGATGCGCCGAAGGACAAGGACGACGCGCACGACGAATACATTTCCGATCCGGCTAACCCGGTGCCGTACCACCCGCGACCGGTGCGGCCCACCTACGCGTTCGGTTCCATCTGGCCGGTGTGGATGACGCAAGACCAGCGGTTCACGCAGAACCGCCCGGACGTGATTACCTTCGAGACCGAACCGCTGACCGAAGACGTGACCGTCGCCGGTTCGATGAAGGCGAAGCTGTTCGCTTCCACGAGCGGCACCGACTGCGATTGGATCGTGCGCCTCATCGACGTCTACCCGGAGGACGACGCGAAGCCCGCGGACATGGCCGGGTTCCAGCAGTTGATCGCCGGCGAACCGGCGCGCGCGCGGTTCCGCAAGAGCTACGAGAAGCCCGAACCGGTGAAGCCGGGCGCGGTGGAAGAGTACACGGTCGATCTGGTCGCGGGGCACCACCGGTTCCGCAAGGGCCACCGCATCATGGTGCAAATCAGCAGCACGTGGTTCCCGGTGATCGACCGCAACCCGCAGAAGTACGTGCCGAACATCTTCGAGGCGGAAGACGCGGACTTCCAGAAGGCGACGCAGCGCGTGTACCGCGGCGCGGCCACCGCGTCGCACCTACTACTGGACGTGGTGCCCGCGAAGTAGCGGTTCGCGCGCCACGGGCCGAGCGGAAGGGGCGGGAGTCGAACCCGCAAGGGTGTTGAGCCTCGCCCGGCTTCCAACCAGGTGCCGTCGCCGATCGGCTGGCCCTTCCGTCTCACGAACGGACGCGCGCCGCCGCCCGCAGGTTCGCCCGCTGCGACCGCGGGCGTCTCGCCCGCTTCGCAGCAAGGTAAGTGATCGAGACATTTCGTTTGTCAAACTGCTCCGTTTGCGTGCGGGCGGGACGCCCGCGGTCCCGGGGAACGTGCTGCGGGCGCGACGCCCGCGGTCCCAGAAAAAATTCTGTACGCGAACCGGGGCGGCGCGCCTCTTCACTTCCGGAACGCCCGACACAGGTGCCACCGATGGCCGGCTCCGGCATTCGCAAGTACCTCCGCGCCGCGGGCCTCGATCCCGCGAACGGCCCGACCGACGCGGAGCTGATCGCGCAGTTCGCGGACCACCGCGACGAGGCCGCGTTCGAGTTGCTCGTGTTCCGGCACGCGGGGCTGGTGCAGCGCGCGTGCCGCGCGGTGCTGAACGACCACCACGCGGCCGAAGACGCGGCGCAAGCCACGTTCCTCGCGCTCGCGCGGAAGGCCGGCAGCGTCGGGCGCGGCACCGTCGTCGGCTGGCTGTACCGCGTCGCGCGGCGCGTCGCGGTTCGAGCGGCCAAGCGGCGCGCGCCGGTGGCGGTCGCGGAACTGTACGACGCGCCCGCCCGCGCGTCGTCGGAACTCGAAGAAGACACCGTCGCAGCGATTTGTGCCGAAGTGGACCGGTTGCCGGAGCGGTACCGCGTTCCGGTGCTGCTCTGCTTCTTCGAAGGGCTGACGCACACCGAGGCCGCGCGCCGCGCGGGCGTGCCGGTGGGCACCGTCGCGGGGCGGTTGGCGCGCGCCAAAGACCTGCTCGCCAAGCGCCTGTCGCGCCGCGGGCTGGCGCTCGCGTCGGTCGCGCTGCCGGTCGTGTCGGGCACGTTCGCCGGGAGCACCGCTCGCGCCGCGTGCGCGTTCGCGACCGGCCGGTCGGTGGAGTTACTGGTGTCCGAATCCGTCCTTTCCCTCGCCCGAGGAGCGTTGAAACCCATGATCCCGAATTCGCTGAAACTGTTTGGCGCGATCGCGTTCGCGTGCGCCACGGTCGGCGGGGTGCTGGCCTTCGTGCCCTCGGGCGCGCCGCCCGTCGACTCCCCGCTTCCGCCGGCGCTCGGCGGGCCGAAAGTGCCGGTCGCCGCGGCGACCGCCGCGGACCCGAAACTGCCGGACGCGGACGTCGTGCAGCGCCGCCACAGCCTGAACAACCTGAAGCAGATTCTGCTCGCGATGCACAACTACGAGTCCACGTACGGCGAGTTCCCCAACGACGTCACCGACAAGAACGGCAAGGCGCTCTTGAGCTGGCGCGTGCTCATCCTGCCGTACATCGAACAGGACGCGCTGTTCAAAGAGTTCAAACTGGACGAGCCGTGGGACAGCGAGACCAACAAGAAGCTCCTCGACAAGATGCCGCGCGTGTATCGCACGTTCGACGCGGACAAGAAGGCCACGAAGACCTACTACCAAGTGTTTTCCGGCCCCGGCACCGCGTTCGAGCCGGGCAAGAAGCTCAAGATCACCCAAGTGACCGATGGCACGAGCAACACCCTCGGCGTGATCGAAGCCGGCCCCGCGGTGGAGTGGACCAAACCGGCCGACATCAACTACGATGCGAAGAAGGCGTTCCCACGGCCGGTCGGCCCGTTCGCCAACACGTTCCTCGTCGGGATGATGGACGGCTCGGCCCGGGCACTGAAGCCGGACCTGAAGGACGAGGTGTTCCGCCACTTGGTGGAAATCGCCGACGGGAACGTGATACCGGAGGGCCTGAACGCGTCGTTCCCCGCCGCGACGAAAGAGGAAAAAGAACTCGCGGCCAAGATGTTCGCTGAGAACTTGGAAATGGCGAAGGAACTGACGGCGGCACTGACGGAGCGCCAGAAGTTGATCGAGTTGCTGCTCAAGAAGAAGCCCGCGGCCGGCCCGAACCTCGACGAACTGGCCGCGCAGCACGAGGGGCTTAAGCGCGAGCTGGAGTCGATCAAGCGCGACATTGAAGAACTGAAGCAGAAACTGAAGGAGAAGTAACCGCGCGGGCGCGGCGCACCGGCTCGTGCGTGTGCTACACTAAAGTTCTTGCGTGGCCCGAATGCCCCGGTAGCGCCCGATGGACCTTCAGCAGCTCGCGTTCAACATTCAGGTGCTGGCGATTCCGCCGGTCGCGCTGCTGCTTTGGCAACTGGCGCGCGCCGGGCGCGAACGGTACTTGGCGAGTTGGGCCGTGCTCGCAGCGGCGCTGCTCGTGCTCCGCGCGCGGGCCGAACTGGGACCGACGGGCGCGCGTCACCTTCGCCACCTACTGCTGCCTCGAATACGCGTTCGGCTTCCTCCTCTGGGCCGGGTGCCGCGCGCTGACGCGGGGCGCGGCGCTGGGCGAGGGGTTGTGGGTCCTCGGCGCGGCCCTCGTGCCCGGGCTCGCGCTGCCGTTCGTGTTCCCCGCGACCGACCAAGCCTACGCCTTTCACGCGCTGATCGTGGGGGCGTTCTTCCTGCTCGCGCTCGCGAGTACCGTCGACTACCGCGCCGCCGGCCCGCACCCGGCGGTCGGCATTTGGGTGCTGCGCGCGTTCCTGTTCGCGCTCGGCGCGCTGTTCGTCCACTACTGCCCGGTCACGTACTGGGCCGCGTTCCACAACGGCGGCGAGCCGCTCGAGTACATGCGCATCAGCCCGCTGTTCGACGCGCTCGGCGAGATCGGGCTGGCGCTGGGCATGGCCCTGATCGCCATCGAGCGCGTGCGCGACCGGCTCGAAGCGCAGAACCGCGAACTGGCCGACGCCTACGCGCGGCTCGAGGTGGCCGCCCGCACCGACGCGCTCACCGGGCTGTTGAACCGCGGCGCGTACGACGCGCAACTGGCCGCGTGGGCCGGCACCGACCGCACCGTGGCCGTCGCGCTGGTAGACATGAACGGCCTGAAGGCGCTGAACGACACCCGCGGGCACGCGGCCGGCGACGCGGCCGTGCAACTGGTGGCCCGCGCGCTGAAGGCGCAGTTCCGCATTACCGACCCCGTGTACCGGCTCGGCGGCGACGAGTTCCTCGTGCTCCTCGAAGGCGCGCGGGCCGACGAAATGGCCCCGCGGCTCGAAGCGCTGGACGCGGCCCTCAAGGGGCAGCGCTTGCCGGGCGTCGCGGAACCGGTCGATCTGGTGGTCGCGTGGGGCATCGCCGACTTCGCGTCGGTGGCGGACGTGCCCGCGGCCTTCGACCGCGCCGACCGCGCGATGTACGCGTGCAAGGCCGCGCGCAAGGGTGCCGAAGCCGCGCCCGCGGGCGTGTAACGCCACTGTAAGCACCCCGCCCGCCGCCGTTCTTCCGCGCGCCGCACGCGGCTATAGTTCCCTTCGCCCGAACCCCCGGACCCGAAGGGAGCCTCCTCTCATGCGCGCGCTTCGCGTACTCGCACTCGCACTGGTGCCGCTCGTGTCTAGCCCCCCGCTGTCCGCGGCCGACGAAACGCCGGCCAAGAGCAAGATCGTCGCGGTCGATCTGTTCAAGAACGGCCTCGCGGTCGTGAAGCGCGAGGCCACGCTCGGCACGGCCGGCGTGTACGTGCTCGACGACGTGCCCACCCCGGTCCACGGCACCTTTTACATCGACAGCACCGGCACCGTCGATGTCGCGGTGCAGACGCGCGACGTGGAAGTGCCCGCGCACGAGACCGCGCCCGGCGCGCTCCAAGACGACCTCGCGGGCAAGAAGGTGACGGTTCACTTCAAGGGAACGAACCGCCCGCCGCTGAGCGGCACCATGATGAAGTTCAAGCCCGCGAAGGGCGAAGAGGGCGCCGCGAACCGGTTCTACGTCATCCAGACCGCGAAGGGCCGCGCGTACGTGGACCCCGCGGACGTGTCCGCGGTCGAGAGCGACGACGCCGGCACCACCGTGACGCGCCGCAAGCCGCGCCTCGTGTTCACGCTGAAAGACACCGACAAACCGCAGACCGTGGTGAGCGTGCGGTACATCACGACCGGGATGTCGTGGGCACCGACGTACCGCATCGACATTTCGGACCCGAAGCAACTGGCCCTCGAACAGCACGCGGTGGTGAAGAACGAACTCGCGGACCTCGCGGGCGCGGAAGTGCGGCTCATTTCGGGCTACCCGAGCGTAGAGTACGCGCACGTCCGGTCGCCGCTCGCGCCGCGCACGAGCCTCGCCAGTTTCTTCGGCGAACTGGGCGGCGGCCGGCACCGCGAGATCGACGCGCTGAGCAACTCCATCGTGTCGCAGCAGGCGGTTTCGATGAACAACTTCCGGGTTCACAACGTGGCGCTGGGCGCGACGCCGGTCGGCGAGGGCGTGGACCTGCACTACCAGTCGATCGGCACGCGCACGCTCGCCGACGGCGACGCGCTTTCGACCGTGGTGGCGAAGGGCAAGGCGGACTACGAGCGCATCGTGGAGTGGCTGATCCCGGACGGGCGCGACGTGTACGGCCGGCACAACGGCGGCGACGACGGCGAGGCGTGGGACGCGCTGAAGTTCAAGAACCCGCTGAGCTTCCCGATGACCACCGGCCCCGCGACCGTGACCGCGAACGGTAAGTTCAACGGCCAGCGCACCTCCTACTGGGTGAACGCGGGCGAAGAAACCGTGTTGCGCGTCGAGAAGGCGCTCAGCGTGCGCACCCGCGCGAGCGAGAACGAGAAGCTGGAGCGCGACGGCAGCGGGCGCGACGTGATCTGGATCGGCGGGCGGCAGTACCGGCGCACGACCGTGGAGGGCGAACTCGCGGTGAGCAACCACCGCAAGGAAACCGTTTCGCTGGTGGTGCGCCGCCGGTTCTCCGGCGAACTGGTAACGGCCGAAGGCGCGCCGCGCCAAACCCTGCGCGAGGAGGGCGCGTACTCGGTAAACAAGCGCCAAGAGCTGATCTGGACCGTGGCACTGAAGGGCGGCGAAGAGAAGAAGATCAAGTACAGCTACACCGTGCTGACGGCGAACTAAGACGCGCGACTCAGAACGAGCCGGAAGCGTGAGCGACGGTCCCTTCTTGTTGATAGAAGACCGTCGCTCACGCTTCCGGCTCGTTGCGCGCCGTCACTCGCTGACGCCCGCGGCGCGAACGCCCTTCCCCTTCGCCCCGGTGATCGAATCGCCCAACTCGGCGCGGGCCGCGTCCGCGATCTTCAGCAACCGCTTCACCGCCTCCGGGTGCGCCTCCGCCACGTTCTTCGATTCGCCCGGGTCCGCTTCGAGGTCGAACAGCGACAGCGGCAACTTCTCCACCTTGTACCCGTGGCGACTCGCGATCCCGCGGACCCCGCTCACGGTCATCGCTTCGGGCTTCTGCTTCCCGTGGTTCGCGGGCTTGCCGTCGGCGCGCGTTTGGCCGTTCACCGTCAGGTACTCGTGCGGCAGGTGCAACTTCCACTTGCCGCTGCGAAGCGCGTGCAACTCGGTGCCGCTGTAAAACAGGTACGCGTCGTGCGGGCACTTCGCGTTCGGCTCGCCGAACAGCACCGGGCCGATGTCCTTGCCGTCGATGGGCAGTTTCGGCATCTCCGCACCCGCGAGCTTGCACAGCGCGGGCAGCAGGTCGATGGTCATGAGCGGTTCGGCGCACACCCGCTTCGCGGGCACGCGCCCGGGCCAGCGCGCGACGCACGGCGTTCGCACCCCGCCCTCGAACGCCGTGAGTTTCCCCTCGCGCAGCGGGCCGGCGCTTCCGGCGTGGGTGCCGTAACTGAGAAACGGGCCGTTGTCCGAGAGGAACAGCACCAGCGTGTTCTTTTCGAGGTCGTACCGCTTGAGCGCCGCGAGCACTTCACCGACCGCGGAGTCGAGTTCCTCTACCACGTCGCCGTACAGCCCGAACGCCGATTTCCCCTTCCAATCCGGCGACGCGAAGATCGGGACGTGCGGCATCACGTGCGGCACATAGAGGAAGAACGGTTCGTGTTGGTGTTTGGCGATGAATTCGACCGCGAGGTCGGTGAACCGGCGCGTGAACTTCGCTTGATCCGGGTCGCGCTCGGTGATCTTCGCGCCGCGATAGAACGGCAGCGGCGGCAGGTTCGGCATCGTGGGGTGCAGCGGGCCGTTGTCGTTCGAGTACGGCAGCCCGGCGAAGTCGTCGAACCCGCGCTTGGTGGGCAGGAACGGCTCGCGGTCGCCGAGGTGCCACTTGCCGTAGCACGCGGTGGCGTAGCCCTTCGCTTTCAGCAGCTCTTGGAGCATTTGCTCGTTCGCGTGAATGCCGGTCTTGCTCACGTGGTTGAGCGCACCGGACATGCCGACGCGGTTCGCGTAGCACCCGGTGAGCAGCGCCGCGCGGCTCGCGGTGCAGACGGCCTGCGACACGTAAAAGTGCGTGAACCGCGTGCCCTCGGCCGCGAGGCGGTCGAGGTGCGGCGTCTTGATTTTGGCGTGCCCGAAGCACGCGAGGTCGCCGTACCCGAGATCGTCGGCGAGAATCAGCACGACGTTCGGCGGGCGTTCCGCAGCGCGAACCGCCGGCGCGAAGAGAGCGAAAGCGAACAGCGCGAGTGCGCGCATGGTGTACCTCACGGGTTCGGATTCTTGGGGCGCGGCATCGGCGCGAGCGCGCCCTTCAACGGGAGCCACGCCTTCGGGTAGTCGTACTGCCCGCGGCCGCGGTTGATTGCGAGTCGGTACGAGCGGTGAATCACCCTGCTCGTGCGCGTTGCCGACCGCGAGACACACTTGCTCGAACGCGCCGAGCCGGTCTTCGAGCGCCGGGTTGTCGGCGAGGAGCGCCGCGAGCGTGCGCCCGCGGATCAACTTCACGGCGAGAAACGGGCGCCCGTCCGGCAATTCGGCACCGAGGGCGAATCCGGGCGGCCCCGGGTGCGTATCATTGCCGGCGTCCGGCGCGCCGGCGCTCACCACCGTGGGCTGATCGTTTGGCGCTTGTGCGGGGCTGTTCGGGTCGGCCACGGCGGTTCCTCGATCGGGTGTGCCTTTCGTTTTGGGCGTTCAGGCGGCGTTCCAGAGTTCGTGCCACTCGGGCGTGTGGGCAAGGGCGCGCAGTTCGACCAGCGGCCCGACGTGCTCGGCGCGCCACCGCGCCCCGGTGCGCTTGAGCCGCAGGTTCAGCAACTGCTTGATCGCCCCCTCGACCGCCCCGCTCCCGATACTCCGACCCGACGCCAACCGGTCCGCGTAGCCCAACCGCGTCGGGTGCTTCGCCAAGTACGCGCCCAGCGCCAACAGCGGGTCCGTCGAGCGACCCGTCGGCACCGCCGCGATCAGCCCGCACAGCCACCGCTCCGCGCCCGACTTCCCGCCACCCACCAGCGCCGCACGCCCCGCCGCCGTGTGACGCGCCGTCGCATCCGTGCCCTCGCCGAACACCGCCGCGACCGCACCGCCCACGTGCTCCACCGCGTGGTACACGTCCAGCACGCCCGACGCGCCCGGCCAGTGCTCCGACGCCACGTTCCAGATCCACTCGGCCCCGTCGCCCAGCACCGTCACGTCCGACGCGCCCGTCACCCCCAGACGATCCGACTCCGCGCGCAACCGCGCCCCGAACGCCTCGCACCCCTCGACCGCCGCGCACACGGCTCGCGCACCCAGCGCCGGCAGTTCCCGCTCGTCCCACCGGTCCGGGGTCGCCGGCGACCCGAGTTCCCGCTTGCCGAGCACGCCCACCTTCACGTCCCGCCACCCGTCGAGCGTGTTCGCCTTGCCCGCGTCGATCAGCAACTCGACCGCACCCGGCGCGGCCGCGAACCGAACCGCGTCGCCTCGTCGCGCGCGGCCCGCCCCGGCGCGCCGGGCGTGCGCGTGCGTGGTGCGGCGGATCAGTTCCGCGCCCACGTCCCAACCGCAGAACGCGCGGAGCACCTGTTGGGCCCGCGCGAACGGGTGCTCGACGCCGGCCAGCACCACCAGCCGAGCGGCCTGCCGGGTCAGGAACCCGTCGAGGCCCAGCACCGCGTCGGCACGAAACGCCCCCCCGCCGTCACGCGCCCACGTGTAGTTCCGGGCCACCGTGATCGCCCCCAGCGCGGTGGTCACGGTGCGCCGCCGTCGCCCTTTGGACCGCTCGCCGGGCCGTTTTTTTCGGCGTCGGCACGCGCCTGCGCCGTGGCGGCGAGGTTGTCCCGCAACAGCCGCCGCCCGGCGTCCAGAGCGAACGCCTCGCACACGTCCAACACGGTACCCGGCGCGGCGCACGCGCCCAACTGGCGCATCTGCTGGACGTAGGCGATGGCCCGTTCCAACTCGAGCCGCTCGGCGTCCGTTGTGTACTCGATGGTGAGCGTCGGCATCGTGCCACTCCTGAAAGGGACCGGAGTATCGCACACACCCGCCCAAAACGAAAGGCACACCC
>Ga0169931_10000135_pt1 | contig 112870 bp, 106 predicted proteins | sample Kivu_15m_20L_FD_129675 | JGI IMG/M metagenome (GOLD analysis project Ga0169931, IMG submission 129675) | Freshwater microbial communities from Lake Kivu, Western Province, Rwanda to study Microbial Dark Matter (Phase II) - Kivu_15m_20L... | ecosystem: Environmental > Aquatic > Freshwater >...
ATCAAGCTGAAAGTCAGTGTTTCGATCCGATCGGCGAAGACGTGCAGGCTGACGTCGTCGTGTTGGGTGGCGGTACCTTGCAAGACGCTACCGACCAAGCGCGGTTCGAAACGCTGCAACCGTCGCATGACCTCGAGTGCAACGCGACGTTGCGCCTCGAGTGAGGCCCCGTGCGAATCCGCGGCAAACAGCCGTTGATACTCGACCAAGGCCGCCTCGATTTCCGTGTTGCGTGGCAGCACGGCATGATCGGTCACACCGAATCGCTCGGCGGCTTTGCGTTTGGCAAACAGGAAGTCGCGCACCCCGTGCTCGGCCATGATGCGCGCCGCCTCTTGCGCCAGAGCTTGGCGCATGCGATTCAAAACAAGGGCTCCGCCGAATCTTTGAGTGGCAGCTTGTCGGCATCGCGACGCGGTGTTGCAGGCGGTGTAGCACCGGTCGGTAATCGATCGATCATGAAGGTTTCGAATATGGCCGAGCGATCATCGGCACTGGCGACTTCGCCGGTCGTGGGCGAGATGCGCACCTGTGCGAGGCCTTCCGGCATCGGATAGCTGCGTACCGGCATCCCGCGCAGCGCTTCGCGCATGAAATCGACCCAGATGGGCACGGCGGTTCGGCTGCCTTCTTCGCCTTCGCCCAAGGGCCGAGACTGATCGAAACCGACCCAGACGCTCGCCACGAGATCAGGGTTATAGCCGTTGAACCAAGTGTCGCGTGCTTCGTTGGTGGTGCCTGTTTTACCGGCAAGATCGCTGCGCCCGAGCGCAAGTGCGCGACGCCCCGTGCCGCGAGTGATGACCTCACGCAACATGTCGTTCATCAACCAAGCGTTCTGCGCACTGATGACGCGCGGCGCAATTTCCGTGATGGCGACATCGCAGTCCGGCGCAGCGGCGATGAGTGGCGCAAGTTCCTCGTCATCTGTCGAGCCACTGGCCGTAACGCTGGTGGCAGCCGGCAGTTCTTCGGCGCAGCCGGGGCGCACGACGCGAGGCTTCGCTTCGAAGACGACCTTACCTTGCGGATCTTCGATACGCTCGATGAAGTACGGTTGAATTCGGTAGCCCCCGTTGGCAAATACCGTATAGCCTGCCGCGACTTGCAAAGGGGTTGCGCTCATGGTGCCGAGCGACAACGTGAGATTGCGTGGCAGGCTTGCACGCTCAAAACCAAAACGCTCGGCGTAACTCAAGGCGGGCCCCATACCGACGGCCTGTAGGACGCGGATCGACACCAAATTCTTTGATTGCACCAGCGCTTCGCGCAGTCGCATCGGACCGCTGAAGCTACGGCTGGAGTTTTCCGGACGCCAGGCTTCTTCCATGTTCGGATCATCGACCACGAACGGCGCGTCCATCAGTACGCTGGCAGGCGTGAGACCGTGCTCGAGTGCTGCGGAGTAAAGGAATGGCTTGAAGCCAGAGCCCGGCTGTCGCTTGGCCTGAATCGCACGGTTGAACTTGCCGACTTTGAGATCGAAATAGTCAAAACCACCAACCAAGGCTTTGATTGAGCCATCGGTGGAAGACAGCGCGACCAAGGCTGCTGCCGCCTCTGGAATTTGAGCGAGTCGTGCTTTGGCGCCGTTGACGGTTACGTAGACCACATCGCCGCGTTGCAACACGTCACTGGCTGTTTTAGGTGTCGGCCCGAGCCGACGTCCGCTTTTGGGTCTTGCCCAAGATAGGCCGTCCCAGTCGATGGTCACGATACCGGCGTCGCGCGCGTGCACTTTGGCTTCGCGCTGACTCGTCTCGATGACAACGGCGGGACGCAGTGGTCCGCTCGAGGGGTAAGGATCGAGCAACTCTTCCAATGCGCCGCTGTCGCGGTCTGCAGGCAAAGTTGCTTTGGCGATAGCACCCCGCCAACCGTGCCGCCGATCGTAGTCTAATAGTCCGGTGCGCAGTGCCGCGTTGGCAGCTGTTTGCATGCCAGGGTCGACGGTGGTGTAGATCTTGTAGCCTTCGTTTTGTGCGGCGGCACCGAAGCGCTGCACGAGTTCGAGTCGCGCCATTTCGGCGATGTACGGCGCTTCGACGTCGAAAGCACGGGCTTGTTGACGCGCGCGAACCACTTCGGCCACAGCGCGCTGTTCCATGGCCACATCGATGAAGCCGAGCTCGCGCATACGGCGCAAGACGTAGCCACGTCGCTGTGCTGCAGCGCGCGGATTATTGATTGGGTTATAGCGTGAGGGGGCTTGCGGTACGCGCGCTAATGTGGCGACTTCCGCCAACGTGAGTTCGTCGAGCGTTTTGCCGAAGTAGACCTCGGCAGCCGCAGCGACGCCGTAAGCTCGTTTGCCAAAATGAATGACGTTGAGGTAGAGGCCGAGAATTTCCTGTTTGGTGAATTCACGTTCGATTCGATAGGTCAGGAACATCTCCTGACCCTTGCGTCGCCAAGTGCGATCGTTCGTCAGGAAAAGATTTTTGGCCGTTTGTTGCGTGATCGTGCTTGCGCCTTCTAAGCGATAGCCTGGTATTAGGTTGACGATCAGCGAGCGCAGTATGCTCTGATAGTCGAAGCCGCGATGCTGATAGAAACGATCGTCCTCTGCGGCAATAAAGGCTTGGCGAACGAGCGGCGGAATCTGTTCGAAGCTGACCGGTATGCGACGTTGCTCACCGATCTGCGCGATCGTCTGACCATCGCGCGAATAAACCCGTAGTGGTACCTGCAATTCGATCTGTCGCATGGCCTCGACGCTCGGCAGAGTAGGCGCGAGGTAGAGATAGGCGCCCGAAATGCCGACCACCAGTAGGCCCGCGAGCCCGAGCAACGCCGTGACGGCCCACAACAGAATTTTCGCAACACGCACTTTCACGACACCCGCCATGTTACCGGAATGCCGTCGAGCCCGCGGCTGGGGTAGGCTTGCGCTGCGAGGATAGACAGAGACATGCTGAATTCGCCGAACATTTTTCTGGTGGGCCCGATGGGTTCAGGCAAGACCGCGGTTGGTAAAAGCCTCGCCCGCCGCTTGCGTTTGCCGTTTGTCGACTCGGACCTCGAAATCGAGCGCCGTACTGGGGTGGATATTCCGCTCATCTTCGACAAGGAGGGTGATGCCGGGTTCCGCAATCGCGAACGCGATGTGCTTGCCGAGCTTGTCCTGCAGCACGGTGTCGTGCTCTCGACCGGTGGCGGCGCCATCCTGCTTGCGGAAAATCGCGAGGTTCTCAAGACTCGGGGGACGGTCGTCTATCTCAATACCTCGATAGAACAGCAATTGAGCCGCGTGCGTAGTGGTGAAAATCGTCCCCTGCTGAGTGGTGCCGACGACATTGGGGCACGTCTTGCAGGTCTGATGACGCATCGCGAACCGCTTTATCGCGAGGTTGCCGATCTCGTGGTCAGTACCGACGAGCAACGAGTCGGTGCGGTGGTCGAGCAGATCCTGCAACGCTTGACGGCTCTACGAGATGGCGTCACGTATACTTGAGTCGTGAAATCTACAGCGCAAAAACCCGCCGGCCACCCACCCTTGACCGTGTCGCTCGGCACCCGCAGCTACCCCATCCATATCGGGGAAGGGTTGCTTGAGGATACCGCGCTGCTTACGCGCACCGTCGCGGCACGCAAGGTGGCGATCGTCAGCAACGCCATGGTGGCACCGCTCTATGTTGGCAAGATTCTCGCGGCGCGTGCCGATCGCGAAACCATCGAAATCGTGTTGCCCGATGGCGAGCGACATAAAACGCTGGAATCCGTTTCGCGCATCATCGATGTATTGGTAGCCAATCGTTTTTCGCGCGACGATTTGATTGTCGCTTTGGGTGGGGGTGTGGTCGGCGATATGGCCGGTTTTGCCGCCGCTTGTTATCAGCGCGGCATCGGTTTCGTACAGATACCGACCACTTTGCTCGCGCAGGTTGACTCTTCGGTTGGCGGTAAGACTGGCGTCAATCATCCAGGTGGCAAGAATCTCATCGGCGCCTTTCATCAGCCGCGCGCTGTCATTGCCGATACCGCAAGTTTACGCAGTCTGCCGGCCCGAGAGTTACGTGCGGGTCTTGCCGAGGTGGTCAAGTACGGTTTGATTTGTGACGCTGCGTTCTTCGGTTGGTTGGAAGCTAACGTCGAGTTGCTGTTGGCTCTTGAGCCAGCAGCGATTACGCGGGCCGTACGCCGATCCTGCGAAATCAAGGCGGAGATCGTCGCGCGCGATGAGCACGAACAGGGCGATCGCGCGCTGCTCAATCTCGGCCACACTTTTGGGCACGCGATTGAAACCGTAACGGGCTACTCAAGCTGGCTGCACGGTGAGGCAGTGGGCGCGGGCCTCATGATGGCGACCACGATGTCACGCGCAGCGGGCTGGGTTTCAGAGACGGAATGCCAACGCGTTCATGGGCTGCTGCAGCGACTCGGATTGCGCACCGATGCCAAGCCTGAAGTAGACGCTGGAGCGGCTCGCGCCGCCATGAACATCGACAAGAAGGTGCGCGATGGCAAGCTGCGTTTCGTCTTGCTGCGCGGTATTGGCAAAGCATTCGTGACGGCCGATTATCCTGAGGCCGCTCTTGAAGCCACTTTGGCCGAGCATTTCGCATGAGTTTGGCGCCTTTCGCTGCCCACGACGAGACCAGTCTCGGTCGGGTGTATGCCGAAGCGCCGCCAACTTTACGTGGTGAATTTCAGCGAGATCGCGATCGCATCATTCACTCGAATGCATTTCGTCGTCTGGTTTATAAGACACAGGTTTTCGTCAACCACGAAGGTGACCTCTACCGAACCCGCGTCACCCACTCGATGGAAGTTGCGCAAATCGGGCGCACTATCGCGCGGGCCTTGCAGCTGCACGAGACCCTGACCGAGGCGATTTGTCTGGCGCATGATCTCGGTCACACACCCTTTGGTCACGCCGGTCAGGACGCCTTGAACGAGTGCATGCGCGACTTCGGTGGTTTCGAACACAATCTGCAATCACTGCGAGTCGTCGATTTGCTCGAAGAACGCTACGCCGACTTCCCGGGTTTGAATCTTTGTTTCGAAACCCGTGAAGGCATCTTGAAACACTGTTCGGCAAATAATGCGCGCGAACTCGGCGAACTTGGCCGGCGGTTCATCGAGCGTCGTCAGCCGAGCCTCGAAGCGCAGCTCGCCAATCTGGCCGATGCAATCGCCTACAACAATCACGACGTCGACGATGGCCTGCGAGCCGGTTTACTCGAGGTTGACGCACTGCGTGAAGTCACGCTGTTCGGTCGGGAATATGCTGAAGTCGTGCAGCGCTATCCGCAGCTCGCTGGTCGTCGACTGATACATGAAACCATTCGACGCATGATCAACCGCGTCGTTACCGACGTGGTTTCAACGAGCGCCGAACGTATCGCTGCTGCCGGGCCGCGCTCGATCGAAGAAGTTCGGACGCAGCCCACTGCGCTCATCGTCATGAGTGACTCAGTGCGTGAAGAACATCTTGAGCTCAAACGATTTTTGAACGCCGAGCTTTATCGCCATCATCGAGTACTGCGCATGACCAACAAGGCGCGCAAGGTGTTGCATGAATTGTTTGAAGTATTCATGCACGACATCGACTTGCTACCTGAAGAGCATCGCTTGTCGGCCACGATGGCCGAGAGCCGCGCCGGCATCCCAGCCCGTGCGCGGGTCGTTGCCGACTACGTTGCCGGTATGACCGATCGTTACGCCATTAGCGAACATCGGCGCCTGTTTAGCCCTGCCGAGCCCTCTTGAGCGCAGCTGGCCGGGTTGAATTCAGAGTTTTTGCGCTTCGTCGCGCAGCTCACGACGCAGAATTTTTCCGACGTTGGTTTTCGGCAACTCAGCCTTGAAATAGACGTAGCGCGGTACCTTGTAACCCGTCAGCGCCGCACGGCAATGTTCGATGACCGCTTCAGCGGTCAGTGCCGGGTCCTTGCGCACTACGAAGAGTGCCACCGCTTCGCCTGAGCGCTCATCGGCTTTGGCGACCGCGGCCGCTTCGACCACCCCTGGGTGGGTGACGGCCACGCTCTCGACTTCATTGGGATAAACGTTGAAGCCGGACACGTTGATCATGTCCTTTTTGCGATCTTCGATGTACACGTAGCCGCGCGCATCGAGGCGGCCGATGTCACCGGTGCGTAGCCAACCACCCGGCAGCATGACTTTTGCGGTTTCATCGGGACGGTTGTAGTAGCCCTGCATGACTTGTGGTCCGCGTACGCAGATTTCGCCAGATTCACCGATAGGCAGTTCTTGGCCGTCATCATTGACGATGGCAACTTCGGTCGACGAGATCGGCAAGCCGATCGAGTCGTTGAAATCTTCGGTTGGTGGGTTGATGCAGGCCGCCGGCGAGGTTTCGGTTAGACCCCAGGCCTGGGTGAGGATGCAACCTGTGACCTGTTTCCAGCGCTCGGCGACTGCGCGTTGCACCGCCATGCCGCCGCCTAGAGTACAGCGCAGGTGACTGAAATCGACGCTGTCGAAACCAGGCGTGTGCAGCAGGGCATTGAACAAAGTATTCACGCCAGAAATATAGGTGAAAGGATACTTCTTTAATTCTTTGACGAATGCCGGAAAGTCGCGCGGGTTGGTGATCAGGATGTTGGTCCAACCGAGTCGCAAAAACAGAATGCAGTTCGCCGTCAGTGCAAAGATGTGATAGAGCGGCAAGGCGGTAATGGCCGTGTGATGCTCGCCAGGCGGCAAGGTGTCGGCGATCCATGCCGACGACTGCAGCACGTTGGCGACCATATTGCCGTGACTTAGCATCGCACCCTTCGAGACACCGGTCGTGCCACCGGTGTATTGCAGAAAGGCGAGGTTAGCGTGGGTCAGCTCCACCCGCTGATACTGCAGACTGCTGCCTTCGTTCAGCACATCGGCAAGGCGCAATGCGCCTGGCAGTTGCCAATCGGGCACGCCCTTACGGATCTTGCGTACTACGAAATCGACGATCGCACCTTTCGGAAAACCGAGCAGCTCACCGACGCTCGTGACGATGACTTTGCGCACAGCGGTGTGGGCGATGACGTCCTGCAAGACGTGGGCAAAGTTTTCCAGAATGACGATGATTTCGGCGCCGGAGTCGACCAACTGGTGTTGCAGTTCGCGAGTGGTGTAGAGCGGATTGGTATTGACGACCGTGCCGCCCGCGCGCAGCACACCAAATAGCGCGATGGGGTACTGCAACACGTTCGGCATCATGATGGCGACGCGATCGCCGCGTTTGAGGCCGGCACGTTGCTGCAGCCACGCAGCAAAAGCCGTCGATTTGGCGTCGAGCTCGCCGTAGGTGAGTCCGCGACCCATCTGCACGTATGCCGTGCGATCGGCAAAGCTACGGAAACTCTCGTCCGCCATTGCGGCGATGGACGTGTAGCGCGATGGATCGATTTCGGCGGGGACGCCGGACGGATAAGAAGCAAGCCATGGTTTTGACATAGGGAAACTCTAGCCGCAGGTACTGGCGGCTGGCAATGTCAAAGCGCGATCAACGTGCTGGTCAGCGCCGCAGTAGCGGTCTTAAAGCCGGCCACAGCGCATCGAGCATCGGAGCTTGAGCCTTGGCCGTCGGGTGGATACCGTCGTCCTGCATCATGCCTGGGGCCAGCGCAATTTTTTCGAGGAAGAACGGCTCGAAAGCGATGCGGTTTTTGCTGGCAAGCTCGGCGTACATGCTTTCGAATTCGTTGGCGTAACGCGGCCCGTAATTTGGCGGAATTTTCATACCGAGCAGCAGCACTCGGGCTCCTGCCGCTTTGGAGGCATCGATCATCTTTTGCAGATTGGAGCGCGAGGTAGCGAGCGGCAAGCCGCGCAGGCCGTCGTTGCCGCCGAGCTCAATGATCACGATTTGCGGGGTATGCAGCGTAAGCGCACGCGGCAGGCGGGCGAGCCCGCCTGCGGTGGTTTCACCGGTAACGCTGGCATTGATCACTCGGTACCCGTAACCTTGTGACTTCAGACGGTTTTGCAGCAGGGTAACCCAGCCCTCGCCATTGGCCAGACCGTAACCCGCGCTGACGCTATCGCCAAGCACCAATATTTTGGGTGTATCGATAGCCGCGGCCGCTGCGTTGCCCACGAGGGGTAACGACAGACACAACACAGCAGCAACGAAGGATCGTTTAGTGATCAAAGATATCGTCCTCGAGGCCCAGAATCTCGGCAAGAAGGTTAGCAGTCCAGAGGGCACACTCGCCATCGTTGAAGACGCCAATATGCAGGTGCGAGCGGGCGAATCAGTAGCCATCGTCGGCGCTTCCGGTGCCGGTAAATCGACGCTGTTGGCGCTGCTCGCCGGGCTCGATCTGCCGAGCAGCGGCCGAGTGCTGCTGGCGGGAACCGACCTTACCCAACTTGATGAAGACGGTCGCGCACGACTGCGCGCCGAGCGGGTGGGCTTCGTGTTCCAGTCGTTTCATCTGATTCCAGCTTTGACGGCGCTCGAAAACGTGATGTTGCCGTTGGAGCTTGCGGGACGGTCCGATGCGCGTGCGGCGGCGCTCGAGGCTTTGCAGCACGTGGGTCTTGCGGCACGCGTCGGACATTACCCGCGACAACTTTCCGGCGGAGAACAGCAGCGCGTGGCGATCGCGCGCGCTTTTGTCATGCGGCCGGCCGTGCTGTTCGCCGACGAGCCAACGGGTAATCTCGACACGGCTACTGGCGCCAAAATTGCCGACCTGTTGTTCGATCTCAATGCCAATTCGGACACCACGTTGGTACTCGTCACGCATGATCGCGCGCTTGCGGCGCGCTGTGCGCGCACCTGGATCATGGAGGCCGGGCGACTCGCCCCGGGTTGAACGCCATGCGTGCACTGACTTTAGGCTTACGTTTGCTCGGGCGCGAATGGCGGTCCGGTGAGCTAGCCATATTGATGGTAGCGCTGATTGTTGCAGTGGCGGCGCTGACCGGCGTGAGCTTTCTCGTCAGTCGCATCAGTCAGTCGGTGGAACAGCAGGCGAACGTGGTGTTGGCGGCTGATCTCAGGTTGCAGGCGTCGCAACCGCTAGGCGAAGACTATCTCAACGAGGCGCGTGAGCGCCGACTCACAACCACCAACACGGTGTCGGTTTTGAGCGTGGTGTTTCGCGACGACAGCAATCAGCTGGCGAATTTGCGAGCGGTGGGTGACAGCTACCCTCTGCGCGGTTTGATCAGCGTCTCTGATCAGGCTTTCGGTGCGGCGACGACCATCAGTGGCGGTCCGCCCCGCGGTGAGGTCTGGCCCGACTCCAAGTTACTCGCTGCGCTCGAGGCCGAGGTGGGCGACAGCGTGTCGATTGGTGCGGGCACTTTTCGCATCGGGCGCGTGTTGATCTCGCGACCTGATCAAGGTGGTGGCTTTGGTGAGCTTGCGCCGTCGCTCTTGATGCATCTCGATGATCTTGCCGAAACCCGCCTGCTGCAGCCGGGCTCACGGGCCACTTATTCACAGCTTTTTGCCGGTGAACGCGAGCAGATCCTGAACTTCAAGAACTGGTTGTCGGAGCGCAAGCAACGCGGCGAGCGTCTGCAGGATGTCAGTGAAGCCAGCCCCCAGATCAGCAGAGCTATCGAGCGTGCCGGGCAGTTTTTGAGCCTCGCGAGTTTGGTTGCGGTGCTGCTCTGCGCGATAGCTGTGGCCATGTCGGCTCGCCGCTATGTGCAGCGTCATCTCGATTCGGTTGCTTTGCTCAAAACCTTGGGTGCGTCGAGTTGTTTCACTTTGGTGATGAGCTTGTTCCAGCTCTGTACGATCGCACTGGTGGCAGCGCTGTTCGGCTGTATCGGCGGCTATTTGGCGCAAGAGTGGTTGTTACAGGCACTACAGGGGCTACTGGCAGCCGACCTTCCGCCGCCCGATGGCTCGCCGATCGTGCTCGGTGTCGTCACGGCTGTAGTGTTATTGGCTGGTTTTGCCGTTCCGCCGCTGTTGCAGCTCGCCAAGGTGCCGGCGATGCGTGTCTTGCGGCGCGACATGGCGCCACCCGCTGCGGCCAGTTGGTTGGCATTCGGTCCAGCCGTTGCAGCCATCGTTTTGTTGGTCTACGGAGTGGTACGCGATCCGAAGTTCTTTTTCGGTTTCACGCTGGGCCTTGGAATTTTTGTTCTCGTCTTAACCTTGGCCGGCTGGGCGCTGGTGAGATTTGCGGGTTCGCTCCGCGGCAGCGTGGGTGTGTCGTGGCGTTATGGCGTTGCTAATCTCAGTCGTCGCCGTGTTGATAGCATCGTGCAGATCGTCGCTTTCGGTCTTGGCATCATGGTGCTGCTGTTGCTGGCGGTGGTGCGCAACGATCTGTTGACGGACTGGCGCCGCAGTCTGCCCGCCGATTTACCGAATTTTTTCTTCATCAATATTCCGAGTGAAGAGCGCGAAGCTTTCTTTGGCTTTCTTGAACAGCAAGGCGCTGCGACCTCGCGCCAGCTACCCATGATTCGGGCGCGCTTGGTCGAGCTCAACGATCAGGCCGTTGAATCGATGGAGTTCGCCGATCCGCGCGGCGAAGGTTATGCGCGCCGTGATCAAAACATCACTTGGCAAGCCGATCTTGGTGACGACAACGATATCGTCGCCGGTCGTTGGTGGGGTGAAGCGGATCACGGTCGTGCGCTGGTATCGATTTCCGACGAGTATCAGCAAGGTCTCGGCCTCAAGCTCGGTGATCGCATGACCTTTGACATCGCTGGCGAGACTATCGAGGCTGAGATTGCGAGTGTTCGCAAGATCAAATGGGACAGCTTCCAGCCCAACTTCTTCGTGGTCTTTCCACCCGGTTTGCTCGATGAGCTGGCGGGAACCTGGATGACGAGTGCTTATTTCAAGCCGGATGATGCGCGGGTGATCTCGGAACTCGTACGCCGATTCCCGAGTGTGTCGGTATTCGATCTCGACGATCTGCTGGTGCAGGTGCGTGGTGTGATCGACAAGGCTGCGCTCGCGGTACAGAGCGTGTTTGTGTTCACCTTGTTCGCTGGCTTGACCGTGTTGTTGGCGGCGGTTCAGGCGACCCGTGACGAGCGCCGTTACGAAAGCGCCATGCTGCGCACCTTGGGCGCGAGCCGCAAAGTGGTGGTACGCGGCATCCTTGCGGAGTTCAGTGCGCTCGGTTTGTTGGCGGGCATCTTGGCGGCTTCCGGCGCTTCGATCGCCGGTTACTTTTTGGCGCAACAGATTCTGCAGGTCGGGTACGAATTTAGCCTGACAGTGTGGCTGTTGGGTGCGGGCGGTGGCGCGTTGTTGGTGGCGCTCGCCGGTTGGCTCGCCACGCGCAACGTGCTGGCGGAGCCGCCTGCAAGCTCGTTACGTTAGGCGTACGACACCGCGCTCTGTCTTTCAGCGCTCGATCATCGCTAGCGCTTTTTCGCTGTAGCGGGCGCCGGCGGCCATGCCGTGCGCTTCGAGCTCGGCCATGTCCTCGGCCGTGAGCGCAAGCTTGAGGGCGCCGATGTTCTCTTCCAAGTAGCGCCGTCGCTTGGTTCCGGGAATGGGTACGACGTCCTCGCCTTTGGCGAGCAACCATGCGAGCGCCACCTCAGGCGGTGTCGCTGACTTTTGCAGTGCGATCCGTTTCACGGTGTCGAGCAGCCTTAGATTGGCTTGATAATTTTCGCCCTGAAAACGCGGGTCGTGTTTACGGTAATCGCTATCCGGCAGACTGGCAGGGTCGGGCAGCACGCCACCTAGAAAGCCGCGCCCGAGCGGGCTATAGGGCACGATGCCGATACCGAGCTCGCGACACACCTCGACCAGACTCGGCGCACCGTCGGCCCCGGTCATTTCGAGGTTGCGTTCCCACAAGGACCATTCGCTCTGCAAGGCGCTGATCGGATGTACCGCGTGGGCGCGCCGCAGGGTGTCCGCAGCCATTTCCGACAAGCCGAGGTAGCGCACCTTGCCTGCTTTGACCTGCTCGGCCATGGCTCCGACCGTATCCTCTATTGGTACGCTGCGGTCGCGTCGATGCTGGTACCAGAGATCGATGTAGTCGGTACCGAGGCGCCGCAAACAACCATCGAGAGCACGCCGGACGTTTTCCGGTCGGCCATCGACACCCGCCATCTTGCCTTCGGGCGTGATTTGGAAGCCGAATTTGGTGGCAATGATGACCTGTTCACGCCGCCCGGCAAGCGCTCGCGCGAGCAGCTCTTCGTTGACGTAGGGGCCATAGACCTCAGCGGTATCGAAAAAATCGACCCCGAGTTCGATGGCACGCTGGATGGTGGCGATGCCCTCGGCCTCATCGGCCGCGCCGTACATGAGGGGCATGCCGGCGACACCCGACATGCCCATCGTGCCGAGACCGAGCGCGGAGACGGTAAGACCCTGTGAGCCGAGGCGACGCTTCTGCATGGCTTCAGACCCCGCCCAAGAAGTCCTGTTTGCCGAGCGACACGCCGGCCTCGCGCAGCAGGGCATAGGTGGTGGTCAAGTGAAAATAGAAGTTGGGAATCACCCAGCGCTGGATGAACGGCAGACCCTGCATCGAGAGGGTACGGGTGCGCAGCGGCACCACGATCTGCCGCTCGGTCGCACCCTCGAGTTGCTCGGGGGTTACGGACCGTAGCCAGTCGGCCGTGGCGCGCACCCGCTGCCGAAGCTCTGCCAGGGTTTGCTCTTCGTCCGGCATCTTGGGGGGCTCAATGCCGGCCAGGCGCGCGACGCTGTTCTTGGCAAAGTCGCTGGTGAGCTGCACTTGGCGACTGAGGGCGAACATGTCGGGCGTCAGGCGCAGATTCTCGAGTACCCCCGCTTCGAGCTTGCGCTCGGTGGCATGTGTTTCGGCTTTGGTGAGGATGCCCTCGAGGTTGGTCAGCATGGGAACGAACAGATCGACGGTCATTTGATGGACGGACAGCGACATGGCGTCAGGGTCTCCTCGTGGCGAGATTGGGGGGTACGGATCCGGATTGTTTGCTTTTTGATTCTATTACGCAACAATAGTGATATTAATTGCAGGCAGAGTATCACCCATGTCTCAACTCTGGTCCCCCGCTCATATGGCAACCTTTGCCAAGGTTGTCGATCTGAATGGCTTTTCGGCTGCTGCCCGCGCTTTCAGAGTTCCTAAGGCCGCGGTCAGTCGGGCGGTGGCTGAGCTTGAAAAAGAGCTAGGCGTAAAGCTCTTGACCCGGACCACCCGTCGCATCGCCCTGACTCCGGCCGGCGAACAATTGCTGCCGGCGTGCCGCGCCATTCTCGAAGCTGCCGAGCGGGTCCGTCAGCTTTCGGCCGAGCTCACTCTATTGCGTCAGGGACCGCTGCGGGTCTTGGCGGACACCACCTACGGTCGGGTGTTGCTCGCTCCGCTCGTACCGCGCTTTCTAGAGCGCTACCCCGGCATCCCGCTCGAGGTCGATCTTGGCGAGGTGGGCGAAGCGGCACAGAGCAACTATGACGTCATCATCCGCGCGGGCGTCGAGTCGACCGCGGCGGACGGCTCGACCCTCGTGTCGCGCGTACTCGGCGCCCCGCCTGCCATCCTGTGCGCCACCCCGGCCTACCTGCAGCGGGCGGGTCAGCCTGCTGAGCCTGAGGAACTCGACCGTCACGAACTGCTCACGCCTGATTCCAGCGCAGGGCCTTTGTTTGTCATCCGTCTCAGCCAGGGACAGCGTCGCGCCGAACTGGCCATTCGACCGAAGCTTGCGGTGAACGACCCGGCACTGCTGCATGCCGCAGTGGCCGCGGGGCTCGGTATCGGCGTGTTGCCGGAGTTCTTGTGTCGTCAGGGGCTCGCGACGCAAAAACTGAAGCGCGTGCTGCCAGACTGGGTGCTGCCTGAGCAACAGCCGTTGTGCGCGATCTATCCGGGGCAGCTCGCAGAAGATCCGCGCGTCAAGGCGCTGGTGGAATTCCTCGCCGCCAACATCGTGCCGGCCTTGGCAGGTTAAAATCGTTCAGATTCACTCACCATTTCGACGCTGCTCATCGCCTGAAAGGATCGCCTCATGTACCGCGCGCCGCTCAAGGACCTAGGTTTCAATCTGCACGAACTGATCGGTGAAACCGCTTTGCAGGCCTGCCCGGCTTACAGCGAGTTTTCGCTGGATCTGGCCGATGCGGTTCTCGAAGAGGCCGGCAAGTTTGCCGAGAACGTGCTCGACCCGCTTTACAAGTCGGGTGATCGCGAGGGGGCGCGTTGGACTGCCGATGGCGTGATCGGTGCGCCCGGCTACAAGGCAGCCTATCAGCAGTACGTCGAGGGTGGTTGGGCGAGCCTGCGCGCTTCGCCCGAGTTCGGCGGTCAAGGCGTGCCGTATGTGCTTGGCACGGCTGTCGAGGAGATCTGGGCCGCCAGCAACCTCGCCTTCAAGCTGTGTCCAATGTTGACTCAGGGCGCGGTCGAGGCGCTCGAGCACTATGGCAGTGAGCAGCAAAAAGCGCTTTATCTGCCCAAGATGGTCAGCGGCGAATGGACCGGCACCATGAACCTGACCGAGCCGCAGGCCGGTTCCGATTTGGCTGCGATTCGCAGCCGCGCGGTACCCGAGGGCGATCATTACCGGCTGTTTGGTCAAAAGATCTTCATCACTTACGGCGATCACGATTTCACACCGAACACCATTCATATGGTGTTGGCCCGTATCGACGGAGCGCCGGCCGGGGTCAAGGGTATTTCCCTGTTCATCGTTCCCAAAGTTCTAGTCAACGAGGACGGCACACTCGGTGCGCGCAACGATGTCCATAGCATTTCCATCGAACACAAGCTCGGTATCCATGCGAGTCCGACCTGCGTGATGGCCTATGGTCAGCAGGATGGCGCGGTGGCGTATCTCGTCGGCGAGGCCAATCGGGGTCTCGAATACATGTTCGTGATGATGAATGCCGCTCGCTTGTCGGTCGGACTCGAGGGTTACGCTGTCGCCGATCGCGCCTTTCAGCAGGCAGCCGAATGGGCGCGTACCCGCGTACAGGGCAAGCCGCCGATTGCGGGGCTTAGCGCGCCGGCGCCGATCATTCACCACCCTGACGTCAAGCGCATGCTCTTGACCATGAAGTCGCAGATCGAGGCGTTGCGAGCGCTGGCACTTTACGCTTCGTTTCAGCTCGATCTCGGTGCCCGTCACCCCGACCGAGAGCTGCAGCGCGCTGCGCAGGCGCGCGGCGATCTCTTGATCCCGGTCGTCAAAGGTTGCAGCACCGAGGCGGGTATCGAGCTCACCTCGCTAGGCGTGCAGGTACACGGCGGCATGGGTTTCGTCGAAGAAACGGGTGCTGCCCAGCCTTATCGAGACGTACGTATCACCACTATTTATGAGGGCACCACAGCCATCCAGTCGAACGACTTCGTCGGTCGCAAGATTGCTCGTGACCGCGGCGCTGCGATCGCGGCATTGGCGGCTGATATCCGCAGCGAACTGAATGCGCTAGTCGCTTCTGGCGATGACGCTGCCTCGGCTGCGGTGGCTTTCAGCAAGAGCGCCACCCTCGAGTCCCTCGCTGAACTCGAAGCGGCCGTGCGAGCTGTACTCGAAGCCTACGCAACAGCGCCCGAGCGCGCGTTGGCGGTGTCGGTGCCGCTGCTGCGATTGACGGGTTATGTGTTGGGCGGCTGGTTGCTCACGAAGTCAGCCGACATTGCTCGCCGACGTCTTGCCGAGAGCGCCGGCGATCGCGAATTTCTGCAGGGCAAGTTGGCCTCGGCGCGTTTCTACGCGGCGCATGTGCTGCCGCAGGCCGAGGCTCTTGCGCGTGTCGTGGTGCACGGCGGGGCCAGTGTGCTCGAGGTCGATGCAGCGGTGGTGTAAACGATCGGCTGCTAGCTGCGATCGTTGACCCAGTAATCAATCGAGCGGCGCTCGATGGCGAGCGCTTTGATCTGCGGCGCTACGGCCTGATGCAAGGGGTGCGCTTGATAGTGGGCGAGCGCAGCAAGATCAGTGAACTCGCTGTACAACACCACATCGGCGGCGTTGGCATCTGCCACCACGTTGCTGCCCACCTCAATGTGCAGTAGCCCCGGGATTTTGCCCGCCAGCCCCTCTAGTAATTCTTTGATCAGCGCAATCTCGGTGCTTTTCTGCGGGCTGTCTTTCAGGCGCCACGCCACGATATGTTTGATCACGACGGTTTCCTCAAGGTTTGCCAGGCTGCCAGTGCATCCTCGCGGGATTTTTTAAGGTCGACGATAGAGCTTTTGGGGTAATCGTCGATCGATGCCAGCCACTTTGAAATGTACTGCCCCTGCGGATCAAACTTCTCCGCCTGGCTTTGCGGGTTGAATACCCTGAAGTAAGGCGCCGCGTCAGCGCCACAGCCTGCCGCCCACTGCCACCCTAGGGTGTTGCTCGCGAGGTCAGCATCGACCAGGGTGTCCCAGAACCAGCGTGCGCCTTCGAGCCAGTGCAGGCGCAGATTCTTTACTAGAAAAGAAGCAACGACCATACGGACGCGATTGTGCATCCAGCCGGTGTGCCACAGCTCGCGCATGCCCGCATCGACGAGTGGCACTCCTGTACGCCCTTGCTGCCAGGCCGACAGTTGCTCGGCATCGATTCGCCAAGGAAAGCGCTCGTACTCTTTGCGCAGCGGCGCATCGGTGGTGTGTGGAAAATGGAACAGCAGATGATGTGCGAATTCACGCCAACCGATTTCGGCCATGAACTGACTGGTGCGCCATTCTGCTGCCGTATGCCAGATCTGCCTCGGCGAGATCTCGCCGAAGTGCAGATGCGGCGAAAGATGCGATGAACCACGAACTGCCGGCAGATTGCGCTGCAGCGCGTAGTGCACGACCGGCTCATCGAGAAACAGCTCGAGTTGTCGCTTTGCTCCGTGTTCACCGGGCTGCCAAGAGGCTTGCATGCCTTCGTACCATTTGATTTTCGGCATGAGCTCAAGATCGACGAGCGCAGCACTCGTAGGCCACGAATCGGGCGCTGCAATCTTGCTTGGCGTCGGCAATGGTTTCGGCAATTCGAGATGGGTCGAAACCTTGCGCCAGAATGGCGTGAAAACTTGAAAGGGTTTTCCCGATAAGTTCTGCACATCCCATGGCTCTGTCAGCAAAGCTGCATTGAAACTGCGGGCTTCAAATCCCGCGTTGCGCAAGCTTTCTTTGATGAGCTGATCGCGCTTGACGATCTGTGGCTCGTAACGGCGGCTCCAGTAGACAGCCGTGGCACCGGTCTCGGTCATTAACTTCTGCAGTTCGTCAGCCGAGTTTCGGGTACGTCGCAAGGTAAGCCTTGAGCCACGCTTTTCGAGCGCACGAGCAAGCTCAGTCAGCGATTGCTGCAGCCACCAGCGCGAGGCGGCACCTGGCTCCCAGGGGTGCTCTTCCTCGGGGCACCAAAGAAAAACCGGTATGACCGGTCCCTTGCGTTCGAGCGCGGCAGTTAGGGCTGCATGGTCACTCAAACGCAAGTCTTGCCTGAACCACAATAAAACCGGTGTCGTCATGCCACGTTCTCCGTTACGACTTTGCAGACCGCCTCGATGGCGGCAAGCCGCGGATGACTCTTGCGCCAAATCGCACCGATTTGTCGCGTGGGTGCGGGTTTAGCGAAGGGGCGCAGTACGAGACCGCGGGGTTGGGCGTAACTACCGCGTGTTGCAAGCTCTGGCAGCAGGGTTACCCCAGTGCCTGCAGCCACCATCTGTCGCAAGGTTTCGATGCTGGTGGCGCGGAAGTCTTGTTTTTCGAGCGTGTTGATGTGACTGCAGATATCGAGCGCCTGATCGCGCAGGCAATGGCCTTCGTCGAGCAACAGCAGCGTCAGGCCCTCGAGATCTTCGACTTTGATGATTTTTTTCGCGGCAATCGGCTGGCTGGCCGACGCCGCGACCACGAATTCTTCGTCGTATAGCTCACGACTTGAGAAGCCATCGGCTTCGATCGGCAAAGCCAGGATGCCAAGATCGATATCGCCCCCGCGAATTTTCTCGAGCATCGGCGCCGTTTGGTGTTCGTAGAGCATCAGTTCGAGACGTGGCAGCGCCTTGCGTAGTTTGGGTGCGACGATAGGAAGCAGATAGGGCCCAATCGTCGGCAGCAAGGCGACGCGCAACCGCCCGGCTAACGGATCTTTGTGGGAGCGGGCGATTTCCACCACCTCATCGCTGGCATCGAGGATGCGGCGCGCCCGCGCGACGATTTCGACGCCAGCTGCCGTCAGCAGAGCGCGCCGTGGTTGGCGTTCGATCAGTTGCACACCGAGATAGTCTTCGAGTTTTTTCAGCTGCGCCGACAGGGTCGGTTGGCTGACGAAACAGCGTGCCGCCGCTTTACCGAAATGGCCGGTATCGGCGATTGCGACCAGGTAGCGCAGGTCCTTGAGTTTGATATCCGCCAACAGCGAGCCTCGGGTATTGATTTGCTCTATCTATCGAAATCATCACATCAATTGATCAGCCTGTCGAGCGAGCTGTTATGCTCCGTTGTCATTTCCCAGTCGATCCGGAGTGCCGCTTTAATGAGCTCGCGCTATCCCAAAACTGCCTATGTCGTCGTGTGTCGCGATGGTCCCGATGGCGCGTCATTGCGCGCAGCCCACACCGCTGAACACATGCGCTACATCGAGACGGTCATGGATGAACTCAACGTCGCCGGACCGCTCTATGACGAGAGTCGCGAGCAGCCGATCGGCAGCCTTTATTGTCTGCACACCCAAAGTTTGCAGCGGGCTCAGGAGCTCATCGCAAACGACCCGTATTGCCGTAACGGTGTTTTTGCCAGCGTCGAGTATTTTCCGCATGTGCCTGCAGCCGGCAAATACATCGGCGGCAAGATCTGGTAGCCGCTCGGGGCAAATCGTCGCTATCATCTAAAGAGCGGAGGCCAAGATGACGGCGAACGGTGTGTTCAATGAAATGTATGCGGCAGACAGCCGCGTGCGGCCGCATTACGCAACCTATGCTGAATGGTTGCAGCATGTCTCAATCGAAGAGCTGCAAGCCAAGCGTGACGAAGCCGACACCCTGTTCCGGCGCGCCGGTATCACTTTCGCCGTCTATGGTGACGAGACCGGCACCGAGCGCTTGATCCCTTTCGATATCGTGCCGCGCATCATCCCAACCCTTGAGTGGCAACAGTTACAGCAAGGTCTAAAGCAACGTGTTACGGCGCTGAACGCTTTTTTGCACGACGTCTATCACGACCAGAACATTCTGCGAGCGGGCGTGATTCCGTCTGAGCAGGTGCTGTGCAACGTGCAGTATCGACCCGAAATGCAAGACATCGATCTGCCGATGGATGTTTACGCGCATATTGCAGGCATCGATTTGGTGCGCGCCGGTGCCGGCGAATACTACGTGCTCGAAGATAACCTGCGGGTGCCCTCGGGCGTCTCTTACATGCTCGAAGATCGCAAGGCGATGATGCGCTTGTTTCCGGAGTTGTTCGCCCGTTATTCGGTCGCGCCGGTCGAGCATTACCCGGATCGTTTGCTCGACACCTTACGCAGCGTCGCGCCGGTAGCGGCGCGCGAACCGACAGTGGTTCTTTTGACGCCGGGTGCCGCCAATAGCGCCTATTTCGAACACGCCTTTCTTGCTCAGCAGATGGGTATCGAACTGGTCGAGGGCCAAGACTTATTCGTCGATGACGAGTTCGTTTACATGCGCACTACGCGGGGCCCACGCCGAGTCGATGTCATTTATCGACGAGTGGACGATGACTTTCTCGATCCGCTGGCGTTTCGCGCCGACTCGATGCTCGGAGTCCCGGGTTTGCTCACGGCCTATCGCGCAGGGCGAGTCGCGATTTCCAACGCGATTGGTACTGGCATCGCCGATGACAAGTCGACCTACCCTTATGTCCCTGAGATGATCCGCTTTTATCTTGGCGAAGAGCCCATCCTGCAAAACGTGCCAACCTGGGTTTTGCGACGTCAGCAAGATCTCGATCATGTGCTTGCCCATTTGCACGAATTGGTCGTCAAAGAAGTTCACGGCGCCGGCGGTTACGGGATGCTCATCGGACCCTTGGCAAGCCAAAGCGAGCTCGAGGCTTTTCGACAACGCATTCTGGCCGACCCTGCCCGCTACATCGCACAACCCACCTTGGCGCTGTCAGCTTGTCCGACGTTCGTCGATGCCGGTCTCGCACCGCGGCATGTTGATTTGCGACCGTTTATTTTGTCGGGTAGTGACATGCACATCGTGCCTGGTGGCTTGACTCGTGTCGCACTACGCGAGGGATCGCTGGTGGTGAATTCGTCACAGGGTGGCGGCACCAAAGACACCTGGATCCTGGAACGCTGAAAATGCTGAGCCGTACTGCAGATCATCTTTACTGGATGGCCCGTTATACCGAGCGCGCGGAAAATCTCGCCCGCATGCTTGATGTAAATTGCCGCATGACCCTGCTGCGTCAAGAAGAAGACATTACGGCGCGTCGCTGGGCATCGACCCTTGCGACAGTGGGGCAGCTCGAGCCCTATCTTGCCGCTCATCCCAAGGTCACGCAGGCAGATGCCATCGACTGGATGTCGTTCGAGCGCAGCAATCCGGGCAGTATCGAGCACTGTCTAGACCGTGCCCGTGAAAATGCCCATGCCGTGCGCGGCACGCTGACTTCAGAAACTTGGGAGACATTGAACGCCACTTGGCTTGAAGCCAAACGTTATCGCAGGGCTGCAGCGCGCAATCACGATCCTGGCGACTTTTTCGAATGGGTAAAATTCCGCTCGCATCTGACCCGAGGCGTTATCCGCGGTACCATGCTGCATGACGAAGCACTGGAATTTGCTCTGCTCGGTACCTATCTCGAGCGTGCTGATAACACCGCTCGCATACTTGATGCACGCTTTGAGTTGTTGATGCCTGAGATGGTCTTGCCGGAGGCGGCCGTCGACTACTACGAGTGGAGTTCGCTGCTGCGTTCAGTGTCTGCTTTCGAGGTCTATCGCAAGGTCTATCGCGATTTGATCACGCCACGCCGAGTAGCCGAACTGCTCATCTTTCGCGAAGCGATGCCGCGTTCCCTGCGTCATTGCATGAATCGAGTCCACAATACTTTGCAACGAGTCGCAAACGACAGCTCGACCGAGACGCTGCGCCGCGCGGGTGAAATTCATGCTGGTCTGCAATATGGGCGGGTAGAAGACGCTCTGAGTGCCGGTGTGCGAATTTACCTTGCCGACTTTCTAGCTGGCACCGCCGATCTCGGTGCACGCATCGCCCATGATTTCTTGGTTTCCGAAGCGACGGCCTGATCATGCTGCTGCATATCGAACACGTGACCGTTTATAGCTACGACCGTCCGGTCAAGCACAGTGTACAAAGCTTGCGTCTCACGCCACGCACCGAAACAGGTCAGCGTATCTTGAGCTGGCAGCTACACACTCCGGGTCAGAAAACCCAGCAAATCGATGCGCATGGCAACGTCATGCACTTGCTGACACTTGATGAGCCCCACAGTGAAATTCGTATCCACGTGTCAGGCTCGGTCGAGACTGAACATGTGCCAGACTCGGCGCCGTCGAATCGCGGCCGGCTCTCGCCATTGGTCTATTCGCCGCAGACTTCGTTGACTCGTGTCGATGAGCGGCTTCGAGATTTTGCGCATCAGCATGGCGTCACCAATAGCGCTTTCGATGAGCGAAGCGCTATGTCACTCGCTTTAGCCGTGCGCGCAGCCATGGACTACGTTCCGGGCTCTACCGAAGTATCCGACACGGCTGCCCACGCCTTTTCATTGGGTCGTGGCGTCTGTCAGGACCATGCACACGTCATGCTCGCTTGCTGTCGCGAGCTTGGTGTTGCGGCACGCTATGTCAGCGGCTATCTATTGACCGATCGCGATGATCACATCGCGAGCCATGCTTGGGTTGATGTCTGGCTGCCCGACAAGCAACGCTGGTTTGCGATCGACGTTACGAATGGCACACCGGGTGGTCTGCAGCATTGTCGTCTAGCAGTCGGACGCGACTATCTCGATGCTTGCCCGGTTCGCGGTATCCGTCGTGGTGGTGGTGTCGAGACGATGGCGGCTACCGTTGCTGTTTCGGCTGAGCAGTCGCCACGACGCAATGCTGCACCGCGGCCAAGATTGCTGCAGCAGCGAGAGATTCAGCAGTAAAATCAGTCATGACTTATTGTGTTGCCACCCTGCTCGACACCGGTATGGTGTTTCTATCCGACTCGCGCACCAACGCCGGCGTCGATCAAATCAACACGTTCCGCAAGATGCATGTGTTCGAGCGCGCTGGCGATCGAGTGCTGGTGTTGATGACGGCCGGAAATCTTGCGGTATCGCAGGCTGTCGTTCATGTGCTGCACGAACAAATCACTCAGCATGAAATCGCGAGCCTGCACACAGTCACTAATCTTTTCGATGCGGCCGTCATCGTTGGTGAGGCGCTGCGTGATATTCACAAACGTGACGCTGCGGCATTGAAAGAGCACGGCATCGAATTTAATGCCACTTTTATCTTGGGCGGGCAGATCAAAGGAGAGGCCCCACGCCTGTTCCAGATCTACTCGGCGGGTAACTTCATCGAAGCCACCGACGATACCCCATATTTTCAGATCGGCGAATCGAAGTACGGCAAGCCGATCCTCGATCGCGTGATTACCCGCTCATCAAGTATTGCCGAAGCGACCAAATGTGCCTTGATCTCAATGGATTCCACCATCCGTTCCAATCTGTCTGTCGGATTGCCGCTTGATCTACTGTGTGTACGGCGCGACAGCTTGCGAGTGCAATTGCACCGCAACATCACGGCCGATGACGAGTATTTCCGCATGATTCGCTCTGGTTGGAGCGATAGCCTGCGGCACGCGTTTCACGCCCTGCCCAATCCCAGTTTTTGATGCTCTCGAGACCGTTCAGGCGGCATCCAGCGGGCTGTCGATCTTCTTAGCCTCGCTATTGCCGAGCAACCGATCGACCAGTCGAGTGGTGTGATCGGTTGGTCGCGTGCGTTTGGCGACCAAAGAATAGACCGCCGGAACCACAAATAGCGTCAGAAATACCGACACGATGGTGCCGTAGAACACCACGATACCGATGGGTTGTCGCTGTTCGGCACCTGCACCGGTTGCGAGCAAAAACGGAATCGCACCAAAAGCGGTACACAAACTCGTCATCAAAACCGGCCGCAGACGCGTGACCGACGCATTGATCACGGCCTCGTGAAATTCAACGCCTCGATCACGCAATTGATTGGCGAACTCGACGATCAAAACGCCGTTCTTGGCCGCAATACCGATCAGAATCACCACGGCAATTTGACTGAAGATATTGATACTCATGCCATGAATTTGCAGTCCGAACACAGCGCCGAGCAGAGCTAATGGCACCGTTACCATGATGATGGCCGGATGGATGAAGCTTTCGAACTGCGCTGCCAAAACCAAAAATACGATCAGCACCGCAAACATCAAGGTGATCCACAGCTGGCCGCTGCTGCGCACGTAGTCGGCTGATTCGCCGTCCCACATCAAGGTGGCACCGGGTGGCAATTCTTTGCGGACCGTCTCTTCGTACCATTTCACCGCCTCACCCATGCTGTACCCTTCGGCAAGGTGCGCGCCGATTTCAATCGAGCGCAGACGATTGAAGCGACTGAGTTCGGTTGCACCGGCTGTCTCGGTGAGCCGTACGACGCTTGCAAGTGGCACTAGTTCACCGCTGCGATCGGAACGGACCTGCAGGTTAGTGAGATCAGTAGTCGTTGCCCGCTCGTCCGGACGCCCTTGCAGGATCACGTTGTATTCACGGCCACGATCAATAAACGTAGTGACGATACGTGAACCAAGCATGGTTTCGAGAGTTCGTCCAACGGTCTGCAGCGATACGCCAAGATCAGCCGCTCGGTCGCGGTCGATGGCGACCTTGATCTGCGGCTTGCGTGGTCGATAACTGCTCTCTACGCGCGTCAGCCCCGGATTTTGTTCGGCCAGCGCAACGAGCTTGTCGGACCAAGCCGAGAGGCTTTCGTAATCAGGGCCACCGATGACGGCTTGAACGGGTGCGCCGAAGCCGCCACGTAGACTGCCGGGCACGAGCGCCGTGGCGCGAACACCGGGCAGTGCATTCAGATCTTGCCGCAGCGCGGCAGCGATCTCTTGCGCGGTACGTTTGCGCTCGCTCCAGTCGACCAGCGTCAAAATCACGCGGGCGGTCGTCACCTCGCCAACGCCGCCCCAACCGCCGGGCACGCGCAGCGTGACGCGACGGATATCACCGAATTCCAGTTGCTTGGCGACGATGGTTTCGAGTTGGCGGCCGTAATCGGCGGTGTACTCGAAGCTCGCACCTTCCGGCGCCTGCAGCGTGATGAAGAGTCGTCCAGCGTCGGCGCTCGGCGTAAATTCTTCCGGGAGCGCGCGAAAGCTCAGCGCGCCGAGGAAGCTCAGACCGAGGACTGAGCTCACGATGAGCCACGGGCGTCGGTTGAGCTGCCGCAGACGGCGTTCGTAGATTTCGGCTAATACTTTGAAGAAACGATCTATGAGCTGCGCAAATTTCCCGTGCTGCATTTCTCGCTCGGGTGGCAAGCGCGAGGCCAGCATGGGCGTAAGCGTCAAGGCTACGAGCGCCGAGAACAACACGGCGGCCGCCAAGGTCAGACCAAACTCGCGGAACAGCCTGCCGATATCACCTGGCAAAAACGAAATCGGTACAAATACCGCAACCAGCGTCAAGGTCGTGGCGATGACGGCGAAACCGATTTCGCGACTGCCGCGGATCGCAGCAACCATCTGCGGCTCGTTGTTCTCGGCCCGCCGGTGGATGTTTTCCAGCACGACGATGGAATCGTCGACCACCAGACCGATGGCGAGCACCACGCCGAGCAAGGTCAAAACGTTGAGAGAGTAGCCTAAGGCATACACCGCCATGAATGCTGCGATGACCGACACCGGTATGGTTAGTGCCGGAATGATGGTGGCGCGCAGCGTACCTAAGAAGCCATAGATGACCACCAACACAGAGATGAAGGCGAATACCACCGCAATCAAAACTTCGCGTAGTGCCGCTTCGATGGCTACACCATTGTCGACGTTGACGACGATTGACGCGCCTTCCGGTAAACCGACTTGAATGCGATCGACTTCGGCGCGAACGTTACGCACCACATCGAGCACGTTAGCTTTCGATTGCGCTTCGACACCAATACCGACGCCGGCACGGCCGTTGGTGCGAAACAACGATCGGTCGTTTTCCGCATCGAGATTGACGTTAGCCACCTCGCCGAGTCGTACCAGGTGACCGCCGGTGCCGCGACCAATGACGAGGTTGCGGAAGTCTTGTTCGTTATCGAGACCAACTTCGGTACGCAGAGAAAATTCGCGTTGGATCGACTCGATGCGTCCGGCCGGCAGTTCGATGTTCTCGCGACGCAGCGCTGACTCGATATCGTTGACCGTCAGACCGCGGGCCGCCAAGGCCTGACGATCGATCCAGATGCGCATCGCCGCGCGGCGGGCTCCGGATAGTGAAGCGCGCACTACTCCCGGCACCGTCGAGAGACGGTCGATGATGTAGCGCTCAGCATAGTCGGTAACCTCGAGTGAGGTCATGGCTTCCGAGTTGAAGCTGAGGAACATGACGGATTCGGCTGTTGAATCCGACTTAGCGACTTGGGGCGCATCGGCTTCGGGCGGTAATTGCGCCACCACGCGCGAGATGCGGTCGCGTATGTCGTTGGCAGCAGCGTCGATGTCACGCTCAACATCGAACTCGATACGAATGCTAGAGCGTTCGTCGCGACTGTCGGACTCGATCTTGATGATGCCCTCGATGCCGGCGATGCGATCTTCGATCACCTGCGTGATCTTGTTTTCGACCACGTTTGCCGATGCACCGCGATAATTGGTATCAATCGAGACGACGGGGCGATTGATATCCGGGTATTCGCGCAGCGCCAGTCTGTCGAGCGATATGAGACCGAATATCAACAGCATTACGCTCAGCACCGTGGCGAACACGGGCCGGCGGACACAGAACTCGGAAATCTTCATGAGCGAGCGCGGGCGCGAACCGGTGCGCCGTCGCGAATGCGTTGCATGCCTTCGACGATCAGTGTTTCATCGCCATTTAGGCCGGAGAGGATAGCGACGCTACCCGGCTCGCGACCACCGGTCGTAACCTCGAGTCGCTTGGCTTGTTCGCCATCGACAATAAAAACGAACGTCTTGCCTTGTTCCGGAACCAGAGCCTCCTCCGGAATCATGATGGTCGGGACGGCCGCGGTACGCAGTCGAACCTTCATGAAGAGACCTGGCTTGAGCTCACCATCAGCATTGGGAATCTCAGCTCTGACGGCGATCGAACGTGACACCGGGTCGATTCGTGAGCCAATAGCGCTGATCTTGCCGCTGAAGACTCGATCGCCGAGACCTTCGGCCGTCGCTTCGATAGGCAGATTGATTGATAAATCTTTGAGATAGTTCTGCGGCAGCGTGAACTCGAGCTTGATGATCGACGAGTCGTCGAGCGTGGTGATCACGCTGCCCGGGTTGACGAGTCCGCCGATGCTGACCCGACGAAAGCCGGTGCGCCCGGAGAAAGGTGCGCGGATAACGGTGTCGGCGAGACGTGCGCGTGCTGCAGCAAGACGCGCCTCACCGGTTTTCACAGCCGTTTCGAGTTGATCAAGCTGCGCTTTGGAGAGCGCTTGCGTGACCGATAAGTCGCGCCCGCGGGCATATTGATTACGGCTCTCGGCAAGATTGGCTTCAGCTTCGGCTGTTGCCGCGGCTGCTTGCGCACGATCGAATTCAACTAACACGGCTCCGGCCTGCACACGATCGCCATCCTTGAAACGGATTGCGGTAATGGTGTTACTGGTCTTGGAGGTGATCTCTACCGATTCGTTGGCCATTGCGGTCCCTACCGCTTCGATCGTGGCGCCAAACGGACGTTTGACGATGCCGCCTGTCAACACCATGGCCGGCGGCGCGCCGCCTGGGCGGTCGCCGGGGCTGCCGGTTCGCCCAACGGGAGCAGGTCCGTCGGCGTCCTTGGAGCAGGCTGCAAGCACGAGCAACGACGACAAGACGAGGACACTGCGACGAAGGGTTTGGACTGGCATTCGTTAACCTGGAATTCAAAGAAAAAATTACCCGCGAGGGCCGGCAATTCTAGCGCAAGTCGCGTAAATCTCGTTGCTTAGCGATCAAGAAGCGAGCCGATATTACGTAGGGGTATGACCCATTACCCGCCGGCTCTGCGTCAAACCACTCGACCGCGACGACCGCCCTTTATCCAGTCGGCAATGTTGGCTGCCATTTCATCGAGACAGCGTTGGCGCGATTCGCGAGCCGCCCAGGCGATGTGGGGTGTCACCAGTAGATTCGGCAGGTCGTGGGCAAACAGCGGACTGCCTGAGATCGGCGGTTCTTCGGGCAGTACATCGATGGCTGCTCCAGCAATTTGCCGCTCGCGTAAAGCGTTGGCGAGCGCCGGGATATCGATCAGCGCACCGCGCGCAGTGTTGATTAACACGGCTCCGGGCTTCATCAGTGCCAAGCGGCGCGCATCGATCATTCCGCGTGTTTGCTCGGTGAGCGGGCAGTGCAAAGTCACCACGTCTGCTCGTTGCAATAATTCGTCTAAATCGACCCGGTCGGCGCAAGCACTTGCGCCCATGCGATTGGCGATTAAAGTTTTCATGCCGAGCGCGCTTTCGCAGGCCGCAGCGACCGCTTGTCCGAGCACGCCGTAGCCAACGACGCCAAGAGTCAGTTCGCGTAATTCACGAATAGGGTGTGCAAGCACGGTGAAGTGAGAACTCTTTGACCAGGTTCCATCGATTGCATCGCGTGAATAGTCGGCAAGTCGATGGGTGAGCGCGAGCAGCACACCAAGTACATGCTGCACGACGGATGGCGTGCAATAGTCACGAATGTTACACACCGCAACACCATGTTCCGCGGCGGCCTCGAGATCGATATTGTTGGTACCGGTTGCAGCCAGCGCAATCAGTTTGAGTTTAGGTGACGCTGTGATGACTGCGCGGTCAAGCTTAAGTTTATTGACGAGCACGATTTCGTAGTCGTGTATTGCATCGACCACAGCGTCTTGGCGGGTCGCAGCCAGCAATCGTAGCTCAGGAGCGCTAGCCTGCAATGCGGCCGGGTCGAGATCACCCGCATCGACAGTCGCAAAGTCGAGAAAAACTGCTCGCATCACTTCAACCTCAACAGCACGGGAACTCAGAACGTCAGGCGCATCACGCTCTCAGCGATGCAGGCGGGTTTACTTTGTCCTTCGATTTCAACGCTGTATTGTTCAGTGACTTGCAGTACGTTTGCGGCGACTGCCTCGACGGCCAGCAGTTTGAAGCGACCGCGAATCTTCGTGCCTACGCGCACGGCGTTGGGAAAGCGCAGTTTGTTCAAGCCGTAATTGATGACGTTGCGCACACCAGGAACATACGGTTTGCTTTCATCGACCAGGCCTCGCAGCGGCACTTGCAAGGAAAGCGTTAGATAACCATGCGCGATCGCCGCGCCATAAGGCGATTCGGTGGCCGCTCGTTGTGGATCAACATGTATCCATTGATGATCACCGGTGGCATTGGCAAATTGGTCGACGCGTTCCTGCGAGACAAGCAGCCAGTCGCTGACATGAACTTCGTTGCCGAGTTGCGCGGATAACTGCACCAGCGCTTTATCAAAAGCCGTATCGCTCATTCACGCATATCCTGGAGTTGGAGCTTACTTGCCAGCCATGCGTTTACGGACTATTTCGCCCGCTTCTTGATAAGTTGCTGGCAGTTTGTCCATGAATGCATTCGGTTGGAAGGTTGGCTGATACTGCTGGAAGACCGGCAGCATCAAGGCCATGGGTAATTCTTGCACGCGGCGTGTCTTACGAAAATCGCCGATGGGAATGCGCGCGGTGATGATGTCTTCGTGATGGTTGTTGGTTTTCGCAAGCACCGTACCACGTGGGTCGACGATAACCGTGCCTTCATCACGCGTACCCGAAGATTCCGGAAAGCCGATGTTGTTCGGTGATACGGCGTTACCGACACCCAAGGTGTACAGTCGATTGGCCCGAGCGGTTTGAATGGCGGACTCTGCGTTACTGCCACCCGTCACCGACAGCACCAGAATTTCGGCACCCTTCAAGCCAAGACAGGTGTACAGCATGGGCTCGGCACCGACTGCGGTAATCGCGATGTTGCCGATGTCAGTGCGGGCGATGGGCAGTACGGCATCCCAGCCGTACATTTCGACGTAGCGGTCGAGCACATCGTAAACAGTGGTGCCGATCAGCGCTCCGTCACCGAACAAGCCGAGAATATTGCGCGCTTTCCACTGTTTGCTGACGATGTTGCCATCGGGGCCGACCAGCACCGACATATTGATGATGTGATCCGGCCAGTCTTTCTCGCGCGCATAACAACCGTACGAGATATAGCAGCCGTAACGCTTGGCACGTTCGCCGATGGCAGCCGACTCGGGGCCGGGTAACTCGTAGGCAATTTGATTCAACTCGCGGCGATTCCACGGTTGGAACCCCTGTATTGGAAACTCATGCATACAAATCAGATCGACTTTGGAACCCCAGCGGCGCTCGCCATTCCACTCTTCGGGTGAGTTTTGGGCGAGGTCGATCAAGCGCAGCACGCGATCGAGATTGCGTTTGTTGGTCGCGACCCGATTGCGCAGATCGATGGAATAGAGTTGTGACTGGACGGCTGCAACGTTGATGAACTCTTGCTTCAGAGCCTGCGAGGGGTAGACGCCGCCGCGTGCGACCTTCAGGTCCGGGGCAGCGCTGGTTTCCGTGTTCGCTGATGCCGGGGTGGCCGTGGCTGCGGCGAGGCTCGCGGCTGCCGCACCGGCCAATAACGAGCGACGGTTGATCGAAGTGGGTTTGTGGGCCATGTTGAAAACTCTCCTGAGTAGGCAATTAGGTTGTAAAAATGACCGGCAGGAAGACAATCTCCCGCCCCTGAATGCGAATTAGTCTCATTAAATGAACGGAAACCCCACTGTTATGGTCTAATCCGCCGCCCCCACTCTGTGGGTCGTCAAGCGGTTTCGCATAGCGAAGCTTGAAACACAATAGCGCTTTAACGTCGGGTCTATTTCATGACAGAACAACGTTCATCTAACGGTCTTATTGCCTTGGCCGCGGGGCTGACTTTAGCTAATGCCATGCCGATGGCCGTCGCGCAGAGTGTCGCCGCGGAAGAGCTTGCGATCGCCCTTGAAGAGGTTGTCGTCACGGCGCGTAAAAGTAAGGAGTCACTGCTTGACGTACCGGTCGCGGTTACGGCGTTCACTGCCGAAGCGATCGCTGCGCGTGGTATCGCCAACCTCGACGACGTGGCGGCATTCACGCCGGGACTCACCTTCTCCAACGTACTCGGGGAAGTGCTGCCGGCGCCGGTCATCCGCGGTGTCGCGCCAATCGATATTTTCGGCGAACTCAATACTGCGGTATTTCTTGATGGCGTTTATGTTGCCGGTCGCGAGGGTCTTAACTTCAACCAGCTCGATCTCGAGCGTATTGAAGTCGTCAAAGGTCCGCAGGCCGCTCTTTACGGTCGTAACGCTTTCAGTGGTGCGATCAACTACATTTCGGCGCGGCCGAGCGACGAATTCACAGCCAAGACCACCTTGACGGCCGGCAACGCAGGTAAACGACTCGGTTCTGTCACTTTGAGTGGTCCTTTGAATGACACCGGGCTTGCCGGTCGGCTGTCGGTTAGTCACGACGAGTGGCGTGGCTCATATCAGAACCAATATGACGGTCCAGGGCGTCGTGAAAACATTGGCGGTTATCGTTACCAGACGTTGAATGGCCGCTTATATTGGCAACCGTCGGACGCGTTCGCTGCAGAGTTAGGTCTTTATCTCTCCAGTGATCAGATCGATAACGCGGCAGCGACTACCGTGGCTGCAAATTGCGAAGATCGACGTGATCGTGATCTCGCCCTAGGTGTTGCCCCTGCACGTTCGAGCCGGTTACTCAACTTTTGCGGCGAGTTACCCTCGGTCAACGCCAAAGATTTACGTGCCGAGAGTGGTGCCACCGGCGAAAAGCGCCATCTTTCCCGCAGCAATCTGCAGCTGCGCTGGAACTTTGCCAATGAAGCAACGTTGACCGCGATCAGCGGCTATTCGCGGGTAACCCAAGGTTATGTCGTCGATGGCAATCGCGATGCCAGCGTACCGACGATCTACACTTATCAGCCGACACCGGTTCGCACCATACCCGGCCTTGGGCTCGTCAGCGGCCCGACGCGACAATTCTCGACCGGTCTCTTGCAGATTGGTGGCGGCGTCGAGGTCGAGGAACTCAGTCAGGAACTGCGTTACGCCAACGATCGCAGCCGTCGGTTGCGATATACCGTGGGCGCCTACTATTACGACACCAAAAGTGCCGAAGGCATTTATGGCGTAGTGGCGACGGCCAAGCTGCCCACCGATTTCTATTCGTTCTGTCTTGCTTGCACCGTCGTCGGACCGGGTACGGTTCGCGAGTTTGCGCCGGGTGCTGCCAATGCCGCCTTCCTGTCATATTTCACCGACCCAGTAGGTGGTGGCAGTCTTGATGCGGTGTTGTTCGAGACGGCTCGATCACCGTCGCTCTTTGCCGCTATCGAATACGATTTGAACACCGAACTGACCGCCGCTTTTGATGCGCGCTTCGGTGAGGAGCGTCGTTCGTTCCGCGATGTACGAACCCAAGCCTTCGGTGCCGACAGCTGGGATCTGGCGAGCTGGCGCGGTAGTTTGCGTTACAAGCCGATGGCGAATGTCTCGACCTATGTTGCCGTTGCGCGCTCGCAAAAATCTGGCGACTTTGACCCCACCACCGTACGCCTGTTGAGTGCCCCGACTGTCGATGTCACTTTGCCCGGCGCGTTTGATACCGAGACGCTGGTCAGTTACGAGTTCGGGGTGAAGTCGGAATACTTTGATCGTCGGTTGCGACTTGAGCTCGATGTCTACCACATCGATTGGTCGGACATCGTGATTCCGCAGGTCGTATCTGCCATCGACGGTCAGGAAATCGTCACGCCTACCGGTATCAACGTTAATGCGGGTGATGCAACGGTCGATGGCGTTGAGTTTTCGGTGGTCGCGCGTCCGATAGCGGGTCTCGACTTAAATGTCGGTTTCGCTTACGCCAATCCGAAATACGACCGAGCGCGCGTCGAGAGTTTTGTCGACTTCCCAAGCTATGCACCGGATGGCGATGTCTCGGGAAACCAGATTTTGCGCACCTCGAAAGTACAGGGGAACGCAGGTGTGCAGATCACCCGCCCGGCCGTTGCGGGACGTCAATGGGTCTTTCGGACTGACCTCATCCATCGCGGCAAGCAATTTGCCGATGCTTCAAATCAGGTCATCTTGCCGCGTTCGACGCAACTCAATGCCAGTCTGAGCTTGCGCGCCGATGACTGGTCGATCGATCTTTGGGGCAGAAATCTCACTGGTGAGGATGCGCCGAACGGTGCATTCCGCGACGTCGATTTCAGCAATACGCTGCGTAATGGCACGATTTCGGCTGGTACGTTTTATCCGTTCCGCTACACCGTTTCGCATCCGCGCTTGACGACCTGGGGACTGACCGCGCGCTACACCTTCTGATCGTGCAGCGTTACGGCGAGGCCGAGTACCTCGCCGTAACGCAGTTCACAGGGCGCGCAGCGCCCCTTCGAACTGCACCAGCGTAGGCTTTTGCCATCGAGTCTATGCCAGTAAACCCCCTCGGGGTCGGCGTCAAACTCACGTAGCAGTTCGAGAAAGCTGCGTGAGCAGTTCAATCCTTTGTGGCGTCGCCAGCCTTGATCTTCACAGGCGTCGTCGAGTAACCATGAGGCCGTGCCACTACGATAGCGAAATCTCGCGAGCGGTACGGCGCGACGGGTCCCGGGTACGCCGCAAATGCGCCGATACTCTTCCAGAATCACCTGGTTGGCCTCGATGCGATAGCCGAGAGCGACCACGTTGCGCGCGGTCGGTGGGCAAATTCGTCGACAGTAGTTCTCGAGCAGACGCTCGATCAGCAGGCGCGAATGCTGCGGGATATCGTTGCTCGCCATGGTCTGCTCTAACGCTATCTCAATATGCTGCGAGTCGCTATCCTCGCGCCGATGAGCGAGTCACAGCCAGTTGATGTCAAGGTGCGGCACGAGGACGTGTCCGCAGAAGTCTTCGCGGCCATTCCCCCGCGTCGAGTGCCTTGGCGCAAGCGGTTTTTTTGGTGGTTGATATTGCGCGTGCTGCGCTATCCCCGCGGGCGGGTCTGGCTTGCACGGCGTCACGGTTTAACGAGGTCAGGCTGATGCAATCCGTTTCGATGCTGTTGGCGTTCTTGGTGGGCGCCGGGCTGGTCGTTCAAGTGGCCCTGAACATGACCATCAGCAAGGCTGTTGGCAGTGCGCCGCTCGCAGCGCTCGCTAATTTCGTGGTCGGCACTGCCGTCATAGCGCTCTTGCTGCTGGCCTTTCGGGTCGAGCTGCCGGCTCGCGAGCAGTGGGCAGCTGTGCCGTGGTGGGCGTGGTTGGGCGGTACTTTGGGCGCGGCTTACGTGGCCACTGCCACCTTTACCGGGCCGCGCCTCGGTGCATTGCTATTGTTGGCACTGACGGTCGGGGGTCAGATGATCGCCTCGATGATCGTTGATCACTACGGCTTGTTGGGCTTTGCCCGCGAGCCGCTTGACGCGTCCCGCGTGCTCGGTGCGGTGTTGCTTTGCGTTGGGATTTTTCTGATTGCGCGTTAAGCCGCGTCGCAGTCGCTGCACAAGCCTTTCAATTCCAGCGAGGTCGGCTCGATTCGAAAGCCGATAGCGCGCGACTTTTCCGCGAGCAGGGCATTGATTGCCGGATCATCGATCTCGGCCACTCGGTGGCATTTACGACAGACTACGAATTGCGCGATGTGCGGCGTGGCGGGTTCCCCGCAGCCCATGAAGGCGTTCAGCGAATCGATGCGATGCACAAGCCCGGCGTCGATTAGGAACTCGAGTGCGCGGTAAACGGTCGGTGGCGCTGCCTTGTCGCGCTCTTTGGCGAGCTCAGCCAGAATTTCGTACGCGCCAATCGGGACGTGGGCCCGCCACACAATTTCCAGCACTCGGCGGCGCACCGGCGTGAGATTGAGGCCGCGCTGCTGACAGAGATCAGCCGCGGTTTGGATGGCGTCCTTGATGCAGGCGGCATGGTCGTGGGCTGCCGCGTGAGGTACTCCGGTCATGGCCATGCCGTACGTTATCATGTCGCGCATATGGCTACCACGGATCGGGTTCCCGTCACCGTACTCACGGGGTTTTTGGGGTCTGGCAAGACCACGCTGCTCAACCGCATCCTCTCCGAAAATCACGGTAAGCGCATTGCCGTGATCGAGAACGAGTTCGGCGAGGTCGGCATCGATCACCAATTGGTGATTGGCGCCGAAGAAGAAATCTTTGAAACCAATAATGGCTGCATCTGCTGCACGGTACGTGGCGATCTGCTGCGCATTCTGGGTCAGTTGCTTAAGCGCCGTGACAAGTTCGACTACATCATCGTTGAAACGACCGGTATGGCCGACCCAGGTCCGGTGGCTCAGACCTTCTTTTTGGACGACGAGTTCAAGACCCAGTTCTCACTCGATGCGATCGTCACGCTGATCGATGCGCGGCATATCGAGAAACACCTCGATGAGATGAAAGAGCCGGCCGAGCAGGTGGCTTTTGCCGATGTGCTGCTGTTGAACAAAACTGATCTCGTGGGCGAAGCCGAGCTCGAGCGCATCGAGCGTCGGGTGCGGGCCATCAATGGCACGGCAAAAGTATTTCGCACTCGCAATGCCGATGTCCCGATAGACAACGTTCTTGACGTCGGCGCGTTTGATCTACAACGGGCGCTGGCGGTCGATTCGGCGTTTCTCGAGCCGCAGTATCCGTTCGAGTGGGCAGGCCTCTATGCGCTTGAGGCGGGTGCCTATCCGTTACGCACCGGCAAGGACGAGCATGCGCATCATCACCACGAGCACCACCATGACCATCATCACGATCATGGGCACGATCATGACCATCATGCGCATGGCGCTGGCATCGGCGTTGTGGTGCTGCCCGTCGTTGGCAGCAATGACGAGGCGCTGGCAGGGGCAATCGAGACTGCGGTGCGGGCCTTTGCTGAACAATCCGTAGACGTCGCTTGCGGCGGAAGTTTTGCGCCTGCTACGGCTCCGGCGCGACTCGATCTCAGTCACGATGGCAGTCACTTTGAACTGCAGATCGCGACCCCGGGTCACTACGCTCTCTTTTTTGAGCATGCGCCGGCGGAGTTCGATTTATCTTTGGCCGACCGTAAGCCCTTGGCGGTCCGCAAGTTCGCCTCGCATCATCACGATGAGGAAATTTATTCGATTGGGCTCACAGATCCGCGTCCGGTTGATCCTAAAAAGCTCAATGACTGGCTGTCCTATCTCTTGCAAAGTCGCGGCGAAGATATCTTCCGTATGAAGGGCGTTATTGCGTTGCAGGGTGAGCCGCGACGTTACGTGTTTCACGGCGTACACATGATGTTCGACGGACAGCTTGAGCGTCCGTGGCCAGCAGGTGAGGTGCGTATGAATACTCTTGTTTTTATCGGTCGTAAGCTCGATCGGCAAGAGCTCGAAGCCGGCTTCCATTCTTGTTTCGCCTGACTCGAAGTTCATACCGATGACCAAGGCCTCAATGAAACGACCTCAGGCGCTGCTCGAACCGGCGGGTTCCATCAAACTCGATGATTACATCGTCGATATCGCGTGGTCTGACGATGCGCAACAGTTGGCCGTCGCGGGTGGCGAGGGCAAGGTGTTCACGCTATCACGGACTGCGGGCACGATTGCCGCACGCGAGCTTGGTGAACATGGCTTGGGTACGCTGGCGGTCGCTTGGCAACCGAAAACGAATCGTTTCGTCAGCAGCGGCCAAGATGGTGAGCTGCGTCTTTACGATGCTGCCGATGGCGCGGTCGTGCGGCGTCAGAGACCGGCGAAGTCATGGACTACAGCGCTAGCCTTCTCGGCTGATGGCCGCCACTTTGCGACTGCTGCCGGCAAGCAGGTGAGCTTGTGGTCGGCCGATCTCGATCTCGAGCAGGCGTTTGCGCCGTTGTCATCGACGGTTGCAGGTTTGTGCTTTGACAAGCCTGCTCGTGATCTGGCTGCCGCCATCAACGGTGGTGTCGTCGTTTATCGTCAGGAGGCACCGCAGTTTCCGCTGCGACACTACCCGTGGTCCGCGCCTTGCCTCGCGCCCTGTTTCAGTCCGAACGGCAAGTTTCTCGCCACCGGTACGCAAGATGGCTCGGTGCACTTTTGGTATCTCGCCACCGGGCGCGATTCGCAGATGCGGGGTTATCCCGGCAGGGTCGAGCAGCTCAGCTGGAGCGGTGATTCGAAATATCTGGCGACCGCCGCGGCCGATACGGTCGTGGTGTGGGATTTCTCCGGTAAAGGTCCGGAAGGCTCACGCCCAGAGCAGCTGCGCGGCCACACCGAGCGCATCGCCTGCCTTGCGTTCCAGCCGAACGGTAATTTTTTAGTGACGGCCGGGCTCGATTGGCGAGTGTCGCTTTGGTTACCCGGCAAATCGCCGGCAGCGCTGGATGCGCATCTGACAGATTCCGAGCCGTCCTGCCTACGCTGGTCACCGGATGGTCATTACGTTGCAGTGGGCGAGCGTCACGGTAAGCTGTCGCTGTACGAAGTCGTGCGTCTTTAGGAGAACAGCAATGGCATTTCGTCCCAAGTTTCACTGGGCCGCTGCGGCAACAGTCGCGATCACAGTGCTTTCGACGGCAGCGTCGGCACAGTCGATCGGTAGTCGCGTGGATGCCGCACTCTCTGATTTGCAGCCGCAGATCATCGACTGGCGACGCGATTTTCACCAAAACCCGGAACTATCGAATCGCGAATTCCGCACCTCCAAAATCGTTGCGGAGCATTTGCAATCTCTAGGTCTGAAGCTTGAGACCGGGGTCGCCAAAACCGGTGTGGTTGCCGTACTCGAGGGCGGCCGACCTGGCCCCACTATCGCGTTGCGCGCCGATATGGACGCCTTACCCGTGGTTGAACAGACGGATGTACCGTTTCGTTCGCGGGTGACCACGACTTATCGCAACGAGACCGTAGGCGTCATGCATGCTTGTGGGCACGACGTGCACACCTCTGTGTTGATGGGCATCGCGACCGCACTCACAGCAGTCAAAGCCGATCTGCCTGGCAAAGTCGTGTTCCTGTTTCAGCCCGCCGAAGAAGGGGCACCCGTTGGTGAAGAAGGCGGTGCCAGCTTGATGGTTAAGGAAGGCGTGCTCGAGCGCTATAAACCCGAGGCCGTGTTTGGCTTGCACGTCTTTGCCAACATGCCGACAGGCATGATCGGTTATCGCGGTGGCCCGTTGATGGCTGCATCCGATTCCTTCCGTATCGTCGTCAAAGGTCGTCAGACCCACGGCGCCCGGCCTTGGGGTGGTGTCGACCCGATCGTGGTTTCGTCTCAATTGGTCGGTGCGCTGCAGACCATTGTCAGCAGACAGACCGACATCACGGCCAACCCCGCTATCGTCACGGTCGGCGCCATCAAGGGCGGCATTCGTCACAACATCATCCCGGATGAAGTCGAAATGGTCGGCACCATTCGCAGTTTCGATCCGGCGCAGCGTAAAAGCATCATCGAAAGCATGCAGCGCATGGTGCAGAACATTGCCGAAGCAAGCGACACCAGCGCGAGTTTCGAAATCGACCCGGGCAGTAACCCGGTGGTTCGCAACGATCCGGATCTGACACGACAGGTGTTGCCATCGTTGCAGCGTGTGGCTGGCGAGGCCAATGTGCGAATCGTACCGCTCGTCACGGGCGCTGAAGACTTCGCTTTCTTTGCCGAAAAAGTACCGAGCTTCTTTTTCTTTGTCGGCGTGACGCCGCGCGCTCAACTGCTGACCGCTGCCTCTAACCACTCGCCACTGTTTTATGTCGACGAAGCAGCCATCCCGACGGCAGCCCGGGCTATGGCTAACGTAGCCATCGACTATCTGCAGGCCGGCGCGCCTTGAGCGCCGCGCTCAGGTTTTCAGATATTTGACGATAGGTAAGCGGCGGATGCGCTGGCCGGTGGCAGCGTAAAGCGCGTTGCAAATTGCCGGCGCGATCGGCGGTGTACCGGGTTCACCGATGCCGCCGATCGGGCCACCGCTGTTGACAATATGTACGTCGATAGCCGGGGACTCTGCGATTCGGGTGACGGGGTACGTGTCGAAGTTGCCCTCGACGGCGCCACCGCGTTCGATGTTGATCTCGCCCGTCAGTGCTGCAGAGAGCCCGTAGATGATGCCGCTTTCCATCTGTGCGGCGACTTGGTCGGGGTTGATCGCAAGGCCACAGTCAACTGCGCAAGTGACGCGATGAACTTGCACTTCACCTGCCACGATCGAGACCTCTGCCACCTGCGCCACGATGCTGCCGAAGCTCTCGTGCAAAGCGATGCCGCGGTGCCGTCCGGCAGGCAAGGGCTTGCCCCAGCCTGCTTCGAGCGCAGCTCGATCGAGCACCGCAAGATGTTGCGGCTTTTCTTTGAGCAGCTCGCGACGATATTGATAAGGGTCACGCCCGGCGAGAGCGGCCAATTCGTCGATAGTGCTCTCGGTGGTGAATGCCGTGATGGAGTGTCCAACCGAGCGCCACCACAGGATGGGAACCGCTTCAGTCGTGTTGTGCACTTCGACTCTAAGGTTAGGCATGGCATAGGGCATGTCAGCTGAGCCTTCGATGGTCGACGGGTCGAGACCCTCTTTGCTGACTGCCATTTTTCCCATGGCGGTGTTGGCCAGCACGGGTTTGCTGACCGTGACATGCTGGAATGCGCTCGGCATGCCGTCGCTGCCGATGGCAGCGCGAATGCGATTGATGCTCATCGGACGGTAGTAGCCGCCACGATTGTCGTCTTCGCGAGTCCAGACCACTTTGATGGGTTTACCCATTCGTTTCGCGACGAGCGCTGCTTCGATCGCAAAGTCGGAATCGGCGCTGGCACGTCGACCGAAGCCACCACCCAGAAAGCAGGTATTGATACGCACCTTGCTGGGGTCGATTTGCAATGCGGCCGCTACGAAGCGCGCGTCCTGCGACTGCGATTGCGTACCCAACCACAATTCGCAGCGGTCGCCTACAACCTCTGCCACCGCGTTAAGGGGTTCCATGCAGGCATGTGCGAGATAAGGCAATTCGTATTCGACGTCGATTTTTCGTGCTGCACTATTAAGGGCTGCAGCAACATCGCCAACATTTTTACCGACCAAGCCTGGGCGCTGTGCCAGTGCCCGCCATTGCTCGCGTAATTTATCGCTGGATAGATCGGCGGCCGCACCCAGGTCCCAATCGAGTAGCAGTGCGTCGCGGCCTCTGAGAGCAGACCAAGTGTTATTGGCGATGACCGCGACACCGCTCGGTATCGTCTGCACATCGACCACACCTTTGATTTTACGAGCCGCTTTGTCGTCGACTTTGCGCAGTTGCGCGCCGAAAGCAGGGGGCCTCGCGATCACGGCGGTCAGCATGCCAGGCCTTACGACATCGATGCCGAATTCAGCTTGACCTGTGACTTTGACGAGATTGTCCAGACGCCGTTGCGGCTTGCCAATGTATTTGAAATCACGCGGATCTTTGAGCGTAACGGCATCGCTGCTCGGCAGACTGCGGTTCGCGGCCGCTTCGGCCAGTGCGCCATAGCGCAAACTGCGGCCTTGCTGATCGGTGATCAGGCCATCGTTACTTGAGAGCGAGCCGACATCCACCGACCATTCTGCGGCAGCGGCTTCGAGCAATGCTCGGCGTGCATGAGCACCCACCCGACGCAAGGCATCATAGGTCGTCATGACGCTCATGCTGCCGCCGGTGAACTGGGCCGGCATGAACGGGTGATTGAAAGCCGGGTCGACGCCCGCGATTTCGACCCGAACCCGTTGCGGGTTCACGTCGAGCTCTTCGGCAAGAATGGTGGGTAGCCCAGTGTAGACACCCTGGCCCATTTCACTTTTGCCGATGATGATGGTGATGCTGTCGTCGGACCCGATGCGCACAAAGGCGTGCGGTTGAAACCCGGCACCGCTGCCAGCAAGCATTTGACCGCCGACCAGCGTTGGGCGTAGCGCCAAACCTGCGGCAGCGCCGCCAGTGACGAGACCAACGCCAATCAGAAATTGGCGCCGATTTGTCGCGACCGATCGGCCATCTGCACTCATGCTGCTGCGTCGCCTCGCTTGATTTGCGCAGCACGCTTGATGGCCGCACGGATGCGCGGATAGGTTCCACAGCGACAGATATTGCCGTTCATGGCGTTGTCGATGTCACCGTCGGTAGGATTGTCATTGGTCTCAAGCAGGGCAACTGCCGACATGATCTGGCCGGATTGGCAATAACCGCATTGGACGACGTCGAGTTCGATCCAGGCTTTTTGCACCGGGTGAAGTTCGTCGCCCTTGGCGAGGCCTTCGATGGTGGTGATTTCAGCACCGGCGGCTGCCGCCACCGGGATCGAGCACGAACGCACGGGCTGACCATTCAAATGTACGGTGCACGCCCCGCACTGGGCGATACCGCAGCCGTACTTGGTACCGGTGAGCTGCAAAACATCGCGCAGGGCCCACAACAGGGGCATATCCGCTTCGGCTTCGACTTCGCGTTGGACGCCGTTGACTTTGAGGCTGATCACGTAATGCTCTCCGCTGGATATCGCACTAGGGTGGAAGCCTCACAATATACCCAAGAAAATACCCTCATGAAATGTAACTCTGACTGAGAATCGACGGAGCGCTCTGGTGGAAATCGAGTTTTTTGGCGCAGCGGGTGAGGTCACAGGGTCCTGTCACATTCTGCGGGTGGCGGGACGAGCGCTGCTGATTGACTGCGGGCTGATCCAGGGCGGTGGTAATGCCGCGGCGCGTAACCGAGAGCGTTTTCCTTTCGATCCAGTCGAGATCGATGCGGTGTTCCTGACCCACGCGCACCTTGATCACAGCGGCCGATTGCCCTTGTTGTACAAACAAGGTTTCCGCGGACCGATCTACACTACGGCGGCAAGTCGCGACTTGCTGCCAGTGCTGCTCTACGACAGCGCCGATTTGGCGGCGCGCGAAGTCGAGCGCATCAATCGTCGCCGCGAGCCGGGCGAGCCGCCAGCGACGGCTCTTTATGATCGAGAAGATGTCGCGCAATGCCTGGGGCAGGTCAAGGCTTTGCGCTACGACACGGACTACGCGCCGTTTCCGGGCGTCTCACTGTGCCTACGCGAGGCTGGGCATATTCTGGGCTCGTCCAGTCTGCAGCTCGATCTGCAGGAAGGCGCTCTGCGGCGGCGCGTCGTTTTCAGCGGTGACCTTGGTCAGTACGACTCACCCATCTTGCACGACCCGCATCGATTTTCGAGCGCCGATCTTGTGGTCATGGAGTGCACTTACGGCGATCGTTTGCATCGCGAACGAGATGCCACTCTGCAGGAGCTAGCCGGCATCATTGCCGAGGCTGCCGCCACTCGCGGCAACATCGTGATGCCTTCGTTTGCCGTCGGTCGCAGTCAGGAGCTGCTTTACCTGCTGGGTAAGCACTACGACGACTGGCAGCTTGCGCCTTGGAAGATTTTTCTCGACAGCCCGATGGCTATCGAGGCGAGCAAAATTTACTGGCGTCATGTCGATCGTCACGATGACGAGGCGCAGCAATTGCGCGCGAGCGTCGCCGCCATGCCCGCTTTACCTAATTTCGTGGCTACTCGCAGCGTCGAGGAATCGCGGGCCATCAATGCGCATCGCTCCTTTGCGCTGATCATCGCCGGCAGCGGCATGTGTAACGGGGGCCGCGTATTGCATCATCTCGCTCGCAATTTGCCGCGTCGCGAATGTCACGTGATCATTGCGGGCTATCAGGCGCCGGGTACGCTGGGTCGTAGCCTCGTCGATGGGGCCGAGCGAGTGAATATTTACGGCGAAGAGGTCGCTGTTCGAGCGGCGTTACATACGGTGGGCGGGCTTTCGGCGCATGCCGACCAGCGTGACCTGCTGCGATGGTACGACTCATTCGAAAATCGCCCCCCGGTTTGTCTTGTGCATGGTGAGCCTGAACCGCTTGCCGCGTTCAAGCGGGAACTGGCAGCGCGCAATATTCGTGGCTGGGCGCCGGGCCGCGGGGATATCATCGACATCCTCGCCGCTACGACGAGCACAACCAATGTCAGGTAACAGTTTCTTGCAGCGCAATTTGGCGCGCTTTGCCAAAGTCGAGCCACGCGAAACCGCTGCCGTGGTTGCGGCGTTCTGTCTGTTTTTTTTCGTACTCGGTAGCTATTTCGCCGTACGACCGGTGCGCGAAACGGTCGCGACGTTGCTTGGTCGCAGTCGGGTGGCTGATCTTTGGCTCTATACCGCTTTGTTCGCCATCTTGATCGTGCCACTTTACGGCTGGCTGATTGCGCGCATTCGTCGCAGCGTATTACTGCCCTGGATTTACGGCGCGGTCGCCGTAATCCTCGCCTTCATCGGCTTTTTCATTCAGATGGACGAGTCCAACCTCAAGGTGGGTACGTTTTTCTACGTCTGGATCAGCGTAATCAATTTGATGTTGGTATCGGTCTTCTGGAGCTTCCTGCTCGAGATGTTCTCGGCCGAGCAAACCAAACGACTGTTCGGGTTCATCGCTGCAGGCGGCTCGCTCGGCGCCCTCGTCGGGCCGCTGATCGCGCGTTTGTCGGTCGAGTCTATTGGTAACTCTGGTGTGCTCTACATTGGCACGGTCGGTTTTCTAGGTGCGATCGTCTGCCAGCGTATTTTGATCGGCATTTGGAATCGTGAGTCCCCTCTCAACAATCCAGAGCAAGTCGGCACCCGTAGCACCAAAGATGAGGGTCTCGGTGGCAACCCTTTTGCCGGTATTTCCATCGTCTTGAAGTCGCCGTACCTACTCGGTATCGCGTCGTTCGTGGTTTTGCTCTCAGCGGTTAACACCTTTCTTTACTTTGAACAGCTGCGCATCGTCAGTGAAACCTTCGAAAGCACCACGCGGCGCACCGAAGTTTTTGCCAACATCGATTTTGTCGTGCAGTCGCTGACGATCTTTTCGCAGTTGTTTCTGACCGGGCGTATCGCATCGCGTCTCGGCGTGAGAGCCTTGCTGACCTTTGTGCCGGTATTGATGGTCATTGGCTTGATGTTCCTCGCAATGCTCAATGTGTTCGGCATGATCGCAGCTCTGCTGGTGCTACGGCGCTGGGGTGAATACGCCTTCATCCGGCCGGGTCGCGAGATGCTGTGGGGTTCGCTCGATACCGAATCCAAATACAAGGCTAAAAGTTTTATTGACGTTCCGGTCTATCGAGCAGCCGACTATGTTGGTGCGCAGGCCAAAGTAGCTCTCGATGCCATCGGTACCTCACCTGCTGGCACAGCACTCGTGGCGGCCTTCTTGGCGGCGGTTTGGGCCGTCAACGGTTGGCTGCTGGGTCGTAAGCACGACTCCGCCAAATAAAAACTTCAGGAGTAGCCTCATGGGTCGATGGGCAGACTGGTTTCGTCTTGACGAACATGCCGAAGCTGACAGCGCAGATAACCCACATGCGCCACTGCGTGAAGAGCAGCGACGAGGCACGCTTCCGCTACTGACCTTGGCTTTTGGTTGGGGCTTTTTGGTTACGGGCTTGCTAGTTGGCAGTTCGCTCGGAGCTGGGCTTTATTTTCCAGATTTGTTGCGTAACGCGCTGTGGGGTAATGCCATTAATTTTGTAGTCGGCGCGCTAGTCGGCTATATGGGTTACAAGACCGCCTGCAACAGTGGACTGCTCTATCGACTCGTTTACGGCAATATCGGCGCTTACCTTCCGGTGTTGTTTTTGGCGGCTTTGACCATTGGTTGGCAGGGCATCGTCGTCGGTGCCATGGGCCTGACTTGGGCGGGTAGTTTCGACAGTCCGCTGTTTTATCCAATCGCGATCTTCGCCGGCTTGCTCTACACCGCTACCACTTATCTCGGCGTCAAAGGTTTGGAGCGGGTTGCTGTGCCCTCGACGGTCGTGTTGGCTCTCGTTGGGCTTTACGCTGGTTGGTTCAACGTCGATCGCGCCGGCGGCTGGTCGGAGTTCCTCGTGCTTTCGGCGGACTCTGCAGCGGGTACCCCGTTGACTGACAATCAGGCTATCAACATGGTGATCGGCTCGTGGATCGTGGGTGGCGTGGTCATGGCCGAGTACACGCGCTTCGCGCGTAAGGCCTGGGTCGCTATTGCGATTCCATTCATCGTACTTGTGGTGACGCAGCTCTTCCTGCAAGTCATCGGCGCGATGGGTGGCATCGTGTCCGGTAGCTTCGATTTCAGCGCATATTTAAAGTCTGCTGGACCGATGATCGCTCTGATCGGTTTGATTGCCATGAGCCTTGCGCTCTGGACAACCGGTGACACCAATCTTTATCTGCCCTCGATTCAAACTGCCAGCGTTTTCAAGCTGCCGAAGCGCGTCACCATTCTGGTCTGCGGTTTGATCGGTACCGTTCTTGGCCTTGGGATCTATCAGCACTTTCTCGACTGGATCAGTCAGATCGCCAATCTCGTGCCACCTTTGATCGGACCGGTCATCGTCGACTATTACCTCTTTCAGCGGCGGCATTACGACACTTCGCGTCTGCCCGAGTTGCCAGCTTGGAACCCGCCGGCGGTCATCGCTTTTGCAAGCGGGGTGGTGGCTGCTCAGGCATTTGCGCCGCCATGGATCGCCTCGGGTTTGTGGGGGCTCTTGATCTCGATGCTGGTATATTTTTTGATCTACGGTACGGCCAAACTGCTGGGTATGAAATTCGGCTATGCAAAGATTTCGGACGTTGATCGCACCTAATCGCCCTACGACGCGAGTTGCGCCGTGGCTGATGCTAGCGTTGCTCGCGTTTACGACGCCGCTACAGGCCGACAGCGTCAACAGTGCCCAACGACAAGCGGCCAGCGAGTATTTGCTCGCCGTCGCTGCAGGTGAGCCGCAAGCGATTGCAGCGACCATTCACCCGTCGGAACTCGACCGCCTGCGTTTCACCGTGGTTCAACGGCTGCGCGCCGAAGCCGAACAGAATGGGCAATCGGTGCGCATTCGTCTCTTCGGCGAGGCGACTCCGCTGGCGGACATCGAGCGCATGACCAGCGCCAGCCTGTTTCGGGCTCTCGCTCGTCATGGCAACTGGCATGCGCGTAAACACGAATCACTCGAGGGGCTGAGCGCAACTCGTGAAGGTGATCGTACTCACGTACTCGTCAAGCAACGACCACCGCGCGAAGCGACTCGCGTGGCCACTTATGCGTTCGTGACATTGTTACCTTTCGGCAGGGAATGGCGCGCCGCATTACCTTCAGACTTCGAAGCGAGTATCGATGACCTGCTGGTTGGTCGCAGAATTCAAGCAGCAGGCGGGGATTCGCGCGGCAGCGCGACCTCGACCATGACCGCAGGTAGTGCGGCTGCAGCGGCCGGCGGCGCAGCGCGTAACGCTGGCGAGACCGGTAACCAACGTAATACGTCCGAGATCACGGCGCTGCTCGATGCGGCCGAGCGTTCGTTGCTCGATGGCCGTTGTGATCGCTATTACCGTGAACACCTCAGTCCGGAACTTCGTCGTAGTTTGTCGGGTCGAATTCTCGATGATCTGATCGGCGGTTGTCGGCGTAGCATCGCGACTCGAGAAGTTTTGATCGCCGCTTTGCGCATCGTGAAACGTACGCCTCCGGTTTTTGAGTCGGGCGGCGATCGTGCGGTTTACGATGTCAGTGCACAGGGACTGCCGTATGATCGTTTCGTGCTAGAGCGAATCGAAGGTCGCTGGTACATCGCTGAATAACTCGCGGAGAAATTTTCATGTCGAAACCCATGCGTTGGTGCTCTCGTTTGGCGGTGCTGTCACTGTTCGCTGTACTGGCTGGCTGCGGCGTTTCGCCACAGAAAGTAACCGTGCCAGTGGTAGCCAGCGTCGATCTGCCGCGCTTCATGGGGCCGTGGTACGTCATCGGCGTCATTCCGACTTTCATCGAGAAAGATATCTATAACGCGATCGAGACCTACGAGCAGGCTCCCGATGGCAGCATTAGCACGACCTTCACGTTCAACAAGGGCGCACTCGACGGCCCTGCCAAGCAAATGAATCCACGTGGTTTCGTGATACCGGGGACCAACAATGCCATTTGGGGCATGCAATTCATTTGGCCGATCAAGGCCGAGTACGTGATCTCGCACCTCGACGAAAACTACAGCGAGACCATCATCGCGCGTAGTGCCCGTGATTACGTCTGGATCATGGCCCGCTCACCCAACATGAGTGCCGCCCGCTATGCCGAATTAACGGCCAAGGTGGCCGCCATGGGTTACGACACCAGTAAACTCGTGAAGATCCAGCATTCTCCGGCTCCGATGCCGAGCCCCGCCGAGGTGGCTGCGATCCTCTCGGGCATCGAGCGCATCAGTCCGGCCGAGCTGCGTCAGCGCCTCGCGGATACGGCGACGCCTGCTCCTGTCGTACTCGATGTGCGTACCGCCGAAGAGTTCGCCGCTGGCCATGTTCCGGGTGCCATCAATCGACCTCATGCCGAAATTGCTGCCAACCCCGAAGCCGTCTTGTCGCTGGCCAAGGATGCCGACATCGTCCTGTACTGCGGCACCGGTCGCCGCGCTTCGGTTGCGGTGCAGGCGCTGCAGGCGGCTGGTTTCAAGCGTCTGACCCACATGAGCGGTGACTACCCTGCCTGGGCATCAGAGAACCCCGCGCAGTAGACGCATAAATACTTGATTCATAAGATTTAATTTCACTTCGCCCTGTGGTGCGGTCGGCTGGGTATGAGGCCCTCGCCGCCGGGGTGGCGTGCTTGCTAGACTGCCCGGATAACACGCTAAGCGGCCGATGCGGCCGAGAGCGGCAAAGGCAGGGAAGGCATGACCGACGAATTTCTTGATTCGGGCTCGCTGGCGGCATGGGAGAAAGCAGCCGCCAAGTCAGCCCCCAACGGTGATCTGGCAGCGCTCAACTGGACGACCCCCGAGGGTCTGACCGTCAAGCCGCTGTATACGGCGGCTGATCTCGCAAACCTACCCCATGCCGACACCCTGCCTGGCTTTGCGCCGTTCCTGCGCGGCCCGCAGGCCACCATGTATTCGGTACGTCCTTGGACCATTCGTCAGTACGCGGGCTTCTCGACCGCCGAGGCGTCCAATGCCTTCTACCGCAAGGCTCTGGCGGCGGGCGGTCAAGGTGTCTCGGTGGCTTTCGATCTCGCCACCCATCGAGGTTACGACAGCGATCATCCGCGGGTAACCGGCGATGTGGGCAAGGCCGGTGTCGCCATCGATTCGGTAGAGGATATGAAGATCCTGTTCGACGGGATTCCGCTCGACCGGGTTTCGGTTTCCATGACCATGAACGGAGCGGTGCTGCCCGTGCTCGCTGCCTATGTGATTGCCGCCGAAGAGCAGGGCGTCGCGCAGCAGCAACTCTCCGGCACCATCCAGAACGATATTCTCAAAGAATTCATGGTGCGCAATACCTACATCTATCCGCCCGAACCCTCGATGCGGATCGTGGGTGACATCATCGAGTACACCGCAGGGCACATGCCTAAGTTCAACTCGATTTCGATTTCCGGCTATCACATGCAAGAAGCCGGGGCGAATCAGGCACTCGAACTCGCGTTCACCTTGGCCGATGGCAAGGAATACGTGAAGACGGCAATTGCTAAAGGGCTAGATGTTGATGGCTTTGCCGGCCGACTCAGTTTCTTCTGGGGTATCGGCATGAACTTCTATCTCGAAATCGCCAAGATGCGTGCTGCGCGCTTGTTGTGGTGGAAGATCATGTCGGGCTTCGGTGCCAAGAACCCGAAGAGTTTGATGTTGCGTACGCACTGCCAGACGTCGGGTTGGAGCCTTACCGAGCAGGATCCGTACAACAACATTGTGCGTACCACCATCGAAGCAATGGCGGCCGTTTTTGGTGGCACGCAAAGTCTGCATACCAATTCTTTCGACGAAGCCATTGCCCTGCCGACCGAATTTAGCGCGCGCATTGCACGTAATACCCAGCTCATCTTGCAGGAAGAGTCACAGATCACCAAGGTGGTCGATCCGTGGGCGGGCAGTTATATGATGGAGCGTCTAACCCAGGAGATGGCTGACAAGGCCTGGGCCATCATCGAAGAAGTCGATGCCCTCGGTGGTATGACCCGCGCAGTCGATAGTGGTTGGGCCAAGTTGCGTATCGAGGCCAGCGCAGCCGAAAAACAGGCGCGTATCGATTCGGGTCGCGACGTTATCGTCGGGGTCAACAAATTCAAGCTCGACAAGGAAGATCCGGTCGAGATTCTCGAGATCGACAACGTGGCCGTCCGTGACACGCAGATCGCTCGTCTCAAGCAATTGCGTGCTACGCGTGACGACGGTCGAGTACGCGTAGCCTTGGCGGCGCTCACTGCGGCGGCCAAAAGTGGCACCGGCAACCTGCTTGCATTGTCGATCGATGCGATGCGTGCGCGTGCCAGCGTCGGTGAGGTCAGTGATGCGCTCGAGCAAGTGTGGGGTCGGCATCGCGCCAACTCCCAGGAGGTCAGTGGCGTGTATGCGGGAGCCTACGATAGCGCTGAAAAATGGACGGCGCTCAAAAATGACATCGACGCCTTTGCGCTAGGCCATGGTCGTCGTCCACGCGTGATGATCGCCAAGCTGGGGCAGGACGGTCACGATCGTGGCGCCAAGGTGGTGGCCAGCGCCTTCGCTGATCTTGGCTTCGATGTCGATGTCGGTCCGTTGTTCCAGACTCCGCTGGAATGCGCGCGTCAGGCCATCGAAAACGACGTGCATGCCGTGGGTGTCAGCACGTTGGCTGCGGGGCACAAGACACTCGTTCCTGAGATCATTCAAGCGCTACGCGCCCAAGGTGCCAACGACATCATCGTTTTCGTTGGTGGGGTCGTGCCGCAGCAGGACTATGAGTTCCTCTACGCTAATGGTGTAAAGGGCATCTACGGTCCCGGTACGCCGATTCCGGATAGCGCACGTGATGTGCTTAAGCACATCAAGGATGCTTGTGGCATCGGTTGAGTTCGATCAAACGGCGTTGATCGAGGCAGTGCGCGCCGGCGACCGTCGTGCCCTCGCCAAGACCATCACCTTGCTGGAATCGACGCGCAGTGAACATCGTCTGCGTGCCGATGCCGTACTCGATGCGCTGTTACCTTTTGCAGGTTCCGCGTTGCGGCTCGGCATTTCCGGGGTACCGGGAGTTGGCAAGTCCACCTTCATCGAGGCGCTTGGTCTGTTTCTTATCGAGAGAGGTCACAAGGTGGCGGTGCTTGCCATTGACCCGTCATCGGGCATCTCTGGCGGCTCGATACTCGGTGACAAGACTCGCATGGAAAAACTGTCTATCGACGAGCGTGCGTATATCCGACCGAGTCCATCCTCCGGAACCCTAGGCGGGGTCGCAGAGAAAACCCGTGAGGCCATGCTGGTTTGCGAGGCTGCAGGATACGACGTCGTGATCATCGAAACCGTCGGAGTCGGGCAGTCCGAGACTACGGTTGCGGGCATGACTGATATGTTCGTGCTCTTGCAGCTACCGAATGCCGGTGACGATTTACAAGCCATGAAAAAAGGCATCATGGAGCTGGCTGACCTTATCGTCATCAACAAGGCTGATCTCGATCCCGATGCCGCGACTCGCGCCGAAGCGCAAATCGTCAGCGCTCTGCGGGTCTTGAGCTTCGCCGGCCCTAGCGATGCCCACGATGAAACGCGTTGGCAGACGCGGGTGATGCGTGGCAGTGCTCTGCGTAGCCAGGGGCTCACTGACTTTTGGCAGCACGTCGAAACATTTCGCGAGCGGCGTCAGCACAGCGGTGAGTTTGCTCAGCGTCGTCGACAGCAGGCACTCACTTGGATGTGGGATCAGGTCAATGCGCGCTTGCTCGCCGACTTTCACGCCCACCCGGGTGTCCGTGCAGCTCTGCCAGCTGTGCTCTCCGACATTGAGGCGGCGCGTATTGCACCGTCATCCGCAGCTCGAAAGCTGCTCAACATATTCGAAAACAGGGAAGCCCCTCATGCATGACATCATTCAGCAGTTAGAAAAAAAGCGCGCCCAGGCGCGCCAGGGTGGTGGGCCAAAGCGTATCGAAGCGCAGCACGCCAAGGGCAAGCTGACCGCACGTGAACGCGTTGAGTTACTACTCGACGAAGGCTCTTTCGAAGAATGGGACATGTTCGTCGAGCACCGCTGCAGCGACTTCGGCATGCAGGAGCAGAAAATTCCGGGTGACGGTGTCGTCACGGGTTGCGGCTTCATCAATGGCCGCTTGGTTTTCGTCTTCAGCCAAGACTTCACCGTTTTCGGTGGTTCTTTGAGCGAAGCGCATGCGCAGAAGATCTGCAAGATCATGGATATGGCGATGAAAGTCGGCGCACCCGTGATCGGCATCAACGATTCAGGTGGTGCGCGTATTCAAGAGGGCGTGGCCTCGCTTGGCGGTTACGCCGAAGTTTTTCAGCGTAACGTCACCGCTTCGGGCGTCGTACCGCAGATCAGTTTGATCATGGGGCCGAGTGCGGGTGGCGCGGTCTACAGCCCGGCCTTGACGGACTTCATTTTCATGGTCAAGGACAGCTCCTACATGTTCGTGACGGGTCCCGAAGTCGTCAAAACCGTGACTCACGAAGAAGTTACGGCTGAAGATTTAGGCGGCGCGATTACCCACACCACGCGCAGCGGTGTCGCAGATCTCGCATTCGACAATGATGTTGAAGCATTGTTGATGCTGCGACGTTTTTTCAACTATTTGCCCGCCAATAACCGTGAGCGGGCGCCGGTGCGCGAGGCGGGAGATCCGCCGGATCGCGACGATTATTCGCTCGACACCTTGGTGCCCGATAATCCCAACAAGCCATACGACATGAAGGAGCTGGTCTTCAAGGTAGTCGATGACGGTGAGTTCTTTGAACTGCAGCCGGATTACGCCAAGAACATCATCATCGGTTTTGGCCGTATGGACGGGCAGGTGGTCGGCATCGTGGCCAATCAGCCGCTGGTCCTTGCCGGTTGTCTTGATATCAAAAGTTCGATCAAAGCTGCGCGCTTCGTGCGGTTCTGTGATGCATTCAGTATCCCGGTTGTTACCTTCATCGATGTGCCGGGCTTTATGCCGGGCACAGCCCAAGAGTATGGCGGCATCATCAAGCACGGCGCCAAGTTGCTCTACGCTTACGCTGAATGCACCGTGCCCAAGATCACGGTCATTACTCGCAAAGCCTACGGCGGTGCTTATGACGTCATGGCCTCCAAGCACCTGCGCGGCGATATGAACTTTGCCTGGCCCAATGCGGAGATCGCTGTAATGGGAGCAAAAGGCGCTGTCGAAATCATTTTCCGCAACGAAAAAAATGACCCGGAAAAGCTCGCGGCACGCGAAGCCGAGTATCGCGAAAAATTCGCCAACCCGTTCGTGGCCGGCGCGCGTGGTTATATCGACGATGTGATCATGCCGCACGGTACACGTCGGCGCATCTGCCGGGCGTTGACCGTGTTGCGTGACAAGAAAATTGAAGAGCCCTGGCGCAAGCACGGCAACATCCCCCTGTAATTGGCGCCACGGAGCAAAACACACATGTTCAAGAAAATTCTGATCGCCAACCGTGGTGAAATCGCTTGTCGTGTCATCAAGACGGCACGTCGGATGGGTATCAAGACGGTTGCCGTTTATTCCGAGGCTGATCGCGACGCACGTCACGTCGAATTGGCCGATGAGGCGGTGCTGCTTGGGCCCGCGCCGTCGCGAGAGTCGTATCTGGTCGCCGACAAAATCATCGCAGCCTGCAAGCAAACCGGTGCCGAGGCGGTACATCCGGGTTACGGCTTCTTGTCAGAGAATGCCGAGTTCGCCAAGCGCGTTGAGGATGAGGGCATCATCTTCATCGGCCCGAAGCACGCTTCGATTGCGGCGATGGGTGACAAGATCGCCTCCAAGGAGTTGGCAGCAGCAGCCCGGGTCAACACCATTCCCGGCTACAACAGTCCGATTGAGTCTGCCGAAAAAGCGGTCGATATTGCCAAGGGCATTGGCTATCCGGTGATGATCAAAGCGAGTGCCGGTGGTGGCGGCAAGGGTCTGCGCGTCGCTTGGAATGATAAAGAGGCCTTCGATGGCTTTACATCCTGTCGCAACGAAGCGCGCAACAGCTTTGGCGACGATCGCGTGTTTATTGAAAAGTTCGTCGAAGAGCCGCGTCACATCGAGATTCAGGTGTTGGGCGATGCGCATGGCAACTGCCTTTATCTTTGGGAGCGCGAGTGTTCGATACAGCGCCGGCACCAGAAAGTAATCGAAGAAGCTCCGAGCCCTTTTCTCGACGACCAGACCCGTAAGGCGATGGGTGAGCAGGCGGTGGCACTTGCTAAGGCTGTTAACTATCAAAGTGCAGGCACGGTGGAGTTTGTCGTCGGTAAGGACAAAAGTTTCTATTTCCTCGAGATGAACACCCGCTTGCAGGTTGAGCACCCCGTGACCGAGTGCATCACGGGCCTCGATCTCGTCGAGCAGATGATTCGGGTGGCTGCTGGCGAGAAACTGGCGTTTGCACAACAGGATATCGCCCGCAACGGTTGGGCGATCGAATGCCGTATTAATGCCGAAGATCCCTTCCGGAATTTTCTGCCGTCTACCGGGCGTCTCGTCAAATATCGTCCGCCGACACAGACCATGGAGTCAGCGCAGCCGACACCTGAGGGCGGTGGCGTGCGCGTCGATACCGGTGTGTACGAAGGCGGCGAGATTCCGATATTCTACGATTCGATGATCGCCAAGTTGATCGTGCATGGTCGCGATCGCAATGAAGCAATTTCCCGTATGCGCGAAGCACTGAACGCCTTTGTGATTCGTGGCATCTCCAGCAACATTCCGTTTCAGTCGGCGCTGCTCGCGCATCCGAAATTTGTCGCTGGTCAATTCAATACCGGTTTCATTGCTGAGAATTACCCGAAAGGCTTCTCCAGTAGCGCAGTTTCCCACGATCAACCGAGCTTCCTGTTGTCACTGGCGGCCGTCTCGCATCGTCGTAGCCGTGAGCGTGCTGCCACCTTGACCGGTCAGCGCCGCCATCGCGAGGTCCGGATTCGCGAAGAGTTCGTGATCGTGCTGATGGATGACACCGGGCGTCGAGATCAGATTCCGGTTTCCGTTCGAGCTCAGGGCGCAGCGTTCCACGTGACGATTGCTGGCACGACTCATGAGGTCTCGTTCGAAGACAACTTGCGCGACATTGCCGTGCATGGGCGCTTTGATGGCAAAGCGTTTTGCGCGCAGATCGAGCGCCAGGGCTTGCACTATCGCATCTCTCACAATGGCGCCGAATTGCTCGCGCGTGTGTTCTCGCCGCGACAGGCAGAGCTCGAGGCGCTGATGCCCTTCAAGGCGCCGCCCGATTTGTCCAAGGTGCTGCTCTCGCCGATGCCGGGTCTCTTGGTCGATGTCGCCGTACAGACTGGGCAGACGGTTCGCGCCGGTGAAAAGTTGGCCGCAATTGAGGCGATGAAGATGGAAAACATTTTGTTTGCTACCCAAGACTGCGTGGTTGCCGAGGTCGTCGCCAAGAAAGGCGACAGCCTCGCAGTCGATCAGGTGATCATGCGTTTCGTCTGAGTGAGGCAAGATGAGCAACACACCATGAGCAACACCGATCCACGCCCTTTTCGCGTTCTTGGCATTCAGCAGGTTGCGATTGGCGCTACCGACAAAGAGCGGCTACGTCGCTTATGGGTCGAGATGCTGGGGCTTACGGTTACCGGCAACTTCGTCAGTGAACGCGAAAATGTCGACGAAGACATTTGCGCCATGGGCCAGGGTCCCTACAAGGTCGAGGTTGATCTGATGCAGCCGCTCGACGTCGAGAAGAAACCCGCGGTGCATCAGACTCCGCTTAATCATATCGGCCTCTGGGTCGATGATTTGCCGCGCGCGGTCGAATGGCTGACTGGGCGCGGCGTGCGCTTCGCTCCCGGCGGAATTCGCAAGGGCGCAGCAGGTTACGATATTTGCTTCCTGCACCCGAAAGCCAACGATGAGTTTCCAATCGCCGGTGAAGGCGTGCTCATCGAGCTTGTGCAGGCTCCGCCTGAAGTGGTGACTGCGCTGAGCTGACCTGGTGTATTGCCACGATCAGTGTGCCCGGCCCGCCGTGCACGCCGACAGCAGGGCTCATCTCGGTAAGTTCCAGCCACTCAATGTCGCGATCAGCGAGTAAGCCCTGCAGTTCTTCGCGTAGAGCGACCGCCTCGCTGCGCTGATCAGCGTGACCGACGAGTACGCGCAGTCGTTCCCCTTGTGCTGATGCCCGCTTGGCCTGCTTGGCAACGTAACGACTAAATCGTTGTCGCAGGGCGCGACGACCAATGAGGCCGCTGCCGGCCGCAATCCGGCCGTCGGGGTGGGTACAGAGAATGACGTTCAGGCGCAGCAGCTTGGCGAGCGTGCCGACAATAGCTGGCACACGTCCACCCTTGACGGCATAGTCGATATCTTTGAGTAGCGCGAAACTGCGCACGCCACGCAGCGCCTGCTCGCCCGCAGCTTTGACCTGCTCGAGTGTGGCACCGTTACTTGCCGCTTCGGCGGCGGCGATGGCCACGAGCCCTTGACCGACCGAGGCGTTCAGGCTGTCGATAACGACGATCGGTTTGCCTGCGAGCGAGACACGCTGCGCAGCAGACGCGGCAGCATCAAAAGTGCCGCTGTGGCGTGAGGTGAGATTGACCGAAACCACGGCGTCGTAGTGTGAAACCAGAAATTCAAACATCCGGCGAAAGTCGCCAGGCGGTGGTTGTGAGGTCTTTGGGTGTGCCGGGTTTTCGGTGAGCTCACGGTAGAACTCCTGCGGAGTCATGCTTACCTTGTCCAGATAGGAGCGCGACCCGAAGTGAATGCGAACCGGCACCATCAGAATACCCAATCGTTCCATGTCGACTTCTGGAATGTCTGCCCCTGAGTCGGTCACGATCGCTACTCGCTGCACGCGAGTGTGCTGCGCTGCCGATTGCTGTGCGCGCATGTCGTCGGCTTTCTGTCCGCTGACCGCGCCGAAGCTGGCTGCGATTTTGAAAATTTGCTCAGGCTCGTCGCTATGAATGTGGATTTTGGCTTTTCGCTTGCTGCCGCTGACGACGAGACTCGCGCCATTCTCGGCCAAGGTCTCGCGCAGCATGCGTAGATCGATATCCTGCTCCCCGCCTAGCACCAAGCATTCCGTGCAGTAGCGGTAATCCTGTCCGCTTGCCACCGGACCCGCCTCGACCATGATCTCGTCACTGGCGTGCTGCGGTGTCACTGCGGTGCCGACTTCGCCTGTTTCGAGAAAGCGGCACATGCCTTCGAGCACTTCGACGAAGCCGAGCGCGCCAGCATCTACCACATTGGCCGAGCGCAATTCATCGAGCTGTGACTTCGTGGCCTCGAGTGCCAGTCTTACCCTGATGAGGGCGTCCGAGAAGAGTTCGGCGAAATCTTTTGTCTTGGGCAGACTTGCTTCGCTTGCTTGGGCGAATTCTCGCAATACGGTCAGCAGCGTACCTTCGCGAGGCTGACTGAGTGCATCGCGAGCGTAATGTGCACCCTTGATGACTGCGGAGACAAACTCGTTGCGGCCGAGTGTTGCCATGTGACCCGCGTGATCACCGAGCCCAAGTAGAAACTGAGCGAGTATGGCTCCAGAGTTGCCGCGGGCACCATCCAGGGCTGCATCGGCAGCCTTGATGAGCAAACTACCAGCGTGTGCTTCCGGTGCACGATCAAGCACGGTGAGTACTGCCGATAGCGTCATCGACATGTTTGTGCCGGTGTCGCCATCGGGCACGGGAAAAACATTGATCTTGTTGATGTGATCAGTGCGCTCAAACAATCGATAGATTCCCGCCCGTAGCGCTGCCGCCAACTGGGTACCGTCGAGTTCGTCGCCGACAAGGGCCTGCGTTGTCATCGAGTGACTCATGGCGCTGCGATGGTGACCATGAAAGTGGCATCGAGGTGGTTGAGCAAAACGCCCTCCGGTGTGATGCGCACCACTTGCAGCCCATTTGTACTGCGCTCGCCTTCGCGCAGGCGCTGCCCGTTGAGCAATACGAAACGCCGGCTCGGGTCGTTGTCAAAGACATGCAAATTGACGTTAGCCTCGGGCAGGGCCTGGCCAAGCGCAAGCAGGCTGTCGCGTGACGGCGCCGACGGCTGGCGATCGATGCTACTGCGATCGCTTGCCAGTGGTGACGCGCTCACGGTCGACACTGCCGCTGGTACCAGAGGCTCTGCAGCCCGAGTAGCTACCGCTGTCGGGTTGGCTACCGTGGCCGCGACTGCTGCGAGCGGTGCGCTATCGCTCAGCGCATCACTAGCCACGGGGGTCTGCTGCTGAGAGGGTTCTGCACTCGGTCGCAACAACACGTAAACCAACACCAGCAAATTGACGGCTAATAGCAGCACTAGGCCGAGCGCCCAGTGCGGCATTCGCGATTGCGACGATGAGCCACCCACAGTCGGCGTCATGACCCCGACTTGGCGCAGGCGCGCATCCTCGGATTTTTTTAATGCGTCGACTATGAAAGACATCGGTATCCGTAGCCCGCTTTCGCCGGCTGTCCCCCTTTCATGACGCAAGTATTGCACGGTCGGAGGCTGCGCGGCATAGTCCAGACCATCGTGCAAAGTGGCGCTACCAGCTGGCTATCAGTCAGCCCCGATACCTCCGTTTCTGCCCGCACTGCTGTATCCGACCCGACTATCGATGTGTGGTTAGCTGATCTCGACGCACTGCAGGCATGGGCTGCGCCGTACGCTAATTGGCTCGATGCCACTGAACGCCAGCGTGCTGACCGGCTCCGTCATGAGTCCTTGCATGCGCGTTACATCACTTCGCGAGTGCTTTTACGTGGTGTGCTCGGCGCCGAGATGGGCATCGATCCCCGAGACATCTCGTTTGCCGTTACGGCGCATGGCAAACCGCAAATCGATGCCGGCCAGGCAGCTCTCAGCTGCAACTGGAGCCACAGTCGTAATTTGCTGCTGCTCGGTATTGCGCGTGAAACATCGATCGGTGTTGATGTTGAAGCACCGCGAGTCATCGAACGTGCCGCGCGACTTGGCGAGCGAGTTTTCTCTGTCGCAGAGAATCTTGCGTTACATCAGGCTGCCGCGCTCTCGAAAGCACAGCGTGATACAGCGTTCGCAACGATCTGGACGCGAAAAGAAGCGCTCCTCAAAATGTACGGTCATGGCTTCAGCGTTCCCGCACGAGACTTTCACGTCGGCGCCGACCCTCAATCCGATATCCAGCTCGATGATGCCCGCGTGAAATCTTTGCCCCTGCCGTGCAGAGGTCATGCTGCCCTTGCCTGGCAAGGATCTGCTGATAAGGTGATTCGATGCTTCCTCTTGGGTCACGCGCCGCAAGTCTGAGCTTCGCTGCCGTACTCGCGTCGCTGCTGCTGGCGAGCGGTTCACTGCCGACGGAGCTTTTGTCGGAGCTGCGTTGGTCGCGTGATGTGCCGTTTCTACAGCAGCCGCATCGTTACCTGACCGCGCATTTTGCTCACCTGGATTTTTTCCATGCCGCATGGAATGCCGGTGGATTTCTGTTGGTATGGATTGTGTTGCACGACTATTTAACGGCTGGTCGCTGGCTCGCTGTTTTTTTGATCGCAGTGTTGGCGATCGACATCGGTCTTATGGAGTGGTCTCGGTTCGACTGGTATGTTGGCGCCTCGGGCTGGATTCATGCCCTTGCCGCAGCCGGTATCAGCACGCGTGCCTTACAGGGTGAGCGGTTGGCTATTGCCCTCGGTGTGCTTGGCGTCGCCAAACTCGCCGCGGAAGTTTGTAACCCACAGCTCGCGAGCTTGGGTCACGGGGCTGTCGTCGCAACGCTTGTGCACCTTATCGGCGTGGCAGCCGGTGCCTCATGTGCACTCGCTTTTGCGCTTCGCGACCGGGTCACGCGTGAGGCCACTGGCGCGCGCCAATGACGTGCTGCCGAACTTTTGACGTATGGCATCGATTGCGCTATCGAGTTTCGGTTCCGAAAATTGAGCGGTGTCGAACAGATCGCCTTGTGACGAATCGCCGAACTGACTAGCGGAAACACCGAGCAAGCGTACCTTGATAACCCGGCGCTCGTGCTGAAATCGCTCCAGCAGTTCGCTGGCGGTCGCAATGATGAGCTTGCTGTCGTTACTCGGATTAGCCAAAGTCGTTTGACGGGTGTAGGTGCTGAAGTCGTGCAAACGAATCTTCAAGCTGATACAGCTCGCCTTTAGTTCTTTCTTGCGTAAACGGCTTGCAACCTTATCGGCCAGCGCAACCAACTCAGCTCGCAGCCTTCTGTCTTCCGTCAAGTCGCGGTCAAACGTACGCTCATTACCCACAGACTTTTCATCATGCTCGGCAACCACGCCACGTTGATCGATTCCACTTGCGCGACGACGCCAGTCAGCCGCGTGTTCACCAAAGAGTTCCAGTAGAACCAAATCAGGAGCTCGCCGTAGGCTGCCGATGGTTGCAAGCCCTTTGGCAACAACTTGCTCGCCCTTTTTTCTACCGAGCCCGGGAAGACGTTTAACTGGCAGTGGATCAAGAACATCTTGCGCTTGATCTGCGTCAATGATGACAAGTCCATCAGGCTTTTGCAGATCGGAGGCGATCTTGGCCAGCAGTTTGTTGGGTCCGATGCCAACTGAGGCCGAGATCCCGATCTCGTTACGAATTCTGTGTTTGATTTGCTTGGCAATGGTCGTTGCATCGCCTTTCAATCGCAGACTTGCCGTCACATCGAGATAGGCCTCGTCCAACGAGACACCTTCAACAAGCGGGGTGTAGCTGCGGAAAATTTCGAAGATCTGCGCCGAAACAGCTGCATAACGCGCCATGCGTGGGGTCACGCAGACGGCATGAGGACACAGTGTGAGCGCTTGGCGTATGGGCATAGCCGAGCGCACGCCGAATCGACGCACTTCATAGCTTGCCGCGGCAACAACGCCCCTGCCGTTGCGGCCACCGACGATAACCGGCAAACCCCGTAGCTCTGGGTTATCGAGCTGTTCGACGGACGCGTAAAACGCGTCCATGTCGATATGCAGGATCCTGCGATCCGCCATGATCAGAGTTCAGGCTGGAACCACCGGCTTTTCATCGACATTGATATGCACGTGTAGCTTAGGTTCCTGTTGGGTTCCAAGTTCGTGTGGCGCAAAGTCATCGACATGCACGAGATCCATGACCTTTCGGTCGTATTCGAGCAGCCAGCGCGCTTCGTCGGCACTGACCAATCCAAGGGTCTCGGCTTCGACGATCTGTCCAGGCAGATCAAGCGCTTGAATGCGACCGGTTTTGACACCCTCGACTCGAATGCGCTTATCGATCTTTTCCGCGCGATCGGCCATCTCGAGCACTTCCTGCAGGAGACCGAGCGCATTGCCGGGTTCGATACGTCGATAGACTGGGTAGCAGAGTCGATCACGAGTTTCGGTGGGTTCCACCACGAGACTCGCGAGCTTGCGACCCAGCCGATCGTCAGGCGCTGAATATTGCAAGCCACGCGGGAAGATCAAGAAGCGCATCATTGCCGCGAGGAAGCGGTTGGGAAAGTTGCGCAGAAAGGCGTGCAACTGTTCTTGAGCTTGGTACAGCAGATGTCGGCATGCCCACTCGACAATCGGCAGTTCATCTGGACGCCGACCTTGATTTTCATAGTGTTTGAGAACCATCGAGGCGAGATACATATACGACAGTACATCGCCCAAGCGTGCCGAAAGATTTTCTTTCTTCTTGAGATAACCGCCGAGGCTCAACATCGCCACATCGACGGCGAAAGCAAAACTCGCTGAGAAACGCACGATGTGCTGGTAGTAGCGCGAGGCGGGTCCCGCGTCGGGAGCCGCGGTGAAACGCGCATTGGTCAACGCCATCACAAAGGACCGAACTGCGTTACTCAGCGTGAAGCCCACATGACCAAACAAGGCCGCATCGAAATCGTCGACGCCTTGTTTGCGATCTGGGTTACGCGCGGCTTCCATTTCCTTGAGCACGAACGGATGGCAGCGAATCGCGCCTTGACCGAAGATGATCAGGCTACGGGTGAGGATATTGGCACCCTCGACGGTGATCGCCACCGGCACCACCTGATAACCACGACCAAGATAGTTTTTGGGGCCGAGGCAGATGCCCTTGCCGCCATGAACATCCATGGCGTCGTTGGCGATCTGTCGACTCATCTCGGTGACGTGGTATTTGAGCATCGCCGAGGGCACCGAGGGTTTCTCACCACCGTCGATCGCACCGGCCGTGACTGAGCGGGCAGCGTCCATGGTGTAGGTCAAGCCCACCATACGAGCGAGCACGCTTTCGATACCTTCGAACTTTGCCACGGGCATATTGAACTGACGACGGATGCGCGCGTACGCGCCGGTGGCGAATACCGCAGCTTTACCGCCGCCAGTGCCGCTCGAGGGCAGAGAGATGCAACGCCCGACCGACAACTGTTCGACCAGCATGCGCCAGCCTTGACCCGCCATTTTTGGCCCACCAATGATGTAATCGAGCGGTACGAATACATCGTGGCCCTGAATTGGCCCATTCTGAAATGGCACGTTGAGTGGGAAGTGTCTGCGGCCAATGTTAATGCCCGGTGTGTCGCGCGGAATGAGGGCGCAAGTGATACCGAGATCCGGGTTGTCGCCCATGAGCTTGTCCGGGTCGAACAGCCGGAATGCCAAGCCGATGACTGTCGCGACCGGCGCCAGCGTGATGTAGCGTTTGGAAAAATTCAGACGAATGCCGATGATGTCCTCGCCCTGCCATTGACCTCGACAAACGACGCCGGTGTCTGGAAGTGAGGCGGCATCAGACCCGGCGCGTGGGCCGGTCAGCGCGAAGCAGGGGATATCTTGGCCACTCGCAAGACGAGGCAGATAGTAATTTTTTTGATCTTCTGTTCCGTAGTGCTGCAGCAGTTCACCGGGGCCTAGAGAGTTGGGTACTGCCACCGTAGAAGACACCACGGCGCTGCGACTTGATAGCTTGGCGAGCACACAAGAGTGCGCGTAGGCGGAAAACTCCAGACCACCGTATTTCTTCTGGATGATCATCGAGAAGAAACCTTTGGTCTTGAGGAATTCCCAAATCTCCGGAGGCATGTCGCCACGACGATGAGTGATGTCGAAATCATCGACCATCTGACACAGCTGCTCGCAGGGCCCATCGAGAAAGTCTTGCTCCTCGGCGGTTAGCCGCGGAGTCTTGGCACCGAGCAGTTTCGACCAATTCGGATTGCCGGTGAACAACTCGCCGTCCCACCACACCGTGCCCGCTTCCAGCGCTTCGCGTTCGGTCGACGACATGGATGGCAGCATGCGTCGGTAGATCTTCATGAATGGCCGGGTAATCCATGCCTTGCGCAGCGGCGCCACGTTGAAGAGCAGCAAGCCTGCGAACAGCAGCCAAAGAAAACCTTTCCAGAGTCCAGCTGGTGCGCCAATCGTGCTGTAGGCAACCAGTAGTACGAAGAAGGTGGCGGTGAAGGCCAGCAGACTGAGGCGTTTGTAGGCGAGATAAAGTACCGCTGCCACAAATAGCAGCGCGATGATGCCGCCGGCCACGGTCAGCGCCCAAGCAGCCGATAGGATGAGTAGCAAAGAGATGATGGCGTTAGTCATGCCATCAGACTACTGAATATTTTCCGTAGTTGAAGAGGTCGCTCGCAAAAAAGAGGGGGCGCGAAGCCCCCTCTGCAGAAACGCCGTTGACGAATCGAGTGTGGGCGTCAGCCCAAGAGCTCCTTGACCCCGTCGCGTTCCTCAAGAAGTTCGCGGTGGGTTGCATCCATACGCTGCCGACTAAATTCATCAACCGCGAGACCCTGGACGATTTCGTACTGCCCATTACGGCAAACCACCGGATAGGAGTAGATGACGCCTTCGGGAATGCCGTAGCTGCCGTCCGAGGGAATGCCCATGGACACCCAATCGCCGCCGGCTGACCCCTTGAACCAGTCGCGGATATGGTCAATCGCTGCGGAACCGGCCGAGGCAGCCGAAGAAGCGCCTCGAGCTTTGATGATGGCTGCACCGCGTTGCTGCACCGTTGGGATGAAGTCCTTTTCGATCCAAGCAGCATCGACCAGTGTGTTGGCCGCCTTGCCTTTGACGAGGCAGTGGTTGATGTCGGGATATTGCGTGGCCGAGTGGTTGCCCCAGATGATCATCTTCTGGATGTCGTTGACGTGACAGCCGACTTTTTCTGCCAGTTGCGACAGCGCCCGATTGTGATCGAGGCGAGTCATGGCGGTGAAGCAGGTCGGCTTCAGATCGGGCGCATTTTTCATGGCGATCAAGGCATTGGTGTTAGCGGGGTTACCCACCACCAAAACTCGGATGTCGCGCGCTGCGACATCGTTCAACGCTTTGCCTTGGGCTGAGAAAATCTGCGCGTTCGCGAGCAGCAGGTCCTTGCGTTCCATGCCCGGACCACGCGGGCGAGCACCGACTAGCAGCGCGGCATGACAGTCCTTGAAAGCCACACGCGCATCGTCGGTTGCGATCACTTTATTGAGCGTCGGGAATGCGCAGTCGTTGAGTTCCATGACCACACCCTGCAGGGTGGGCAGAGCGGGAGTGATTTCCAACAAATGCAAGTTGACCGGCTGGTCGGGTCCGAGCAGAGCGCCTGAGGCAACTCGAAAAGCCAGGGCATAACCGATTTGTCCGGCGGCGCCGGTGATGGCGACGTTTAAAGGCTGCTTCATCCAGAGTTCTCCGCGTTAAAAAGCGATTCAATTTTACGTGATTCGCATCACGCTCATGGATGGCTATTGACAGAGTTATGGTGTTGTAGTTATATAAAACACTAGAATGTTTTAGACGGAGTGGGTAACGTGCACTACAGCTGTCTGCCGCCCCGGAGCGCCCCCGAGAGATGGATCAGAAATGGAACAATGACACGCCGATCTACCGCCAACTGCGGGATCGCGTGGTTGCCATGATCCTCGACGGCATCCTCCGTGAGGGCGACCCGTTGCCATCGGTCCGTAACGTCGCCGCCGAATTCCGTATCAACCCGCTGACCGTGCTTAAAGCCTATCAAGAGTTGGTCGATGAGCAATTGGTCGAAAAACGCCGCGGTCGCGGCATGTTTGTCACTGTGGGTGCGCGCGACGTGTTGCTAACCGGTGAGCGCGAGCGATTCCTGCGCGACGAGTGGCCCCGCACCAAGGCGAAAATTGATCGTTTGGGCTTGCGTGCGCAAGATCTGCTTGAGGGCGAGCAAGCATTATCTGACTCGCTCGTGTCATCCGAGCCGCTGGCATGAGGGCTGACTCGTGAGCTCCGTCATTCGCGCGCGCGATGTTCGTAAATCTTACGGCAAGGGGCGTACGGCGCTCGCTGGTGTCAATTTCGATGTAGCAGCCGGCCGTATCGTTGGCCTCATGGGTCCGAATGGAGCCGGCAAGACGACGGCTCTCAAGGCGATGCTCGGTCTTACACCCTTCGACGGCGAACTAAGTGTTCTCGGCCGTAACCCGCAACGCGAGCGCGATGCCTTGATGCAAGACGTCTGCTTTATTGCCGACGTTGCCGTGCTGCCTAAATGGATGCGCGTCGAGCACACGCTCGATTTCGTCGCCGGGGTGCACCCGCGTTTCGATCGCGCCCGCGCGGAAGAGGTATTGGCGAAAACCACGATCAAACTTGGTAGTCGGGTCGGGCAGCTTTCAAAAGGCATGATCACGCAATTGCATCTCGCGCTGATCATGGCTATCGATGCAAGACTGCTGATTCTCGATGAGCCGACTTTGGGTCTCGATCTCTTGTCGCGACGGGCTTTGTACGAGACCTTGCTCAACGACTACTTTGATCATGAGCGCACCATTCTCATCACCACCCATCAGGTCGAAGAAATTGAAAATCTGCTGACCGATGTCTTGTTTATTCGTGACGGACAGATCGTTTTGGATGCCACCGTAGACTCGCTGTCGACGCGCTACGCGCAGTTGACGGTGCCACGTGAGCGCCTTTCCGACGCCGTGAGTCTCGGTCCCATCTTCACGCGAGAAGTCTTCGGCGTGAGTGCGCTCATCTATGACACTGCCAAGGGTGCTGCGCCGACTCGCGAGCAACTTTCGGTCCTGGGTGAGCTTCGAACTCCCTCGATCGCGGATCTCTTCGTCGCTTTGATGCAGCCGGCCGATACGCGAGCCGCATCATGAATTTCCGCGTTATGAAAACACTTATCGAGCGTGAACTGCGCGAGCATCGGGCGCTGATCTGGGCGCCGCTCATCACGGCGATCGTAATCATCGGCACTGCTGTTTTGAGTTCAACAGTCAGTGGTGGTTTGCAGGTCAGCATCGACGGCGACAGCAGCGATTTCATGGCTATGCTCAGCGCTGATGGCGAGCACCAGCGTGCTGTTTTCTCGGTGTGGATGGCGGCATTGGTGTTACCGCAAATGCTGATTGCGATGATCGTGGTCTTTTTCTACCTGCTCGACTCGCTCTACACCGAACGCAAAGATCGCAGCATTCTTTTTTGGAAGTCGATGCCAGTTTCCGATTTGCAGACCGTGGCATCGAAAGTATTGACGGGTTTGGTGGTCGTACCGCTTGGCGTGTGGGCACTGTCGCTGGTGACAGGCTTACTGGTTTTTCTGGTGGCGAGTTTAAAACTGGCGGGTACACCGCTTGCCCCTCTTGCCGAGTTCCACGTGGGTGCCTGGTTCATTTTGCAGGCCGTGACACTGCAAAACACCGTGGTTGCCTCCCTTTGGTACGCCCCCATTGCCGGCTACCTGCTCGTGGTTTCGGTTTACGCCAAGCGCAATCCGTTTCTTTGGGCGGTATTGCCACCACTGCTATTGGTGATATTCGAAAATGCCGCTTTCGATACCAGTCGAGTGGCCGGTTTTTTGGTTTCTCGAATGACCGAGTTCTTTGCGGCTGTCAGCATTCGTAACACCAGCAGTGACGCTGCAACCGGCGATGCGCTGCAGTCAAGTATTACAGCAGCTTATGACGCACTCGGCGCGCTCGAGCTCTTGGCTCGTCTCGACTTGTGGTTGGGCGTGGTGGTGGCCGCAGTGCTCGTACTGCTCGCGGCGCGACTACGCCGCTGGCGCGACGACGCCTGAGGGCTGTGCCGCAGCGTTCGTGTCCCTTGCTCTGGGCCAACTCAGTGCTCAGCACCGGCCACGACGATATCGGTCATTTGCCTCGCAGTCTGCCGTGCTTGCTCGATGTCCGCGGCGCGCGCGAGTGACACCCCCATTCGTCGCTGACCCTGCACCTGTGGTTTGCCGAAAAGTCGCAACGCTGTGTCTGGCCACTGCAAGGCTTCGTGCAGTCGACCGAATCGCACGTGATTGCTATCTCCCTTGATCAGAATGGCACTGGATGCCGCTGGGCCGAGCTGCCGAATGTTCGGTATCGGCAAACCGAGGATGGCGCGGACATGCAGAGCAAACTCAGATAGGTCCTGTGAAATCAGCGTCACAAGGCCGGTGTCGTGAGGTCGCGGTGAAACTTCGCTGAACCAAACTTCTTCGCCTTTGACGAAGAGCTCTACGCCAAATAGACCGCGACCGCCTAAGGCTGCGGTGACCGCCGTGGCGATCCGCTGGCTCTCGGCGAGGGTTGTGGGGCTCATCGGGTGGGGCTGCCAGGATTCTCGATAGTCGCCATCGATCTGCAGATGACCGATCGGTTCGCAGAAGCTCGTGCCACCGACATGGCGGACGGTGAGCAGCGTGATCTCGTAATCAAAGGGCACGAAACCTTCGACGATCACCCGCCCCGCACCGGTGCGACCACCGTGTTGCGCGTACTCCCAGGCGCCTGCGATATCGTCTTCAGTTCGTACGACGCTCTGACCTTTGCCGGAAGAGGACATCACTGGCTTAACGACGCAAGGTAGCCCGATCGCGGCCACTGCGTCTTGGTATTCCTGGACGGTATCCGCAAATCGATAAGGTGAGGTGCGTAAGCCGAGGGTCTCCGCTGCCAATCGTCGAATCCCCTCGCGGTCCATGGTGAGTTCGGCTGCGCGGGCAGTTGGAATAACGGTGTAGCCCTCTGACTCGAGCGCCACGAGCTCGTGCGTGGCGATTGCTTCAATTTCGGGTACGACAAAGTGCGGCTGTTCCAGCGTGATAATTCGCCTCAAGTCGCCGGCATCTCGCATGTCAATGACATGCGAGCGATGCGCGATCTGCATGGCCGGGGCATTGGCATAGCGATCGACTGCAATGACTTCGATGCCGAGGCGCTGCGCCTCGATGGCGACTTCCTTGCCGAGCTCACCTGCGCCGAGCAGCAGCAAGCGCGTTGCTGATGCCGACAATGGCGTGCCGATCGCCGCACTCGCAACCAAAGTTTCACGGATGGTGGACATCATGAGCCTCGCGGTAGACTGTTATGAGAGTTTAACCCTGAGGAAGGAAGCTGCCATGTCAGATCCCGTGATTGCGAGCCGTACCCCCGTTGCTGTCGATGTTGAAGCCGGTAAGACTTATTGGTGGTGCAGCTGTGGTAAGTCCGCCAAGCAACCTTTCTGCGACGGCTCTCACAAAGGCAGCGATTTCACGCCGGTCAAATACGAGGCGAGCGCCACGACTAAGGTTTGGTTTTGTGGTTGTAAACACTCGCAACACGCGCCGCTGTGCGACGGGGCGCACAAGAACCTGCCGTGACACGGGTTCGGGCCGAGCATCGCGACGCGACGCTGCGGCTCACCCTGACGGGCAATTGGACGGCCGGTGAGTTCGGTTTCATCGAGCCTGCCTGGCAGGCTGTCGACTTTTCTGGGGTAACCGCAGTCGAAATTGATTTGCGAGAAATGGGGCGCCTCGATTTATCGGGCGCCTGGCTCATTCACGATCGACTGCTAGGTCTCACGCCGGATACAACCGTTCAGTACCAAGGGCCGATGCCCGAAATGCTGCGACTGGTCGCAGTGACTCTCGCCGCCGTCGAAGAGCCCGCGCCAGCGCAAAAGTCGCGGCCTCGCTGGGTCGACTGGGTTGGTCGCAAAGCTTGGGATCGCCTCGCTGGGTGGCGCTCGGGCCTGGCATTTTTCGGTGAAACCATCGTTCGCTTTGTTCAGGCTCTCGGTAATCCCAAAGTTTGGCGACCCGTATCGATCGCCCGCCATGTTTATGACACTGGCGTTACCGCGATTCCTATCGTAGCGCTGATCGCTTTTTTGATCAGCGTCATCATCGCTTACATGGGTGCGCAGCAATTACAGCAATTTGGCGCCGATATCTTTGTCGTCGATCTGGTCACTGTTGGTGTGCTGCGTGAGTTGGGCGTGTTACTGACCGCCATCATCGTAGCGGGCCGCTCGGGCAGCGCGTTTGCTGCCGAGATCGGCGCCATGAAACTCAACCAAGAGGTTGATGCCTTGACTGCAACGGGCGTCGAGCCTGTCGAGGTTTTGATACTGCCGCGCTGGATCGGTCTCATCATCGCTTTGCCGTTATTGACCGTCATTGCTGATGCCGTAGGCTTACTGGGTGGCGCGCTGCTCTGTCAGTGGTTGCTCGACATGTCATTCTTCCAGTATTTCCAGCGCGTCAACGAATCGATCGCCACTTGGACATTCTGGGTTGGCATCATCAAGGCACCGGTGTTCGCGGTTTTGATCGCCGCTGCCGGAACTTATCGGGGCATGCAGGTACGAGGTTCGTCCCGAGAGCTCGGGCGGTTGACCACGGTTGCTGTCGTGCAGGCTATTTTCCTGGTGATTCTCGCTGACGCTTTGTTTGCCGTCTTGTTCATGGAAATGGGCATATGAGCGAGACACCTGCCATCTTGGTGAGCAATATCGTCAATCGTTTCGGCGCTCAAGTCATACACGATGGTCTCGATATGACGGTGATGACTGGCGAGATTTTCGGCATCGTGGGCGGCTCCGGTTCTGGCAAGAGCGTGCTGCTCAAAACCATCCTCGGGTTACATCGGCCGCAGCAAGGGCGGGTTGAGCTTGCTGGTGTCGATGTTGCTGATTTATCTGACATGCAATTACGCCGATTGAAAATGGGTTACGGCGTTACCTTTCAGGCTGGCGCCTTATTCAGTTCTCTCACGGTGCTACAGAACGTGCAGTTGCCGATGCTGGAACACTTGCAAGTGAGTCCGCGGGCACTCGATGAGCTCGCCATGCTTAAGGTCCGTTTGGTGGGTCTGCCGGCCGCTGCCGCGCATAAATATCCGGCACAACTCTCCGGTGGCATGATCAAGCGTGCGGCGCTCGCACGAGCACTGGCGCTCGATCCGCAGCTTTTGTTTCTGGATGAGCCGACCTCTGGACTGGATCCGATCAGCGCAGCGGCGTTCGATGAGTTGCTGGTCAACCTGCAACGGGAACTCGCGCTGACCGTGGTAATGATCACGCACGATCTCGATACCATCTTTCGTACTTGTGACCGTATTGGTGTCATCGTCGATAAGCGGATGGTATCTGGTACGCTGGAAACTATCGTCGATCACCCGCATCCATGGATCCAAGCTTATTTCCATGGTGATCGGGCTCGTCGCTTCGGAGCACAACGTGGAGCGTGAAGCCAACTACACCGCGATCGGGGCGTTCGTTTTGCTGGTCATCGGTATGGCCGTAGCATTCGTCTACTGGTATTCCGATGCGCGTAACAGCAAGTCTTACGAGCGTCATGAAATTTATTTTGAGGGGTCGGTCAGTGGTCTCAACGCAGGAAGTACGGTGCGTTATCTCGGCGTTGATGTCGGGCGGGTTGTGGCTCTCAACATCGATCGACGTTCTGCCGCTCGCGTACAAGTAATTGTCGACATCGACTCGGCCACGCCCATCGCCGAACAGACGGTCGCCGAGCTTTCTTATCTAGGTGTCACGGGTTTGATGTATATCGATCTGCTGGGCGATGCCGGCAACAAGACTTTGACGCCGTTAGTCGAGGGCGAACGTTATCCGGTCATTCGCTCGGTACGCTCAGGTTTCGACGTATTTTTCTCAGGGTTTCCCGAGGTCATGGGCCGTGCCTCTGAGGTTGCGCAACGCGTCAGTCGAATTCTGGCTGATGAGAATATCGAAGCGGTAGGCAGCACTCTCGAAAAACTTGAACGCAGCAGTCGTCTGCTGCCCGAGACCATGGTTGAGATTGCCGCCCTGACGCGTGAATTGCGGCAGCTGACCAGTGACGTATCTGTCGTAGCCCAATCTTTGCGCGCGGTTGCTGTCGAGAGCGCTCCACGCGTCAATCGAGGTGTCGCACAGTTGGAGACCGCAGCGGAGAATCTCGCTTCGGCAAGCGGACGTTTCGATCAGTTACTCGCGGCCAATGCTGCGGGGATCAACGAGTTTTCTCAGCAAGGCTTGCCGCAGCTCGAGGCTTTGCTGCGGGAAAGTCGCGATACCGCTGAAGAGCTGCGACAGCTCGCGCGTGAATTGCGTGAGGAACCCTCGCAACTGCTCTACGAAAAAGCCCCGCGTGGCTTGGAGGTTCCGCCATGAGTGGCAAGCATGCAGTACGCCCTGACGCTAGCTTCAAGGTCTGCCTGGCGTTGGTGCTGAGCGGCGTCTTGTCTGCCTGTGGTTCTATTCTGGACAGCAAGCGACCTGCACCCGAAGAGTACGTGCTGCAGACGCGCTTTGCTCCGGCCGCAGCGCTCGAGGGTGCTCAAGGGGTGCAGGTTCTGCGTGTGCAAGCCGAGCCTGGCTACGATACGCAGCGTATCCTGACGCGTCATTCGGATGGCCGTCTCGAGCCGATTCGCGATGCGCGTTGGGTGGGCACGGTGCCGCGCATGTTGGAGATGGCAGCGGTCGATGCCTTACGTGCCCAGGGCATACCGGCTGAGACATCCAGTTCGCTCTCGCGTCAACCGCAGGCTTTGCAATTGACGGTGAGGCGTTTCGATGCGGTGTACAGCGAGAGCGGTGCCGCGCCGACCGTGGTGGTTGCCATTGATGCAGAGTGGTTGTTGCGCTCTGATCGGCTGAGCATTCGGCAGGATACGGCGACAATCGAGGTGAGAGCAGCGGCCAATCGCCGCGGGGCAATCACCGCCGCTTTTGCTGAGGCGACCCAGGGTGCCCTTGCCAAGCTTGCCATTCAGGCCGGAAACGTCACGGCACTGCAACAATAAGTCTTTAATCTATAAAGAGTTTTCCGCTCCGGCGGCGCCTTCCCCAAGTGCTTGTTAAAGCTTGTTCAGTTTTGGTACTGGACAAATGCTTGACAGGCTGGCCGGCGGCGGTAAACTCTCACTCGTCAACCGTCCCTTCTGACGAGTGACCCCCGTTTGGGCGGATCGCAAGATCCGCCCTTTTCTTTTTCGGGCTCCTTTTCAGGGACCTCGTTGTTCGAGCTCGGTCCCAATCTCCAACCAGCGTTCCTCCAGCGTCTCGATACGCTGCCGAATCAGAGCGTGCTGCTGCGGCCAGCTGCGAGCGGCCTCGAGCGAATTGTAGAGCGCGGGGTCAGCCATCTTGGTTTCGAGAGCCACGCGTTCGCTGCAGAGCTGCTCGAGTTCCTTGTCGATCTTCTTGAGTTCGGCACGCAGCGGTGCAAGTTGGTTACGAGCCTCGGCTGATTCGCGTCGCCGCTCGCGTCGCTCATCGCCTGCTCCTTTGCTTGAAGCGCTACGGGTTTGTCGTGCAAGCCACGCCGCATAGTCGTCGAGATCGCCATCAAAGGGTTCGAGAGACCCATTACGAACCAAGTAAAACTCGTCGCAGACGCTGCTCAGCAAACCACGATCGTGGGACACCAGAATGACGGCGCCCGCAAAGTCCTGCAGAGCAAACAGCAGCGAGTCGCGCATTTCGAGATCCAAATGGTTGGTAGGCTCATCGAGCAACAGCAGATTGGGCCTGCGTGCCACCAAAATGGCGAGTGATAGACGCGCGCGTTCGCCGCCGGAAAAGTTACCGATTGATTCGAAAGCGCGCTCACCCTGAAAGCCAAACCCCCCGAGATGATCGCGCTTTTGCTGTTCGCTCCATTGCATTACCGCATTGCCGCCACGACGTGTCAGCTCGACGATCGCCGAGCGCTGCGAGTCGAGTTGGTCCACCTCGAGCTGAGCAAAAAAGCCCACTTCAAGATCGGTGGCTGCGGTGATCTGTCCCGCCAAAGGTGCAAGTTGTCCGGCGATGCTTTTGATCAGCGTAGATTTGCCTGCACCGTTGCGCCCGAGGATACCCACTCGGGCACCGGGTGCGATCGACAGCGATACCTGCGCGACGATTGTTTTATCGGCATACCCTGCCGCGACTCGCTCTAAAGTCACGAGGGGTACTGGTAGCTTGCGCGGCTCGGCAAATTGCCAATCAAAATGTTTCTCGGTGCGCTGATCGATCAGCGTGGGCAATCTTTCCAGCCACTTGATGCGACTCTGTGCCTGGCGTGCCTTACTGGCTTTAGCGCGAAAACGGTCGATGAAGTTTTGTACATGCGCGACTTCGCGTCGCAGTTTTTCATTGGCTGCTTGCTGCTGTGCTTGCCGCGCTGCGCGCTGCGTCTCGAAACTGGAGAAGTTCCCGCTGTAGGTATGCAACGAACCTTGGGTAACATGCAGCACCTTGTTGATGACCGCATCGAGAAAGTCGCGATCGTGTGACACCAAGAGCAACGTACCCTGATAAGCCTGCAACCAGTTCTCCAGCCACAGCACTGCATCAAGATCGAGATGGTTAGTCGGCTCATCGAGCAACAGTACGTCCGATGGACACATCAGCGCACGTGCGAGATTGGCCCGCATACGCAACCCGCCCGAAAACTCGGCTATTGGTCGATCAATATCCGACGGGTCAAAGCCGAGCCCATCGAGCAGGGCTGCTGCGCGACTGCGTGCCGTGTAACCACCGAGCCGCTCGTACTCGCCAAGGTGGCGCGCCTGTGCAATGCCGTCATCTTTTTCGATAGCGCTCTGTAGGGCGCTTTCAGAGTCACGTAGCGTCACATCGCCGTCGATGACATGTTCGACAACGGGTTGCTGTGAGTGGGGAAGCTCTTGACTGACATGTGCGAATACCAGGTTGCCCGGGCATTCGAACTCACCAGCGTCGGCCGAGAGTTCGCCGCGCAGCAATGCGAGAAGGCTCGACTTACCGCTACCGTTCCGCCCGACTAAGCCGATCTTTTCGCCGCGCAGTATGCTGGCAGTGGCATTTTCAAGCAGCGGCTCGGGACCGCGACGCAGTCGCAGATTTCGCAAATGGATCACGCCGACTATTCTACGTCACAGCTTGTGTATGCTCGCCGTCGTGCGTATCGAGATCGTTTCCGACTTCGTTTGTCCCTGGTGCTTCGTGGGTCAGGCTCGCTTGGCTGCGGCGCTTGCGTTGCGCCCGGCCGTTGCAGCCAAGCTCGTTTGGCTGCCTTTCGAGCTCAACCCACAGTTGCCCGCCGAGGGTCGTGATCGCGCTGAGTACCTCAGAGAGCGTTTTGGCGACGTCAATCGTTTTGCCGATGCACAGCGGCAATTGCAAGAGATTGGCGCGCAACTCGGTATCCGTTTCGACTTCGCAGCAATTCGTCGCATGCCCAATACACGTCTTGCGCAGGTCATGATGGCAGCGGCTCGTCGTTATAACCAAGATAGTCAGAATCAGTTGGCCCGGCAGTTGTTCGAGGCCTATTTCAGCGCCGGGGCAGATATCGGTGATCGCGCCGTGCTTTTGGATATCGCCGAGCGCTGTGCGCTTGATCGATCTGCTGTCACAACTGCACTCGATGACAACGCACTGGTCGCCGAGGTCGTTGCGCTCGAGGCTTTGGTGGGACGTTGGGGTGTGTCCGGTGTGCCGACCTTCATCTTCGATCGCAAGCATGCCTTTTCGGGCGCGCAGCCCTTGGAAGTGTTCTTGCAGGCCATCGACGCGGTCTCGAGTGATACGGTGTCCAGTGATGCGGTGTCGAGTTGACTCTCGACGCTCTAGAGTTAACCGGACGTAGTCGACGGCATATCGTCGACTCTGCTGAATTACAGTGCAGCGTTCAGCTGGAGCTGATCGAGCCTTTGCGAGCTATGCGAGCCGCTGCTGCGATGGCCGGCATCGATCTTGTGCCGGTTTCATCTTTTCGCGACTTCGAGCGCCAGCGCGCAATCTGGAACGCGAAGTTTCGCGGTGAAAAACCTTTGCTCGATCGGCAGGGCGGGGAGCTCGATGCGCTGCAGATGAGCGCAGCTGAGAGAGTCGAAGCCATCATGTGGTGGTCGGCGATTCCGGGTGCCAGTCGCCATCATTGGGGTACGGATATCGACGTGATCGATCGCGCCGCATTGCCAGCGGGCGCAGCGATATCTTTGCTATCAGCTGACTTTGCTGAGAGCGGCCCTTTTGTACGCCTTGAGCTTTGGTTGCGCGAGAACATGCAACACTTTGGTTTCTTCAGGCCTTACGAAAGTCTGCGTGCCGGTGTCAGCCCCGAGCCGTGGCACTTGAGTTACGCGCCATTGGCCTTGCGCTGCAGCACTGCTCTGACGGTAGATGTGTTGCGCGATGCGCTCGAGAGTGCGCCCATTGACGGCAGCGACATTTTGCTCGAGCAACTTGCGCAGCTGCACGCACGTTTCGTACTTGACGTAGATTCGCCGCGTTAGAACTCAAAATCTGCCAGCACCGGTGTGTGATCCGAAGGTCGTTCAGCACGACGGGGTTCGCGATCAATGCGCGAGCCTGTGCAGCATAAAGCAAGATTAGTGGATGCCAGAATAAGATCGATGCGCAGCCCTGCGTTGCGACGAAAGCCCGCGGCTCGATAGTCCCACCAGCTGAACGATTTTTCGGGTTGCTCGAATTTTCGAAATACGTCGATGAAGCCACCAGCAAGAATTTGTCGCAGTGCTTGTCGCTCCGGCTCACTGACATGCACTTGCCCGACCCAAGCGGCAGGGTCGTGTACGTCGCGATCCTCCGGAGCGATGTTGAAGTCTCCGAGCACCACGAGATTCTCGCTAGTGGCTCGCAGTTGCTCCAGCCACCGGGTCAGCGCAGCCAGCCAATCAAGTTTGTACTGATATTTTTCCGAGCCCGGCTCTTGGCCGTTGGGTACGTAAAGGTTGACTACGGTCAACTTGCCGATTCGGGCTGCAAGCACTCGGCGTTGTTCGTCGACGAAGTCAGGTATCGCCGTCGCGATGATCTCGATGGGTTCACGTGCCAGGAGCGCAACGCCGTTGTAGGTGCGTTGCCCGGCAAACGCAACTTGATAGCCCTGCGTTGCAAGTTCCGCGGTCGGAAAATCGGCATCCTGCAGTTTGGTTTCCTGCAGCGCGACGATATCGGGTGTGGCACTTCCTAGCCATTCGATCAATTGGGGTAGGCGTACTCGCAGCGAGTTGACGTTCCAAGTGGCGATGGTGACTTTGCTCATGGGCGTAGGTTAATCGACCTGTGTACGATATCGATATGAGCGCACAAAATTTCGATCTGATTGTCATCGGTGGCGGCAGTGGTGGTTTGGCTTGTGCACAGCGTGCAGCGCTGTACGGCGCCAAAGTCGCGTTACTCGAGGCGGGGCGGCTAGGCGGCACTTGCGTCAACGTTGGCTGTGTGCCGAAAAAAGTGATGTGGAACGCAGCGCAGATTGCTCATGCGGCGCACGATGCGCCGCATTACGGCTTCAGCTTGCAAGTCGATGGGCATGATTGGGCGGCGCTGTGTGCGGCCCGTGATGCTTACGTGGCACGACTCAATGGCATCTACGAGCGTAATCTTGCCAATAAAGCGATCACGCTGTTCAGGGGTTTTGGTCGCTTGGTCGCACCCAATGAAGTGGCGGTGGCAGACGAGCGACTCGAAGCGCCGCAGGTGGTCTTGGCAACAGGCGGTCGCCCCAGCGTGCCTCCTCTGCCGGGCGCCAATTACGGCATCACGTCAGATGGTTTCTTTGCACTGCCGCAACGCCCGCAGCGAGTCTTGGTGGTCGGCAGCGGTTACATCGCCGTCGAGCTCGTCGGAGTGCTGGCGGCCTTGGGCAGTAGCGTCGCCTTGGCATTCCGTCGCGAGCGCGTGCTGCGCCACTTCGATGTCATGCTGAGCGATACCTTGATGAAGATCATGGGTGACGATGGCATCGATCTCTTTGCGCATGCCGTACCACGAGCGTTGGAGCGCGATGGCGACGGCAGCCTGCGCTTGTTGCTCGACGATGGCCGATGTGTCGGTCCATTCGATTCGGTGATTTGGGCCATTGGTCGTGAACCTATCGTCGAGGGCATTGGGCTCGACCGTGCTGGCGTGAAGCTCGATAGCAGCGGTTATATCGCCGTCGACCGTTATCAAGAGACCAACGTGCCCGGGGTTTATGCCATCGGTGATGTGACCGGCGCAGCGCAGCTCACTCCGGTGGCGATTGCCGCTGGTCGGCGCTTGGCCGACCGTATTTTTGGTGGCATGACCGATCGGCATCTCGACTATTCAAACATTCCAACGGTGGTGTTCAGTCACCCACCGATCGGCACGGTTGGGCTCAGCGAGGCCGCCGCCATCGAGCGGCATGGGGCAGCTGCAATCAAGGTCTACACCTCAGGGTTTGTACCCATGTATCACGCCCTGACCACGCGCAAGCCGCGCGCCGAGATGAAGCTGGTCACAGTGGGTCCGGAAGAGCGCATCGTGGGTTGTCATGTCATCGGCAGTGGCGCTGATGAGATGCTGCAGGGCTTCGCCGTGGCCGTCAAAATGGGTGCTCGCAAGCAGGACTTCGACGATACCGTTGCCATCCATCCGACCAGCGCCGAAGAATTCGTCACGATGCGTTGAGCGTAATGCCCTCTGTCCGCAAGGTACACGCGGACACGGCAATAAATTGACTTGTGTTTTGGCTGCAAGCGCAATGCGCTCATGTTCCGGCATCGTCTGTACTGGCTTGTCATCGTGCTGCTGCTTGCGGGCTGTACTCGTTCGGCAGACCCCATTCCTGCCGAGCAGTTGACCATCAAAATCAATCTGCTGTGCACAACCTGCGACGATTTCCTGCGCTGCACCACGACGGAATCGACAGCCGAGGACCCGGCGGTGCTCTACCGCCTGCGAGAGAAAAGTTTCTGGGCGCAGATCGCCACCATTTGGGACTACCTGATCCAATGGGCGCAGCGTAAGACCAGTGACAGCCGCCCATTGACCGTTTATCACGATGAACCGGGCAGCTCGCGCATCTTGCTCGACAATGCCCGTGCACGAGTCGATTCCGTCAGTGGTTTGATCACCTTGCCGGCGGCGACCATCGACATGCGAAGCGGTGCCTGGCTGCGCGCGGGAGAGCAAGTGGGTTCCTGCGTGGCGCTACCCCGTCGCGCAGGATATGCCTGGCTGCGTGAGTTTCTGCAGAAACCTCTGCCTGTGGGTCAGCCCCAATGAAGATCGCTCTTTTGGTGTTACGTTATCTTCTGGCGGTGTTTTTTCTTGGTGCCGCGATCAACAAGTGGAAGCAGGGCTATATCACCAGTGACTATCTGCAGCAGGTTTTTCTCCAGCGCATCGAAGAGATAGATCCTGAATCATTTGGCGCTCGCTTTATCGAGAACGTCGGGATCCCGTACTACGAGCCTTTGGCTTGGTTGGTGTGCTGGGGCGAAACGTTCATCGCTGCCGGGTTGCTGCTCGGTTGCATCACCCGTGGCGCAGCTTGGGGGGCTATGGCGATGATGCTGGCCTTTGCGATCGGCGGTTACTATGACGCCTCGTTGATCGTGCTGACTTTGTTCTTTCTACCTTTTGCGCTATATCCCACAGGCCGATGGCATGGTCTCGATCGGCGACTGCATGCCCGTTATCCCAATTCGATCTGGTTTGGCTGAGGTAATTTGATGTCCGATTCTTCCAATCAACAGACGTTCGGCCCCATTCGCCTGATGCCCGGTGTGACCCGCGGGCATGTTGGCGCATATCTTTGGGCTGCCTTCGTCAGCATCGGCATCTTCACCTACGCGACCGCACTGCAGCCCTACCTGCTTGAAGTGAACATCGGCGTGCCGCCGGAAGAGCGCGGTGTTATTTCCGGCAACCTGCAGTTTTGGCAAGAGATCGTCGCGTTATTGTTCATTGGCGTCTTTGGTGCCTTGTCAGACCGTATCGGCCGACGTTTTGTCTACATCGCCGGCTTTTTGATCACCGGCCTCGCTTATGCCGCCTATCCCTTTGCCGATGACCTCACGCAATTGCTCCTCTATCGACTGATCTTTGCAGTCGGCATCGCGGCGCTCGGCGGCATGTTGGCCACCGTGCTTGCGGACTATCCCGTCGATGCCGATCGCGGCAAGTTGACCGGATTGTCCTTTTTCCTCAATGCGGTCGGTGCGTTGTTGTTTTTTGCCGTGCTGACTCGGCTACCTGAGTTCTATCAGGGCTTTGGCGCCACTGAAACGGAGGCTGGGCGTTTCGCTTACTTGAGCATCGCGGCGGTGTGCGTCGTCAGCGCTCTTATCATGATCGGTCTGAAGCCCGGTCGGCCTGATCAGATTACCGAACGGCAGCCCATCATGAGCCTACTCAAGCAGGGTCTCGCTGCCGGCAAACGTCCGCGCATAGGTCTGGCATACGCTGCCGCATTCACGGCCCGGGCTGACCTTGTCATCGTGGCGTTGTTTCTGTCGTTGTGGGTGCAGACAGCCGCGATCGCCGATGGCGCAACAGCAGCACAGGCTGCCTCGCGGCAGGGCGCATTGTTCGGTATCGTGCAGGGCTCGGCCATGCTTTGGGCGCCAGTCTTTGGCTGGATGGCAGACAAGATCGATCGCGTGACACTGGTGATTATCGCGACGGTTTTATCGATAGCCGGTTACGGTTGGATGGGTTTTACACCTGACCCGGCTGTCGGCGCCGCGGCCTTCGGTGCTGCCGTGATGCTTGGAATCGGTCAGGCGAGCGGCATCCTGGCCTCGCAAGTACTGATTGCCCAGGAAGCACCCAGTGCCATCAGAGGTGCTGTTATTGGCATGGTGGGATTCTTTGGCGCACTTGGCATCCTTGCGATTTCCAAAATCGGGGGCATAGCCTTTGATGAATGGCGACCGGGTGCGCCGTTCATCATCATGGCAGGCAGCAATGTGCTGCTATTCGCTTATGCACTGCGCGTGCGGTTCATCCCACGCGATGATCACGATTCGCTGGCTACGAGTAGCCGGTGATAGATGCACAGTGCTGGCGCACCCTCAGTCAACGATCGTTGCGTCTGAAAGCGCAGACCTAGTTTTTCGAGAACCCTGATCGAGCGGCGATTATGGGCCAGGGTGACACCGTAGACCTCGCCTAGCGCGAGCTCGGCCTGTGCTCGCACAAGCACCGCGTTCGCGGCCTCCGTGACATAGCCTTGTCCCCAGTGCTCCGGCAGCAAAGCGAAGCCGATGTCCGGGTGATCAAGACTCGGCCGGCGCACCAAGCCGCACATCCCAGCGGCGATGAGTCGCCCGGAAGAGGTACGGATACCCAGCCACATCAAACCATGACCATGCTGCCGATAGCTCTCGATCGGGCCTTCGCTCAGGTAACGACGTGCGGCATCGAGACTGCGGATGCCACGATCACCGATGAATTCGTAAAACGACGGTTCGTTGAGCACCCGAAGCACGAAGGCAGCATCACCCTCTTCGCTGAAGGCGCGCAGCTGTAGGCGAGGCGTTTCGATGGTGGGAATCAAGTGTCCTCTAAAGGGTGGTGTTGAGCTTCGGCGCTACCGCGCTTGTCCGGGCGCTATCATAGCCAGATGAACGCTCCAGCAGTCCGACAGTTGATCGTGGTACTCGGAGATCAGCTCGATCGCAACTCGGCCGCTTTTGAGGGCTTCGATCCGACTCTCGATCTCATCTGGATGGCCGAGGTCAGTGACGAATCGACGCGTATTCCGGTGACGCAGCCCCGCATCGCTCTCTTTCTATCAGCGATGCGGCACTTTCGTGAAGAATTGCGGGCCTGCGGCTGGCGCGTCGACTATCGAGAGCTGACTTCGGAACCTGCGAGCTTGGCTGGGGCGCTCGAAGCGGCCCTTGCGCAGCATCGTCCGCAAAGCATCGTGATGGTTGAAGCGGGTGAGTGGCAGTTGCGCGAATCGTTGCGTGGCGTAATCAAGCAAAGTGGCACGGCATTTCGTGAGTTGGAAGATCGTCACTTCATCTGTACCCACGATGAGTTTGCCGAGCACTGCAAGGGGCGCAAGCAACTGCGCATGGAGTACTTCTATCGTGAGATGCGACGCCGACATCGCATTTTGCTCGATGCCGAGGGGCAACCCGAAGGCGGTGAGTGGAACTACGACAACGAAAATCGCAAGACTTTCGGTAAAGCCGGGCCGCAGGGTTTGCTACGGACTACGCCCAAGTCCTTTCCGCCGGATGCCCTGACACGCGAGGTTATCTCGCTGGTCAAAGTTCGCTTTCCAACGCACGCAGGTCAACTTGAAGACTTCGACTGGCCGGTGACTCGAAACGACGCTCGCGAGGCACTTGATGACTTCATCGAAAATCGACTGGCAAGCTTCGGTGATTATCAAGATGCAATGTGGACTAACGAGCCGTGGTTGTTTCACTCGAGAATTGCCGCTGCCCTCAATGTGAAGCTACTCGATCCGCGCGAGGTGATTACCGCGGCTGAAGAAGCCTATCGGCAGGGTCGCGTACCGCTAGCCGCTGCGGAGGGTTTCATTCGTCAGGTGCTCGGCTGGCGCGAATATGTGCGCGGCATTTATTGGCGCATGATGCCTGGGTATCTTGAGAAAAACGCGTTGGCTGCAGAGCAGCCATTGCCGGAATTCTTCTGGACCGGCCAGACCGATATGCACTGTCTACGTCAGGCCATTGAGCAGACGCTGCAACTCGGTTATGCACACCACATACAGCGACTCATGGTCACGGGCTTGTTTTGCTTGTTGTTGGGCGTCGATCCGCAAGCCGTACATCGTTGGTATCTGTCGGTCTATGTCGATGCCGTAGAGTGGGTCGAGTTGCCCAATACGCTCGGCATGTCACAGTACGCCGATGGCGGTGTCCTCGCTTCCAAGCCCTATGTAGCTAGCGGAAAATACATCGACCGCATGAGTAATTACTGCGCCTCGTGCCGCTATGATCCCGGCGAATCAGTTGGACCTTCAGCTTGTCCTTTTACGACACTTTACTGGGACTTTCTGTTACGTCACCAAGAGAGCTTGGCTGGCAATACTCGCATGGCGCTACAGTTGCGCAATCTCGGCAAACTCACCGACCTGCAGCGTGAACGCGTACGTGAACAGGCCAGGAGCTTGCGCGCTACGCTCCGCGGTGCTGCGCGTAGTAACCTAGCTTCATGACTTCCGCCGCGAGTAATCTGTCGCAACGTTTCCCGCGCAAGCGCGCCTTCATCACCGGTGCAGCGAGCGGTCTTGGCTTGGCGTGCGCCGAGATCTTGGCGCGCGAGGGATGGCAGCTGTTTCTGACCGATGTCGATTCCGGCCGTCTTGATCTCGTGACCGAGAGTTTCCTGCGGGACGGCGCAAAAGTCAGTGCGTTGGCTTGTGACGTTCGTGATGCTGCAGCAATGCAGACGGTGGTTGATGCCGCCGCAGTTGGTGGCATTGACTTGGCCATTCACTGTGCTGGGGTTGCTGCGGCCGGACCATTCCATCAAACCACCGCCGACGACTGGCGCTGGGTGTTTGATATCAACGTGCATGGCGTTGCCAACGCTTGCCGTGGCGTCATCACCCACATGGCACGCGGTAATGGCGGCATCATCATCAACATCGCGAGCGCGGCGAGTTTCTGCACCGGTCCACAGATGACCATCTATAACTCGGCGAAAGCGGCGGTGGTCGCTCTAAGCGAGTCTCTGATGCAGGAATATGGTGACTACGGTGTCAGAGTGATGGTTGCCATGCCGGGTTTCTTCCAGACGCGGCTGATGGAGTCGGCACGTGGCCCAGAGAAGACCTTGACGGCAGCGCGCAAGCTGATCGATGGTTCGGCTTTGTCTGCCGAGCAGGTCGCCGAGGAAATGCTGCGCGCAGCCTCGCTCGGCCAGACACATTTCATCTACCCCGGTAAATATCGTTGGCTGTGGCGTCTGAAACGCCTGATGCCCGGGCGCTTCCAAAAACTGCTACCCAAGATCATGTTAAGGAGATCGTGATGCCCGCGCCTTTTCATCTTGCCATTCCTGTGCACGACATTGCCGCAGCTCGCGATTTCTATGGCGGCTTGTTTGGCTGTTCCGAGGGGCGGTCCGACGTTGAGTGGGTCGACTTTGATTTCTTTGGGCATCAGTTGGTCGCGCATCACGACCCGGCAAAGAAGCCCCACGAACGCCACCACACCAACAAGGTCGATGGCAAAGATGTGCCTGTCCCGCATTTTGGCGTGGTTCTCGAATGGAACGATTGGCAGGCACTCTCGAGTCGGCTTCAAGCCGCCGCAGTTGAGTTCATTATCGAACCCGGTATTCGCTTTGCCGGCGAAGTTGGTGAGCAAGCAACCTTCTTTCTTTACGACCCGTCGGGTAATGCGCTCGAGTTCAAGGCATTCCGAGACCCGACTCGATTGTTTGCCAAGTGAGTGACACTGAACTTACGCACTTCATCAGGCTTGAGAGCGGCCTGACATTATTTTGTCGCGAGTTTCCCGCGCTTGATGAGACGGCTATTGGTACGCCGATTCTGTGTCTGCCGGGGCTCACCCGTAATTCACAAGATTTTGCTGCGCTCGCAGAACATCTGCAGCGCCGCCATCGTGTTTTAGCACTCGATTTGCGTGGTCGCGGACGATCCGATCATGATCCTAATTGGCGGAATTATCGCCTCGATATCTATGTTGCTGATGTGACCGCAGCGCTTGATCACTTTGGCATCCATCAAGTCATCATCATAGGCACTTCGCTCGGTGGACTGATCGGTATGTTTTTTGGCGCGGCAAATCCCGCCCGATTGCGCGCACTGGTGCTCAACGATATCGGTCCGGAGCTCGACCCGGTCGGCATGCAAAGAATTGCCAGCGGCGTTGGCGAGGCAGTGCCCGCCAGCAGCTGGCAACAGGCCGCTGAGCATACGGCGCTCGCTCACGCGGCGGTCTTGCCAGATTATCAAGCAGCGGATTGGTTGGCGTTCGCAAAGCGCATTTATCGCGAGCGCGACGATGGTCTCATCGTCCGCGATATGGATCCGGCGATTGGTCGGGCGTTGCGTGAGACTGAAAACCAATCGGCTGATTTCTGGAGCGTGTTTCACATGCTGGATAACATCCCGTTGTTAGCGCTCCGCGGCGAACTGTCGGATCTTTTCTCTGCAGCAACGCTGGCAGCAATGCAAGAGCAGCATCCGTGCATGCAGACGGCCGTGATTGCTCGCCGTGGTCACGCGCCGACGCTCGATGAGCCCGCGAGTCGACTAGCCATCGATTCATTTCTGGAGAGTCTGCCTTGATCGCTTCGTCGATTACTTTGTTGACGATGGCGCTCTATATGGGCGTGTGTTTGGTGTTAGGCGCTGTGGCCTGGCGGCGCACTCGCAACCTCGGCGATTTCATTTTAGGGGGTCGCAGCCTCGGTAGCTGGGTAACAGCCTTGAGCGCTCAAGCTACCGACATGAGTGGTTGGCTACTCATGGGCTTACCAGGTCTTGCCTATGCTTCGGGTTTCGATTCCGTCTGGCTGTTGCTGGGGCTGCTTGTGGGCACTTGGATGAACTGGCGGTGGATCGCTGCTGCCTTGCGCGAGGCAACCTTGAAGTTTGGTGATGCGCAAACCTTGCCCGACTATCTTGAATATCGTTTTAACGACGGAAGTCATGTTTTGCGGGCCGTATCGGCGGTTGTGATTCTCGTGTTTTTCGTTTTCTACACCAGCTCAGGTTTTGTCGCGGCTGGGCGCCTGTTTGAGTCGCTGTTTGACCTGCCCTATGTTGAGGCGATGATGTGGGGAACGTCGGTCATGCTGATCTACGTTTTTCTGGGGGGTTTTCTCGCCGTCAGTTGGTCAGATGTGCTGCAAGGCTCATTGATGTTCTGCGCCCTCGTAATGGTTGCCGCATTCGGCGTGTCTCTGGTCGGGGGCTTCGAGGCGACGATTACCCGTTTGCATGATCTTGATGCCGAGTTGCTCGATCCTTTCATTGCCGATGAGGGTCAGGCGTTAGGCTGGATCGGCATCGTGTCGCTGCTGGCCTGGGGTCTTGGTTATTTTGGTCAGCCGCATATTCTCGCGCGCTTCATGGCGGTTAAATCGGTACAACATCTGCGCGTGGCCCGTCGTGTGGCGATGAGTTGGGTAATCGTAGTGTTGGTTGCTGCGGTGCTCGTCGGCTTGACCGCGCGTTTGCTTTTGCCCGAGCCCTTACAGGGCAGTGACACCGAAAAGGCGTTCATCACCATGTCGACAAGCTTGTTACACCCTGTTCTTGCAGGTCTGTGTTTGGCGGGCGTCATGGCGGCGATTATGAGTACCGCCGCGGCGCAACTGCTGGTTGCCTCGTCGGCGCTCGCCAATGATTTGTATCGTCATTTCATTCGTCGTAATGCCGGAGCTCGTGAGCTATTGCTCGTTGGTCGAATTGCCGTGCTCGCGATCGCGGCGCTCGCTTTTTTCTTCGCGCTCGATCCGGGAAGCACGGTGTTATCTCTCGTCGCGTGGGCTTGGGCAGGTTTTGGGGCTGCTTTTGGACCCGTGGTGATTCTCTCGCTGTACTGGCCGCCGATGACTCGCGCAGGAGCGGTAGCCGGTATTCTCGTTGGGGGTGGCGTTGTCCTGGTATGGAAACAGGCTGCGCCAATGGGTGGGATCTTCGAGCTCTACGAGTTGTTACCGGGATTCATACTCTCGGCGCTTGCCATCGTACTCGTGAGCCGCATCAGCCGCGTAATTCACCGTCGGAATTGAAATGGCCAGCACCCCGCGCCTGGGTCCGGTGCATCTCGCGAGTGGACACTCGAGCTGGAATGCCCGCACTTACCTGCTGGCTGCTGGCATCACCGTGGGGATGCTGGCTTTTGTCAGTTTCATCCAACCTTATCTGCTCAACGCCAACTTGCGCGTGCCGCCTGGCGAGCAGGGTAGAGTGCTCGGCTTATTGGGCTTTAGCAACGAGCTCTTGTCGCTGTTGTTGGTGGCGCCGATTGGTGCGCTATCTGACAAGATTGGTCGTCGACCCGTATATAGCCTCGGATTTCTTTGGCTCGCGGTCGGCTTTTTCCTTTATCCGTTAGCTCGTACCGTCCCACAGCTACTAGCCTGTTCGTTGTTCTTTGCCGTTGGCGTGGCTGCAGTTGGCTGCATGATGGCAACGGTTCTCGCGGACACACCCAAAGAAGAGTCGCGCGGTTTGTTTGTCGGCATTACCGGATTTTGTCAGGGCCTTGGTGCCACCCTTGCCGTATTGGTGCTGGGTAAAGTTCCACAGCGGCTATCCGCGGGTGGTCTCGACGCCGTTACCGCCGGGCAGATTACGCTCGGAATTGCCGCCGGCCTTTGTGTCTTGACTGCACTCGTGTGCATGATCGGTCTTCGTTCTGGTACACCGAGTGAGCAGAGTCCACGTGAGCCACTGCCAAGTCTGATCAAGGCCGGGTTCGTTGCGGCTCGGCTGAATCCGCGTATCTGGTTTGCCTATATGCTGCAGTTTGCGTCGTTTGCCGATCGCATCATCATCGGCACCTTCTTCAGTGCCCGCCTGCAGCAGAGCGCGTTGGAAAATGGCCAGACTGTGGGAGAGGCGGTGGCTGCTGCCACTCGGCCATTTGTCATCGCAAACGTGGCCGCGCTCGTCTTTGCGGTTGCTTTCGGTTTACTTCTCGATCGCATCAACCGTATCGCTGCGGGGGTGCTTGCGATGTTGATTGCCGGCGTGGGGTATATGGTCGGTGGTTTCGTGGGCGATCCGCAGAGTGACTGGATCGTGTTGATCGCGGTGTTGCTCGGCATGGGGCAAATCTGCGCGATCATCGCCAGTCAAACCGTCCTTGGTCAGGAAGCGCCCATCGAAGTCCGTGGTGCTGTATTCGGCTTGGCTGGAATTTTTGCCTCCTGCGCCATTCTGTTTACGACCTCTGTGGGTGGCTGGCTTTACGATGCCGTTGACCGTGGCGCGCCGTTCTTCATGATCGGTGCGCTCAACCTTGCAATCATGTTTTTTGGAATATTTCTGCTCAGAAGAGTTCGCTAGACGATGAAACTACAAATTGCCACCTGCCGACCGCTGCCCGAGCCCGATGTCGATGAAGATCTGTTGCTTGCTGCGCTCTCCGCGGTGGGTGTCGATGCCTGTATGGTGCCTTGGCAAGAGGAAGCGGCATTTGAGCCCGCCGTTCCCACTCTGATTCGCTCGACTTGGGACTACATTCATCATCTCGACGCATTTTTGCTTTGGGTGAGGCGCCGTGCTGCACAGGGGTCGTTGTGGAATCCGGCATCGGTCGTTACTGAAAACCTACACAAAGGCTATCTCCTGAAGCTCGAACAAGCGGGTATACCGATTACACCGACCGCACTTGTGGCGCGCGGCTCGACGTGCTCGTTGTTCGACATCGCAACAGATAGTGGGTGGCAGGAAATCGTGGTCAAGCCGGCTGTCGGTGCAGGCTCTTACGAGACTTATCGTCGCAACGTCGAACGTGGCATGGACGAGAGCGACTTTCAGCGCCTGCTGCTGCAGCGCGACATGCTCGTGCAGGGCTATCTGCCATCAGTTGAAGAGCACGGTGAGCGGGCGCTGGTATGGATCGCCGGTCAGTTCACCCACGCGGTGCGCAAGTCACCGCGCTTCGCCGGTGGTGTCGAGAGCGTGTCGAACGCCGTCGAAATTTCTTCGGCTGAGCATGCACTTGGTGAACGTATCATCGGGATGTTGCCCGACGATCTGCTATATGCCCGAGTCGACGTTGCCCCCGATCATCGCGGCGAGCCCGTATTGATGGAGCTCGAACTCGTCGAGCCCTCGTTGTTTCTGCAGCAAAACCCGGCCGCTTTGCAGCGCTTTGCAGCTGCGATTCGCTCGCGGTTGCTTATCTGATCACTCGCCAACCACCATCAACCGTGCTCCCTCTGGCGATTCGAACAGCGTTCTTGAGGTTGCTCCGCGACGTTTGAACAGCAGCACCGGCTTGTCGAAGACCGCGTCATCGTGAATCGCAAGCGGTAAACCCGCAGCATCGAGCGCCGTGGCGGGCCAAGTGCTCGGAAACGCCGCGCTGTGGGTCGGCTCTGTCGCACCAAGTGCACGCCAGAAGCCGATGCTGATCTCGGGTGCTGCGCTCGGCAAGCTGAACGCAACGAATTGACCAAGCGTAGCCAGCTCATTGGTCGACGTCAGGTCCGGCGCGCGGTGGGTGGCACGCTCGAGCAAGGTGACCATGTGACCCGCTGGGTCCCGAAAGCCAAATTCATTGAAACAGTCGGGGCCGGTTTTCTCGAAGGCAATGACTGCACCGGCCTCCTTATAGTTTTCGAGAGCCGTAGTCAGCCGCTCTTCGACACAGGTGATCGATGGCGAGGGAAAGCGGTACTGATGCAGACCGATTCGCAATCGATCAATGCTTACGACAGCATAAGGATGCGGCCACACGGGTTCTATTTCGGCTTCACGAAAACCCATTAAGCGGTAGAACTGAAGTGACTGCTCGAGATCTTCAGTCGCAACGCTGATTTCGTGAAATCGGCCTAGCGTCAACATTTCAGTCTGCAAGTCCAGCTTGCCAGAGTACAAACGCATACTCTTCGGCGATTTCACGATAACGCTCGAAGCGCCCCGATTTTCCGCCGTGCCCTGCTTCCATATTCATGCGCATCAACAGAGGATTGCTGTCGGTTTTAACACTGCGCAGCTTGGCAACCCATTTGGCAGGCTCCCAATATTGCACTTGGCTATCCCACAGCCCACCGGTTATCAGCATGGCCGGATAGGCTTGCGCCGTGACCTGATCGTAGGGTGAATAAGAGAGCATGTAGTCGTGTGCTTCTTTAGAAGCTGCCGGGTTGCCCCATTCGTCGAACTCGTTGGTGGTCAAGGGAATGCTCTCATCGAGCATGGTGGTCACGACGTCGACGAAGGGTACGTGCGAGATCAGTGCACGATATTCTTGCGGAGCAAGATTGGCGACTGCACCGATGAGCAGTCCCCCAGCACTGCCGCCCATGCCAAACACGCGCTTCGGATCAGCGACTTTCTCGGCAACAAGATAGCGCGTGACATCGATGAAGTCGGTGAACGAATTGATCTTGTTCTGCAGTTTGCCGTTCTCGTACCACGCCCGACCCATTTCTTGTCCGCCTCGAATGTGGGCAATGGCATAGACAAAGCCGCGATCGACCAACGACAGCACCGTCGAGCGAAAGGTCGGATCCGTCGAGTAACCGTACGAACCGTAAGCGTATTGATAGAGCGGCGCCGTTCCATCGAGCGGCGTTCCGCGCCGATACAACAAGGTCACAGGTACTTTCGTACCATCGCGGGCGGTGGCCCAACGAAACTCGGCTTGATAGTTGGCGCTGTCGAACCCGCCCAGCACGGGCTCGCGTTTTAATTCAACTTGTTCGCCGGTCTGCATGTTGTAGTCATAGGTCGTCGACGGTGTCGTCGGTGACGTGTAGACATAGCGCAGCAGTAGCGTATCGGCCTCGGTATTGTTGCCGAGGTACATCGTATATGCGGGGTCCGGGGCATCGAGCAGTAGCTCTTTTCCCGAGGCCCAATTCTTGATGCGCAACTTCTGTAAGCCGCCGGAGCGCTCCGAAACGGCAAGATGCTGCTCAAAGGCCTCAAAGCTCTCGACAAAGGCGTCGCCACGGTGGGCGATGACATCGCGCCAAGTGCTGCGGTCGGCTACCGACGCGATCGGTGCCTCGACGATACGGAAATTTTTTGCCTGCCAGTTGGTTCGGATGATGAAGCGATCGCCATGATCTTCAAGGTGATACTCATGATCGCGTTCACGAGCGAGTGCAACCTTGAATTCCAAGTTCTTGTCGTTGGCATCGGCGTAACGATATTCGGACGAAACGGTGCTGACTGACGTGATGTAGATGTAGCGATCGGTCTTCGATTTTCCGAGCCCCATGTAGAAGCTCTCGTCCTCTTGCTTGTAGACCAACACATCACTGTCAGGACTGCTACCGCGCTGGTGCTTGTAAACCTGGTTACCGAGCAAGGTTTGAGAGTCCTTGCGGATATAAAGCAGGGTTTCATTATCGTTGCCCCACGCGAGGCTTGCTTCGACGTTGGTTAAGATAACGGGCAGAAATTCGCCGCTTTGCAGATCTTTGATGCGCACTTCGTATTGACGGCGACCCACAAAGTCTTCGGCAATGGCGGCCCAGCGACCATCGATACTAACTTCGAGTGCGGCCAACTGATAGAACTCGCGACCGGCGGCGCGTTCATTGCCGTCGAGGATGATTTCTTCGGCAGCTTCCAACGTACCTTTCTTGCGCGCGAAGATCGGATACTGTTTGCCGGTCTCATAGCGTGAGTAGTACCAATAGCCATTGCTACGTTGTGGTACTGATGCGTCATCTTGTTTGAGACGCCCGATGATTTCCTCGTAGATTTTATTTTGTAGCGGCCGCAGCGGTGCCATGACCGCTGCGAGATAGTCGTTTTCAGCCGTGAGGTAGGCCAGCATCGCCGGGTCCTTGCGCTCATCGTCGCGCAACCAGTACCAAGGGTCGTTGCGGGTACCGAAAGGCGAAACAACCTCATGTGCCCGCTGCTCTGCTCGCGGTGCTGTTGGGGCTTCTGCCGAGGCCATGTTCATGCCGCACACCGCGACAAAGGGCAATAGAGCAGAGAGCAAATTTTTGAGTCGAGGCATGTCACGAGATCTCCTACGCTAAGGTGCATGCTGATCCTTCAGTGCCTTGTCGAGCATCAACAAGGTCGCAAGTGAAATCAACGACAGTGCAGCGCAAAACGCCAGCATGGGAACCGGGGTGTCGGTTGGCATGAATCCTACGGCCTGTACCGCCATTGCCGCCATGGCCTGTTGAGTAAAGCCGATAAGGCCAGATGCTGCGCCGGCATAACCCGGGGCAAGTCGTACTGCTGTGGCCGTGATGTGCGGTAATGCAAGACCTTGGGCCAATGCGAGCGGAAACATCGGCACAAACCAGTAAACCGGATGGGTGAAGCCGAAGAGGACAAAGCCGAAAGCAAGGCAGGCCGAGGCCGCCTGCAGCAGGGTGCCGAATTTGGCGACCCGTTCCATGCTGGCGTGACCACGCAGACGGGTCACATAAAGATTACCGAGAAAGTATCCGGCCGAAAGGAAGAAGACGTACAGCCCAAAATCGGTGGCCGGCTTGCCGAGCATGTCGCTCATTACATAGGGGGCCAGAGTGATGAAGCCGAGATAGAGTGCATAGATCACGCCGGCGTCGATCGCACATTCGAGGAAGGCGCGGTTTTTGAGTACGCTGACTGAGGCACGACCAACTTGTGACAGGGTCAAACTTTGAGCAGTGAAGACTCGGGTCTCGGGCAACCTGCGCCAAGAAGCGAGGCCCACGATGATCGACAGCGCCAACAAAAACATGAAGGGTGCATGCCAGCCGAGCGACTCGGTGATGAGACCGCCAAGATAAGGCGAGATTGCCGTACCCATCATCATGACCATGGTCAGGTGGGCGAGGCCCCGCGCCAGCCGCCAATCGTTGTAGATATCACCGAGGACGGCGCGGGCAACCGTGGTGGTGGCGGCGCAGCCTATCGCCTGTATCGCTCGGGCAAAGACCAAAAGTTCCAGCGTGGGTGCGAACGCGGCCAGCAACGAGCCGATGAAAAAGAACACCAGACCGCCCAGGATCAGCGGCCTGCGACCATAGCGATCTGATAGCGGACCGGCGAGTGGTATGCCAGCAGCGAACGTGAAGAGGAACACGCTGATGATCGCCTGAGTGGCTGCGGTCGTCGCCGCGAATTCGTCGCGTACTGCAGGCAGTGCCGGAATGAGCAGCAGGGTCGATATCGGCCCGAGCGCGCTGGACGCGGCGAGCAGCGTTAGCAGACCGCGATCGACTTCAGCCGCGACTGGCGGCTGATCTGCTTCACTCACGATCCGAGGCCGCCCACACAGACGTATTTCATTTCCGTGTATTCGTCGATGCCGTAGCGCGAACCTTCACGGCCGAGGCCTGATTCCTTTACGCCACCAAAAGGCGCGACCTCGGTCGACATGAGTCCCGTGTTGACGCCAACCAAGCCATATTCGAGCGCTTCTTGCACTCGCCAGCTGCGCGCGAGATCGCGGGTATAGAAATAGGCGGCAAGACCAAATTCGGTATCGTTCGCCTTTTGTATGACCTCTGCTTCGGTGCTGAAGCGGAACAGCGGTGCGACTGGCCCGAAGGTTTCTTCGGTGGCGATCCGCATTTCGGCGGTGACATCGAGCAGTATCGTCGGCTCGAAGAAGTTGCCGCCAAGCGCATGTGGCTTGCCGCCGCACCCTACGCGAGCACCTTTGCCGACAGCATCGGCGATATGCGTCTGAACTTTTTCGAGGGCGCGCTGATCGATCAGCGGCCCTTGATCGGTGGGCCCTGCAAGACCGTCACCGACACGCAGCGTGCCGACTGCGGTCGCGAGCCGCGATGCAAATTCTTCGTAAACGCCGTCTTGCACATAGATTCGATTGGCACAGACACAGGTTTGACCGGTGTTGCGATATTTGCTCGCCATGGCGCCCTGCACCGCGGCATCGAGATCGGCGTCGTCGAAAACGATGAACGGTGCATTGCCACCGAGCTCCATCGATACTTTCTTGACGGTACCTGCGCACTGCGCCAAGAGCTTTTTGCCGACCGCAGTCGAGCCCGTGAAGCTTAGTTTGCGTACCAGTGGGTTTGCAGTGAGTTCGCCGCCGATCTGTTCGGCATCACCCGTAACGACATTGAAGACACCAGCGGGCAGACCCGCACGGGTTGCAAGCTCGGCGAGCGCCAAAGCGGAAAACGGCGTTTGCGGCGCGGGCTTGCAGACGAAACTGCAGCCCGCCGCCAAAGCCGGGCCGAGCTTGCGGGTGATCATTGCCGCCGGAAAATTCCAGGGTGTGATGGCAGCCGCAACGCCGACGGGTTGTCGCAGCACGATCAATCGTGAGTCACTGCGAAACGTCGGGATGATATCGCCGTAGACGCGTTTGCCTTCTTCAGCGAACCATTCAATGAAAGATGCGGCATAGGCGATCTCGCCTTTGGACTCTGCCAGCGGCTTGCCTTGCTCGGACGTCATGATGATCGCAAGATCATCTACATGGGTCAGCATCAAGTCGGCAAAGCGTCGCAGGATCGTCGCACGTTCTTTAGCGGTTTTCTTTGCCCAGGCGGGTTGTGCGGCAGCAGCAGCTTCGATGGCTGCGCGCGTTTGCGCCGCTGACAGCTGCGGCACTTCGCCAACTAGCGTGCCGTTGGCTGGGTTGTAAATAGCAGTTGTCTTCTTAGAGTCGGCATCACACCAGAGCCCATTGATGAAAGCCTGTTGGCGCAGCAGTGCAGATTCGGCAAGCTTCATGTCGAGAGTATTCCGTATTGATTGCGATAGGCGCGCAGCGCTTCGAGATGTTCCGCAGGCAGATTGCTCGCGATGAGATCGGCAAGAGTGAGCAAGCTGATACAACGCAGGCCGAATTCGCTCTCCACTTCCTGCACGGCTGATTTTTCACCGACACCGCGTTCCTGTCTGTCGAGCGCCAACAACACTGCAACCGGCTCGCCACCCGCTCTTTGGATGATGTCGACCGATTCGCGAATGGCCGTTCCTGCGGTGATGACGTCATCCACGATGACCACTCGACCAGCCACGCTGTGCCCAACGAGGTTGCCACCTTCGCCGTGATCCTTGGCTTCCTTGCGATTGAAAGCCCACGGCACGTTACGGCCATGGTGATCGGCGAGAGCGATGGCGGTGCTCGCCACCAGCGGGATGCCCTTGTAGGCGGGGCCGAATAGCATGTCGAACTCGACGCCCGCATCCTGAAGGGCTTTTGCGTAGCACTGACCGAGCACGGCCAGTGCCTCGCCATCGTGGAACAAACCGGCGTTGAAAAAATAGGGGCTTTCGCGTCCCGACTTCAGGGTGTAGCGACCGAATCGCAAAGCGGTGCGAGCGAGGGCGAGCTCGATGAATCTGCGTTGATGCTGTTGCATGCCGCTATCATATCGCGGTGCGCATCATCACTTTGAACGCGAATGGCATTCGGTCCGCTGCTAGCAAGGGTGCTTTCGCCTGGTTGCGCAGCCAGGATGCCGATGTCGTCTGTTTGCAGGAAACCAAAGCCCAGGAGCCGCAACTGGTCGGTCATGACATCGACCTGCCCGGCTATCAGCGCTTTTTTTTCGACGCTGAGCGGCCCGGATACTCGGGAGTGGCACTTTATTCGAAGCGTCAGCCCAAACGGGTCCAAAAAGGCTTCGGTGTCGCTGAGTTCGATCGCGAGGGGCGCTATTTGGAAGCCGATTTTGGTGACCTCTGTGTGGTGTCGCTGTATTTGCCGAGCGGCTCCTCAGGTCCAGAGCGGCAGGCCTCGAAGTTCCGCTTTTTGGCGGCCTTCATGCCGCATCTGCGTGCCTTGAAACGCCGTAAGAGCGATTTCATTCTCTGTGGTGACTGGAACATCGCCCACAAGGAAATCGATTTGAAAAACTGGAAGTCCAACCAGAAGAACTCCGGTTTTCTGCCTGAAGAACGGGCATGGCTCGACGAGCTGTTCGACCAAGTGGGTTACGTTGATGCCTTCAGAGAGGTCAATTCCGCGTCTGACCAGTACACCTGGTGGTCCAATCGTGGCCAGGCCTGGGCGAAGAACGTGGGTTGGCGCATCGACTACCAGATTGCCAGTCCGCGCTTGCGGGGCGCCGCCAGCAAGGCGGCGATTTATAAGGACCAGCGCTTCTCCGACCACGCGCCGCTGATCATCGACTATGACCTCGCCGGCTAAAGCGCAGGGGCAGTCGGTGTCGATTTGGCAGGCGCTCAGCAGTCGGCGCATTGCGGCCGTGCTCGTCATGGGCGTGGCTTCCGGATTGCCGTACAACCTGACCGACTCAACCATGCAGGCCTGGCTCAAGGACACGGGCTTTAGCAACACCACTATCGGTTGGTTGTCATTGGTCGGGCTGGCCTACACGCTCAAGCCGTTGTGGGCGCCGCTGCTCGATCGTTACGTGCCGCCGTTTCTCGGTCGAAGACGCGGCTGGATTCTCATTTTTCAAGTCTTGCTCGCGATCGCCTTGGCCTGGATGGCAGTCAACGGTCCCGAGCAGGGCCTCGTGCCATTCGCGACTCTGGCGGTAGTGGTGGCGGTGTTGTCAGCTTCGCAAGATATCGTGATCGATGCTTGGCGCACCGATCTCGTTACGGCTACCGAGCGCGGTCCGGCCGCAACTGCTGCCAACCTCGGCTATCGCGCCTCGGCATGGTTTGCTTTTTCCGGGGCGCTGATCCTCGCCGACTTCGTCGGTTGGCGCTCGACCTATCTCGTGATGTCGGGTGTGATGCTGGCGCTGATTTTTGCAACCCTCTGGACACCCGAGCCCGACAAGACGGCGCCGCCGCCGGCTACGCTCACCGATGCCGTGGTCAGTCCGCTGCGGCAGCTACTCGGGAATCCGGGCATGTTGCTGCTGCTCGCGACATTGGTTCTCTACAAGGTGGGTGATGCCTTTGCGCTGAAACTCATGACGCCGTTCTTGATGGACATCGGATTCAGCAAGACGGAAATCGGTGCCGTGACCAAGACGTTGATGCTGAGTTCGAGCATTGCGGGCGCCATCGTCGGCGGACTGTGGTTGGTGAAGTTGCGATTGGTCAATGCTTTGTTGTTGTTCGGCGCTCTGCAGGCGGTCGCCAATCTTGGCTATTTCGCCGTTGCCGTAGCGGGCCACGACATGCTCGTGATGTCGATAGCCGTTTTTCTCGACAACTTTTTTGGTGCGATGGGCAGCACTGCCTTGGTGGTTTTTCTGATGGGGCTCTGCGATTCGCGCTTCAGTGCGTTCCAATATGCCCTGCTGTCGGCGATCGCGGTGTTGCCCCGCAATTTACTCGGTGCGCCGGCAGGCTATCTCGCTGACGAGATCGGCTGGTCAGCGTTTTACGTAATCACGTTCTTCACCGCGTTGCCGGGCCTTGCCATGGTTTACTGGCAAAGAGCCCGCATTGCCGCGATCGATACCCGCGATTCGTGAACCGACGGTCATGACGTTGCTGTGTCGCTTGGCTGACTTACAGGCCACCGGCAGCCGCGGCTTTGCGGTCGGCGAGGGTGATTGGCCGCTGCGGGGCTTCGTCGTGCGCTTGCCTGACGGGACGGTGCGCGCTTGGGTCAATCGCTGCCCGCACGCGCGACATCCACTTGATTTGTTGCCCGACCGCTTCATGACTCCCGAGGGCGACTTGATTCGCTGCTCATCACACGGCGCACTGTTTTTGCCTGAAAGTGGGCTTTGTGTCGCCGGCCCCTGTGTCGGCAAGTCGCTACAGGCGCTGTCGGTGGCGCTGGTCGGTGATGAAATTCGGCTGGTCGCCGAAGCTCCGGCAAGCGACAATAGCGCTCTCAGGTAAACCTATCGTGCTCGAATCCTTCCTTAAGTTTTTTGTCGTGTTCTTCCTCGTGGTCGAGCCGATTTCTTTGGTGCCGGTGTTTGCCAGCCTCACCGAGGGCGCAAGCAAAGACTATCGCCGCCGCATGGCTATCAAGTCGGTGATTGTCGCAGGCCTGATCATTATCGGTTTTGCACTGAGCGGCGCGGCTTTCCTTTCCGCGATGGGCATCAGCATCGACTCGTTCCGCATCTTTGGTGGCCTGCTGTTGTTCTTGGTGGCGCTCGAGATGGTGTTTGCGCGCGAGTCGGGCACGCGCACTTCGACCGATGAGCAAGCCGAGAGTCGCCGTCGTGCTGACATCTCGGTGTTTCCCCTGGCTTTTCCGTTTATGTCGGGGCCTGGTGCGCTGACGACGATCTTGCTGTGGTTCGGTCCGGTGTCGGTGATGCAGCAGCCGGCTCTTTTTGCCGCTCTGACGGCGGCCGCTCTACTGGTGTTGATTATTTCTTTGGCCATGATGCTGGCAGCCGGGCCTCTGATGCGTCTGCTCGGTGCCACGGGAACCAATGTGGTGAACCGTTTGCTCGGCGTCATACTGGGCGCGCTCGCCGTTCAGTTCATCGTCGATGGCATCCGTGCGAGTTTCGGCATCACCCTTTAGAGCGCGAGTCGTTAATCGCGCAGCCGTCAATCGTGCAGCCGCTCGAACGATAAATCCCAAACGCCATGACCCAGCCGCTGACCGCGGCGCTCGAAGCGGGTGAGGGCGCGCCAATCGGGTCTTGGTACGAAGCCCTCGCTGCCGCCTAAGTTCGCTGATCGATTGACGAAGTGGCGGTTGTTGCCGATGACTTCCAGCATCTGCTCGGCGTAAGGCTGCCAATCGGTTGCAAGCTGCAACAAGCCGCCTGGCCGAATTCGATCAGCCAACAGCTCGATGAACGGCGCCTGGACCAAGCGGCGCTTGTGGTGACGTTTCTTGTGCCATGGGTCGGGGAACAGGATCAGTACTTCATCAAGTGACGCAGACGAGATGCCGCGCTCAAGTACTTCGACCACGTCATGGCAAATGAGGCGCAGATTGTCGAGTTGCAAATCTAACGCGCGGAGCAGAGCATGACCGACGCCGGCACGGTGTACTTCGACACCGATAAAGTTGCGCTGCCGGTCGCGCGCAGCATATTCGACAAGGTTGTCACCATTGCCGAAACCGATCTCGAGCACCTTGGGCGCACTTCGGCCAAAGAATTCATCGAGCGGTAGCGGAAGCTCGGCAGCATCGCTCGGCAGATCGATACCGAATCGCGGCCATAGTTCCGTCAAGGCGCGTTGCTGTGCATCGGTGATGCGACCGGTGCGCAACACGAAGCTGCGAATTCGACGTTGCGGACTCTGCTCTAGCATGTGTCGATTATGACAGTGACATGGGCTGGCCGGCTTGCGGTAGTGCGCGTTCCGGGACTTGCATAGCTGCCGCCGGCTTGCCAAAGTGTCGACATCCCGACCACTGTTGAGCTCCTGATCCGGAGCAGGAAGAACGACCATGCCCGATGCCGCCCAAACCTCAGTGCTGCACTACAGCGCCAGCGGAAAAGAGTTCGCGAGCTATTTGGCGCTCGACGCCAATCGCGAGGGCAAACGGCCAGGCATCATCGTGCTGCCGGAGTGGTGGGGCCTCAACGACTATTTGCGCCGTCGCGCGCGTGAGCTCGCGGGTCTCGGTTTTGTTGCACTTGCAACCGATGTCTATGGCGATGGACGCGAAGCCGCCGATTCCACCGAAGCCGGTCAGTTGATGGGCGGCCTATTTACCGATATCCCAGCGCTCAACGCCCGTTTGCAGGCGGCTTATGACGCTCTGCGCGCTCATCCGCAGGTCGACCCTGAGCGCATTGGTGCCATGGGTTACTGCTTGGGTGGTGCGTTGTCACTGCACATGGGCCGTCTCGGCATCCCGTTACGCGGGGTGGCGAGTTTCCACGGCGCGCTAACGCGGGCTCACGAAGCCAAGCGGGGCGATTTCAAGGCGGCGGTGTTGATCTGTCACGGCGAAGCCGATGGTATGGTGCCGGCAGAAGATCAGGCCAATTTCCGCAAGGAAATGGCTGATCTTGGCGTCGATTACCAGTTCAATTCCTACCCTGGCGCCAAGCATGGCTTCACGAACCCGGAAGCCACCGAGAAGGGCAAAAAATACAACTTGCCGCTGGCTTACGACGAAAAGACCGATCGCGAATCCTGGGAAGACATGAAGGCCTTCTGGGCCAAAGTCTTCCGCTGAAAGCGGCTCGTCACCGACCTTATTCGTCGAAACGCAGGTGCTTGACGCTTTTGCCGTGACGACGGATCAGGCGCAGTGCCTCGATGCCGATGCGGATGTGGCGTTCGACGAATACGTCGGTAACAACCTTGTCGGACGCTTCGGTTTTCACGCCCTCAGGAATCATGGGCTGGTCGCTTACCAGCAGCAGTGCACCCGACGGAATTGAATTGGCGAAGCCTGCGGCAAAGATCGTCGCGGTTTCCATGTCGATCGCCATGCAGCGGGTCTTGCGCAGATATTCCTTGAACTCGTCGTCGTGCTCCCAGACACGGCGGTTGGTGGTGTACACCGTGCCGGTCCAGTAGTCGAAATCAAGATCACGAATCATGGTCGACACGGCGCGTTGCAGGCTGAACGCGGGCAGCGCTGGCACTTCCGGCAGCAGATAGTCACCTGAAGTACCCTCGCCACGGATTGCCGCGATCGGCAATACCAGATCGCCAAGTTGATTTTTCTTTTTGAGTCCGCCGCATTTGCCGAGCAGCAGCACCGCTTTCGGGGATATCGCGGAGAGCAGATCCATGATGGTGGCTGCGTTGGCGCTGCCCATGCCGAAATTGATCATGGTGATGCCGTCGGCTGTGGCGTTCGGCATCGGGCGATTGGCGCCGCGGATTTCCGCCCCGGTATTGCGGGCGAATACCTCGAGGTAGTGACCGAAGTTGGTCAAGAGGATGTGCTGACCGAACTCGGCGCTCGGGGTACCGGTGTAGCGTGGCAGCCAGTTGTCGACGATGTCTTTCTTGGTTTTCATGAGGCGTGAACTTACCACGCGGTTTGGGTTCATTGCGGTGTTATATTTAATTACAACACCGCCTGATGTTCGGGAATGCACATGAACGTTTTTCGATATTTGCTACTTGGAGTTTTCGTGACCAGCTCGATTTCTGCCGACCAAGGATACGCCGCGCAAACCGCTGGGTCGTCCTCCGCGCCGTTGATAGAGCGCAGCAAACTCTTCGGTAACCCGAGTCGCTCGGGTGCTGCGTTGTCACCGGACGGCAGGTGGTTGTCGTGGCTTGCGCCGCGCGACGGGGTCATGAACATTTGGGTGGCGCCGGTCGCTGATCTGGCTGCCGCCAAGCCGCTGACGGCCTCGAAAGATCGCCCAATTCGCCAATCGTTCTGGGCACCTGACAGCAGCCTCGTGCTTTACGTGCAAGATAAGGGCGGCGATGAAAACTTCCTGCTCTATGGCATCGATGTCGCGACGGGCGTCGAGCGCAACCTCACGCCTTTCCAAAACACTCGCGTGCAGATCATCAATGTGTCGCCACTCATCAGCGAACGCATTCTCATCGGCCTCAATAATCGCGATGCGCGGTGGCACGACATCCACAGTCTCGATCTCAAGACCGGTACCTTGACCGAGATCATCCGCGGTGACGGCTATGCGGGCTTCCTCGCCGATGCCAATCTCGAGTTGCGAATGGCTTTGCGACCCAATGCAGAGGGTGGCTACGATTTCTTTGGCGTCAAGAACAATGCTGTCGCTGAGCAAGCTCTTGCCTCGACTACGCTTGAAGATTCGCTGACTACGCAGCCGGCGGGCTTCACAACCGACGGTAAGACCCTCTACTGGATAGACAGTCGCGGCCGCGATACCGCGGCTCTAATTGCCGAGGATGTGGCGAGCGGCAATAAGCGCATCGTCGGTGAGAGTGCCAATGCCGATGTCAGCAATGCCATGGCCAATCCGAAAACCGGTGAGGTCGAAGCCTATGCCGTCAACTATCTGCGTAATGAGTGGACTGCCATCGATGCCAAAATCGGTGCTGATCTCGCGTTCTTGCGCGAACAGCTCGCCGGCGACGTCAATGTCACTTCTCGCACCAACGACGATCGTCTTTGGACGGTCGCCGTTGATCCTGTGACCTCACCACCATCGGTGCACTTATTTGATCGCGAGCAACGCAAGCTCAGCGAGCTTTATGTTTCGCGTCCCGAGCTCGTTGGTGCGCCGTTGCAGAAAATGCACCCGCTTGAACTCAAGTCGCGTGATGGCTTGACCCTGCCTTCCTATCTCACGCTGCCACCTGGCAGTGACATCGACGGCGATGGTCGTCCGGCGTCACCCGTGCCGATGGTTCTGCTGGTGCACGGCGGTCCTTGGGCGCGCGATTCCTATGGCTATAACTCCTATCATCAATGGTTAGCCAACCGCGGTTACGCTGTGCTGTCCGTCAACTATCGCGGTTCGACAGGTTTCGGTAAAAGTTTCGTCGAGGCGGCCAATCTCGAGTGGGCCGGCAAAATGCACGACGATCTGATCGACGCCGTAGCCTGGGCCACCGAGCAGGGCATCTCGCAGCCGGAGAAAGTCGCGATCATGGGTGGTTCCTATGGCGGCTATGCGACGTTGGTGGGTTTGACATTCACGCCGACCCGTTTCGCCTGTGGCGTAGATATCGTGGGGCCATCGAATCTCGAAACTTTGCTGAAAACCATTCCGCCGTATTGGACAGCCGGCATACAGCAGTTTCATCGGCGCATGGGAAATCCCAACACGCCCGAGGGGTTGGCTCTCTTGAAAGAACGCTCGCCGCTCTACAAGGCTGGCAACATCGTCAGGCCTCTGCTGATCGGACAGGGCGCAAACGATCCACGGGTCAATCAAGCTGAGTCTGACCAGATCGTGGCGGCCATGCAGCAACGCAACATTCCTGTGACCTATGTGCTGTTCCCGGACGAGGGCCATGGCTTTGCACGTCCTGATAACAACGTCGCTTTTAACGCTGTCACGGAGAACTTCCTCTCGGCTTGTCTTGGTGGTCGCGCTGAGCCGATCGGTGCCACGGTTAAAGCGTCCTCTGCCCAAGTGCCGGTGGGCGCTGCCTTCACGCCAGGCTTGGTAGACGCTCTGCAGTGAAATTCGATTTGCAGCCGACCTTGGTCGGCAAACTCGTTTCATTGCGGCCGCTACAGCCCCTAGACTACGAGGCGCTGTATGCCGTTGCCGCCGATCCGCTGATCTGGGAACAGCACCCTGAGCCTGACCGCTGGCAGCGAGCCGTTTTCGACCGGCTGTTCGAGCGCTTGCTCGATTCTGCTGGCGCACTGGTCATCGAAGATCGGGCGAGCGGGGAGATCATCGGTTCGTCGAGCTATTACGCCTGGAACCCTGAAGCCAATGATGTCGTCATCGGCTACACCTTTATCGCACGCCGTGTTTGGGGCGGGCGTTACAACGCCGAATTGAAATTTTTGATGCTGCAGCACGCTTTTCGTCATGTGGAGCGAGTGTGGTTTCATGTCGGCACATGCAACACCCGCTCGCAAATTGCCATGACTCGAATCGGCGCGCGACTTTCACATGAGGCCGTGCGCGAGAGCGGTGGCGTCACCACGGCATTTTTGCACTATGTCATCGAGCGCGAGGCTTGGCAGGAATCACGATGAATCTTTGGACTTATGTACGACGTTTCACATTCGAGGGTCTGCCTTATCGGGTTGAGATTGGATCCGGACTAAAAACCGTCAAGAGTTGTCTCAAGAATGCAGGCGGCGAACTCGCCCATGATCTGACCCATGTGCTCGCCCCTGGCGGGCAGCGTAATCATCTCTTGCGCCATCAGCTTGCCGACGGGCGAGTTCTCGAAGTTGAAGTGGGCTACATCAACTGGGTGAACGTCGGCATTCGTGTGACTGTTGACGGTGAGCAGGTACATGAGAGCCATCCGGGGAAAGCCATTCGATTTCCGACGATCGAAACCGAAGACCCCGAGCAGGCGGCACGAATTCAAGCCGAGCAAGCAGCGCAATGGCAGCGCAACAAGCCATCCATCCTGACGGATGTTGGACTCGGTGCCTTGTTTTTCATCTTGGCTAAAGTCACTGACGATTTGCCTTTTGCCGCTATCGCGACAGCCGCGGCGGGTCTCGGCGTGGTCGTCGTGCAGCGCTTTGTCAAAGTGGATCTGCTTGGCGGGCTCGCGATGTTTGGCGTGGTGATGCTGTTGATCTCTGCAGCTTTCTCTTACGCGTTCGATAGTGACTGGGCCGTGAAGATGAAAAGCACGATTCTGGGTGCTCTGGTAGCAACGCTGATGTTTTCAGATGCGCTTTTTAATAAAGGCGGTTACTTCGGCAAGCGCTTGGCGCGCTACATGCCGATGCCCGTCGTTCATCAGAGGCTCGCGCTCGGCATGGCAGCGCTCGGTGTCGTGATGGGTGGGGCGAACTATTTGGTTGCGACCTATCTGCCGACAGATATCTGGTTGTACTACACGAGCTTCGGCGACTTCGTGTTGTCCGTGGCGCTGGTGTTTGGCGTCATGAGCTTTGCCCGGGCTCGCGGCGAGGAGCTGGAAACGAAGCGTTGAGGGTTTTACTCTTTCCAGGCTTTCTGCAGCAACGGCACGATCTTGCGACCACCATTCTTGCCGAGATAGTCGAGCACGAACCTGCGATGCGCCGTCGCCTGCGAGGGCGGCAGTGCCAATTTGTCATAGGCTTTTGCCACGCCCGCCATGTCGGTCGGCAGTTCGCCCGACAGCGCATTGGACGCTTGGGTGATCACGCGTTCGGTGCCGGGCAGCGAGTCGACAAGCTGCAGATATTCACGTTCGGGCAATTTGGCTCGCGCCACGCTCAACATCGCACCCATTGCCGCCACCGATTTTGCGACGGGCATCTCGTTGGCAAAACCGAGCTCGCGGACGATTTCGTCGATGCCCCCTTTGACTTGCGCATGGCCAAGCGAAGTCGAGGTCCACGACAATGTGACCATGGCGACGATGGCGAACGTCTTAGCTAGCCGATGCACGGGCCCCTCCCTCGGTGCAAGCTACAACGTCGCACAAAAGTCAGGTCAAAAATAGCTACCAAAACGCAGGCTAATTTTTGGAGTCGAACAAAGAATGTCAAACCGCCGGTACAAAGTCGTCGATGTGTTCTCGGACCGACCCTTGCTGGGCAACCCGGTCGCCGTGGTGCTCGACGCCGCAGGTTTATCAACGGCGGAGATGCAGACCATCGCACGCTGGACACAGTTGTCCGAGACCACCTTTGTTTTGCCGCCGATCCAAAACGGTGCGGACTACCTGTTGCGTATTTTCACGCCCTATAGCGAATTGCCGTTCGCTGGGCATCCGACCCTCGGCAGTGCCCATGCGGTGATCGAGGCTGGTCTCGTGCAGGGCGATCGCCCGTTAGTCCAAGAGTGTGGGCGCGGCTTGGTGATCGTCGAACCTCGGGTGTTGCAGTGTTCCTCGCGGTATCGCTTGGCATTGCCCGCGGCAGAAGTCTCGGTACTGTCGGATGAGGCTCTTGCCGAGATCGCGAGCGCTCTCGGCATATCGTTAGGCGGCGGCTCTTTACCGTTAGTGGTCGATGTCGGTCCGCGCTGGTTGGTGGCGCAAGTCGGTAGCGTCGCAAGCTTGCTGGCTCTGCGTCCCGATTACGCGGCGCTCGCCGCGCTTGAGCAACGTCATCAGCTGACCGGGGTCACGCTCTACGCCTGCGAAAACGAAGTCGTCGAAACCCGTTCGTTCGCGCCGTCTCAAGGTGTAATCGAAGACCCGGTCTGTGGCAGTGGCAACGGCGCCGTCGCCGTTCACCGCTTACGCTCGGCAGGACTGACGGCAGGCACGGGGTACCGAGCAGAGCAGGGCCAGACTCTCGGGCGCCGAGGACGCATTTACATCGATACGAGCGCCGCTGGGGACGTTTGGATCGCTGGCGATTGCTGCACCACGATCACCGGTACGGTGACGATTGATTAAGCGTTATTCGCGCGGCAACGGTCGGGTCGCCAGCCATAGCGCGAGTCCGAGAAGACCGATGCCGATCAGCCCCGTGAGTGTCGAGAAGCCATAAAAATAGACGCTCAATGACCAACTGATCGTGATGCCGAGCCCAGCCAAGATCTTGCCGCGACGCGAGATTCGCCCGCCATCGTCCCAATCGCGCAAGGCCTTGCCGAAGCGTGGATGTTGTAGCAGCCGGGTTCGCCACTGCGGCGCGCCCTTGCCGAACGCCCAGGCACCGACGATGAGAAAAACTGTGGTGGGCAAAACCGGTATGAAGGCGTTGATGAGACCAATGCCGGTACTGATGACGCCGAGCAGTCTCCAGAGAATTTGCCCCAGAGGAAGACCCAAAAGCAGACGCTTGCGATCTGCATGTTCACGCTGGGAGTTATTCAAGATCAGTGACGCCGCGAGGAGTGCGCAGCATGCCAGAAGCGGGCGCTCTTTTTGCGAAAAATAATGTCAGCTTGCGCTGACTTCGTCCGATCGCAGTCGAAAGTTCCAGCGCTCGCCCACGGCGGGCAGTTGCCCGCAGCGCAACACGTTGGCGATCACGAAGCCCCAAGCTACGAAGCGCAGCAAGAGCGCAATCGTGAACTCGATCGATGGATCACTAAATTTGACCGGATAAATTTCCAGCAGATCGGTGAGCAGGTTCGTGGTGCTGACGACGGCGATGGCGAACATCATGAGGTTGGTGAATTTGCCGTAGCTGTAGGAATACAGGCCGATTACGAGCAGCGCCAGAATTAGCCAAGCCCGCAGATAAAACACACTGGTGTACTGGGCAACCAAAGCAGGCTCATCGAAAAGGCTGGCCGCGACGGTATTCGGGGCGAGCAATAGGATCAGGCCGCCACACAAGGTCAGCAGCCCAATAAAGAGCACCCGATAAGGAAAGAAGCGATCGACCGTCCGCGACCCGCGCTCGTCACCACCCAGAAGAGCCTCGATCTCGTGCGCGGACAAGATTGAGCGATTCTTTTGCACCATAATGGGGCATTCTACGCTTCATTACGGAAGTGTTGCAACGACATCCGATCATTGCAGAAGTGATCGGCGAGCACGTTTGCAAGAGCTTGGTAGCTGCTCTCCCCCGGATGAAAGCCGTCGCTGGCAAAGTCAACGCTCGAAGGCACCAGGGTGATCGGCGCGTAGCGCACTTGCGGCCAATTCGTGACGAGTTGAGTGATCCCGGCCTCGAAGTAACGCACTCGTGAGCCGAGTAGATGACAGAGCGGCGCCGGTAGCGCTGGAAAATGCTCGAGTGGTGGTAGACCTGAATCAACACCACCGCCCGCGGGCAGCGCGTCGTGATCGTTGTCAGCAGTTGCTCGATGCTCGTTAGCCAGTCGCGACGCCGACGCAGACCCGTGATGTCGTTGACGCCTGCCGAGATCAGTACGAGGTCGGCGCCATTCACAGGCAAGCGCGGCGCAACCTGCCGAGAGATTTTCGCGGTGTCTGCTCCGATCTTGCCGAACGCCGACCATTCGGTGTCGACACTTAAGCGGCGATGTAGTGCGTTCGCTAGCGCGGCGGTCAAGGTGCGCTCTGCCGTCGAGGCACCAACGCCGGCGATGATCGAGTCGCCAATGCCGACGACGCGTAGTTTCGGCGCCGTCCCGAAACGACCTTGTAGCGTTTGCGTCGGGGCTCGGAAGCGCGGCGTAACTCTGCGTACCCACACGGCTTGGGGCAGCAGACAGGGTAGTGCCAACCAGAAAAGGGCTTGAGTCATGGTCTTCGAGAATATGCGGCTATCGGGTGCTCAATATCGTTACGTGTTGCGCAAGCGTTCACAGGAAACCTAGAATCTCGCCATCATCGCGGGCGTAGTTCAATGGTAGAACTGTAGCTTCCCAAGCTACTAACGTGGGTTCGATTCCCATCGCCCGCTCCATTCAATGCAACCCGAATTGTACCGACATGCCTGCAGATACTGCTTCGACCGCCTTTCCTGACCGCCTCAGCGTTGATCCTTCCAGTCGTTTTTACGACGAGGCGATCTTGAGCCGCAGCGTTGGCATTCGGCTCAATGGCGTGGAATACACCAACGTCGAGGAGTATTGCATCTCTGAGGGTTGGATCCGGACTGCGATCGGTAAGACGCTCGATCGGCGTGGCAAGTCGCTGACGATCACCCGCAAGGGTGCGGTCGAGCCTTTTTTCAAAGATTAATGAGCAAGGTCGGATTCAGCCCAAGATGACCTTGTCGACGATCTGCATGTAAGCCGCGTTCCAGTCATCCGGCGGTAGATTTTTTGCTGCGATATCGTCGATGGCTCGACCGAGAGTGATGGCCTGAACCAGCACGGCAGCGGTCGCGGCTGACATCTGTTTGCCCATCCAACCTTTTTGTTGCAGTCGAGTGAAAAACTCGGCAAACCGCTCGTTGATCAGGCTTTGCTCGTCGCCCAAGATTTTCTGGAACCGGGGGCTTTTGTCGGCGTGCGCAATCAGTCGGCAGCGTGACAGACGAAAATCACGGCGGTCGCGGCCTTGTGCGTTATTGATGATCTCGCGCGCCAAACGACGGAAATCGTCTTTGCTGCTTGCTTCATCCAGGGCTTTGTTCATCATATCGAGATGGCTTTTGACGCCATCCAGAAAAACCGACAGCAGTACGGCTTCGAGTAGCGCGGCGTGGCTTTCATAATGCAGGTAAAGCGTATTGCGCGCGACGCCTGCTTCCTGCAGAACCATGGTCGTGGTGATCTCACCGGGCGCATGGCTTTCCAACAGGGTTTTAACGGCATCGAACAGCCGCTGCTTTGCCGGGCTGTCGTTGCGGACAGTGCGCGAAGCTGCGAGCGAGAAAACGTTTCTAGACATCGGCGCGAGTCTACACGGTTGTGCCGGAATGCCTTGCAGTCTGCATCTATACGGCCAATCTACTCGGCACAAATGTGCCACAGCACGCCGGCAGGATCGGTGAGCGAGATTACCGGCTGTCCGGTTGGCGATGAGCTCGGCGCTCGCAACATGATTCCGGGATATCGATCAGCCAGGTTGAGCGACCGCAATCGTTGCCACCAGCGTTCGATTTCAGGCACCCGCAGCTGCATGGAAAAATGGGCGACGAAGTCGCTGTTGAATTGATCACGCAATAGAAAACGTTGTGAGTCGAGTTCCATTTCGGCCGAGACACCATCGCACGACACTTCCGTGAACCCAATCTCGACGTAGAAGGCTCGCGACAGAGTGAAATCTTTGGCTGGCACTTGGGTCAGCAGAGCCGTGGCCTGTGCTTGGCGGCGATGTGGATCTTGAAAGATGGTCTCGACATCAGTGTCAAAGATACGTGCCAGTCGAAAGGCGAGCTCAAGACTCGGCAGATACTTCTCAAGCTCGATGGCATTGATCGTTTGGCGGGTCGTGTCCGCCCGGTGTGCGAGGTCTTGTTGCGACCAGCCTGCCTTAACTCGAAGCTCGCGGATTCGATTACGAACCGCTTGTGCCGAGGTCTGATTCATGTGCGGCGATATAGCCACAGTATCGTGATTTGACGTGCGAGCTCCTGCACGATTAGCAAGCTCAGCAGCGCCAGCGTAATGCCCGTTGCAGTCGTTAACTCGAGCAGGGCAGTCTTCCCATTGCCGAAGGCTTGGTTCATGAGCACATGACCGATGATTAGGTTAGCAACGACGACACCGCTCCAGTAACCCGAGCGATCTGCGCGGTGCTCGATCAGGCGGTCACGTTCATCGCGAAAGTCCACCGTCTCGCCCTTGGAAGATAGGTAACTACGCAAGACGAGTTGCCCAACGGCCGCCAAGATGCCGATGCCGATCAAGGTCGCAATGACTCGCGAGGGAGCCTGTTCGACCACGGTTAACCCAAACGATTGGCCGAGGAACTCAACGCCATCTGTAAGCCGCATCCACACTAGAAATAGCGCGGCAGACCAAATCACAAGCTCGCCAAGAGCCTGCTTTTCCATAGTTTCCCAGTTATCGAGCATTAGTCCCGCTCCAGAGATGTCAATTTCATATGTCTAAAATAGAGCTCCACAATAAATAAGTAAAACAAATTTTACAATTTTGTCCTAATGACTACAGGATGGAGATATAAACGCGAATCATTGTCATTTGCATTAGCATCAACTACTGTTAACTCGCGGTTCATTCAGGAAGGTCGGGAGTTAGTTATGACGGGTTGGCCATTAGCGCGACGACCACTCATCATCGGTGCGATGCTGACGAGCACCGCTTTCGCCGGCGCCGAGCCTGAGCTCGCCGACACCAGCGATCTGCGTGGGCTGCCCACAATACTGGTTATCGGCAAATCGACGGCCGATCGTGAGCGACAACCTGCTGCCAATAGCGTCGTAACCGCTGAACAGATTCGGGCTCAACAACCGCGCTCTACCGAGGAGGTGTTGCGTGGCGTGCCCGGCATCTCGATCAAGCCTGAAGAGGAGTCTGCCGTTGTTGCCAACATCGGCATGCGTGGTTTGAGTGCCGCGGACTATAAGACGCTTATTTTGGAAGATGGGGTGCCCGTCGCTGCGGGACTCTTCGTGGGTAATGCGCGTTATTACAACCCGCGTATCCAACGCATGGAAGGCATCGAAATTCTGCGCGGTGCGGGTTCCTTGCGCTACGGCCCGAGCACGATCGGTGGCGTCATCAATTATTTGACTCGTAATCCAGAGCCGGGTCTTCGCTTGAACTTGAGTGCGGGCTCCTTCGGCACTCGCGAGCTCGGAATGCAAGCGGGTGCGCGCAGTGGCTCGGGTGATGCCACCTTTGGCGCCATCGTGACGCAAGCGAGCAGTGACGGCTTCATGGATAAGCGTTACGACATGACCGACGTCGTTCTCAAGGCCGGCCTGGAGTTGGGCAGTGGTCAGCGTCTTGGCATCAAATACACCGACTACCAAAACGACGCTAACATTTCTTATCGCGGCATCTTCCTCTCAGAGTATCGCGCCCGTGTTGAACGAAATCCCGCGCCTGACGACTGGTTCCTCAATGGGCGTCGTTCGGTTGATCTGAACCACGAGTGGCAGATCAACGAGCGCGTCAAGATCAGCAGTATTGCCTTTGCAAGCGAGCTATACCGAGATTATTGGCGCTACGCTACAAATAATTCGGCCTCGGCGAGTGCGGGGCGCTGGGTCTACACCGATAGTCTCAATGGTAACAACCGCAGCTTCGAGCGTATCGGCGCCGATACACGACTATTTCTCAAAAACGAGATCTTGGGCTATCTCAACGAAACCGAATTTGGCGTGCGCTACCTTTCCGAGCACATGCGCGACGTGACGATTGCGGCAACGCGGGCGACTCCGCGTAGTGGCACCATCAATCGCGATGTTATCGACAGCGCTGATAGTTGGTCGCTCCATTTACAAAACCGCGTCGATTTTTCAGAGCGCCTGGCTCTCACCGCTGGTGTGCGTGCTGAAATCTATCAACAAGCGCGCCACGATCTGCGTCGCTCTGATAACGCGGGAAATCGTGCTAAGACCGACAATACCGAGCTACTGCCCGGAATAGGCTTCACGTGGCGTTTCAACGACACGCTACAGGCTTTCGCCAATAGCTATAAGGCATTTTCACCGGCACTCAACGGTGATGCTTTGAATGGTCTTGAGGATCAAGAGCTAGCCGCAGAGCGTTCACTCAACTTTGAAGCTGGTTTGCGGGGCTCGCGCGGTACCGTGCAATACGAAGCCACGGTTTTTCGCATGGATTTCGACAATCAGATCATTCCAGCCAACAGCAACAGTCAGTTTCAGGTCACCAACGGCGGCAAGACCCTACACCAAGGATTGGAGCTGGCTGCGGGAATTGAGCTGGGTGCGGGCTTTGCGATCGATGCTAATGTCACTCGTATCTTTGACGCTGACTTCGTCGGTGAACGTTACACGCGCATGGGTGTGGTAACGACCCCAGATGGTAATCGAGTGCCCTATACGCCTGAGTGGATCGCGAATGTCGCTGTGCGTTACGAAAATGGACCGTTGCGTGGCTCGGTACGCCTACATCACACCAGCGCACAGTTCACTGATGTTCTCAATACTCGCGAGATCAAAGAAAGTGTGACGGGGTTCTTTACCGGACAGATCGCAGCTTACACGCTCGCCGATATCAGCGTGTTGTACCGTGTCAACCCACAGTTGGATCTCGGTGCGGCAGTGAAGAATGTTGCAGACGAGCGCTACGTGGCGAGCCTGCGACAGGGTATTTATGTCGGTCCCGAGCGCAGCTTTGATATCAGTGCGAGCTACCGTTTTTGACAGCAGGCTCAAAGAAAGAGCGGATGTAACTGATGGCTTGCCGTGATTTGGCGGGGATCTTGCCTAGCGGCGGGCTGCCTGCCGGGTGGGGCGCGAATGGTAGGAGCAGCATCAAGAGGGCATAGATCAGTACAGCGGTGAAACCTGACAGCAGAGTGAGCACCACTGTCACGATACGTACCCAGAGCGCGTCGACCTTGAGATAGCGCGCGATGCCAAGACAGACGCCCGAGATCACGGCGCCTTCGCCAATTTGCTCGAGACGCCGCTCAGGTTCGGCATAAGTGGCGGCCGCAGCGGTGGCCTCGTCGACCTGACCCACTTCGCTGAGCGCCGCTTCGAGCTCAAGTGCAGTAACGATGCTTTGGGTGGGTGCGAGCCGTTGCAGACAGCGATCGGCGATGGCTTGCTCGAGATCGGTGAGGATTTCCTCGCGATCCGGATTGCCCTCAAGACGACCGCGCGCCGAGGCTAAATAAGCTTCGAGACGGGTGATGGCGGATTCATCCAACTGCAGTGTGCTGCGGCCTAGGCTGATTGTCGTTGCGTGGCGTTTCATGGTGAGGCGTGTCCGCTCTGGTTGTGGCCGAGGTTGGCCAAGGTTCGGTTGATGCGCAGCCAATAGTCATCGAGCGCGGTCAGTTGTTCGAGGCCCGCCGCCGTTAGTCGGTAGTATTTGCGGGGCGGTCCAGATTCCGATTCCCGCCATTCGTAATCTACGAGTTGCTCGCGACGCAGTTTGCTCAGCAGCGGATAAAGGGTGCCTTCTTGGGTCGAGAATTCGGTTTCGGCAAGCCGGCGGAGGATGTCCGGTACATAGACATGGCCGCCACCCACGATCTTTAGCACTACGAATTCCAGCAAGCCCTTGCGCAGGGGTGTGAGTTTGGAATCGGCTGTCATAGCGGTTACAATACAGTACCTTTAAGTAAAAAGGTACTGTTTTTAAAATTACTCTCTGCTGAGGGACACACCATGGTTCTGACTAATAAGGTCATCTCGACGCTCGTGCTTGGTTTGCTGGCACTGCCGGCGGTCGCTAACGAGACCACGGCAACTCGCGAGCACGGCTTTCCGGCGGCGGGCGTGACGAGGCTGATCATCGACAATCGCGTGGGTTCGGTGACCATCAAACCCGGGACCAGTGAGAACTACAGCGCAGTGGTAAAGCTCAAGGGCAATCGCCATGGTCTACTGCGCAAGGTCAAACCCGTGACGGGGCTCGACATCACTTCGCGGGCCAAGGCGGGCGCCTTGCATCTCAAGTTCAACGAAGACGACGTGAACGCCGATTGGGTATTGACCCTGCCCGCGAGCGCCCCGGCCGAAATCAGTGTCAATCAAGGCGTGGGCCGAGTCCGGATCGATGCGCCAGCCAGTGCCCTCAAGGTTGATCTTGGCGTTGGTGATGCCGAAGTCACGAGCTTGCGCAGCAACGCTGGCGATATCGAGCTCACCGTGGGAGTGGGTGCGGCGAGTGTTACGGGCTTACCCGCAAAATCGAAAGCCTCGGGCGTCGCTTCCAATGTGGCCACCAAAGGTGACGGCGACAATGACATCGCCGTGACCATTGGGGTTGGCGATGCCGCTGTCAGGTTGAATTGACCGCCCGAGGCGGTGATGATCAGAGGGATGACTGCGCCCTTCGATTTTCACCCGCTGCTCCCCGAGCCAAACCACGACGAGCGTGAGCGGCAGGCGTTCGTTACCGCGTTCCGTGGCCATCTTGCGAGCCGTGTCGTGCCCGGTAACTACACCGTCTATAAAGAGAGAGTCGAGCCCGCTTTCGAAAAGCAGCACGGTCGCAAACCGCAGCACCACAGCGAGCTGCGCCCGGTCATGGAGCGCGATCCCTATTACCAATTTTGGAGCGCGATGCAGCGCTGCAGTCAGCAGCGTATGTGGGACGCCGTTATCGATTCGGTAGAGCGTGAGGCGCTGGAGCTTCGAGCGCGATTGGTGCGTAAACCGCGACACGGCTCACTCGAGCTCGACTCGTCATTACCCATGCCTCGCTATCACACGGCTGTCGACATCCATCTGCAGCCGGGTGGTTATCACGGCGAGTTTGCTGCCGATGATGTCGCAGCGGGTGCGATCTACGACCTCGGTCTCAACATTTATTCGAACGGCGCCATGGGTCCGCGCAACGAATACTTGGGTGAACTGCTGTTGCAATATTTTCGAAGCGAGTTTCCTCGCGAACGGCCGAAGCGGATACTCGATCTCGGTTGTGCTATCGGCAACAGCACTCTGCCGTGGGCGCGGCATTTCAAGCGGGCTCGCGTCGATGCCATTGATGTGGCTGCACCGCAACTGCGTTACGCCCATGCGAGAGCCGAGGCGCTCGGTGTGCCGGTACACTTCAGCCAGCAGAACGCGGAGAAAACTCGCTACGCTGCGGGCAGCTTCGATCTTGTGATCTCGCACATCATGCTGCATGAAACCTCGCGCAGCGCTCTGCGTAACATCTTTGCAGAATGCCGCCGCATTCTGCGTCCGGGCGGACTGATGCTGCACCTTGAAATTCCGCGCGGTAAGAACGTGCTTGAGAATTTCCTCTATAACTGGGAAAGCTGGAACAACAATGAAACCTTCGGTCAGTACATGACCCACATTGATCTTACGGCGCTTGCGCGCGATGCGGGCTTCGATCCGCGCGAATCTCGGACTATCGATTACGCCGTCAAGCGTAGCCGCGAACAGCAGCTCTATTCGACCGAGACGTTGTGGAAAATTTGCGTGGCGCGCAAATGAAGACCATCGGTCGCTTGGTGCTAAAGGGTTTGTTCACGATTTTGCCCATCGTGCTGACCGTGTACTTTATTTACTGGCTGGGTGTGACTACCGAAGAGCTGTTGTCTGACCCGCTCAAAATCTGGCTGCCGAGCGAAATCTATCGTCCCGGCATGGGATTGATCGCCGGATTCCTCGTGCTCATCGTCATCGGTCTTTTGGTCAATGCATACGTCGTGCGCCGCGTTTTTGACTTCGGCGAGAGTCTGATCTTGCGTATACCGGTGGTTAAAACCGTTTATGCAGCGGTGCGTGATCTCACGAGTCTCGTCAAGGTTGGCGACTCCGGTGGCGACTTGCAGCGTGTTGTCTTGGTCAACGTGGGTCCGGGCAAGACCATCGGTTTCGTCACACAGGAAAATGCGACTCTGCCGGGTTTGGTCTCGGCAGAGCCCTTGGTCGCGGTGTACTTGCCGATGAGCTACCAAATCGGTGGCTATACGCTTTACCTGCCGCGCGATCGTATTGAACCGATTGACTTGTCCGTCGAGGCCGCGATGCGCATCGTGCTGACTGGCGGACTGCAGTCGAAATAATGGGAAATTGAGGAACGACATCATGGCTAAAGTCGACTACCAAATTCGCGACAGAGTGGCGGTGATCGCCTTCGAAGCGCCGCCGGTCAACAGTTTGAGTTACGCACTGCGTGCACCGTTGCTTGCGGCACTCGAAAGAGCCGCCGGCGATGCTGAGGCCGATGCGGCCGTACTGATCGGATCCAACGGCACGTTTTGCGCTGGAGCAGATATCCGCGAGTTTAGCGGTCCCGACGTTCTGAAAGGCCCGACACTCTGGACCATCAACACCGCTCTTGATGACATGCCAAAGCCTGTGGTCGCTGCGATCGCAGGGGTTGCGTTAGGTGGTGGTCTCGAGCTCGCCATGAGTTGTCACCACCGCGTCGCACTGGCCAGTGCGAAGTTGGGCTTGCCCGAAGTCAAATTGGGCTTGTTGCCAGGAGCCGGTGGCACACAACGCTTGCCGCGTCTCATCGGTGTGGAAAATGCTTTGAACGTGATGCTCTCGGGCGAACCGCTGGCTGCGGGGCTCTTCAAAGGGTCGCCGCTCGTCGAGCGCGTCGTCGAGGACGGTTTGCTCGAGGCTGCGATCGAGGTGGCCAAGACCGCCGCCTCGGCCCAGCAGGCTGGCAAGCCATTGTCGCGGGCGCGCGATCTGCCGGTACGCGAGCCTGACCTTGAGGCGCTCTGTCAGTTTGCGCGCAACACGGCCAAAACGGCCTTCAAGGAATATCCCGCGCCACTTGCGATCATCGACGCGTTGCAGGTTGGTGCGAGCAAAGGTTTTGATCCAGGGCAACAGGAAGAGTTTGCGCAATTTCAAAAGCTCGTCGGTGGGCCGGTCTC